>Ga0114958_10000921_pt1 | contig 24180 bp, 19 predicted proteins | sample C_130208_EF_Meta_FD_89577 | JGI IMG/M metagenome (GOLD analysis project Ga0114958, IMG submission 89577) | Freshwater microbial communities from Lake Croche, Canada to study carbon cycling - C_130208_EF_MetaG | ecosystem: Environmental > Aquatic > Freshwater > Lake | place: Lake Croche, Canada... | reverse complement strand
TACTAAAACACCCCTTATGAAATTTAAAATAGCATTTCTTTTCACTGCATTGATTGTCAATGCTAGTATCGTTTCAGCACAGACCGTCAAAAAACCTTTAGTTAGTGCTATTAGTTTGAAGGACCTTAAAACCGATTTGTACCAAATGGCCGGAGATCATTTTAATGGTCGTGAAGCCGGTACTTTGGATGAATTGAAAGTATCGATGTGGCTCGCTAAAAAAGCATCAGCCGCCGGAATGATTCCAGCAGGAGATGATGGTACTTTTTTCCAGTTTTTTGATTTATACCGTCATCAGGTTAGTCCAAATACTCGTTTTAAGATAGGAGATAAATCCTTTGCTTTATGGAAAGAAGTCTTAGTTGCTGAAACTACAAATATAAAAGTCGAGGCTTCTTTAGTTTATTTAGGTGCAGCTAGTGCAGCCGAAATAGAGCAGTCAGATGTTAAAGGGAAAGCAGTTGTAATATTGGCATCACAAGAAGGAATACTAAATAACATTTCCCTTTTTGACCGAAGATATCCGGGATTTGTAAGAAACAAATACTATGATATTCTTGTTAAAAAAGGAGCTGCTGCATTAGTTATTGTAGCTGATGAAGAAGGGGAGAAAAGTTGGTCGCAAGTTGAGCCACAAATGACAAGAGGGATATACGGAATTGAAGGATTACGGGATAAAATTGGGAGTACAATGCCTGTTTTTTGGGTGCACCAAGATCAATTGGACTATCTAAAAAACACAAAGGACTTGTTGACGACTCAAGTATTTTCGGAAACTTATAAATACCCATCTGTTAATGTGGTTGGAAAAATTGAAGGTACGGATGTTCAATTAAAAAAAGAATATGTTTTGTTTAGTGGGCATCAGGATCATGATGGGGTTAGACAAAAATACGGTCAAGATTCCATCTATAATGGGGCTGATGACAATGCGACAACTTGTGTTGCGATGTTAAATATTGCCAGAGCTTTTAAAAAACAAGCTGGAAAAAGAAGTGCTTTATTTGTTTTTCACGGTTCGGAAGAACGAGGTTTATTAGGATCAAGATGGTACGCTGCTCATCCTACTGTTCCGGAATCGGATATCGTTGGGGTTTTAAATGGGGATATGATTGGGAGAAATGATATCAATCAGGCTGCATTATTAGGGTCGACTTCACCTCATGAAAACTCTTCTGATTTAGTAAATATTGCTAAGAAAGCAAATGATGAAGGACCTAAATTTGATTTGGATAAATTATGGGATAAGCCGGAACACCCTGAATATTTTTTCTTTAGATCCGATCATTTACCCTATGCTCGAAAAGGAATACCTTCTATTTTTTTCACGAGTGTTTTGCACAGTCAGTATCACACACCGATGGACGAATCTGAAAACATTGATTTTCTAAAATTACACAAAATGACCGAATGGATTTATCGCACAGGCTGGATTTTGGCCAACGATCCTGAGCGTCCAAAGTTATTGCCTAATGTAGTTTTTGAAAGATGATTGAAACAAAAAAAACCAGCTCATTTTTGAGCTGGTTTTTTTATATAATAAAGAAAAGATTATAAACCGAAAGCGGTTTTTATCTGATCCACGAAATCTAATTTTTCCCATGTGAATAATTCGACAGTAACTGTCTTTTCCTCACCATTAGGTCCTTTGAACGTTTTAGTTACCACTTCTGATTTACGACCCATGTGTCCGTAAGCAGCAGTTTCACTATAAATAGGGTTTCTAAGTTTTAAGCGTTGCTCTATAAAATAAGGACGCATATCAAATAAGGCCTCTACTTTTTTAGCAATTTCACCATTGGTTAAATTCACTTTTTTAGTACCATAGGTTTCTACAAAAATCCCCATTGGTTTAGCAACACCAATAGCATAAGAAACCTGAACTAGAATTTCATCGGCAACACCAGCAGCGACAAGGTTTTTAGCAATATGACGTGTAGCATAAGCGGCACTTCGATCCACTTTACTCGGGTCTTTTCCGGAGAATGCACCACCACCGTGAGCCCCTTTACCACCGTAAGTATCTACAATGATCTTTCGGCCTGTTAATCCAGTATCTCCATGAGGTCCGCCAATTACGAATTTTCCGGTAGGATTGATATGGTATTGAATCTCATTATTGAATAAATGAGCGTATTGTGGGTTGTTTTTTATTATTCTAGGAATTAATATTCCTACTAAATCTGATTTTATTTTGGCTAACATAGATGTCTCCTCATCAAAATCATCATGTTGAGTTGAAATTACTATGGCATCAATACGAACGGGTTTGTTGTTATCGTCGTATTCTAAAGTTACCTGAGATTTAGCATCTGGGCGTAAATACTTAATTTCGTCATTTTCCCGACGTAAAACAGCTAGTTCCTGTAGTAATTTATGCGAAAGATTTAAAGCCAAAGGCATATAATCTTCGGTTTCGTTAGTAGCATAACCAAACATCATTCCTTGATCTCCAGCACCTTGATCTTCTGGATTTGAGCGATCTACACCTTGATTGATGTCGCTTGATTGGTCGTGAATTGCAGAAAGAATACCGCAAGAATTGGCTTCAAACATATATTCACTTTTTGTATAACCAATTTTTCGGATTACATCACGCGTAATTTGTTGTACATCAAGATAGGTATTCGATTTTACTTCCCCTGCTAATATTACTTGTCCAGTTGTAACTAATGTTTCGCAAGCTACTTTAGAATTTGGATCAAAAGCTAAGAAATTGTCAATTAATGCATCTGAAATTTGATCTGCTATTTTGTCTGGATGTCCTTCACTAACAGATTCTGACGTAAATAAATAAGCCATAATATTTTTATTTTTTTAATTTATTGGGGAAAAAAGACTGCTGAAAAATGCTAAAGGAGAGTTTCTGCTTTAGCATTTTTTTAACGAGGTTGCAATCAGTACAAATTTTTCCTCAAATATTTGATTGCAAATGTATGAAACGAAATTGATTTGCAAATTAATCTTCAGTTATTTTTATTTAAAAAAAGCTTTTTTTATGATTTTGAATAGGAAGGGTAAAAGACAAGAATTTAATTTGAATTTTTATACTATTCGCTTGAGGTGTTAATTTATTGCATTTTATTTGGAAAATTAAAAAAGAGTTCGGATGTTTGCAATGTTAAAATTAGCAAAGAAAAATGAATAGAGTTAAGTGCAATATGTATATGTCAATGTGGAAAACTTCCACCGAGATGTCTATTGCTTAATTTTATTTATTAAAAGATACAGCAAAAGCCTCTCGGAAACGAGAGGCTTTTTTTGTATTACTAAATAAATGAATCGATAAATTGCCCAATTAGGTTTGGCTCCAATAAAATGAAAACAGCAGTAAGTAAAATGATGATGTCAAAACGAATGATGTGCAATTATATGCGTGTCAAACCCTGCTGTTACCAAAAGCGAAAGATTTAATCTTTCTTATAGTTTCAACTATAAAGTCCTTTTGGTAAACGCTCCAAAAGGACTTTTTTTATTCACTAATTTAATACCTCTATAGTATGAAAACATTAAAACGAATACTAAGCAGCTTGGTTTCTTTGATTGAGAAACCTTTCCAAAGTAGAAAAGCAAAACAGATTGGTAAGCAATCCATTTCTTTATTGGAATTAATCAATTCAGACAAAAATAAAATACTATTCATTTAAAAATAATTTAAACATTTGTACTAATTCTTAAAATTAAAAATCATGAGCACACCAAAATTCGCAACAAATGCATTGCATGCAGGTCACGACCTAAGTAAAAACGCCGGAACCAGAGCCGTTCCTATTTATCAAACATCGTCATATGTGTTCAATAGTTCGGAACATGCTGCTAATTTATTTGGATTGGCCGAAGCCGGTTTTATTTATACTCGTTTAAATAATCCCACCAATGATATTTTGGAACAGCGTCTTGCTGCGCTTGAAGGCGGGATTGGAGCGGTGGTTACGGCTTCTGGAACTGCTGCTCTCACAACTGCTTTATTGGTTTTATTAAAATCAGGAGACCATATTGTGGCTTCGAATAGTTTGTATGGCGGAACCTATAATCTTTTCAAAGTTACATTGCCTAGATTTGGAATCACGACTAGTTTTGTAGATCCATCCGATCCTGAAAATTTCAACAAGGCCGTTCAGGAAAATACCAGAGTATTTTTTGCAGAAAGTCTTGGGAACCCAAAACTTGATGTCATAGATTTGAAAGCTATTTCGGCAGTTGCCAAAGCCAACAAGGTTCCTTTTATTGTTGACAATACCGTTCCATCTCCTTATTTATTAAATCCGATTGCACACGGTGCTGATATTGTGATTCATTCCTTGACAAAATATATTTCGGGTAATGGAACTTCATTGGGGGGCGTGATTGTTGATTCTGGAAATTTTGACTGGTCTAGTGGGAAATTTCCAGAATTTACAGAGCCATCAGCAGGATATCACGGTTTAGTTTATCACGAAGCGCTTGGGAATGCTGCTTTTATTGCCAAAGTTAGAATTGAAGGTTTACGTGATTTTGGAGCAGCTTTAAGTCCATTTAATGCTTTTCAAATTATTCAAGGATTGGAAACCTTGTCGATTCGAGTTCAAAAGCACAGTGAAAATGCTTTGGCATTAGCCGAATGGTTGGAAGCACAAGACGATGTGGCTTGGGTTAATTATCCAGGATTAAAATCGAGTAAATACTATCTTTTAGCCAAAGAATATTTGCCAAAAGGACAAAGCGGGGTAGTTACTTTTGGTCTAAAAGGGGGATTTGAAGCTGCTAGAAAAGTTGCTGATCAAACGAAACTATTTTCTTTAGTAGCCAATATTGGAGATACTAAGTCGCTTATCATTCATCCAACAAGTACCACTCATCAACAGTTGAGTGATGCAGAACAAATAGCTACGGGCGTAACGAAGGATTTAATTCGTTTGTCAGTTGGATTGGAGGATTTAGAAGATTTAAAAGCTGATTTGAAAACCGTATTTGAAAACATTAAAAATCCTCATTTAGTATAAAAAAATTGGTTGTCTAAAAAATAAGTTGTTATTTTGTGCCTTTAAGTTCAGAAACGTATTGAAATGTTATAAAGAAAGGCAGAGGGATTAGACCCGATGAAGCCTTAGCAACCCTCCTGTAAGATGGAGAAGGTGCTGCATTCTGCCATTTTTCAGAGTCTATTTTGCTCTGGAATATTGGAAAGATAACAAAAGAATTCCTCTAGTTTATTTCTAGCTTTTCTTTCTAATATTTCCAGGCACAAATCAAAAAATCAACAGATTTGAAATTGGAAAGCAAATTAAATCATATTATATTAGAAGATTTCACTACTGAAAGTGGTGCAGTCTACCCTACAATAAATTTATCGTATCAGGTTTTTGGTCCCGAATTAAATTCGGCGCCCATCGTATTGATCAATCATGCCCTAACTGGAAATTCTCAGGTAATTGGAGAAAATGGCTGGTGGAATGAATTGATAGGATCAGGGAAAACTATAGATACACATCAGTATTCCATTCTCGCCTTTAATGTGCCGGGTAATGGATTTGATGATTTTATCATCGAAAATTATTTAGATTTTAATGCCAGCGATATTGCACGAATTTTTATTGAAGGCATTCGAAATTTAAAAATCAAACAATTATATGCTATTATTGGTGGATCAGTAGGAGGAGGAATTGCCTGGGAAATGGTTGCTTTGGAACCTAAAATCAGCCAGCATTTGATTCCGATTGCTTCCGACTGGAAATCGACTGATTGGTTAATTGCAAATTGTTATTTGCAAGAGCAAATTCTAAATAATTCTCGAAAACCTATTGAGGATGCTAGGATTCATGCCATGCTTTGTTACCGAACACCCGAATCTTTGAAACATAAATTTGGAAGAAGCAGTAACGAAGAATTAGCTATTTTCAATGTGGAAAGTTGGCTTGACCATCATGGGAAAAAACTGCAAAAGAGATTTCAACTTTCGGCCTATAAATTGATGAATCAATTGCTTAAAAGTATTGATATCAGCAGAAACAGAGGTTCGTTTGAAGGAGTAGTTTCTAAAATCGAGGCAAGCGTGCATATTATAGGGATTGATTCGGATTTATTTTTCACGACAAATGAGAATAAAACTACTTATGAAGAACTAAAAAAACAAAATAAAGAAGTCTATTATAAGGAAATCAAATCCATTCATGGGCATGATGCTTTTTTGATAGAATTTGAACAATTAAACAATTTGCTTAAAGATTTATTTTAGGTAAAAACTATATTATATCTGATATGAAAATATTAAAATTTGGCGGAAAATCGTTGTCCAACGGAGATGGAATAAATAAGGTTGTAGCTATCATTACCAAAAAAATTGAAGAGGGTGAAAAGCTTGTTATAGTTGTTTCAGCTCGAGGAAATGCAACAAATGAATTAGAAGAAATACTAAATACCGCTGTTAAAAATAAAAATTATAAAACTCTTTTTGAAGATTTTAAGAAAGATCAAATAGGAGGGTATCCCGATATTGATTTCTCTCAGGAATTTGATGTATTAGATAAACTTTTTGAAGGTGTAAGTTTAATAGGAGACTATAGTGATCGAATAAAAGACCAAATTCTTTCAAAAGGAGAACTGCTTTCGGCAAGCTTATTAACTCATATTTTGATCCAAAACGGAATCAAAGCTAATTTTACTGATTCGAGAGTTTTGATAAAAACAGATTCAAAATTTGGAGATGCTCAGCCTTTGGAACAAGTATCAAAGAAGAATGTTATTCAATTTTTCAAGCAAAATAGCGAAACAGTAAATATTGTAACGGGTTTTATAGGATCCAATATTAATAACGACACTACGACTTTAGGAAGAAACGGGAGTAATTACACGGCTTCTTTATTGGCCAATTATTTGGATGCAGCAGAATTATTAAATTACACCCATGTCGATGGAATTTATACAGCCAATCCGGACTTAGTTTCGGATGCTCGTAAAATCGATCAATTGTCCTTCAATGAAGCTAATGAATTGGCTAATTTTGGAACTACCATTCTACATGCAAAAACGATTATTCCATTATTGGAAAAAAATATTCCTTTGCGTATTTTAAATACTTTTAATCATGAAAATCAGGGAACATTAATTACTTCCAATTCAAATAAAGAAGGGATTAAAACACTTTCAATATTAGAGAATGTTTCCCTTGTTAATCTTGAAGGGCGAGGACTATTAGGTAAAACAGGAGTTGATGCCCGAATATTTAAAGTGATGGGAGATAATGATATTAGTGTAAGTATCATTTCACAGGGATCGTCAGAGCGTGGTATTGGTCTTGTTGTAGCAGCTCAAAATGCTACAAAAGCGATGATAGAACTCGAAAAAGAATTTGAAAATGATTTCTATTCTAAAGATGTCAATAAAATTTCAATAACCGATAATGTTTCGGTGATATCTATAATAGGACAGGATTTGAGTACGTTTCACAAACCCTATACTGCTTTAATCAAAAATAAAATTGTACCTATTTTATTCAATAATACGGTAACGGGTAAAAATGTAAGTTTGGTTGTTCAGAAATCACAATTGACTAAGGCATTAAATGTTATTCATGGAGAAATTTTTGGAGTTTCTAAGAAAATAAACATTGCTATTTTCGGTCATGGATTAGTCGGAGGAACATTGATCAATCAGATCTTGGCTTCTTTGGAAAATATTGAAAAGAGAAAAGATATAAAACTGAATGTTTTCGCTGTTGCGAATTCTAAAAAAGTACTTTTAAACAAAAATGGAGTTCGGGTAGATTGGGCAGATAAAATACAAACGGAAGGAATTTCCTATTCTATTGATGATGTAATTGCTTTTGCAAACATCCATCATTTGGAGAATTTAATTGCGATAGACAACACGGCAAGTGCTGATTTTGTTGAAAATTATGTTAAACTAGCCGAACACAGTTTCGATTTGATTTCTTCGAATAAAGTAGCTAATACAAAGACCTATAGTTTCTACAAAGAATTGCGAAAAGTATTAGCAGACAATCAGAAGAATTATCTTTATGAAACCAATGTAGGTGCAGGTTTGCCACTTATTGATACCATTAAATTATTACATCATTCTGGTGAAAATATCACTAAGATAAAAGGTGTTTTCTCAGGCACATTGAGTTATTTATTCAATCAGTTTTCTGCAGAAGACCGAGCTTTTAGCCAGGTTTTACAGGAAGCTATTGATAAAGGATTCACAGAGCCTGATCCAAGAGAAGACTTGTGTGGAAATGATGTTGGTAGGAAGTTATTGATTTTGGCTCGAGAACTGGATCTTCAAAATGAATTTGAAGAGGTAAACATTCAAAATCTGATTCCAGAAAACTTAAGAGCAGGCAGCAAGGCCGATTTCTTAAATCGATTAGCCGAATTAGACCCAATTTATAAGACGATAAAAGAAAATCAGGAACCGAATCACGTTTTGAGGTATATCGGAGAATTATCGGGTGATTTGCAACAAGACAAAGGAAATTTAGAAGTGAAATTAGTATCTGTTCCAAAAGATTCGGCTTTGGGTGGATTAAAAGGTTCAGATTCTTTTTTTGAAATATACACTGAATCATACGGAGATCGACCAATTGTAATTCAGGGCGCTGGCGCTGGTGCAGCAGTTACGGCGAGAGGTGTATTTGGAGATATATTGAGATTGTCAGAGAAAGGATAAAAGCTTGTCCGTTAAAAAAAATAAAAATGAATATTACATTAGAAAGAGTAAACGAGAACTTCCATTTTGAATTAAAAAATGAGCGAGGTCATGTTGTAAATGTTGATGCACGACCTGATTTTGGAGGTAATGACATGGGACCTAGTCCAATGGAATTGATACTAATGGGTTTAGCTGGTTGTAGCGGAATTGATATGATTTCGATATTAAAAAAACAAAGACAAGAAATCACTTCTTTTAAAGCAGCGGTAGAAGGCGAAAGGATTCAGGTTGGCGAAGCAAAACCCTTTAAAGATATCTATGTTGTTTTTTATCTTGAAGGTGAAATTAAAGAAGATAAAGCCGCAAAAGCCGCTCAACTATCTTTTGATAAATACTGTTCGGTTTCAAAAACATTGGAACCTACAGCGACGATACATTATAAAGTTATTTTGAACGGACTAGAATTAGCTAAATAGCTATTTGTAATTAGATAAATAAAAAAATTATAAAACGCTATTTGGAAATAGCCAATAGCTAAAAGTTAAAAAAATGAGCGAACAAGAATACGGTTTTGAAACACAAGCGATACGAACACAATTAGAACGTACCCAATTTGCGGAACATTCGGTGCCCTTATATTTAACTTCGAGTTTTGTCTTTGAAGATGCTGAAGACATGCGTGCTTCTTTTGCAGAAGAAAAGGACAGGAATATATACAGCCGTTTTAGCAATCCCAATACGACCGAATTTGTAGAGAAAATATGTAAAATGGAAGGTGCTGATTCGGGATATGCTTTTGCAACAGGAATGGCAGCCGTTTACTCTACTTTTGCAGCTTTGTTGAATTCAGGCGACCATATCGTTTCTGCAGGTAGCGTTTTTGGATCTACTCATGCTTTGTTTACCAAATATTTTCCAAAATGGAATATTGAAACTTCCTATTTTAATGTAAACGAACCGGAAACTATTGAGCAATTTATCAAGCCCAATACTAAAATATTGTATGCTGAGTCTCCAACAAATCCAGCAGTTGATATTTTAGATTTACAACTTTTGGGCGATATTGCTAAAAAACACAATTTGATTTTAATCATCGATAACTGTTTTGCAACCCCTTATATTCAGAATCCGATTAAATTTGGAGCGCACTTAGTAATCCATTCGGCTACCAAATTAATCGATGGTCAAGGAAGAGTTTTAGGCGGAATTACGGTGGGAAGAGAAGATTTAATTCGGGAGATTTATCTATTTTCCAGAAACACAGGACCATCATTATCTCCATTCAACGCTTGGATTTTATCTAAAAGTTTAGAGACACTAGCCGTTCGATTAGACAGGCATTGTGAAAACGCACTTGAGGTAGCTACTTTCTTAGAAGGACATCCAAAGGTAAAAACTGTAAAATATCCTTTTCTGAAATCACATCCTCAATATGAAATTGCTAAAAAGCAAATGATTTTGGGAGGAAATGTAGTGGCTTTTGAGATCCAGGGCGGCATTGAAGCCGGACGACAGTTTTTAGATAAAATAAAATTGTGTTCACTTTCTGCAAATCTGGGCGATACCCGAACAATTGTGACGCACCCGGCCTCTACAACGCACAGTAAATTGTCCGTTGAAGAACGCTTGGCTGTTAGTATTACAGATGGATTGGTTCGTGTTTCGGTAGGTTTAGAAACGGTAAAAGATGTAATTAATGACCTGAATCAAGCCTTGTCCTAATTCAAACAGAATAATAAAAAAAGTCAAAATGTCAACTATTCAAGAAGCCATCAAAAACAGAATCCTAGTCCTTGACGGAGCTATGGGAACGATGTTACAGCGCTATAATTTCTCTGAAGAAGATTTTCGTGGAGAACGATTCAAGGATTTTCCTTATTCCCTAAAAGGGAATAATGATTTGTTATCGCTAACCCAGCCAAAAGCTATTAAAGCCGTTCATGCCGCTTATTTCGAAGCAGGGGCTGATATTGTAGAAACTAACACCTTTTCTGGGACCACTATTGGAATGGCCGATTATCATTTGGAAGATTTTGTATACGAACTCAATTATGAATCGGCAAAATTAGCCCGAGAAGTAGCCGATGAATTTACAGCGCTAAATCCAGAAAAAACAAGATTTGTAGCTGGTTCCATTGGGCCAACCAACAGAACAGCGAGTATGTCACCAGATGTAAATGATCCGGGTTTTAGAGCGGTGACTTTTGATGATTTGCGAATTGCTTATAAACAGCAAGTCGAAGCTTTGATGGACGGCGGTTGCGATTTGCTTTTAGTAGAAACCATTTTTGATACTTTAAATGCTAAAGCCGCACTTTTTGCGATAGAAGAAGTAAAAGACGAGCGCGGGATTGATATTCCCATCATGGTTTCCGGAACTATAACTGATGCTTCTGGACGAACACTATCGGGTCAGACTGTTGAAGCTTTTTTGGTTTCCGTTTCCCATATTCCGTTGCTTAGTGTTGGATTTAATTGTGCACTTGGAGCTGATATGTTGAAACCGTATTTGCAAACATTGGCACAGAACACCTCGTTTAATGTATCAGCACATCCCAATGCGGGTTTGCCTAATGCTTTTGGAGAATATGATGAAACGCCAGAACAAATGCAGGTTTTTATCAAAGAATATTTGGAAGATAATCTAGTAAATATTATAGGGGGTTGTTGCGGAACAACGCCGGAACATATTAAATTAATTGCCGATATCGCAAAGGAATATAAACCAAGAGTGTCAACAGCAACGATGTAAAGAGGCGATTTTATCGTGTCTAAAAAATAGTATCTTAATTGAATTGGATGAAAAAATCCAGGAAATTCGGGATCAAAATAACATAAAAATGGCAGCAGCAGAAACGAGAAGAAATCTGGTTTTATCAGGATTAGAACCTTTAATTATTACGCCAAACAGCGTATTTGTAAATATTGGTGAACGAACTAATGTTACGGGATCTAGAAAATTTCTTCGATTGATCAAGGAAGAAAAATACGAAGAAGCATTAAGTATTGCTAAAGAACAAGTTGAAGGTGGTGCTCAAATCATCGATATTAATATGGATGAAGGAATGTTGGATGGTGAATATGCCATGACCAAATTCCTGAATTTAATTGCTGCCGAACCAGATATTTCAAGAGTTCCTATCATGATTGATAGTTCTAAATGGGCTATTATTGAAGCCGGCTTAAAAGTAGTGCAAGGGAAGAGTGTTGTTAATTCAATTTCCTTAAAAGAAGGCGAAGCGCAATTTATACATCATGCCAAATTAATCAAACGATATGGAGCCGCTGTAATTGTAATGGCATTTGATGAAAATGGTCAAGCTGATACTTACGAGCGCCGAATAGAAATTTGTCAGCGTTCCTATGCTATTTTGGTCAATAAAGTAAATTTTGCTCCTCAAGATATCATTTTTGACCTTAATATTTTTCCTGTTGCAACAGGGATGGAGGAACACCGCTTGAATGCTTTAGACTTTTTTAGAGGTACAAAATGGGTTCGGGAAAACTTGCCTCATGCGCACATTAGTGGAGGAGTAAGTAACGTTTCGTTTTCATTTAGAGGAAATGATACTGTACGGGAAGCGATGCATTCTGTTTTCTTATATCATGCTATTCAAAATGGAATGACGATGGGTATTGTAAATCCTGAAATGTTATCTATTTATGATGAAATCCCAAAGGATCTTTTAGAGCGTGTTGAAGATGTTATTTTAGACAGACGCGATGATGCTACGGAAAGGCTATTGGACTTTGCGGAAAATGTAAAAGGAGATTTAAAAAGTAATGAAAAAGCAATTCAGGAATGGCGTTCTGGAAGTATTCAAGAACGATTAACACATTCACTGGTAAAAGGAACAGATGAATTTATTCTTCTGGATATTGAAGAAGCACGATTAGCGGCTGCTAAACCAATTGAGGTTATAGAAATTAATTTAATGGCTGGAATGAATGTTGTTGGCGATTTGTTTGGTTCGGGGAAAATGTTTTTACCACAAGTGGTGAAATCAGCTCGAGTTATGAAAAAAGCGGTTGCTTATCTTTTGCCTTATATTGAAGCCGAAAAAAATGGTGTTTCAAGTTTTGCCGGAAAAATATTAATGGCTACTGTAAAAGGAGATGTGCATGACATTGGGAAAAATATAGTTTCGGTGGTGTTGGCCTGTAATAATTATGAGATTATCGATTTAGGAGTTATGGTTCCGCCAGAGAAAATCATTGCTGCAGCGATTGAGCACAATGTAGATATTATTGGATTAAGCGGATTGATTACCCCTTCACTTGATGAAATGGTTTATCTGGCTAAAGAACTAGATAAAAAAGGTTTAAAAATTCCAATAATGATAGGAGGAGCAACGACTTCTCGTGCTCATACTGCTGTGAAAATTGCCCCACAATATAGAGAAACTGTTATTCATGTTAATGATGCTTCGAGAGCGGTTACTGTTGCCGGAAATTTATTAAACAGTGATAAAAAAATATACGCAAGCGACATTAGAGCGGAATATGACGCCTTTAGAGAGACCTTTTTAAACCGTTCTCGCGATAAGAATTTCCTCACTATTGAGCAAGCGCGAAAAAATAAAATGCAATTGGATTGGGATACTTATACTCCAGCTAAACCTAATTTTATTGGTACACAAACTATAGAAATTGATTTAGATGTTTTGGTTCCTTATATTGATTGGACTCCTTTTTTCAGAACTTGGGAATTGTTTGGAAAATATCCAGCGATTTTAACGGATGCCGTTGTTGGCGAACAAGCTACTTCTGTTTTTGCTGATGCGCAAGAAATGTTGCAAGTTATCCTGAAAGAAAAGAAACTAAGTGCTAAAGGTATTTATGGAATTTTCCCTGCAAATCAAGTAAATGATGATGATATCGAACTGAGCGATGCAAACGGGAAAGTATTGGAGAAATTTTTGACTTTACGTCAGCAAGCACAAAAGACAGCAGGAGCACCAAATATTGCCTTGTCTGATTTTATAGCTCCTAAAGATTCTGGGAAAATAGATTATATGGGTGCCTTTTGTGTGACAACCGGTTTTGGAGTTGATGAATGGGCAGCAGAATTCGAAAAAGATTTAGACGATTATAATTCGATAATGGTAAAAGCTTTGGCCGATCGATTTGCGGAAGCTTTCGCAGAATATTTGCACGAAAAAGTCCGTAAAGAAATTTGGGGTTATTCCTCGGATGAGGTTTTGAGTACCGAAGCAATGATTGCTGAGGATTATAAAGGAATTCGACCAGCGCCTGGTTATCCGGCTTGTCCAGATCATTTAGAAAAACCAACGATTTGGAAATTACTAAATGTTGATCAGGCAATTGGAGTTAGTTTGACCGAAAGTATGGCGATGTGGCCAGCGTCTTCTGTTTCCGGATATTATTTTGCAAATCCAGAAAGCAAGTATTTTGGATTAGGTAAAATAAAAGAAGATCAGGTTATTGATTATGCCAAACGAAGAAGTATACCTACAGCCCTAGCTACAAAATGGCTAAATCCAAATATTGCAGATTAAATTAGTCAAAACATTGAAAGTCATAACGTCAAAAAAAGCTGACTTTCGAACTTCAAACATTAAGACAAAAAAATGAAAGTAACACAACATATAGAAGCCGCCAAGGAAAAAACTTTATTTTCTTTTGAAATTATTCCACCACAAAAGGGGAAAAGTATTCAAGAATTATATGATAATATTGATCCGTTGATGGAATTCGAACCGCCTTTTATAGACGTTACAACTTCGAGGGAAGAGTATATTTATGTGGATAAAGGGAATGGTTTATTGGATAAAAAACTTACTAGAATGCGTCCTGGAACTCTTGGTATTTGCGCTTCCATAAAGCATAAATACAATGTAGATACCGTTCCACATGTACTTTGTGGGGGTTTTACTCAAGAAGAAACAGAATATTTGTTAGTGGATTGTCATTATTTAGGAATTGATAATGTTATGGCTTTGCGAGGTGATGCTATGAAGGACGAGCAGTATTTCATTCCGAAAGCAGGGGGAAATCAATTTGCTACCGATTTAGTAAAACAAATCAGTCAATTGAATCAAGGTAAATACCTTCATGATGTTATGGACGTTGATTATAAAGCCAATTTTTGCATTGGAGTTGCGGGATATCCGGAGAAACATTTGGAATCCCCTTCTTTGCAATCGGATTTGAAAAGATTAAAGGAAAAAGTGGAAGCTGGTGCTGACTATGTAGTTACTCAAATGTTTTTTGACAATGCCAAATACTTCGAATTTGTCGCTAAGGCTCGTGAGATGGGGATTACGGTTCCTATCATTCCTGGAATAAAACCGATTGCTGTACAAAGGCATTTGCAAATATTGCCTCAAATATTCCGAATCGATTTGCCGGAAGATTTGATTAATGCTGTTGAAAAATGTAAAACCTCTGCCGATATTAAGCAAGTAGGAATTGAATGGGCTATTCAACAATCTTTAGAATTGAAAGCGGCTGGCGTTCCCGTATTGCACTATTACTCTATGGGGAAATCAGAAAATATTCGTCAAATAGCGCGTCAGGTATTTTAGTCCGTTTTTGAAGTTTAGAGGCGATTTTCAGGGAGTAGATTATTTCGTGATTTCTCTAAATAAAGTCTCTAAGTTTTTGTTTTTCTGATTCAATTGTAGGGTTTTCAGGCCGTTGTCATGAGCAAAATCAAAAACGGCTGGACGCATGTCGTTTTCAGAGACAAAGGTCAGTTCCCAAATCATATCATGAATGTTTTTATAGGACTTTAAATATGGAATTTTCGCGATTGCTTCTTCTTCAATTTTATAGTCAAATTCAACTTCTATAATTTGTTCTTTATCGGCTGAAATTAATTTATCTAGTTTTTTATCGGTAACAATTTTTCCATTGTTGATGATAATTACCCGATCGCAAATTGCTTCAACTTCCTGCATGATGTGCGTTGAAAGGAAAACGGTTTTGTTTTCACCCACATTTTTAATAACATTTCGGATTTCCAATAACTGATTTGGGTCCAGGCCTGTTGTTGGCTCATCAAGAATAAGAACTTCGGGATCGTGAAGCAAGGCATTCGCTAAGCCAACACGCTGGCGAAAACCTTTGGAAAGTTGGCCTATTTTTTTATGACTTTCAGAAGTTAATCCCGTAAGAAGAATTACTTCATCGATTCTGCTTTTAGGAATTTTATACACATCGGCACTAAAAGCCAAATACTCTTTTACGTATAAATCTAAATATAAAGGATTGTGTTCCGGTAAATAACCAATAGATTTTTGCACGGATTTTTGTTGTAAATTCACGTCATATCCATTTACTAAGGCTGCACCTTCATCGGGGGCAATGTAAGTGGTTAATATTTTCATTAAGGTTGATTTTCCTGCTCCATTAGGTCCAAGAAAACCTACGATTTCTCCCTTTTGGATAGAAAATGAAATTCCATCTAACGCTTTTTGAGAACCATAACTTTTTGAAATATTTTTGACTTCGATTGACATATTACTAAATTTGAAACAAAAGTAAGAAGAAAAGTTTTGATAGTCGCATATTGGTTTCCAGAATTAGGATTAATGGTGATGTGAATACAAGCTATTCAAATGTCTATTTGAGCTTGCTAAAAATTCCAACTTAAAACACGGAATACTTAAAACAGTTTTATTTGATTCAATTTTCTTAAATAAAAGTGTTTTTTATTTGTTAAACTCAAAATAAGTTATAATTTAGCCGAATATCTATTAAAGGTCATGTTAAATAACAAATTTTATTATAGCAATTCATTTTATTTCTTCTATCAGGGAGAAAGGGATTGTCGTATGGTTATTTGAAAAATTATTAATTCAAACAAAAATATACAATCCCGATGCAAATCGGGATTTTTTTATGCCTAACAGTTTATTAAATGAAAACAAAAGTAGCAATTCAAGGAATTAAAGGTTCATTTCACCATCAGGTGGTTTTAGAATATTTTGATCAGGCGGTCGAAATTGATGAATGTTTGTCTTTTGAAGAATTGGTTGATAGTCTTTTATCGGATAAATCAGATATTGCAGTAATGGCTTTAGAAAATTCGATTGCTGGTTCTATAATTCCGAATTATGCCTTAATTGACAAAAATAATTTCCAGATTATTGGAGAACATTATTTGAATATCCATCAGAATTTGATGGGACTTAGAGGTCAGAAAATCGAAGATATTCAGGAAGTACATTCTCATCCTATGGCCATATTACAATGTATGGATTTCTTAAAAAACCATCCTCACATTAAGTTGGTGGAAGATAAAGACACGGCAGAAACAGCTCGACGAATTGAAGCCAGTCAATTGAAAGGCATTGCGGCAATTGCCAGTAAAGTCGCCTCGGAGATGTACAATTTAGATATTATCGCTCCCGGTATACAGACGATTAATAAAAACATGACTCGATTTGTGATTATTAAAAAGCAAAATACGGCCGTCGCAAACGGTAAAATCAACAAAGCATCATTAAAATTCGAATTGGATCACAAAAGAGGAAGTTTGGCTGCGATTTTAAATGTGATGAGTGATTGCGAATTGAATTTAACCAAAATACAATCCTTACCTAAAATAGAAACCCCTTGGAAGTATTCCTTTTTTGTAGATGTAACTTTTAATGAATATGAGAATTTTGCTAAAGCGAAATCATTGATTGCTATAATGGCAGAATATTTTAAAGTTTTAGGAGAATTCGAAAACACAAAACCATGATTAAGACAGCAAAAAGATTAGATACGGTTGAAGAATATTATTTTTCCTCCAAATTAAGAGAAGTGCGACAGTTAATTTCGGAAGGAAAACCCATTATTAATATGGGAATAGGAAGTCCGGATTTAGCGCCTTCCAAGTCCGTTATTGAAGCCATTCAAAATGCCGTTAACGAAGAACACGCGCATCATTATCAGAGTTATCAAGGTTTGCCTGAATTACGTCAAGGAATGGCTGCTTTTTACACGAATAACTTTGGAGTAACACTAAATCCAAATACCGAGATTTTACCTTTGATGGGTTCCAAAGAAGGTATTATGCATATCTCACTGGCTTTTTTGAATGAAGGAGATCAGGTTTTAATTCCAAATCCGGGATATCCAACCTATAGTTCGGTAACAAAATTAGTGAGAGCAGAAGCCGTTTTTTATGATTTGGTGGAGTCTAATAATTGGGAACCTGATTTTGAAGTTTTGGAACAATTGGATTTGACAAAGGTAAAAATCATGTGGATTGGTTATCCACATATGCCAACAGGAGCAAGTGGAAGCTTGGAATTGTTTGAGAAGTTAGTGGCTTTCGCCAAAAAGCATCATATTCTTTTAATAAATGACAATCCTTATAGTTTTGTTTTGAATGCTAATCCACTTTCGATTTTACAGGTAGAAGGAGCAATGGATGTAGCATTAGAACTGAATTCCCTTTCCAAAACTTTTAATATGGCTGGATGGCGTGTAGGAATGGTTTCGGGCAAACCGAGTTATATTGATTCTATTTTGAAAGTAAAAAGCAATATGGACAGTGGGATGTTTTATGGAATTCAGAAAGGAGCTATCGAGGCATTGAAATTGGACAAATCCTGGTTTGACGCACAAAATAAAATATATAGCCGAAGAAGAGTACTAACCAATCAATTGGCAGAAAAGTTAGGTTGTGTTGTTTTTAAAGAAGGAGTTGGATTGTTTGTTTGGGCCAAATTGCCGGAAGGGATTTCATCAGCAGAGGATTTTATAAATGAAATATTATACAAGAATCATATTTTCATTACTCCGGGATCAATTTTCGGAAGTAATGGTGCGGGTTATATTCGATTTTCACTTTGTGTTAAAGAAGAAATTGTACAAGAAGCAATAGACCGAATAACAGTATAATCCCTGAAGAGGAAATAGATTTTGAATCGAGATTCATTAATTGGAATTTTAAAAAATGAATATATATATAATAGGAGTTGGATTAATAGGAGGTTCAATGGCATTGGATATCAAGACTCATTATAAGGACGCTGTAATTTTAGGAATTGATTCTAACGAAAATCATTTGGAAGAAGCTTTAAAATTAGGTGTAATTGATAAAAAGGCGACAATCAATGATTTAAATAACGCAAGTTTTGTAATTCTTTCTGTGCCAGTTGACAAAGGTTTATTAATTTTGCCGGAAATTTTGGATAAAATAGGAGAAGATAGTTTGGTTTTTGATGTAGGTTCAACAAAGTTGCCTATTTGTGAAGCCGTAGCGAATCATTCAAAAAGAAGAAATTTCATGGCAACGCATCCCATTTCGGGAACGGAATTTTCTGGACCGTCAGCTGCAGTACGAAATTTGTTTCAGGATAAGACGAATATAATTTGCGAAATAGAAAAAACAAGTTTCAAATTGCAAGAAAAAGCGTTGACAATTTTTAAAAAGTTAGGAATGCGTATCCGTTATATGGATGCGAATTCACATGACAAACACATTGCTTACGTTTCCCATCTATCGCACATCAGTGCTTTTATGTTAGGAAAAACGGTTATGGCCAAGGAAAAAGACGAAAGAGATATTTTTGATATGGCGGGGAGTGGATTTGAGAGTACGGTTCGATTGGCTAAAAGTTCACCAGCGATGTGGACGCCAATTTTCAAACAAAACCGGAAGCAAGTTGTAGAAACTTTAGAGGAATATATTTCCAATTTATCTAAGTTCAAAGAGTTATTAGAACAGGAAGATTATGAGGCTTTATATGAAGAAATGCAAAGCGTCAATAAAATAAAAGGAATATTAAACGGAATCAATAAATAATAAACAACACACAATAAATTAGAATAAAAAGATGGAAAACAAGAAAGAAATGAGAAATTGGTTGAATGAATTCAATTTAACTCACCCATTTGTAATCGCAGGACCTTGTAGCGCAGAAACAGAAGAGCAAGTATTAAAAATCGCACATGAATTAAAAAATTCTGATGTAAGTGTTTTTAGAGCTGGAATATGGAAACCAAGAACACGTCCAGGAGGATTTGAAGGTGTTGGTGAAATAGGTTTGAAATGGTTGAAAAAAGCTAAAGCAGAAACAGGATTGCTAATGGGTACAGAAGTTGCTACAGCGGCACACTGTAAACTAGCTTTAGAAGCTGATATTGACGTATTATGGGTTGGTGCCCGTACTACAGCAAATCCTTTTGCGGTTCAAGAAATTGCTGATACATTAGCAGGAACGGATAAAATTGTATTGATAAAAAATCCAGTAAATCCAGATATGGCTTTATGGTTGGGTGGAGTTGAGCGTTTGTATGCTGCTGGAATCAAAAAATTAGGAGTAATTCACAGAGGGTTTTCCACTTACGAAAAAACAAAATACCGCAATATTCCAGAATGGCAAATTGCTATTGAATTACAAAATAAATTCCCTGATTTACCTTTAATCATTGATCCATCTCATATTACAGGAAATCGTAATATGATTCTTGAAGTGACTCAAGAAGCTTTAGATTTGAATTATGATGGTATGATTATCGAGACACATACTGATCCGGATAACGCATGGAGTGATGCTGCACAACAAGTAACGCCAGATGCTTTGAAACAAATTCTAAAAGATTTGAAAATCAGAAAAGTAAGTGGTGATACAGATGATTTTGATAACAAAATGACTAAATTAAGAACTAATATTGATATTTTAGATTCTAATTTATTAGAGTTGTTAGGGAAACGTATGAAAGTTGCAGATGAGATTGGTCAGGTTAAGAAAGACAATAATGTTGCTGTACTTCAGAATACAAGATGGAATGAAATTTTAGGTAAAATGATTTTGGAAGGCGAGAAAAAAGGATTGTCAGAAGAATTTGTGCTTAGAATGTTCAAAGCTGTTCACCAAGAGAGCATTGGCCACCAAGAAAAAATATTAAATTCGTAGTCAAGTCAGATTTATAGTATAAAATCTCCGCACTTTTTTAAAATAAAGAGGCGGAGATTTTTTTTTGATTGGATAATAGTGTGGTTTTAAATTATCCAAAAGTTTACACTTTAAAGCTGAAACAAAAAAATTATCTTTGCAAAAAAAGAAATTAGATCTCGTAAGGCGAGACTAAATTTGCAAATTAAAATATGACAGGACTCGTTTACAAATCGACAGGAAGTTGGTACACTGTAAAATCGGAACAAGGGGATTTTATGGAATGCCGCATGAAAGGGAAATTCCGCATGAAAGGGATTAAAAGTACGAATCCAATTGCTGTTGGTGATGTAGTCGATTATGAATTAGAGGAAACTTCTGACACTACTACAGGAACCATTCATCATATTCACGACAGAAAAAATTATATTGTTCGGAAATCAGTGAATTTATCGCATCAGATGCATATTATTGCTTCAAATATTGATCGTGTATTTTTGTTGATTACGATAAATAACCCACCTACAACAACAAATTTCATAGATCGATTTTTAGTCACAGCAGAAGCTTATGGGATAGAAACTGTTTTGATTTTTAACAAAATCGACACTTTTGACGAGGCTACACTTGACGAGCAACTGTATATGCAGCACATTTATGAGGAAATCGGTTATCTATGCCTGCGAGTTTCTTCAACAGCAGGAAATGGAATTGAGCAACTTAAGGAAATGATGGTTGGCAAAGTAAGTATGTTTTCTGGTCATTCGGGTGTTGGAAAATCCACTTTAGTCAATGCGATGGAGCCTAGTTTGCATTTGAAAACTACCGTGATATCAGAGCAAAGTAAGCAAGGGCAGCACACGACTACATTTGCAGAGATGTATGATTTGTCATTTGATGCTCGAATTATTGACACACCGGGAATCAAAGGTTTTGGAATAGTGGATATGGAGCCATCGGAAATTAGTGGTTATTTTCCTGAGTTTTTTAAATTGAAAGACCAATGTAAATTCAATAATTGTCTTCATAAAGAAGAGCCACATTGTGCTATCAAAGCGGCTTTGGAACGAGATGAAATCCCTTGGTCGCGTTATAAAAGTTATTTGAAAATATTAGAAGGTGATGAAGAGAATTTCCGAACGGATATTCACAACGAAGATCGAATTGCCAGTGACGAAACCAGAAATAAAAATTAGTAATAGTGAAAGTCGTACTACAAAGAGTTTCCTCAGCCTCTGTAACAATTGATGGAGCTATTGCTGCTGAAATTCAAAGCGGACTTTTAGTATTAGTTGGAATTGAAGATGAAGATAATCAAACCGATATTGATTGGCTGAGTGCAAAAATCACCAACCTTCGCCTATTTGGAGATGAAAACGGAATCATGAATTTGTCGGTTAAAGATACAGGAGCTGCTATTTTAGTGGTAAGTCAATTCACTTTACAGGCCTCCACTAAAAAAGGCAATAGACCCTCTTATATTAAAGCGAGCAAACCCGAAATAGCGATTCCATTGTATGAAAATTTTGTGCGCAAACTGGAACAAGAATTGGATAGGAAAATACAAACGGGTGTTTTTGGTGCAGATATGAAAGTTGCACTTTTGAATGACGGCCCGGTTACGATACTAATGGATACTAAAAACAAAGAATAATGAACCTAGAAAATGCACAATTAGATGTTGATAATTGGATTAAAGAACATGGTGTTCGTTATTTTAATGAATTGACTAATATGGCTCAGCTCACTGAAGAAGTGGGGGAAGTAGCCCGAATTATTGCCCGCCGCTATGGAGAGCAATCTGAAAAAGAATCCGATAAAAACAAAGATTTAGGGGAAGAGTTGGCCGATGTTGTTTTTGTGGTATTGTGTCTTGCCAATCAAACGGGTATCGATTTGCAGGCTGCCTTTGATAAAAAGATGGATTTTAAATCCATTAGAGACAAAGACCGACATCATAATAACGAAAAACTGAAATAGCGATATTTTTAGTTTCAATTCTTGTTAATCTTTTTTAGTTTTGCGCTTTTATTAATCCCTTTGAAATCAATAATGAATTTACATCTCAAATCTGCGATACTTCCTTCGAAATCCAATATAGCTATAACCGGTTCCAAATCGGAAACCAATAGATTGTTGTTGCTTCAGGCTTTGTATCCATCAATTAGGTTGGAAAACACTTCTAATTCAGATGATTCAGATGTAATGACAGCGGCTTTGATTTCAGATGGAGCTGTTATTGATATACATCATGCCGGAACTGCGATGCGCTTTCTTACTGCTTTTTTCTCCATTCAGGAAGGAAGAACAGTAACTTTGACTGGGTCTCCGCGGATGAAGGAACGTCCAATTCAGATTTTAGTTGAAGCTTTGAAGCAATTGGGAGTCAAAATAGAATATTTAGAAAATGAAGGTTTCCCTCCAATAAAAATTACGGGCCAAAAAATAACAAAGAATAAAGTATCCCTTCAGGCCAATGTGAGTAGTCAATATATTTCAGCCCTTTTATTGATTGCTTCCAAATTGGAAAACGGATTGGAACTTAGCTTAGAAGGCACGATTACTTCGGTTCCTTATATCAAAATGACATTGGCTTTGCTCAAGGAAATTGATGTTGAAACTTCTTTCGTTGGAAATCTAATTTCTGTAAAACCGAATAAAAAAGTCTTAAAACCGATCACTTTAACGGTGGAATCCGATTGGAGTTCTGCTTCTTACTTTTATTCCATTGTGGCTTTGGCCAAAGAAGAGACAACGATTAAGTTGAGCAGTTACAAGAAGAATAGTTTGCAGGGAGATTCTGCTTTGGCGGAACTTTATGCGCAATTTGGAGTTGAATCTGTATTTGAAGGTAATGAGTTAAGCTTGAGAAAGTTGCCGAATTTCGAACTTGAAGCGGTAAGTTTCGATTTAAATAAAACACCGGATATTGCACAAACGATTGTCGTTAGTTGTTTTGCTTTGGGAATTCCTTGTCATTTGACTGGACTTCATACCTTAAAAATTAAGGAAACGGACCGTTTGGAAGCTTTAAACACCGAATTGACTAAACTCGGTGCTAATTTATCGGTAACCAACGAAAGTCTGACGCTTTTAACCTCAAATCTAATGCATCCGAATATAAAAATAGCGACTTATAATGATCACAGAATGGCAATGGCTTTTGCGCCTTTGGCGATGAAAGTGCCTATTATCATTGAGAATGCTGAGGTTGTGTCAAAATCATATCCCGATTTTTGGACTGATCTAAAAAATATCGGTTTTGAAATTTTAGAATAAGTACAAGGGCCAATTTCTCTTATTTTATTAGCCTTGCCAACAATGAAATGGCTAAGTTCATGCAATAGTGCTAAATAAACCTCAAAACACTTGACAAGGCCTATCTCACAATCGTATATTTGCATCCTAAATAAAACGAGAACATGAAATTATCACATTTCCAATTCAATTTACCCAAAGAACTTCTTGCGGAATATCCATCTGAGAATCGTGACGAAGCGCGTTTGATGGTAATTGATCGAAAAAAACAAACAATCGAGCACAAAACATTCAAAGATATTATTGATTATTTTGGTGATGGCGATGTTTTGGTTCTTAACAATACTAAAGTTTTTCCAGCACGTTTGTATGGAAACAAAGAAAAAACGGGAGCAAGAATCGAAGTTTTTTTACTTAGAGAATTGAATGC
>Ga0114958_10000920_pt1 | contig 24225 bp, 16 predicted proteins | sample C_130208_EF_Meta_FD_89577 | JGI IMG/M metagenome (GOLD analysis project Ga0114958, IMG submission 89577) | Freshwater microbial communities from Lake Croche, Canada to study carbon cycling - C_130208_EF_MetaG | ecosystem: Environmental > Aquatic > Freshwater > Lake | place: Lake Croche, Canada... | reverse complement strand
GAAAATTTGAGCTGTTTCCTCTAACCGGAAGAGCATGGGCAAACGTTGTTGGGTTGCCATAGCTTGCAAAGCTGTCGGCAAATCGTGATGGATCAATTCATTTCGAAACAACCTTTCCATGGAAAGTTCACCATCTGTTATGGGCATCCAGATCGGCAACCCATGCTCCAGCATGGCGAGAGCTGTGCCGCTCTTGCCTAGCAAACTAGGTGTCGCTCGGACAACCCCCAAGGAGCAAGTACTCAATACGGCACTCAATTCCTTTGCCGGAACGAAACCGCAATCGGCTATCGTGAGAGGTAGCAGACCCTCTTCCGCACTCAAACGGGCAAGAAATCGATCCTTTTCATCACCTCCCCTGGAAATAAGAACCAAACCCAAGCGCGATTTGCTAACATTGACGGCCTCTCGGAGACCGGACACTAGTTGGCTTAAACAAGGTTCCCTAGGCGCAGCCCCAAAATAAAGGATCCAATGGTCAGCCAGATTCTGTAACTTTGCAAAGGGCTCGGGTAACTCTGCATCACTCTCTGCAGTAGGGATATTACCAAAAAGCTCGAGCTGACCGGCACGAATGCCAAGGGACTGAAGTCTCCCAACATACAGTGGTATAGAGGTGTGCACGACGTCTGATGATAATCTGGAGACAAGCCTGCGAATGATGATGCGTTGCAGGAAGGAGACGAGATAGTGGGATGGCTTTTTATGATCACTGATCCAGAGTTCGTGTACCATGAGATGGATTCTCCTACCGGATAGAATCTTTTTAAGCCTCCTGCCCAAACCGAAAGGGAGACCCTTCGGATGAAATCCATAGGGCACAAATTGGAGGCTGACCCAGTCCGGATCGAATGCATCCAAGAAGTCTTTGGCAATCTTCACTCGGTCCTCCCATGACGAGCTGGAAGAGAGACGAAGTATAGGAATTTCGGCCGTTTCGCTTGCCTGAACCTCTCGCCGAGATTCGTATATCCAGGCATCGCTCAATGCAATAATAACGCATTCCTTACCGCAACGGATCAACTCCCCCGCAAGAAGGCGTGTGTAGTCACCTACACCATTGCAACCGACCTCCATCGAAGAGCATAGAAAGGCGATCCTCATGAGGGGCACCTCTTCATTTCCTTCGGTAAAAACGTCCAATCAATGAGGCAAGAGCGCTCCTTGCTCTCATCGCATGGAGATTGCCTTGAGAAAATGTCGTAAGAGTACCTTCGGCATACTTCCAAAAAGCCTTGTCGGCCACTGTGGGAGGGCGAGCAAGCAAGGCTTCCCGGAGATATTTTTTGCACCACGGCTTGGGAGAGCCAATGGCATGGGGAAGGATCGCCTGAGGACCGGAGAACCCCATGGCCTCGCGCCCTAAGATGAAAAACTCTAGCTCTGGAGATGTATCCACAAGGGCATTCAATGCATCTTGATCAGGTTGCGAAAAGCATGCGGCATATCCCCTGACCGGGAAACCGCTGCCATTGAGGCCTGTCACTTTGGAGCCCCCCACAATATCCGCAATCCTTGCATTCATCTCCTTCCATCGATCCAAAAGTTTACTTGCCACCCTTGGCAAGCCGAGAAAGCCAGCGTTTAGAAATAAGTCGGTCGAAGATGTCCACGCCAAATCGGGAAAGTATCTTTTCCAGGCAGCCCTGATCGGGTGCTTTCTACTCATAGGAGAATTCACATCCTCACAGAGAAGAATGCCTAACTGGAGCAAATCCGAAAAGTGACTCCAAGGAGCGTCGAATACTAAATCCGGATCCGCATAAACCAGATAATCAGCCTCCTTAGCGGCCCCCTCAAGGAGGTTAAGCATAAAATCAGGCTTGAAATTCGTGAAATGAGCCTTGGGATCCAGAGGAAGAAATGTAAGGGTAATTTCTGACGAGATTATCATGCACCTTGAACCATCCAAGCCGTGAGTCGCACAACTGGCCCACTTAGGAAGTGTACCCCTGTATCCGGCAAAGATCTCCCCAAAAAATCTATTCCTGCAGAGTGAATTAACGAGGGTCGCGACCCCATGGTGATAATCTCCCTCGAACAGAGTGCAGACAGCCGTCTTCATGGACGTGAACCCCCGTTTTCCTCCGAACGAAGATCCGCCATACACCGGTTCGTTACATAAACCCCATGCATGATTAGATTGACCGAATTCATCGCCAAGGAAAGAAGGATGACACCACTGACAGTCGCCACGTTCAGAGCACAGATCAAAGCGATTTGGCAAACCATTCCCGAAGTAATCGATATCCACGGCGGAATAACTATGCCCCGGGAAACACCCAGCCCGTAAGCCCCGCCTGCAAGCATCCCCATAGCGGATGATGCGACTGTAAGGATCACTTCGGTTTTTAGGGCATGATACTTTGAACCTAGGAGCCAAAGGGCTCCCTCAGGGAATATCCCAACGAGACAGACAATTATCGCTCCCATTACTGCCAAGATACTCATTATCAAAAGAAAGTAGCGAAGAATTAGGGATGATCGGGCCGGCAGGCGAGAAAATCTGGGCACAATCACCGCGGAGAAGATTGCTGAGAAGATCACCAAGACCTGACCTATCCGTCCTAGAGCGCCGACCTGCGCAAGCTGATGGGTGCTTCCGAAGATCGAAATCAACCATATGGTGATTTGGCCGAAGAGGGCATAGTAGATTGTTCCGGGCATGGTGCGCTTCACCAAGGAAACGATCTCCCTCCGTACCACAGGGTCCTTCCCACATTCGTAATCAGCGATCTCCCTTGCAAGGGTACGCAACTGTCGATTGGCCCAGAATTGAGGGATTCCAGCTGCAAAAACGGCATTCGCTGCATAAGGGAAGAGTTTGAGACATCCGGCCAAGGCGATCACCCTGCCTATAGACTGAAGGAGATTGAGACGAGCCAGTTCGCCCAAACGCTGGTGGAGGCTCGGGGCTATTGTCAACAAGGTGCCTTTCAGTGCAAGCGAGAAGGAGAGAAGAACCCCCGATGTGATAAAACCCGTTTGCAAAATCGTGGCTCCATGAGCCTGAAGGCTATAAATAAGAAATGGCAGGCAAAACAGCATCGCGGCCAGAGAAAACTTCTGACGCAACCGATAGCCCGTTGCGATAACAATACCGAGTTTTTCCCGATCACGCCAGCATCGCCCCCCTTGGGACATCACACTGCTTGCGATTCCCCCATCTGAAAACAAGGTCATCGCACCCAATATCGAATTGGAAATGGTGTAGAGGGCGTACTGTTCCGTACTGAGCACGCGAACGATATAAAGACCGGCAAGCATTCCCAAACCCTGCACCAACGTCTGCGAGCTTCCAAAAAGACCAAGAACCCTAATCTGACTTCCCCTCCCCTTGAACGGATTCCTAAAAAAGTTCATTAGCTCATTTCCCGTAAGGATCGCTGATTGAAAAGAAATACCGGGTTGATTAGAAATATTTTAAGGGCCAGCGACCGAGTTGTGTCAGTCTTCACGATAATGAACTTTCCGTCTACGAGCCTTTTTTAAATTACGTAAATAATATTATCTCATTTTGATTAAGATAATACTCTAGCTATCGTGTGTGTGAGTCATGTATATAATACAGAGAAAATCAACTCCTGTTGTTGTCTTTATTTTCCCCGTAGACGCTATCTTTTACATAGCGGTTGTTATAGTAATAATAGTAATAGCTTGAGGATCCTCTCTTGGGGATTTTATTAAGAACAGCGCCGCACAGGCGCGCTGATGTTTTACCAAGGAGCATCAGTGAACGCTGGACGACTTTGCTGGGAGTGGTTTCGCAAGATACGATAAGGATTGCATTTTGAACTCCCTTAGCCAGCAACAATGTGTCGCTTACAGAATTCACAGGTGCACTATCGATAATGACATAATCGTACCGCTCTGAAATCTTCTTCAAATGCTCTTCTATATTTGCCGCAGCCAGAATCTCTCCAGGCCGGACTCTATTGATGCCGGCCGTTATAAAATCAAGATTTGGGATTTTATCACTCTTTTGAATGATTTCCTCCTTCGCCGCCCCCCCAACTAAGTAATCTCCCAATCCTAAAACCTGTTTTCCAGCTATCATGACGTGGTGGATGGTCGGGCGCCGTAAATCCCCGTCGATAATGAGAGTTCTCTTGCCAAGTTGTGAATAGGCTATCGCCAACCCAAGTGCTGTGAACGATTTTCCTTCGCTCGGGATGGAACTTGTCACCAGAAGGATCTTGGTCTCATCGTCATGACTGAGTAGAGACATATTCGTGCGCAGTGTCCTGAAGGACTCCGCAATCGGGGAATTATTTGTTTGCAGTAGGGGGTGATGATAGATTTCACCGTTGTCATAGAAGTTAAACGGCTTCTCCTTAGGAAGAGCTCCTACTACTGTCAATCCTGTCATCGACTCCAATCCATCCACAGAACGGAATCCTGAATTGATCCTATCGGCGGCGATAATGGCACCTGCGCATGCCAGAAACTGCAGGGCGAACGCCACAAGCAGAATCATGGATCTCTTCGGCTTGGAGGGCTTCCCCGGAATACTTGGTTCCTCGATGATACGGTACGGCGCTGCCTCCATGCTTGCCTCCACACCCGTCTCCCGCAGGCGAGTCATCACTCCCTGGTAGGTGGCGCGATCGGTCTCCACCTCGCGGGCCAGAACATTGTAACGAATCGAAACTTTGTTGAACTCGAGCGCCTTCTCCTGCTGCTCCTTAAAGGACTCCTCCAGCTTGCTCTCGGTTTGAGTCATGGCCTGATAATTGGCGGCAAGGATTTCACGGGCCTTGGCGGCAGCATCCGAAAGCACCTGACGCTGCGCTTGGAGGGAATTCTCAGCGCCGATGTATTTGGGATGTTTGGGGAGATAGCGCTCTTTCATGGAAGCAAAATCAGCTTGCGCCTTCAGAAGATCCTGACCGCTGGAAGCCACTTGGGGGATGGCGGCCACGCTGCTGATGCGAAGGAGAGACCCTGTGTCACCTTGCTTCACTTTATCGAGCGACTCGAGATCCGACTCAAGCTTGAGGCGGGCATCTTTGGCTTCGGTGACCGACCTGTTCACTTCCTGTAATTTTTGCAACACAATATTTTGATTTTGATCAAGCGGAATTTCACGGTGACTTTCCCTGTAGCCTTGGAGTTCCTGCTCGGATTCCTCCAGTTTGCTCTTGAGCTTCGCCGCCTCTTCCTTAAGGAATTCATTTGCCTCTCTCGAAGCCCCCATCCTTTGCTCGAAGCTTTCGTTCAAAAACTCCTTCACCACTGCTGAAGCAAGAGTGGCGGCCTGCACTGGATCATGGTCATCCACCGAGATATCAATAAGACGAGTGCTTCGCCTAAGTGCTACACTGACCTTGCCTTGGAGTTGACTGATAACCCGTCCTTCATCGGGCTTCATTCCCCCTGACGCGAAAGCCGGATCCTCCTGCAGTTTGTTCGCCCTGACCACACGCTTCATCACATTTCTGCTGGCGATTACCTGGACGACGCTGTTCACGAAGTCGACGGTGGCAGGGGTGTCCTGGCTATCGTCAGCATTGGCGAGAACCCTCTGCTCTTTCTGTACGACTTGAAGAACTGCCGTTGAAGTATAAATCTTAGGCAACCTCATCACCACAAAAACAGTAACCGCCATCCCGATCGCCATGATAAGGGCAATGATCCAGATTCGTCTGATAAGAAGATTCAGGATATGCTGGAAGCCTTCGGTCGATTCTGGACTTCCATCTGGGTAATACTGATAGGGATTGCCTCCATAAGTGGAGGCGCGGGAAGTGCGCGGGCCAGCCCCCTCGAAGGATGCCATACCGTCAATGGATTCCCCTCGCTCATGTAAATTGTCTTCAGGTTGGATCATGAGTAAAAATGATACAGTTGTGTTGTGTAAAAGGTATCCGGGATCCGTAGTTTCTTAAAAAGAGTTTAAAATAGCGCTTCTCCCACGTTAATGATGTCTCCGGGTTTGACCATGAAGTTCGCTTCTTTTCCAGAGGCCATTTTCTTTGTGTTGAACCTCATGATTTCTTCCCGGCCTCCTTGAACACGCTTGAGCGTGACATTTCCCAAATCAGCCACCTTTGTATATCCACCCGCCATGCCTATGGCCTGAAGCAACGAAATCTCATCGGTATTCATCAGGTCATAGGCCCCGGGTCGATTAACCTGCCCTAGCACGGTAAATAACCTTCTGGCATAGGATCTCACGGTGAGCCCTACCTGAGGATTCACTAAATACCCGTCCTTCAATCGTGCTTTGATGATTTCCGTGGCCTCGCCCACGCTTTTTCCCCCGATTGGGACGCTTCCTACAAGAGGAAAGATTGCGCTCCCATCACCTGCTATACGAATCACGGAATCAAGATCAGATTCCCCAAAGACGCGGAAGTCAATCAGGTCATCAGCAGCAAGTCGGTAGTTCTCTTTATTCTGCGCCTTGCCATGGGAACAAAGCAGAACAAAAAATAAAAGTGCCAAGTAGAGAAGGCGGTGTGAATTGAGAGTCATGATATATTAAAGTAAAGATCAAGGGTTAAAAAGAGGCTGATACCTCTGCGCCGATCTGATAGCCATTAAAATTATATTCCTGTTGGTTGCTGTTCTCAAATCGGTAAGTAAAGAAAGTTTGGACTTTGTAATATTTTAAGAAATTATATCCCGCGGCAGGCTTAACAAAAGCGTAATTCTGGTATGACCCCTTGGAATTGCTAGAACTATCACTATAAAACTGATCGTTTTCATAGCCGACAATCCATGAGGTAAAGAAATGGCCGATCGTTTTGTTTGCAGAAATTAATACTCCGGTAGCCATGAAATAGCTATTGGCTTGAACTTGAGCTGCCGAATTCTGGTAATGACGGTAGAATGCCAGGGTGAAATCACTGCCCCCAAAACCCGGCAGGGCTCTGGGGAGATTCATCAGGGATTTATCGGCCTCGATCTGCGCCCTCGAGTGATCGCCGGGCCTGGCAAATGGGTTAAAGTCAAACTGGAGATCGCCAACCGGTGTGACATTGCTCTGGCCGCTTGTGGGCCATTGGTTGGCTAACGCAGACACATTAATGCGAAATGCAACTTTATGAGCCAGTTGGTATTTGAAGCGGGTACCCACTTCCTCAAAGTATCGGGTGGGGCTCCCTTCTGATGGATTCGATCCAACGGCTCCAACCAGACCGAGAATGGTTTTTTCAGTCATCTGGTGATCCGCGCGCAATTTTACAAGCTGTTCGTAGGAGCTGTTGTTACTGCCTGCATAGATAGAGCTATTTTGTTCAAGGCCCACTATAAGCCTTGTTTTTTCGGTCATAAGATACTGAAAGGCCAAGGCATTATAAAGAATACTCTGCGTAGCAAAGTTTCCGATATCACGGTTGGGGCCACCCAACATGCCGTAGGAGCTTGTCCAAAGAATACGAAATTTATCCCATGCATATTGTAGCCTAAGGTTGGCTGCTTGCGTCAGATAGTCGGAACCGGTGATGCTCGAATACAGAATTCCAACAGCCTCGTAACTGAGATCCAGATAGCTGTTCTGTTGGTTTTTGTAGTCACCCAGGGCGTAGGCGAGCCCAGCTCCCACATCCAACACTCCCGAGGAGCGTTGGTTCTCATGTTGGAGAAAGACGTTGTTGTCGTAGTAAGCTTTTGTTACGAGGCCTGGTTTGATAACCCACTTGGGTGTTTCAGAATCGTCATCCCCAGGGGTTGCGTTTGACGAATCAATCGGATTCCCGGTAGAAAGATTGGCCGGCTTGTTAGTTATTGCGCCATATTCTGTCAGGGAGACAGAGTCGATCATACGGGTGTTCTCCTGGACACCATTCGGGGCGTCAGTATTCAGGGGCGTTGCCGAACCCGCCTCAGATTCGGTCCCAGTCACGGGTCCAACCGGCAACAAAGCCGCTCCCACAGGGATTGAAATCAGTGTACTGGTATCGCCGCTTGCAGTCTGTGATCTCACCTGTACTGGCAGGAGAAGCGAGACCGCTCCAATCAGAGGTAACACCCATCCCTTTGGGGGACGAATTCGTTGGAGTAACAGTGTGATGCGCAAAGACATTATTTTAATAAAATACTAGCCGTAATCCTATTCAACAAAACCACAATAAACAACCCTACTTAAGAAGGGTAAATGTTCCAGTTTTGTCGCTTTAATTAGATTGACTTCAAGAGGCCTATCCTCCACTGGGGAGCAAGCGATGTGGCTGTAGTCACTGCACTACAGTCCCAGCGATGCGACGCTGCTTTACGCACATGCCGCCGCAAGGAATGGCTATAGTATTGTTTAAATTGCTCTAGGGCTATGCTATCTTTTTAGGATTGGCCTTCACTACACTCGCGACGTGCTCGGCCGGAGGATATGAAAATCAGGGGGGAGTGCTCGTTCCTTCCTGCTTGAAAAGAAGGGTTCCCCAAAGAGCCGGTGTTAATACCGCCTCGGAAGGCACATCCGACGTGAGGCCGCTGGACTTATTGTTCCAATAAATCCGAGCCGTGGTTTGACCGGATTCCCCTCTCAGAATACCGAGATCGCCCTTGATCCGAAGTCCGGCTTCCGGCTTGAGTCCGAGGAGATCCAACGGAACCGAGAACTCGTAGTTTCCTTCTGTTGAGCGCAGTTGGATCTGCCGGCTCACATCCTTGACCTCATCGATGGTGATTGTCCTCCAAGGGGAGGAAAATGGGACTTTCGCTCGGTCAGGAGTGCCCGGCACCACGGACCGGTAAAGAATGGCTTTAATCTTGCCTCCTACACGAGTGACTAGCAAGCGGGAATCACCTGGCACGGCACTCTTTCTCTCCGGATCCGCCACCGGATCCGCACCGATCATCAGATCCAAAGCCCCCCCGGTTTTGAATGGTGCCATGGGAAGCTCCCCGCGGTTTTCAAGCAATTTGGGATTTCCGGTCTTGTAAGCGGCATAGAGTCGTTCGCCCGCGATAATCAATGAGCCCGTTATGTCGTAGGGTCTGCTGGTGGATGCGAAAAATGCCTTCACTCCCCCCGTGTCGATGTCAACCCATGAACCGGGCCAACTAGCAAATGTGGTATCCAAGCCCCAGGATGACTTGAGGATTGGAACGGAAAGGCTATTGGCTCCGGTTTGCTTCTGACGCTCGGCCTCGGTGCGCGTGATCAATTCTGCAGATTGCTTCAATTGGGACGGGGTCACCGTAAGTTGCTGCTCGGGAAGCATCATAATGGTCTCGAAGCCCTTCAGTCCCACGATGCTGCCATGAGTCCCATCAACCAGATAAACTCCTCCGTCGCTCGTTCCACAGATGGTCGGCCAGAAGTTTTCACCCCCGAGGCTGACTCCCTCAAGACTCATGCCTCGCTCTGCCTTGGGCATCTTCCAAGAAATCGCACTCCGTTCATCGCCAAAAAGTGAGGAGACAAACAAGCCGTCCGCAGTGAAGACATAGACAGCCCCCAAGTTCCCGTTGACTGCCCAAAGTGGAGTCCGCATGGGATTGCCGGCATCGAAAAACCCACCGAGCAAACGGGTCGTGCCTATCAGCTCTTCCAATTCGGATTGTGCAGGTGAGGAGTGCGAGGCATGGAGACCAGGCCAAAGACTCGGATAACTCCACAGGGGAATCCCATTGAGGGTGCCGCAGAGTGATTGCCTCGAAAACGGCTTGATACCCAGCGTGACGACAGCTTTCCCGCTGGGATCATCAAGAACTTGAGTCCCTCCCGAGGAGGCGGGATCCATCACACCAGTGGCTAGGGTCTCCGAGCTGTTCATGTCGTAAAAAGGGACTCCAGCCTGGGAAATGTTTTTGGGGGGATATCGCATTGAGCGGCCCTCGAAGGAGGCAACACAAAACGCGAGATCAGGCATGATGGTAATCCCGCGGGCACAACCCTTCAGAATGATCACATCTTCGGGCCGAACGATTCCGTCACCATGTTTGTCGGACCAGCAAAAGAACGCTTCGTTACGGAAAGGATTGGGTGAATTCGGATCTACCTCGGAAGGCCAATATTTGCGGAATCTGGGCTCTTTCAGAACTTCCCAATCATTGGCCCTGCCCATGGCAGCCACAGGTCGCGCAATCCCCTCCTTCTCCAGAAAAAGAAACGCCGTGCTGTGTCCGGAGGTCGGATTGGAATTGTAGCAGTTGACGAAATAGCGCCTTCCACCGTGCCAGATTGCCGTTTCCGGGGCGGCGCTTCGGAAGGCCAATTTGATGGATTTGGTATCGGGGCGGTAAAAGATACTCCGTAAGTCGGAGGTTCCTTTCTCCCAATCAAGATGGAAAGCCATCGCACCCCTCCCCTCCTCGGCATAATAGAGAGTGTCTTTGTCACGGGAGTCCAGCGTGCCTCCACCCCCATATTTCGCGGGCCCGTAAAATGCATGGATCAAGCTGCCATCGAGTGTCCAGATGCTGACGCGCTTGGGAAGAAAGTCCTTCTCGGCAACCCAGAGATGGTTCTCGCAGTCGATCGTGACACCCATCGGGTGATTCATATGAAGAGAGTCATAAGGCCCCGCTCGTGGAGATCCGGAGTGCCCGATCGCGCGCTCAAACGAATACTTCGGCGAAAGACCGACTGATCCCGACGGCGGAGGGGGTGCAAACATTTTTACCTGATGGCTGCTACCCCAATCACTCACATAGAGATGCCCCGAGGTATCTAGGGTTATTTGCTGGGGATCCTCTAGAGCCGAAGAGATGACTTCCACGGGCGAGGATTTCAACTCTCCTTTCTTGATACTATCAAAACGGAACACACTTTTTCCCGCTACTGCGAAAAGACGCCCCTCACGGTCGAATGCAACTCCGCGGCAGTTGGGCAAGAAAATGGATCCTATCACCTGCTGTCGCGCGGCATCAACCAGCATCAGCTTGCCCTGAGGGTTCATGCTGACCACCAAGATGCCATCATAGACGGCCAACCCGGCGATTTCCTGCTCCATGTTCTGCGTATCCCGTGGAGAAAAATCAACTTTTAGAACGGATTTTTCGGACTCCGCACCAACAGCCGTCAGCAGTAATTCAGCGGTCTGGGATCCCTTTGTTACCTGCCATACCGAGCCCACATAGACAGGATTCCCCTCCAAGGGATGCTCTCCCGTATCACAGGCGATGAACTGAGCGCCGGTCCATGATCGGCCGACAACTTTTTTTCCACCCTGCTTCCTTCCCTCCAGATCAACCCAGATCATACCGTCCATCCCTTCAGACACATAAGAACCAAGGAAGACCAATGGCTTGCCAATGAAATTTTTCCCAGCAGGAGCAAAGGAGGCTGCTTGTGGCGGCGTATGGTTCGCAAGCCAGGCACCAGTTTTATCGATGGTGCTCCATGGAGGATTGCCAGGCGTGTAGAATGACATCTCAAAGCGTGGAGTGATCACGTCATGGACGATCCCCCGGAAGCGGTACTCACCCGGCTGAACAAGGCGGGATGGAATGTGAAAGACTCCATGCTGAGCAGCATCTGGATCACGCAGAAGATCATCGCACCCATCCCAGCTCACAACATGCTCGCCGGCGGGGAAATAAATATCCGAAATGAGGTTGCGAACTCTCACTCCCTCTTTGTTTTCAATCACCAAAGTGACGAATCGCCCTTGGGCCAGTGAAAACCTGATGGGAATCGGGGTATCCGACTCCGGAGGAGCCGGTCTTGCTTGGCATCCTGCAAGAAGCGAAAAGTCCCTTAAAGGCTTTTCCCCAAGAGAAGCAAAAACCATCAGTTCATTCAGCCAGACACGCGCTCCGTTGCTAGTTTTTCCCTTAAGATGGGGATGGGATTCTGCGGTGGAAGATGTCAACTGGAGCCTGATAGCACGGGTTCTCTGCATTTGTTCAAAGGGGAGCCATACAGGAGAAAAAGTCGAAGGGTAGCCGTTGTTGATGCCTGAATAACTGCCTATCCCCTTCCATGAGTCTCCTTCTCCGCTTTCTTTGGGAGGAAATTTCTCGTGTCCTTCGTAGGCTTCGGCTCGTGCAGTGGAAAAACCGGGAAAGATTGCGACAAGGCCGATCACATCCACATCTTCGGACCATGACAGGATCAGGGTCTCGGGGTGACCGGGTGACACTGACGGGACCTTTGGAGAATCCATCTGTGAGGGATTCCTTGTGTATTCGATGTTCTCCCAACTTTTCCAACCATCATCCTTCTCGTTAACGATGGCCCGGGCTCGGGGATTGTTCGCGGAACTCCAGAGGAATGCGAGCGGCGCAACATTGATGAGACGGTCGGCAAGCACGGTAACGCCGCTGATTCTTCCTTGGCACGAAGGATCCTGGAGGGATGCAGAGTGCGTGAATCTTAGCGCGCGAGTTTTCGTTCCGGGAGGCAGAACCCACGTCGTGTACTGATCAGGAGAGACCTCGGCGGTGGATGCCTTTCCGGAAACAAGATGTTCGGCCTGAATCCAATCCTGCTCATCAGCTTGGTTGCCGGGATATGCGGCTGTTGATTTCAGGACGCTCAGGGATCCACCCCCTTTGACAATAACTGTCCCGACCGGGATCTCATGCGTGAAGCCGATCCTCAGATGTCGGATTCCGGGTTCTCTCGACTTTCCAAAAGCAAAACCTGAGTGCCCTGGTCGACTTGTTTGTGTCCAGAAAATCCATTGAGGAAGAGACTCCCTGTTTGTTCCCGAGATTGGAGTCTCCTTCTGCCCCACCCATTCAGCATAAGCCTTCGAATCAAAGTCCTGAAGTGTCAGTTCCGTCTTGAGGGATGAAGCCAGCGTTGAATCCTCCGACGCCCACATCACTCCGGAGATCCCGAAAGACAACCAGAGCAATCCCATTATACTCCGCACTCGATGCTGGGGTCTGAAGATCATGAGAATAAACTGGCTCCCCGCTATTTTGAGTCGGTCGATACGTGGGGGGAAAACAGCAAATCTGAAGAATGAAAGATCAATTCCTTATCCCGTTTTTTACCCAGTGAAAACAGCAAAGAACCTTTTGGCGGACGGCCTGTAAAACATGACCCATCCCAAAACCCCCGATTAGAAACGGATGCGTCCAAATGAAGTCGTAGTCCTACGAAAAACGGAGGCCAGCGTAGCTGTCCGCGAGGATCGCGAGCTTTTTTACCCTCCCATCAGGGAAGGTATGGCCCCTTCGAATATCTCGTTCAGGTCGGCAATCCTCCATCTGTAAGCATTCGCTCCGGTTTTGATTAAGAGATCAGCCTTGGCTGTGACCTCGCCCATCTTGCGGAACGGAACGCCGCTCTTCGAGAGTTCGGCTTCGAGGGTCGAGACATTGGAGGACTTCACGGAGATGACGATTCGCCCCTGAGTCTCGTTGAAGAGGAGCACGTCAGGACGCTGATTGGTTGAGCCAAGATCAATGGAAGCTGCCAGTGAATTGAAGAAGCAGGACTCGGCAATCGTTACAGCCAGCCCGCCCTCGGAGCAATCATGTGCGCTCTGGACAAGACCTTTGCGGATGACACTGAGCAGGGCGGCATGAATCGCTTTTTCTTGGGCGAAGTCCATTATCGGAGGAGCACCTTCCTTGCGGCCATGGAGGGCGAGCAGGTAGTGCGATCCACCAAGCTCGCTACCGGTCTCTCCGATCAGGAAGATCTGATCACCAGCCTGCTTGAAGTGCTGGGTGGTGATGTGAGCAGCGTCAGCGATCGTTCCGACCATGGAGATGGTCGGGGTCGGGTCGATTGCTCCGGCTGGGCTCTCATTATAGAGGCTGACATTGCCACCTGTGACCGGCACGCCAAACGCACGGCATCCCTCGGAGATCCCTTCCACGGCAGCGCGAAGTTGGTAGAAGTTCTCGGGCTTATGGGGGTTGCCGAAGTTCAGGTTGTCGGTAACACCGATCGGCACGGCACCGGAGCATGCCAGATTGCGGGCGCACTCGGCAACAGCAATGCGGGCGCCTACACCGGGATCAAGTTTGCAGTAGATGGCATTGCAGTCGGTGGCAGCGGCCAGGATCTTGTTGGCCTCACGAACGATAAAGACGGCGGCATCGGAGCCGGGAAGCACAGCCGTCCCTGTGCGGACCATATGGTCGTACTGGCGCCAGACCCATCGCTTGCTGGCGATGCTGGGATGGGAGAGCAGCTTCGGAAGAGCTGTCTCGGGATCGATCTGGGGCACAGTTGCCAAATCAAGTTGAGCAGGCGGTGTGAAGGATGCGGCCTCACGGCTGTAGAGAGGACAGTCATCGGCCAGCGCACGGGCAGGTACATTCACCACGATCTCGTTGCCATTTCGGACGCGCATCATGCCGTCGTCGGTGACCTTGCCGATCTCGGCATAGGGGAGATTCCACTTTTCGAAAATCTGTTTCACCGTGGCCTCCTGGCCCTTCTTGACGATGACGAGCATACGCTCTTGCGACTCGCTCAGGAGCACCTCATAGGGCGTTTGGCCCTTGGCTCGCTGAGGCACGAGCTGCACGTCGATCTCGACACCCGTGCCTCCGCGACTGGCAGTCTCGCAAGTGGAGCAGGTGAGTCCGGCCGCACCCATGTCCTGGATGCCGGCGACGCAATCGGTGGCAAGGAGCTCCAAGCAGGCCTCAAGCAGAAGCTTCTCACGGAAAGGATCACCAACCTGAACGGCAGGTCGGTCGGCTTTGGACTCCTCGGTCAATTCGCGGGAGGCGAAGGCTGCTCCGGCCAGACCATCACGGCCGGTCTCAGCGCCGACATAGAAGACTGGATTTCCCACACCTTCGGCAGCTCCACGGGCGATCTGCTCATGACGCAGGATGCCAAGGCAGAAGGCATTCACCAGTGGGTTGCCGCTGTAGCTCTCGTCGAAGTAGACCTCTCCGGCGATAGTCGGGAGACCGATACAGTTGCCATAGTGGGCGATTCCGGCGACAACGCCCGCAAAGAGGCGGCGATTGGTCTTGGCCTGCTCGCCGTCACCCTCGATTGGTCCGAAGCGGAGTGAATCCATGAGGAAAACAGGACGCGCTCCCATGGTGAAGATGTCGCGGATGATGCCGCCGACTCCGGTGGCCGCACCTTGGAAGGGCTCAACGGCGCTGGGATGATTATGGCTCTCGATCTTGAAGGCGACCGCCCATCCGTCGCCGATGTCGATGACACCTGCATTTTCCTCGCCCGCCTTGACCAGCACACTGGGTCCCGTGGTTGGGAACTTCCGGAGCTCGGGACGGGAGTTCTTGTAGGAGCAATGCTCGCTCCACATGACGGAGAAGACACCTAGTTCCTCGAAACTCGGCTCGCGACCGAGAATGCTAAGGACCTTGTCGTACTCTTCGGGAGAGAGTCCGTGTTTGGCGATGAGCTCTGGAGTAATAGCGCGATTGGACATGAGTGGAGGGCTGTTAGCGGTTTAGGCTATAGGCTCTTTAGGATTTTGAGGCGGAGAAAAGGCCTTTTGATTCAGTTTCGGTTCTCAGCTTTTGACGTTCAACTTTGCAACGGCCTCAATCATCGACTGGAAGATGCTGCGGCCATCGGTACCGCCGAGGAGCGGATCGCAGACACGCTCGGGATGGGGCATGAGACCGAAGACATTGCGACCGTGACTGCAGATGCCGGCGATATTCTCGAGCGAACCATTTGGGTTGGCCTCAGGAGAAACATTTCCTGAGGCGTCGCAGTAGCGGACTAGGATCTGGTTGTTCATATTGAGCTGCTTCAAAGTCTCCGCATCGGCAAAGTAGTTCCCCTCACCATGGGCGATCGGAATGTCCAGGACCTGTCCTTGATGAAGCACGGAGGTGAAGGGGGAGTCGTTGTTCTCCACGCGCAGGTGGAGATGCTCACAGCGGAAGAGCAGGCCATTGTTGCGCATGAGCGTGCCGGGCAGGAGCCCCGCCTCGCAGAGAATCTGGAAGCCATTGCAGATACCGAGCACCAGAACGCCGGATTCGGCCACAGCCCGGACGGCCCTCATGATCGGGGAGAACCGGGCGATCGATCCGCAGCGGAGGTAGTCGCCATAGGAGAAGCCGCCAGGGAGAACCACGGCGGCGTATCCGGCAAGAGAGGTCTCCTTGTGCCAGACGATCTCGGCCTGGATGCCGGGGAGGGAAGCAAGCGCAGCCTGGCAGTCAGTATCGCAGTTCGAACCGGGAAATTGGATAATGGCAACCTTCATGAACGATGAGCCGGTGGTGACCTGCACCATCGTCAGGAAAGAATCTCGAGTTTGTAATCTTCTACCACGGGATTGGAGAGGAGGTCGTGGCAGATCTCGTGAAGCTGTTTCTCATCGGCGTCATCGACCTCGATCTCAATCGATTTCCCAATGCGGACGGAACGGACTCCCTTGAGTCCCAGATGTTCCATGGCATGGCCGGTGGCAACTCCAGCTGGATCAAGGATGGCGGGTTTCGGCATGACGGTGACGACGGCTTTCATGAGGTAAGGAAAATCGGGCTTTGGAAGCGAAGGGACAAGATGAAAATTGAAAAAGGGGGAACTCTTGATTCAACCGACCGGCGTTAGCCACTCGGGAACAAGGCACACTGTTGATGGGTTGGAACTGTTCTGGAATACCTACAGGAACTTACCAGAAAAGGCTGAGGTAGCGATTGACAATCCAAAATCCACGTTGGTGGATCAGATCAGGTAGGCCACTACCGGTCGCACTCGCCGAACACCATGTCGATCGATCCAAGGATTGTGACGACATCGCCGACCATGTGGCCGGGAAGCAGCTTCGGAACGATGCTCAAATTGACAAAAGACGGGGCGCGAATGTGAAGGCGGTTGGGAACGCCTCCACCCAGGCTATGGATATAGAATCCGAGTTCTCCCTTCGGATTCTCACAGCTGGAGTAGACCTCTCCGGCCGGGGCGTCGATTCCCTCGGTGGTGATGATGAAGTGATGGATGAGTTGCTCCATTTCCTTGAGCACCTCTTCCTTGGAAGGCAGGATGCTTTTGCCGTCAACCACGTTGATGGGACCGTCCGGAATAGTATCGATCGCCTGGCGCAGAATACTCAGGCTCTGGCGCATCTCTTCGATGCGAACGAGGTAGCGGTCGTAGCAATCACCGACAGTACCAATGGGGATTTCGAAGTCATACTTCTCGTAGTCGAGGTAGGGATGGGCCTTGCGAACGTCGTAGTCCACACCGGAACCGCGGAGCATGGGGCCGGTGAGGCCATAGGCGATGGCATCCTCTTTGGAAATGATTCCGACGTTGCGCGTGCGGTCGATGAAGATCGGGCTGCGGGTCAGGAGATTGGAGATCTCGTCGAGGGCGATCGGAAAGGAATCGAGAAACTCTCTGAGAAGCGCAGGGAACTTCTCGGGCAGATCGCGTACCTGACCGCCAACACGGGTGTAGCTGGTGGTGAAGCGGGCCCCAGTGAGAAGTTCGCAGAGGTTGTAGATCTTTTCCCGCTCTGTGAAGGTGTAGAGGAAGACGGAGATAGCTCCGATATCCATGGAGCTGGCACCGAGGCCGAGTAGGTGGGCGGAGATGCGGGCAAGCTCGCAGCAGATGACGCGAATGGCCTTGCCGCGAGGGGGCAGTTCCCATCCCATGAGCTTCTCAACTGCCAGGGCGTAAGCGACATTGTTGGCAAGTGGGGCCAGATAATCAAGCCGGTCCGTGTAAGGAACAAACTGGTTGTACTGCATGTTCTCAGCGATCTTCTCGTCGCCGCGGTGCAGGTAGCCGACCTCAGGCGTCGCCTTGGTGATCAGCTCGCCATCAAGATCAAGGACGATACGGAACACCCCATGGGTGGAGGGATGTGAGGGGCCGAAGTTCAGTGACATCGTTTCTCCCAGCAGCTCGCTGGCTGGGAGATGATCAGCATGCTCCTGGATGGCTTGTTGGGTTCGGCCCAGTGCGTCTGGTGCTTCGTAGATGGTGCTCGTGCTCACGGAACTGGATTAAAGACGATGAAAGGACTGCTTTCCAGCTTTCTTGAGTTTGATATCAACTCTTTTTTGTTTTGCTCCGTTTTGAGATGAGGCTGTTATTCTTCGCGGAAAGAAGTAGGGGCACCTGGATTTGAACCAGGGACCAACCAGTTATGAGCCGGCTGCTCTAACCACTGAGCTATACCCCCATTGAAAGCTTTCAAACATTGGAAGAACTCTATTCCTGATCATCGTCGCAGGTCATCCTTAAAATAACCTGCTTCCGCTATGTTCAGACCCCGAAGGATCTGGATCAGGGCGCAATGGAATGGTCGTTCGCCTCCGGCGGGGTAACGCAGTGGATTTCCACATGCCTGATTTCCCCTCCGCGCCAGATAGTCATTTGGACGCTCTCTCCGGAGGTAAGATAAAACGAGGCTTCGAGCAACTTGTCCGGCTGGGTGATGCGGCGGTTACCAAGGGCAAGAATCATGTCTTCGGATCGCACTCCTGCTGCTTCGGCGGGGCTTCTAGGTACCACGGAAGCGATCCGAGTGCTGGAGTTTCCCTGGGGGACAGCAGCTTCCTCAACCACCGCGCCGACCCATCCTTGATTGATTCGTCCGAAGCGAAGCAGATCCGTGTGGAGTTTTTCGAGCGCTCCGGCGGGAAGAATTCGGCAATCGCCGGTCTGCACGTTTCCGCCAAGAACCATTCCTATAAGGAATCCGTCGAGGCCGAAGACGGGCGATCCCGCCTCGCCCTCCGTGAGGGAAATTTTGGCCATGTGTTGCGGTACACGGAAGTAACAGTCACCCTCGTGGCTTTTCGTTCCCGTGATCATTCCGAGGGAGATTGAGGGCTCCATCTCCTTTCGCCATCCGATGGCGATAACCGGGGTGAAGGGTGATGGCGTCAGGAGAGCTCGGGGAGAAACGAAGTTTTCGCCGGAGTGCGGCAATTCCGCGATAAGTTTGAGAAAAGCCGCTCCGCTCCGCTCATCAAGGGCCAAGATGTTGCAGGAATATTCTTTCCCGTCCTTCATGACAACGATGGAGTCCGATCCCTTCACCAGATCGGCCACCGTGCAAATCGTGCCGGTCGGATCGACGAAAAAACCGGTTCCATTGACTTCACCGCATGCATCGGAGACACGCACCCTAACAACTGCTCCGGTGCTTTGGGTGCTTACGGCGCGGATCGCAGTAGCGGCTCTTGAGGAGAGAGAGAGCGTGCCCGTTAAGTCTCCCATCGATCCTGATGAGGCGGAAAGGGAAAATGTGAGAAGAGGCAGCATCAGCAACCTCTTCAGGCCCGCTGAAAACAAGGCCCGATCAGAAACTGAGTGGCGATTCATGGGTCGCCGGAGGGGCTTGCAAAAGGGAAGAGGGAGGGAAGAGGATAGGCGCGGCCTGCGGTTGATTCCGTGGATCGGCATCTACCCGAAGCGAGACGGGTTGCATATTCTGGATGGTTACCGGTGCTTGAGAGTATGGTAGGGGCTGAGCGTAGGAGACGGAATAAGCGTGGGGAATAGTTTGCCGAGGTGTATCGCGGATGATGGCGACACTGACGATCATCGCAACAGCGGCAACACAGGCAAAGGCCATGGCCGGCACCCGTAATTCAGGGATCAAGCCCGAAAGACGCTCCATGATCATGGCCGAGAGGGAGGGAGCCAGCATTTCGGCCCGCTGTCGTCTGTGAAACTCGCGCAAAAAATCCTCATAATACCCCTCGGGCGGCTTTTCGTAGCGCTTGAGTTTGATAATCTTGTGCATCGGTTCGTGTCCCATACCATTACCCGTTTCCATGAGGATCATTGATTGTTATTAATTCCTCTTAAACTCATGCAGGGAATTTTGCAACTGGCGGTGAGCGTAAAAGAGCCTCGACCGGACGGTTCCTTCGGAGATCTTGAGGATTTTGGCAATTTCGGCATGGGGTATTCCTTGGATATCAAACATGGTCACAACAATTCTATGGTCATGAGACAGCTTTTGCATTGATGCGTTCAATTTTTTTTGCAGTTCATGGATCGAAACCTCTTTGGTCGGGTCGCCGTTGCTGGTTGCTGCAATAAAATCGGGGTCGTTCTCTATGTTGCTGTCGGGGTCGTTCAGACTGGGATGCTGGCGGCGATTGCGCTTCTTGAGGAAGTTGATCGTCATGTTGACCGCGATCGAATGCATCCACGTGTAGAAACTCGAGTTGCCGCGAAAGTTAACAATCGATCGATAAGCCTTCGAAAAAATATCCTGCAGCAAATCGTTCGTGTCCTCGTGGTTGGAGGTCATGTGGTAGACGAGTCCGTAGAGTCGTGGCGTATACTTGAGGATCAGTTCGTCGAACGCCCCCGGGTCACCCCCCTGGGTGCGCGCGACCAATTCCTTGTCGTTACTGGATGGTATTGCCGGATCGGAGGACATGAAATTGAGCCTTCTGTCTAACAGGTGAAGGTAAATCGGGGAATTGCTTTCGTTCTCTGGCAGCAGTTTTCATTGTCCTTTTCGTTTTTGGTTATGCTTTGTCTCTTTTAAAAACCTAGAATCATCTATCTTGTTTTTGAAGGTTTGGTCTTCTATAAAGAGCCTTCAATGACTCGGCCCGCCACCCCATCCAAAGCGACGAAAAAATCCTGCGCCTGCTGCATTCCTCTCTTGTCGAGCCCGATCGGACGCAAATGGATCGTAGCCCTCACCGGTATCGCGCTGATTCTCTTCGTCATTGGGCATCTGTTGGGTAATCTCTCGATCTTCGCCGGCCCGGATGCGATGAATGCCTACGCGGCCTTTCTCAAGAGCACCGGGGAACTCCTTTGGGTCGTCCGTATTGTCCTGTTGACCTGCGTCGCGCTTCACATCTGGTTCACGATCACTCTCTGGCGTGAAAATCTCGCCGCCCGTCCGCAGAAGTATGCGGAGAAGAATGACCTCGGCATTACTGTTTATGCTCGCCTGATGAGAATCTCCGGACTGACCGTCCTTGCCTTCGTTCTCTACCATCTGGCTCAGTTCACCTGGGAGGCATTTAACCCGGAGTATAAGACTTGGGTTGATGTGCAGGGACGCTATGATGTCTACCGCATGGTTGTGACTGCCTTTTCATGTCCCTTTGTAAGCGCCTTCTATGTTTTGGCAGTCGGCTTGCTCGGGATGCACTTGAGTCATGGGATCGCAAGCCTCTTCCAGACACTCGGGCTCACGACCGAGAAGCTGCGTCCGGTTTTTGAAAAGGGGGGCTTGATCATAGCCTGGATTATTTTCCTTGGGTTCGCCTCGATCCCCACAGCCGTCTTGCTTCATCTTGTGAAGTTACCTTCCAGCCTTCCCACCTGCCCTTTTTGTCAATAACCGAGCCTTGTATTCCACGACCATGATTCTTGACGCCAAAATCCCCGAAGGTCCGATTGAGAAGAAATGGACCTCATTCAAGAACAACGCGAAGCTCATCAGCCCGGCTAACAAGCGGAAGTTCAAGGTCATCGTCGTTGGCACCGGACTCGCTGGTTCTTCTGCCTCCGCCACGCTTGCCGAGCTCGGCTATGAGGTAGAGACCTTCTGCTTCCACGATAGTCCTCGCCGCGCCCACTCCATCGCCGCTCAGGGTGGCATCAATGCCGCCAAGAATTACCAGAACGACGGCGACAGTGTCTGGCGCCTCTTCTACGACACGATCAAGGGAGGGGACTTCCGCGCCCGCGAGGCAAATGTCTACCGCCTTGCCGAGGTCAGCGGCACCATCATTGACGAATGTGTTTCCCAAGGTGTCCCCTTCGCCCGTGAATATGGTGGCGAGCTTACGAACCGCTCCTTTGGCGGCGCTCAAGTCTCACGCACCTTTTATGCGAAGGGCCAAACCGGCCAGCAGCTTCTTCTCGGAGCCTACTCCGCCCTGAGCGCCCAGATCCGCCTAGGGCGTGTGAACATGCATGAGAACTCAGAAATGCTCGATCTCGTCCTTGTTGATGGTCATGCCAAGGGAATCGTCACCCGGGACCTGATCACCGGCGAGATCACCAGCCATGCCGCCGATACCGTCCTGCTTTGCACCGGCGGCTACAGTAATGTCTACTACCTCTCGACGAACGCGCGGGGATCAAATGTCACCGCTACCTGGCGCGCTTACAAGCGCGGTGCCGCTTTTGCGAATCCCTGCTACACCCAGATCCATCCCACCTGTATCCCGGTTGCCGGCGAGTATCAGTCGAAGCTGACGCTCATGTCCGAGTCCCTCCGGAACGATGGTCGTGTCTGGGTACCGAAGGCCAAGGGAGACACTCGTCTTACTCAGGATATTCCAGAGGAGGAGCGCGACTATTACCTCGAGCGGAAGTACCCGAGCTACGGCAACCTTGCCCCACGCGACATTGCCTCCCGCAGCGCCAAAGAAGTCTGCGACGAGGGGCGCGGTGTCGGCCCCGGCGGCCTCGGTGTCTATCTCGACTTCTCCGCTGCCATCGCCCGTCTTGGCGAAAAGACCATTCGCGAGCGCTATGGTAATCTCTTCGAGATGTACGGAAATATAACCGGTGAGAACGCTTACGAGCGCCCGATGCGGATTTATCCCGCCGTTCACTACACGATGGGCGGACTCTGGGTGGACTATAATCTCATGAGCACCATCCCTGGCCTCCATGTGCTGGGTGAGGCGAACTTCTCCGACCATGGAGCCAACCGACTCGGTGCTTCGGCCCTCATGCAGGGACTCTCCGACGGCTACTTTGTGATTCCGAATACTCTTGGTGAATATCTCTCCACACAGTTTGGAAAGAAGGTATCGACCGACATGCCAGAATTTAAGAAGACCGAGACAGAGGTTCGTGCCTGCGTGGAAAAGCTTCTTGCCGTCAAGGGCAACGTGCCGGTTGACGAGTTCCACCGCCAGCTTGGACTCATCATATGGGACGAGTGCGGCATGGCCCGCAGCGAGGCCGGTCTGAAGAAGGCAATCGCCGATATTCGTGCCTTGCGTGAGCGTTTCTGGAAAGAAGTCGCCATTCCCGGCACGGGTGCTGAGCTCAATCAGTCGCTCGAGCGTGCTGGGCGTGTGGCCGACTTTCTGGAGTTCGGCGAGCTGATGTGCATCGATGCCCTGACCCGCGAGGAGTCTTGCGGCGGTCACTTCCGTGTCGAGCACCAGACTCCCGAGGGCGAAGCTCTTCGCCATGACGACAAGTTTGCCGAGGTTTACGCCTGGATGTTTCAAGGCCAGGACAACGATCCGGAACTTTTGAGGGAACCGCTTCATTACGAGGCCGCCCATCTTGCCACCCGCAGCTACAAGTAATCTCCGATATCCCTACAAGACTTACGATCATGAGTACCATGAATTTTCATCTTAGACTCTGGAAGCAAAAGTGCGCTTCGGATAAAGGCGAATTTATCAAGATTCACGCCACAGAAATCCCTTCGGAATGCTCCTTCCTCGAGATGCTCGATATCGTCAATAACCGCTTGACCAGAGAAGGCAAGGAACCGGTCTCATTCGCGAGTGATTGCCGCGAGGGCATCTGCGGCACCTGTCACATGGTGATTAACGGCGTCCCCCAGGGACCTGGTCGTGGGGCCGCCTGCCAAGTTTACATGCGGAAGTTTGAGAATGGCCAGCCCATCACCGTTGAGCCCTTCCGTGTGGGTGCTTTCCCGATCGTTAAGGATCTCGTAGTCAATCGCAGTGCCTACGATCGCATCATCCGCTCAGGTGGCTTCATCAGTGAGCATACCGGAGGTGCTCCCGACGCCTCGACTTCCTTGATTCCCAAGCCCGTTGCCGACGCTGCTATGGATGCCGCAGCCTGCATCGGCTGTGGAGCTTGTGCCGCCGCCTGCCCGAACAGCTCACCCATGCTCTTTGTCGGTGCCAAAGTCACCCATCTCGGTCTCCTGCCCCAGGGTCAGGCGGAGCGCAAGAGTCGCGCCCGCAACATGGTCCGCACCATGCAGGAGGAGGGATTCGGCAACTGCTCCAACTACTATGCCTGCGAGGCCGTCTGCCCCGCTAATGTCCCTGCGAGTGTCATCGCGATGCTGAATCGTGAGTATATCAGAGGAGAAGTTTCCGAAGCTATCGGCGCCATCGATTAAGTAGAAGGAATGGGATTTTGGCACCCCGCATCCTTACGCTGCGCTTCTCAACAGTTCATCTTTTCTTCGCTTACTTGCGGGAATCTACCACTACGCACTCCATTCCGGCGGCTTCTGCTGACTGACGTCCGATTTCCGTATCCTCAAAGACAAGGCATCCCAAGGGTTCCACCCCGAGGCAGCGGGCCGCTTCCAGATAGGGATCGGGAGAAGGCTTGCCATTCTTGTAATCCTCGGACGTTACGACCGCGTCAAAGAGATGGATCAGGCCAAGTCCTTCGAGCGTGGCTTGGACAGACTTGCGACCGCCACCGGAGGCCACGGCAAGAGGCTTCTTTCCATGCAGGGAACG
>Ga0114958_10000919_pt1 | contig 24253 bp, 25 predicted proteins | sample C_130208_EF_Meta_FD_89577 | JGI IMG/M metagenome (GOLD analysis project Ga0114958, IMG submission 89577) | Freshwater microbial communities from Lake Croche, Canada to study carbon cycling - C_130208_EF_MetaG | ecosystem: Environmental > Aquatic > Freshwater > Lake | place: Lake Croche, Canada... | reverse complement strand
AACTTGGATCAAAGAGGATCATAATGAACATTACGTCTCTATCAAAAATTGCTGGACTGCGCAAGCTTGCAATCACGGCGGGTTTTTTGACAACCCTCGCTTTGCCCGCTGCCGCCTGCCCCTTGCCGGCCCCCTATGTCAGCCGCGCTTTGGATGCGGTTTTAATTCCGGTGGATTCTGCAGTTCGCAGCGCTTTTGGCCTGTCGAATAAAGAATCGGGCCTTTTGGTCTTGGCCGTTGAACCCGGCGGCATTGCCGACACGATCGGGATCAAGCCCGGCGACATCATCGGCAAGACCTATGGCCAAGATGTGGAAGACCCGATTAAATTGGACGCGATCGTCTATTACTGGATCAATCAGGGCGTCTTCGACTTTGGCTTTGATGTCTGGCATGAGGGCGCTGCCCAATACTATACCAGCACCATCTCGCTGGAATCTTATACGACCGTCATTGATGTGACGACCGTGTCGACTTGGTCGAGCTACTCTTACGAAGGGTTTAGCTATTCGGAATACTCGGCAGAATATAGCACCGAAATTTCCGAGACCTATATTTCGTCCGAAACCACCATCCAAGAAACCATCATCTCGGAAGAGTTCGTGGCCTACGAGACGACCGAGACGAGCAATGACGATCCGACCCTTGACACCGACCAAGACGGCATTCCCGATATCGCAGATACCGACGACGACAATGACGGTATCGCTGACCTTGCGGATGCGGATGAAAACGGCGACGGCGCTCTCGAAGACCCCAATTGGGACAGCGACAATGACGGCACGCCGGATATGTCCGACACCGATGACGACAACGACGGTGTTCCGGATGCCCAAGATGGCGACGATAATGGCGACGGCGTAGACGATCAGGGCTAAGACCCGTTCGTCACCGCAACATCGGCACCGGGTCTTGGCCCGGTGCTTTTTTATGGGTTGAAGAAGTTGTAAATCGTCTCGGCCATGGCTTGCGAGATGCCGCCCACCGCCATCAAATCAGGCACGCCTGCGCGGCTGACGGCCTTGGCTGACCCGAAATGCGCCAAAAGCGCACGTTTGCGCAGCGCGCCCACGCCGGGAATGTCATCCAGCGGCGTGATCGACACGGCCTTGGCGCGCTTGGCGCGGTGCGCGCCGTTGGCCCAGCGGTGCGCCTCATCGCGCAGGCGCTGGATAAAGTACAAAACCGGATCGTTGCGCGGCAGGGCCATGACGGGCAAGCCCGCGCGGTGGAATTCTTCCTTGCCCGCGTCGCGGTCAATGCCCTTGGCCACGCCGACCACGGCCATATCCTGCACCCCAAGGTCGGCCAAAATCCCTGTCACAGCCGAAATCTGCCCCGCCCCGCCGTCAATCAGCAGCAGATCGGGCCAAGCGTCGGTCTTACGGTCGGGGTCTTCTTTTAACAGGCGTTCAAAGCGGCGGGTCATCACCTCGCGCATCATGCCGAAGTCGTCAGAATTGGCCCCTGCGGCGGATTTGATGTTGAACTTGCGGTATTGGCTTTTAAGGAACCCCTCCGCCCCCGCCACGATCATCCCGCCCACGGCATCGCTGCCCTGAATATGGGCGTTGTCGTAGACCTCGATCCGAGCGGGCGGGCCGTCCAGATCGAACGCCTCGGCCAAACCGCGCAGCAGAGTGTTTTGGGTCGAGCTTTCCGACATCCGCCGCGCCAGACTTTCGCGGGCGTTGCGGGCGGCGTTTTCCAAGAGCTCAGCCTTTTCCCCGCGCAACGGCACGGCCAGTTCCACCTTACGCCCCGCGCGTTCGGCCAAAAGCTGGCCGACAAGGTCGGGGTTTTCCACCGGATGCGACAGCAAGATCAAGGGCGGCGGGTCTTTGTCGTCGTAAAACTGCGCGATAAAGGCTTCCATAATCTCGGGCTCTTCTGCCCCCGCCCCTGTCTTGGGGTAAAAGTCGCGGTTGCCCCAGCTTTGGTTGGCGCGGATGAAGAAGACCTGCACGCAGGCTTGGCCATGGTCCAGATGCAGGGCGATCACATCGGCCTGTTCCACCCCGCGCGGGTTGATGCCTTGGCTTTGCTGCACTTGGGTCAGCGCCTTGATCCGGTCACGTAGGGATGCCGCGCGTTCAAACTCCATCGCGTCGCTGGCGGCTGACATTTGCTTGGCAAGGTCAGCCTGCACAGCGGTGGTTTTGCCCTGCAAGAACAATTCGGCATCTTGCACCAAAGCGGCATAGGTCGGGCCATCGACCTTGCCCACGCAAGGTGCCGCACAGCGTTTGATCTGGTATTGCAGGCAAGGGCGGGTGCGCCCTTCAAACATGCTGTCGGTGCAGTTGCGCAGCAAAAACACCTTTTGCAACTGGTTCAAAGTGCGCGTCACCGCCCCACCACTGGCAAAGGGGCCAAAATAGCTGCCCTTTTCGGTCTTCTTGCCGCGGTGCTTTTTGATCTGGGGAAAGGGGTGATCTTTGCCGATAAGAATGTTGGGGAAAGACTTATCATCGCGCAACAGCACGTTGTAGCGCGGTTTGAGCTGTTTGATGAGGTTTTGTTCCAACAGCAGCGCTTCGGTTTCGGTGCGCGTGGTCAAGAACATCATCGAGGCGGTTTCGTACACCATCCGCGCAATCCGCGCCGAATGGCCGTGATCGCGGGCATAATTTGACACCCGCGCCTTGAGGTTGCGCGCCTTGCCAACATACAGCACCTCGCCCTTGGCATTCAGCATCCGGTACACGCCGGGCGATCCATCAAGCGTTTTGAGGTAAGCTTGGATGACGTCTTGGCCGGTTGGGACTGCGTCGTTCACTTGGGGCATTTACCTTTTGATTCTAAGTTTGCCTGCTAGAATATGGCGCGTGCAGCAAGCAAAAAGAAGTCCACCGTTTGTGTGGATAAGTCAGAGGAGAACTTATCGGGAGGTTGGTTTTTCCCTTGTTTTCTTGAGGTTTCTTTGATGTGCCTAAAAAATAGGCAAATATTTAAGTCATTGAAAAGGCTTATAAAAAACTTAGTTAATTTGTACCGCACTGATATTTATGAACAATTTGTAACCGGTTCGTGAAGGGCATTCCCAAAGTGCACAACTTTGCAAGCTGTGGAGTAAACCCTATTCAACCCCCAGCACATCCGGCGTAGCCCAAGCCAAATGCTGGCCCCCGTCGACCGCGATCATTTGCCCCGTGACCGACGGGGAATCGAGGAAAAATCCAAGCGCCGCAGTCACATCCGCTGGACTGGCACCGCGCCCCAAGATGGTCGCGGCGCGCTGGCGGGCAAAGTGGCTGTCGGTCTGGCGGGTGCCTTGCACGGTCGGCCCGGGGCCGATGCCGTTGACGCGCACATGCGGGGCAAGCCCTTGGGCGGCGGTGCGGGTGAAGGCCCAAAGCGCCATCTTGGCAAGGCTGTAAGACATGAACTCTGGCGTGGGTTTCCACACGCGCTGGTCGATCATATTGACGATCAGGGCTTGGGCGAGGGGTTCGCCCTGTTCGTCCAGCACCGCTTGTGGCGCTTGGGCGGCAAAGGCTTGCGTCAGCAGGAACGGCGCACGCAGGTTTGATCCCATGGCGCGGTCCCAGCTTTGCTTGGTGGCACTTTGCACCGTGTCATATTCAAAGATCGAGGCGTTGTTGACCAAGACCGTCAGCGGTCCGCCCAATGCGCTGGCCGCACGGCCCACAAGCCCTGTGACCGCCGGCTCGTCTAGCAGATCGGCCTGAAGGGCCACCGCTTTACGCCCAAGGGCTTCGATGGCCGCCACAGTCTCGGCGGCGTCGCTTTGCGATGTGGAATAATGCACCGCCACATCCGCGCCGCGCTTGGCCAGATACAGCGCAATCTCGCGGCCAATCCGCTTGGCCCCGCCTGTGACCAGCGCGCGCATCAGCCCTTGCCACACACGCAAGGCGCTGTGCCGATCACAGTGCGCCCGCAGTTGCCGCATTTGGCCTTGGTTTGGCTTTTGGGCAGATCGGGCGGCTTGGGGGCGAAGAACTTGGTCACCAGATTGCCGATCATCGACAAGATCAGCATCAGGCCCAGAAAGATCACAACGATTTTCAGCATATCACATCCCGAAATGCGCAAGCATGGCGCGCTCTTCCACGGTTGATAGCATATCTTCGGCCAAGGTAACCCCTAGACGCGACAAAAGCCCCCGCTTTTGGCCCAAGGGCTGCAGGCGCACCTTGTCGCCGTAAAGGTCTTTCATCTTTGGCACCAGATGCGCCACGCCGTCCGCAAGGCCCAGATCGACCGCCTGTTGGCCCACCCAGACATCGGCGTTGAACAGGTCTTGGTCGGCCAAGCGCCCCCCGCGCCGCGCTTTCACATGGGCGATGAAGGCCTGATGGATCGGCGTTTGCAAAGCGCGGATGCGGTCAATGTCTTCGGGCCTTTGCGGCAGGAACGGGTCGGCAAAGCTTTTCGACTTGCCCGCCGTGACCACGCGCCGCTCTACCCCTTGCCGCGCCATCAGCTCTTGAAAGCCAAAGGACGAAAAGATCACCCCGATCGACCCTAGGATCGAGCTGTCATCCACCCAAATCTGATCCGCCGCACAGGCCAGCCAATACCCGCCCGAGGCGGCGATATCTTCGACAAAGGCATGCACCGGCACGTTCTTTTCCACCGACAGCCGCCGGATCCGCGCGGCGATCAAGCTGGATTGCACAGGCGAACCACCGGGCGAATTGATCACCAGCGCCACGGCGGCGGGCTTGGATTTGAAGGCGCGTTCGATCAACGGCGCAAGGCTGGCATCCGACAGGCCGCGACCAGAGGTGCCAATGCTGCCTTGCAGCCGCAAGACGGGCACAAGGGCTGGTTTGGACAGGAAGGGGATATTAAGGCGCATGACCTTCAGGTAGGGTGCTTGGGGCTTGCGGACAAGGGCCGATTGCGCAAACGATGCGCCATGATTGACAAGCTGGATATGTTTATCGCCCTTGCCGCCGAGCGCCACTTTGGCCGCGCGGCAGAGGTCTGCGGCGTGACGCAGCCGTCACTGTCCTCCGCCATCCGGCAGTTGGAAGATCAGCTGGGCGTGCAACTGGTCTACCGTGGCAGCCGGTTTCAGGGGCTAACGCCCGAAGGCCAGCGCGTGCTGGATTGGGCGCGCAAAATCTCGGGCGATGTGCGGCGGATGAAGGACGAGATGCGCTCGGTTCATGCTGGATTGTCGGGGATGCTGCGGTTGGGGGTGATTCCCACGGCTTTGGCCATGGTGGCCGACCTGACCGGCCCCTTTACCGCGCATCACCCCAACCTGCGTGTGACGATCTTGTCGCGCACTTCGGCCGAGATTCTGGCGGGCATCGACAGTTTGGAACTGGACGCGGGCATCACCTATCTGGACAACGAGCCGCTTGGCCGTGTGGCACAAGTGCCGCTTTACACCGAATATTACCGCTTCTTATGCCACAAAACCGCGCCCTTGGCGGGGCGCGAGCAGGTGACTTGGGCGGAATTGGCCTCTGAACATCTGTGCCTTTTGACCGCCGATATGCAAAACCGCCGGATCGTCAACCAGTTGCTGGCCGAAGCGGGCGCGCGGGCGCAGCCGACGGTGGAATCGAATTCGACCATCGCGCTGATTGCCCATGTGATGTCGGGCAAATGGGCCTCGGTCGTGCCGATGCGCTTGGCGCAACTGGTGCAGGGCGAGGCGCTGCGGTCTATCCCCATCGTGGAACCCGAGGCCGAGCATGTCGTGGGCCTGATCACCCCGGGGCGTGATTTGCAAACGCCCGTACTGGCGGCGCTGATCGACGAGGCGGCGCGCTTTGGGGCAAGGGGCCGGTAGGGCGCGCGGCGGCCCCGGCTGGGGGGCGGCTGCCCCCCAGACCCCCCGCGAGTATTTGCGCCAAGATGAAGTAGATCGATAGATTTTTTCTATCGAATGACGATAAAGCGATATTGATTTCTCTATCAACTGCGGTAAATCGGGCAAAACGATCCAAGGGCCGCGCCATGCTTGATTCCAACACCACCATCGCCAAGGTCGAGGATATCCTCGCCCGCCATCACGGGATGGAGGGGGCCTTGTTGCCGATCCTGCATGCCATTCAAGCCGAATTCGGCCATGTGCCGCAGGTGGTTTTGCCCGTGGTGGCCAAGGCGATGAACATCTCGCGCGCTGAAGTGCATGGGGTGATGAGCTTTTACCACGATTTTCGCGAGGAACCTGCGGGCCGACATGTGATTAAACTGTGTCGGGCTGAGGCCTGTCAGGCTGTAGGGGCCGACCGTGTGGCCGATCATGCCAAAAAGCTGCTGGGGCTGGAGTGGCACGAGACGGCCAAGAACGGCTCTGTGACGTTAGAGCCGATTTTCTGCCTTGGCCTATGTGCCTGCGGGCCTGCGGCTTTGGTCGATGGCAAGCTGGTCGGTCGGGTTGATGAGGCCAAGCTGGATGCCTTGGTGGAGGAGATGAAATGAAGATTTACCTGCCGCTCGATTCTGCCGCCGTGGCCTTGGGGGCTGACGAGATTGCTGAGTCTATTCAAAAACATGCCCAAGCCAAAGCCGTAACCGTAACCCTTGTGCGCAATGGCAGCCGCGGGATGGTATGGCTGGAGCCGATGGTGGAGGTGGAGAGCCCTGCCGGGCGCTTGGCGTTCGGCCCGATGTCCTTGGCAGATGTGCCTGCGCTGTTTGGGGATTTGTCGGCCCATCCCAAAGCCTTGGGGCTGACCGACGATCTGCCTTGGCTGAAAGCGCAGACCCGTTTGACCTTTGCCCGTGTTGGCGTGATCGATCCGCTGAGCTTGGACGATTATAAAACGCAGGGCGGCTTGAGCGGCCTGACGCGCGCCTTGGGGATGGATAGGGCCGCGATTGTGGCGGAAGTGACGGCCTCGGGCTTGCGGGGCAGGGGCGGGGCGGGTTTTCCGACCGGTATCAAGTGGAAAACTGTCAGCGAGGCTGTGGCCGACCGCAAGTACATCGTCTGCAATGCCGATGAAGGCGACAGCGCAACCTTTGCTGATCGTATGTTGATGGAGGGCGATCCCTTTACCCTGATCGAAGGCATGGCGATTGCGGGCTTGGCCTGTGGGGCGACCAAGGGGTTTGTTTATATCCGCTCGGAATATCCGGTGGCCATTCGGGTCATGGAAGAAGCGGTCAAGATTGCGCGGGCTGCGGGTGTCTTGGGGGCTTCGGTTCTGGGCTGTGGCAAAGCTTTTGACATGGAAGTGCGTGTGGGTGCGGGGGCCTATGTCTGCGGCGAAGAGACAAGCCTGTTGAACTCGCTAGAGGGCAAGCGCGGCGTGGTGCGTGCAAAGCCGCCTTTGCCCGCTTTGCAGGGGTTCATGGGCAAGCCGACGGTGGTGAATAACGTGATCTCGCTGGCCTCTATCCCCGTGATCTTCGAGAAGGGGGCCGAGTTTTACAAAGGCTTCGGTCTGGGCCGCTCTCGCGGGACGATCCCGTTGCAGATTGCGGGCAATGTCAAACACGGCGGGCTTTACGAGATCGCCTTTGGTCTGACCTTGGGCGACATCGTCGACAAGATCGCCGGTGGCACCGCCAGCGGGCGGCCAGTCAAGGCGGTGCAGGTCGGCGGGCCCTTGGGGGCCTATTTCCCGCGCAGCCTGTTTGACACGCCCTTTGGCTATGAAGAATTCGCCGGCAAAGACGGTCTGATCGGCCATGCCGGACTGACCGTGTTTGACGACAGCGCCGATATGCTGGCGCAAGCCCGCTTTGCGATGGAATTCTGCGCCATTGAATCCTGCGGCAAATGCACGCCCTGCCGGATTGGCGCCGTGCGAGGGGTGGAAACGGTCGACCGGATCGCCAAGGGCGACGCCTCGGCCATTCCGCTGCTGACCGACCTGTGTGCGACGATGAAAGCCGGATCGCTGTGCGCCTTGGGCGGCTTTACGCCCTATCCTGTGCTGTCTGCCCTGTCGCATTTCCCTGACGACTTTACCCGTATGAAGGATGCCGCCGAATGAAAGATTTCATCATCCCCGACCGCGATTTCGGCACGCCTGCGGCCAAATCCAAAACCATGGTCACGCTGACGATTGACGGCTTTGATGTGACGGTGCCGGAAGGCACGTCGATCATGCGGGCGGCGGCAGAGATTGGCATTGCCGTGCCCAAGCTATGCGCCACCGACACGGTCGACGCCTTTGGATCGTGCCGCCTGTGCCTGGTCGAGATCGAGGGCCGCAATGGCACGCCCGCATCCTGCACCACGCCGGTCGCGGCGGGCATCAAGGTGCAAACCCAAAACGCCAAGCTGGAAAAGCTGCGCAAAGGCGTGATGGAGCTTTACATCTCGGACCACCCGCTGGATTGCTTGACCTGCTCGGCAAATGGCGATTGCGAGTTGCAGGATATGGCGGGGGCCGTGGGCCTGCGTGATGTGCGCTATGAGGCGGTGGATACCCATTTCAAGGCCAAAGATAATTCCGGCAAGGCCAACCCGCAGTGGAACCCCAAAGACGATTCCAACCCCTATTTCACCTATGATCCGGCCAAATGCATCGTCTGCTCGCGCTGCGTGCGGGCCTGCGAAGAGGTGCAGGGCACCTTTGCGCTGACCATCTCGGGGCGCGGGTTTGACAGCCGTGTGTCGGCGGGCATGAAAGAGGACAATTTCCTGTCGTCGGAATGTGTCTCGTGCGGGGCCTGTGTGGCCGCTTGCCCGACCGCGACCTTGCAGGAAAAGTCGGTGATTGAACTTGGCACGCCGGTGCGGTCTGTCATCACGACCTGCGCTTATTGCGGGGTGGGCTGTTCCTTCAAGGCCGAACTGCGCGGTGATGAGCTGGTGCGCATGACGCCCTATAAGAACGGCAAGGCCAACCGCGGCCATTCCTGCGTGAAGGGCCGCTTTGCTTACGGCTATGCCAGCCACAAGGACCGCATCCTTAGCCCGATGATCCGCGACAGCATCAACGATGCGTGGAAAGAGGTGTCTTGGGCCGAGGCGATGGAGTTTGCCTCGAACCGCATGAAGGGCATTATTGCGGATCATGGGCGCCATTCGGTGGGGGTGATCACCTCGTCGCGCTGCACCAATGAAGAAGCTTTTCTGGTGCAAAAGCTGACCCGTGCGGTGTTTATGAACAACAACACCGACACCTGCGCGCGGGTGTGCCATTCGCCCACAGGCTACGGCTTGGGGCAAACGCTGGGCACCTCGGCGGGAACACAAGACTTTGATTCGGTCGAACACACCGATGTGGCGATTGTGATCGGGGCCAATCCGGCCTCGGGCCATCCGGTCTTTGCCAGCCGCTTGAAAAAGCGCCTGCGTCAAGGGGCCAAGCTGATCGTGATCGATCCGCGCCGCACCGAGATGGTGGAAAGCCCGCATATCAAGGCCGCCCATCACTTGGCCCTGACACCGGGCACCAATGTGGCGATTATCACCGCCTTGGCCCATGTGATCGTGACCGAGGGTCTGTTTGACGAAGATTTCATCCGCAATCGCTGCGATTGGGATGAATTCCAAGATTACGCCGAATTTGTCAGCCAGCCCAAGAACGCGCCCGAAGCGGTGCAGTTGTTGACGGGTGTGCAGGCCGATGAAGTGCGCGCCGCAGCCCGTCTTTATGCACGCGGCGGCAATGGCGCGATCTATTACGGTCTGGGCGTGACCGAACATTCCCAAGGCTCGACCACCGTGATCGGCATTGCCAATCTGGCGATGATGACCGGCAATATCGGCCGCCCCGGTGTGGGGGTAAACCCGCTGCGTGGGCAGAACAATGTGCAAGGCTCGTGCGATATGGGGTCGTTTCCGCACGAATTGCCCGGCTACCGCCATGTGAAGGGCGAAGCCGTGCGCGACATCTTCCAGAAAATCTGGGGCGTGCAGATTGATGACGAACCGGGCCTGCGCATCCCCAATATGCTGGATGCCGCGGTTGAGGGCACGTTCAAGGGCCTGTATTGCCAAGGCGAAGACATCCTGCAATCTGACCCCGACACCAAGCACGTGGCCGCAGGCCTTGCGGCGATGGACTGTGTGATCGTGCATGACCTGTTCTTGAACGAAACCGCCAACTACGCCCATGTCTTCCTGCCCGGTTCGATCTTCTTGGAAAAAGACGGCACCTTTACCAATGCCGAACGCCGCATCAACCGCGTGCGCAAGGTGATGGCCCCGCGCCAAGGCTATGCCGATTGGGAAGTGACCCAAATGTTCGCCAATGCCATGGGTGCCGATTGGACCTATACCCATCCCAGCCAGATCATGGACGAAATCGCCCTGACCACGCCGTCTTTTGCCGGTGTGAGCTATGAAAAGCTCGAAACCATGGGCTCGGTGCAATGGCCTTGCAACGAAAAGGCGCCTGAAGGCACGCCGCTGATGCATGTCGACGGCTTTGTGCGCGGCAAGGGCAAGTTCATCAACACCGAATATATCGCCACCGATGAACGCACCGGCCCCCGCTTCCCGCTGCTGTTGACCACGGGCCGTATCTTAAGCCAGTACAACGTCGGCGCGCAGACACGGCGCACCGCGAATGTGGTCTGGCATGCCGAAGATGTGCTGGAAATCCACCCTTCGGATGCCGAAGTGCGCGGGATCAAGGATGGCGATTGGGTCAAGCTGGCATCACGCTCGGGCGAAACCACGCTGCATGCGCAGATCACGGACCGTGTTCTGCCCGGTGTGGTCTATACGACCTTCCACCACCCCGACACGCAAGCCAATGTGATCACCACCGATTATTCCGATTGGGCGACCAATTGTCCGGAATATAAGGTGACAGCGGTGCAAGTGGGGTCCTCCAACGGCCCGACCGAGTGGCAGCAGGAATATACCGCCCAAGCCACACTGTCGCGCCGCATCCTTCCGGCGGCCGAGTGATGACAACCCACACCCCCCTGCCGCGTCTGGCCTTTGGGCCGGGCGCGCTGGTGGGTTCGGGCAGCCGCGTGCTGCCCGAAGAGGTAGCGGTGGCCCTATCGTTCAACGGGTCCACCCAAGCCGTGATGATGGCAACCCCCGCCGATCTGGAGGATTTTGCCTACGGCTTTGCCCTGACCGAAGGTCTGGCCCAACCGGCCGAGATTTTGTCGGTCGAGGTGGTCGATACCGCCAAGGGCATCGACGTACAAATCTGGGTCACCCCGCAGGCCGAGGCCCGCTTGGCCAAGCGCCGCCGTACCATGGCGGGGCCCGTGGGCTGCGGCCTATGCGGGATTGATTCGCTGGACGAAGCGATGCGCGAATTGCCCGCCGTGACGGTGGATTTCCCGATGACCCCCGCACAGGTGCGTGCCGCAATCGCCGCTTTGCCCGGTGCGCAGCCCCTGCACGATGCCACCCGCGCCGTGCATGCGGCGGGGTTCTGGAACGGGGCGCTGTTGGCCGTGCGCGAAGATGTGGGCCGTCATAATGCGCTGGATAAGCTGGTGGGGTGCATGGCGCGGGCGGGAACGCAGCCCATGGGGGCCGTTGTTCTTACCTCGCGCGTGTCGATTGATATGGTGCAAAAAGTGGCAGCCTTGGGCGCGCCCGTGCTGATCGCTGTCTCTGCCCCCACGGCGCGGGCTGTCAGCATGGCGCAAGCTGCAGGCATCACCCTGATCGCCCTTGCCCGCCCTGATCGTTTTGAAGTTTTCACCCATGACAGCCGCCTGTCCGGTGGCCTAAGCTTAGGAGCCCCCCATGTCGCATGACGCCCATGCCAAGCTGATCTATATGGCCAACCAAATCGCGCAGTTCATGGAATCCAAACCCCATGCCGAAGGTTTGGCAGGCCTGACCAGCCATATCAACGACTTCTGGGAACCGCGTATGCGCAAACACCTGTTCGAGGTGCTGGACGGCGGTGGCCAAGGCCTGCGCCCCTTGGTGGTTGAAGCGGCCGATAAAATCCGCCGCCCAAAGGCCGCGTGAGTTAGTCTTTGTCGTTCAACACGCTCAGCAGATATCTGCCGTACTCATTCTTGCGAAACAGTGCGGCCCGTGCGGCAAGGGCGGCGCTGTCGATCCATCCCGCACGGAAGGCGATTTCGTCAGGGCAACCCACCTGCAAGCCTTGGCGCGCTTCCAGCGTGCGCACAAAGTTGCCTGCATCCAACAGGCTGCCATGCGTGCCGGTATCCAGCCAAGCAAAGCCACGGCCCATCTTTTGCACGCTTAGGGTGCCTTGCGCCAAATAGGTTTCTAACAGATCAACGATTTCCAGCTCTCCACGCGGCGAGGGCTTAATCGCCTTGGCCCGCTCTGGTGCTGTGCCATCAAGGAAATACAGCCCCGTGACGGCGAAATTTGACGGCGGCACCTCGGGCTTTTCGATGATTTGCTCCACCGTGCCCTTGGCATCAAATTTCACCACGCCGTAGCGTTCAGGGTCAGACACGCGGTAGCCAAAGACCGTGCCGCCCACCGTTTGTGCCAAAGCTGCGGCCAGCACTTCTGGCAGGCCGTGGCCGAAAAAGATGTTATCGCCCAGCACCATGACCGAGGGGCTGCCCGCAAGGAAATCTTCGGCCAAAATATAAGCCTGCGCCAAGCCATCTGGCGAGGGTTGGATGATGTAAGTCAGGCTTAACCCCCACTGCGACCCATCGCCCAGCAGCCGGATAAAGGCGGGCTGGTCTTCGGGCGTGGTAATCAGCGCAATCTCGCGGATACCGGCCAGCATCAGCACCGAGAGCGGATAGTAGATCATCGGCTTGTCATAGACCGGCAAAAGCTGCTTTGACACGCCAAGCGTGATCGGCCAAAGCCGCGATCCTGAACCGCCCGCCAGAATAATGCCTTTGCGTGTCATGCGATAAGCTCCTGTAAAATCAATTTCAATCCCAGCCGCCAATCCGGCCGGCGAATGCCAAACTCTGCCTCAAATCCGCTGCAATCCAGCCGAGAATTCAGGGGCCGCGCCGCAGGGGTTGGATAGGCGGTGGTCGCAATGTCGTTGATCTGGCAAGCCAACCCCGCCTGCGCCATAATCGCCCGCGCAAATTCCGCCCAAGACACATCCGGCACGCCTGAAAAGTGATGCGTGCCACCCTTGGCCCCCTGCACCATCGCCAGCGCAGCCGCAATCAGGGCGTCAGCGATATCACCCGCAGGGGTCGGTCCGCCGATCTGATCGGCAACCACGTTCAGGCTGTCGCGACTGGAGCCCAACCGCAGCATGGTTTTGACAAAGTTTGCACCATGCGCCGACACAACCCAAGAGGTGCGCAAGATCAGATGCCGCCCTTTGGCCGCACGGATGCCCTCCTCGCCGGCCAGTTTGCTGCGCCCATAAGCATTGCGCGGCGCGGTTGGATGATCGGGCGCAAAGGGCAGGGTGCCCGCGCCGTCAAAGACGTAATCGGTCGAGATGTGCAAAAACGGAATATCCAAATCGGCACACCGCGCGGCCATCGCGGCAGGGGCCGCGCCGTTCACGGTTTGGGCGGTGGCCTCGTCACTCTCGGCCTTGTCGACGGCGGTATAGGCGGCGGCGTTTATCACGGCATCGCAAGCGCCAATGGCCCTCGCACAGGCCGCAGGATCGCGCAGATCCGCCTGATCGCGCCCCAAAAACCGCGCGCTGACCCCTTCGGGCAAGCGCCGCGCCAAGTCTTGGGCCACCTGACCCGTTTGGCCAAAGACCAGCAACCGCATTTTATTTTCCCGCCAGTCCATAGGCCCAAAGCCCGACATATTCCCGCAAGGCTTTGTTAAGAACATCCAAATGAGCGTCTAACGCCCAAGTCTGTCCCCAAGTCGACATGCCAGAGGTGTAATCCACCGGCCACGCCACCAGCCCCGTCCATCCGGCGCGCTGAAACGAGCGCATCGCGCGCGGCATATGCGCCGCCGAGGTGACAAGCACATCCACCTCTCCCACTGCGGGCTGGATCAGATCGCGCGTCATCGTGGCATTTTCCGAGGTATTGCGCGATTCGGTTTCCAGCACGATGCGGTGCGGGTCGATACCCAATTGCACCCAAGCCTTGAACATCATCTGCGAGGGGTCATCATGGCCCTTATTGGCCCCCAAACTTGCCGTGCCCCCGGTATAAACCAATTTGGCCAGTGGAAAGCGCTGCGCAAGGGCCAAGCCTTCGATCAACCGCTCACCTGCGCCATTGACTTGGATACCGCCCCAGCGGCGATAGGGTTCCAAATCTTCGTCCCCGCCCAGCACAATAATTCTGTCGACATGGTCAATTTGTGGCCGTGCGGGGTATTGGCTTTCCAAAGCCCCGATCAAGCCATTGCCCAAAGGGAAAAGCGTAAGCCCCAAAACGGCCACAAAACAAATCAAAATCAACGCTGTGGCACGCCCAACCCTGCCGCGCCACAGCGCCACAAGGGCGAGGGCTAGAAAAACAATAAGCCAAGTCTCTGCCCGCGCCGCCATGCCGATCGTCTTGCTGGCGATGAAGAACAGGCTGTTCATCCCGCTGTTCCCAGCCGCTGCCCAACCCCGTGCCGTGCCAGCAAAGGCTGCCACCATGCTTCATTGTCCAGATACCACCGCACGGTTTTGCGCAGCCCCTCTTCCAGCGTGACCGATGGCCGCCAGCCCAGTTCTGTGCGGATCAGCGCAGGGTCGATGGCATAGCGCGCGTCATGGCCCGGGCGATCGGTCACAAAGGTAATCAACCGCGCATGGGGTGCGCCTTGGGGGTGCATCTCGTCCATCAAGGCGCAAATCGCCGTGACAAGGTCGATGTTGCGCGCCTCGTTTTCACCGCCGATGGCATAGGTCTGGCCGACTTGGCCTTGGGTTACCACGGTCAGCAAGGCTGCGGCGTGATCTTCGACATAAAGCCAGTCGCGCACATTCTCGCCCGCGCCGTAAACCGGAATGGGCCGCCCGTGCAGCGCGTTCAAGATCACCACTGGAATCAGCTTTTCGGGAAAATGATAGGGGCCGTAGTTGTTCGAACAATTGGTAACCAGCACCGCAAGCCCGTACGTTTCCCCCCAAGCGCGCACCAGATGATCGCTGGCGGCTTTGCTGGCCGAATAGGGGCTGCGCGGGTCATAGGGGGTGGTTTCGCTGAATTTACCCGTTGGCCCCAAGCTGCCAAACACCTCGTCGGTCGAGATATGGTGGAAGCGAAAGTTCTGTGGCTTGCCCTGCCGCACCCAATGGGCGCGGGCGGCTTCCAGCAGGTTGAAAGTGCCCGTGATGTTGGTTTCGATAAAGTCCCCCGGCCCGTCGATGGAGCGGTCGACATGGCTTTCAGCGGCCAAATGCATAACAGCGTCAGGGCTATGGCTGCTAAAAACGCGGTCAAGACTGGCGCGGTCGCGGATGTCACAATGTTCGAAGGTGTAAAGGCTTGAGTCTTTGACCGAGGCTAAGTTCTCAAGATTGGCCGCATAGGTCAGCGCATCAAGATTGATCACCTGATGCCCTTGGGCCACAGCCTGCCGTACGACCGCTGACCCGATAAACCCCGCGCCGCCTGTGACCAAAAGCTTCATGAACCGCTCCACTCAAACGGGCTTTGCCAATCTGCCAGCAACGGGGCCACCTGATCTTTGGCCGACAAGACAGGCTCTGCCACGCCCCAATCAATCGCCAAGGTCGGGTCGTTCCAGCGAAGGCCCCCGTCGCAATCGGGCGCATAGACATCGGAACATTTGTACTGCACCTCGGAGTCGGGCAGGCGTGTCACAAAGCCGTGCAGGCAGCCTTTGGGCACAAACAACTGTTTGGCGTTATCGGGGGTCAAATCCACCCCGACCCAGCGCCCATAGGTCGGCGACCCGCGCCGAACATCTACTGCCACATCAAAAATCGCCCCGCGCGTACAGCGCACCAGCTTGTCTTGCGCATGCGGGGCACGCTGGTAGTGCAGCCCGCGCAAAGTGCCAACGGCGGCTGAAAAAGAGTGGTTGTCTTGCACCCAAGCCATCGTCAAGCCCGCATCGGCGAAGCGAGAGGCGTTAAACGTCTCGCTAAACCACCCGCGTGCATCGCCAAATCGCGCGGGGGTCAGGATAAGAACGTCTGGAATCAATGTCGGTTCAATTTTCATGCCAATCTTTTGCCGCAAGCCCGGGCTTTTGCCAAGGACTTTGTCAAAGACGCCCCGCGCCCTCTTGGACTTTTGCCTGCGGGTGCGCATATAAAGAGAAAGTTTTTGGCCGCATGAGGATGCCATGTTCGGAACAGCCCAACCCACCTCCGCCGCCACGTCGGCAACCCCGTCCGATTTGATCAAGGACGGCTCTGAAGCCACATTCATGCAAGACGTGATCGAGCAAAGCATGAAAGTGCCGGTGATCGTTGACTTTTGGGCACCGTGGTGTGGCCCGTGCAAGACCTTGGGCCCCGCCCTTGAAGCGGCGGTCAAAGGGGCCAAGGGTGCGGTCAAAATGGTCAAGATCGACGTTGACAAGGCACAAGGCTTGGCGGGGCAGTTGCGCATCCAGTCTATTCCGACCGTCTATGCCTTTTGGCAGGGCAAGCCGGTGGACGGATTCCAAGGCGCAATCCCGGGGTCAGAGATCAAGAAATTCGTCGACAGGCTGTCAGCCATGGGCGGCGGGGCCGATGGTGGCTTGGCCGAGGCTTTGGAAGCCGCCGAGCAGATGTTGGCCGAGGGGGCGGCGGCTGATGCTGCCGAAACCTTTGCGGCGATCTTGGTCGAAGAGCCCGAAAACGTTTTGGCCTATGTTGGCCTGATCCGCGCCTATCTGGCGATAGATGACATCGACAAGGCCGAGGCCTTGGCCGCTGCCGCCCCTGCAAAAATCGCCAAGTCGCCCGAATTGGCCTCGGCACGCGCACAGATCGAACTGGCGCGTCAGGCGGCCAATGCCGGCCCCGAGCAAGACCTGCGCGCCGCTTTGGCACGCGATCCGGCCAACCGGCAGGTGATGTTCGATCTTGCCACAGCCCTGCACGCCGAAGGCCGCGTCGCCGAGGCGATTGATCTGCTGCTGGACCTGTTCAAGCTAGACCGCGATTGGAACGACGGCGCTGCCAAAGCGCAATTGCTGACGTTATTTGGCGCGCTTAAGCCGCAAGACCCGCTTGTTCTGGCGGGCCGACGCCGACTATCTTCAATGATCTTTGTGTGACCCTTTGCCAAGGGCGAACGGCGCACTAGGTTTAGGTTCATGAAAAACTTTGGCGACTTGCCCGACACGCTTGCAATCTTTCCGCTGCCCGGGGCCATCTTGCTGCCCCGGTCGCGGCTGCCTTTGCACATCTTTGAACCGCGCTATTTGGCGATGGTGGAGGATTGCTTGAAATCCGATCACCGCATGATCGGCATGATCCAGCCAAGGGCGGGGCAGGGTGGGGCGTCTGGCCTCTCCTCGGTGGGGTGCGCGGGGCGGATCAGTTCGTTTTCCGAAACCGATGACGGGCGATATATGGTCACCCTTTCCGGTATTGCGCGCTTTCGGGTCGAGCACGAGGTTGCAGGATTTGTGCCCTATCGGCGCTGCAAGGCGGATTGGACCGATTTTGCCGCTGATCTGCGGGCCGAAGACACCGAAGTGGGTTTCAACCGCGAAGACTTCATGGACAAGCTTGCCCGCTATCTCAAGCAGCGCAATTTGGGGGTGGATTGGTCTTCGTTGAAAGAGGCCGAAGATGAATTGCTGGTCAATGCCCTGTCCATCCTGTGCCCCTTTGCGCCCGAAGAAAAGCAAGCCCTGCTAGAGGCGCGCACCCTCACCGACCGGTGCCGAGTTCTGGAAACGCTGATTGCGTTTTCGCTGCAAACCAGCGGTGGTGCCGACGATGTGCTGCAATGAGCGACGCCGATAGAACCGCCTCTCCGGCGGCTGATCGGCGCATGTTGGAATCTTTGGTTTGCCCGCGCAGCCATTGTGTTTTGCGCTACGACGCACGGCTTCAGGAATTGATATCCGATCAGGCGCAATTGGCCTTTCCCATTCGCGATGGCATTCCCATCATGTTGACCAGCGCCGCCCGCGCTTTGGAATAACCTTGGCCAAATGGCGATTTTGCCGGGGCATTGGCTTGGATTTATAACAAGGGCTTGACACAAACGTCTTAAGACGCTTGGTAAAATGCTAACATATGCCTTGCCGGATGAACGCCCGTGATCAAATTTCTCGCCCCCTGCGCCGCTTTGGCCGTGATGTCATTGCTCGCCGCCTGCGCGCCAAAACCGCCTGAGCCCCAAGCGCCGCCGCAGCCCTTTGCGGGCTATGAGGCGATGGAAGATGGCGGGTTTATGATCCAAGCCGTCGATCCGCGCCTGATGGCCGATGGCTATCAGCGCACCGAAGTGGCCTATACCGGCGAGGATAAGCCCGGCACCATCGTGATCGACACCTTTGCCCGCAAGCTTTACCTGGTCGAAGAGGGCGGCATGGCCACGCGCTACGGCATCGCCGTCGGGCGTGAGGGGCTGTCGTTCAAGGGCGCAGGCGTGATCGGGCGCATGGAACAGTGGCCCTCGTGGACACCGACTGTCCATATGGTCAAGACGCGGCCCGATCTTTATCTTGAGTTTGCCAGTGGCATGGCGGGCGGTTTGGACAACCCCTTGGGATCGCGGGCGCTGTACCTGTACCGCAACGGCAAAGACAGTCACTTCCGCATCCACGGCACGATCGACAACAATTCCATCGGGCATGCCACATCGGCTGGATGTATCCGCCTGTATAACCAAGACGTGATCGACCTTTTCGACCGCGTCAAGATCGGTTCCAAGGTGCGCGTGCGCAGCTATGACGAAAGTCTGGCAGTCGAAGGCCCCTATATGGACGACGCCTATGGCCGCGCCGTGCCCGACACGCCCGAAAATCAGGCCCGCAAGATCGAAGAGGCCGCAGCCCTCGCCGCCGCTGAGGCGGCAAATCCCGCGCTGGCCGCCCATGACGCCGCAGCCCGCGCCGAGGAAGAGGCCGCCAAGCGCCAAGCCAAAGCGGCGGGCGGCTACTAAGCCGCCCTCGCTTAGGCCACGATCACGTAGTCTTTCAGCGTAGGCTCAACCACTTCCCACGTGCCCGCAAAACCGGGGCGCAGGATGTAGCTGTCGCCTGCGCGCAGATGGGTGATCTGGCCTTGCGCGTCTGTCAGGATCGAATGCCCTTCCAGAATATGCACATATTCCCATTCGCTATACCGCGTGCGCCACAGGCCCTTGGTCGAATGCCACAGGCCCGCAAACAGCGTGCCGGTGTCTTCGATGCTCCATGTAGTGTGGACCGGGTCGCCTGCGATCAGCCGCTCGGGGCCGGGCTTGGTGATTTGGGGCGTGATGCCGTCTTTGAGGACTTTGATCAGGGTTGGGTGGGTCATGGGTGCTCCTTTTGTGCGGCCATTGCGCCCCAGCCTTGGCGTCAGGTCAAGCAGCTATTGCCCTGTAAGATTCTTGCGGCGGGCGGTAAACCATGTCCATAGTGCACAGACTTGCAGCTTGGGGGCGTGACAGATGAGCGCGACACCATCCACCACATCCGGCACCCGCCGCCCCGTTTTGCCGCCAGACATTCGCGCGCGCAAAGGCCAAGACCCCTTGGTCGTGCTGACGGGCTATACCACGCCCATGGCCCGCTTGGTCGATGCGCATTGTGACATCGCCTTGGTGGGCGATTCGGTGGGCATGGTGCTGCATGGCCTGCCCTCGACCCTTGGTGTGACGCTCGAGATGATGATCCTGCATGGCCGTGCTGTCACCCGCGGGTTGTCGCGGGCGATGGCCGTGATCGACATGCCCTTTGGCAGTTATGAAGAAAGCCCCGCCCAAGCCTTTGCCAATGCCGCCCGCCTGATGGTGGAAACGGGGGCCGCCGCCGTCAAGCTGGAAGGTGGCGCGCGCATGGCCGAAACCATCGCCTTTCTCACCGCGCGCGGCGTGCCGGTCATGGCGCATATCGGTCTGACGCCCCAGTCTGTCAACACCTTGGGCGGCTATAAGGTCGTGGGCCGCCACGGCGAGGCCGAGCGCGTTTTGCAAGACGCCCAAGCGGTGCAAGATGCGGGGGCTTTTGCCGTGGTGCTTGAAAAAGTCCCCGCCACCTTGGCCGCCCGCCTGACTCAGGCGCTGGCGATCCCCACCATCGGCATCGGCGCGGGGGTTTCTTGCGACGGCCAAGTGCTGGTGGTGGATGATATGCTGGGCACCTTTACCGAGTTTCACCCGCGGTTTGTCAAACGCTATGCCGAACTTGGCCAAGCCGCCGACGCCGCCATTGCCGCCTATGCCGCCGACGTGCGTGCGCGCCGCTTTCCCGCACCCGAGCATGGCTACGCCGACACCGTGCAAGGGCCTGCCGCGTGACTTTGCTGATCACAACTGTAGCCGACCTGCGCCAGCAAGTCGCGGCTTGGAAGGCCAAGGGCGAAACCGTGGGCGTGGTGCCCACGATGGGCGCTTTGCATGCGGGCCACCTATGCCTTGCCCGCGCCGCCCGTGTAGGGTGCGATCGGGTGATCGTCACGATCTTTGTGAACCCGACGCAGTTCAACTCGCCCCAAGATCTGGCGCATTATCCCCGAACGCTAGAGGCCGACGCCGCCCTGCTGGCCCCGCATGGGGTGGATGCGATCTTCGCGCCGCCGCCAGAAGAGGTTTACCCTGACGGCTTTGCCAGCCAAATCACCGTCTCGGGCGTGGCCGATCCGCTAGAGGGCGCGCTTCGCCCGGGGCATTTTGCAGGCGTGGCCACCGTGGTGGCCAAACTGTTCGGCATGACCCAAGCAACCCGCGCCTATTTTGGCGAAAAAGATTGGCAACAGTTGCAGGTCGTGCGCCGCATGGTGGCCGATCTGAATATGCCGGTTGATGTGATCGGTTGCCCCACGCTGCGCGAGGCGGACGGCTTGGCCATGTCGTCGCGCAACACGCGGCTGCCACCCGCCGCCCGCGCCGCCGCCCCTGCGCTTTATGCGGCGATGAACAGCGTGGTCGCGGCCATCACCAGCGGCCTGCAAGCCGACCAAGCGCTGCAAGCCGCCACCGCAGACCTGCACCATGCGGGGTTCGAGCAGGTTGAATATCTGGCCCTGCATGATGCAGCCACGATGCGCCCCAGCACCGACCCTTCGCGCCCCCTGCGCCTGCTTGCCGCCGCATGGATCGGCGGCGTGCGCCTGATCGACAACATCGCCGTGCCTTGACGCCCACCCACTGCGTGCTTATCTGCCTTAGCCAAAAAGGAGCGTGCCATGCTGCAACTTCTGATCGGTGGATTTGTTGCGGTTTCCGTGCTCTACGGGCTTTTGTCGGTCTATTTCCGCTCGCTCCACCGCGAAAATCTGGAAAACCGCTTTGATGCGGGCGGCGAAAATGGCCTGCGCGAGGATTTTGTGCGCCAAGGCATGGCGATCTATGACCACTCGCTGCGCAAAAGGGCGTTGCGGTTGATTTATGTGATCCCGGTGGTGCTGGTGATCGTGATCGCCTATGTCGTCAATCACAGCTAAGGAGAGGGCGATGCGCAAGGTCAAATGGACAATCTGGGGGATTTTGGCGCTGATTGTGGTGGGGGTCTTGCACTATAACCTGCCGCAACATGATGTGGTGCGGATCACCGGGCTGGACAATCGCCAGACAACCGTCAGTTGGGTCAATAAGTATTTCTACGCCTCGCCCGATTCCGGCACGGCAGAATCCACCACCAACCGCTATGTGCGGCTGATCTATACAGCCAACCCCGATGGCAGCACGGGCACTGTCTTTCGCAACGAAGACACCGGCTGGGTCTGGCCGCCCTATTTCAAATATGACAGCTCTAGCCTGCAGGCAGCGGCGGCGAATTACCAATCGACCGATGCCGCCCCGAAATGGGTGCGCATTACCCATTACGGCTGGCGGATTCCCATCCTGTCGATCTATCCCAACGCCGTGCACATTGCGGCCGTCTCTGGCCCGCAGGATACATCGTTCCCGTGGCTGAACGTGATCATCTTGGGGCTTTTGGCTTTTTCTGTCCTGATGGCCCGCCGGATGTGGCTGCAGTTTTGGGAAAGGGTGGTCGACCCCGCCATGGCCGAGGTGCAAGAGGCCCGCGACCGCACGCGCGGCTGGATCGCGCGGCTGTTTGGGCGCAAGTCTTAACACGCCGTTGCCTTGACCAAGCTGGGGGGATTTCACATCCCCCCAGACCCCCCTGTGGAGTATTTTCGCCTCGGTGAAGGCAAAGCCCATCCCCTTGCCCTTTGCCGCAATACTCCGGGGGCGCGGGGGGGGACCCCCGGGGGGCATGCGCGCCGGTGAGGGCGGCGTGAAACCAAAGTCGGGCCCAAGCGCAGCGTCGGGACGCCGCCTTGTTACCTGCGCAGCGTGCCGCCGGTGGCTTTGGTAACCTTGTCGACGATCTTGGCAGAGACGGCTTCGATCTCGGCGTCGGTCAGGGTCTTTTCACGCGGCTGCAATCGCACGGTAAAGGCGATGCTTTTCTTAGCCGCCCCCATCTGCGCTTCGGCTTTCTCGCCACTGAACTGGTCAAAGACCTTCACGCTGTCGATCAGCGCTTTGTCGGCCCCAAGGGCGGCGTTCACGGCTGTCAGGGCTTCGACCTTGGCGTCGACCACAAAGGCAAAGTCGCGGTCCACCGCTTGCAGGTCTGACAGGGTCAGCGCCGCGCGGGTGGGGGTTTTGGCTTTGGGTTCGGGCACGGCGGCGATGGCGATGGTAAAGGCCACCGCAGGCCCTTTGACACCCATCGCTTGCAGGATGCGGGGGTGAACCTCGCCGAAGGTTGCCATGATATTCGGCCCAAGGCCAATCGCCCCCGACCGCCCGGGGTGCCACCATGTGGCCACTTTGCGGGTGATCTGCACCCGCGCAGGCGCCCCAAGGGCGGCCAGCACCGCCTCGGCATCGGCTTTGGCGTCAAACACATCAACCGCGCGGCGCGACCCAAAGGGGTCACGCGGGGCAACAGCGCCGATCAGCAGGCCAGAGGCTGTCAGGCTTTGCTCGCCCGGTTCGCCGCCGGCAAAGGTCGGCCCCACCTCGAACAGCGCCATATCGCCAAAACTGCGCGCTTGGTTGCGCGCAGCGGCGCGCAGCAGGCCGGGCAGCAGGTCGGGGCGCATATGCGTCATCTCGGACGAGATCGGGTTTTCGATCCGCACCGCATCGGCCCCGCCGCCAAACAGGCGGGCGGCTTCGGCGTCGATAAAGCTATAGGTCACGCATTCATTATAGCCCAAGGCCGCAATCGTCCGCCGCGCTTGGCGTTCTTTGACCTGCAAGGGCGTCAGAATGGGCCGTGGCACGCCGGTGTTCACACGCGGCAGCGGGCGGCCTTGGAGTTTGGTCAGCGAGGCGATGCGGGCCACTTCCTCGACCAAGTCCGCCTCGCCCAACACATCGGGGCGCCAAGTGGGCGGGGTGGCCATATCGCCGTTCAGGGTAAAGCCCAAGTCTTCCAAAGTCTTGCGCTGCACGGCTTCGGGAATGTCCATCCCCACCAGCGAGATCAGACGTGCCGGATCAAGCCTGTAAGCGCGGCTGACATCCAAGGGCGCGCCGTCTTGCACCACGTCAGACGCCTCACCGCCGCACAGGTCCAAGATCATCTGCGTGGCAAGGTCTAACCCTTCTAGCGTAAAGGCCGGATCCACGCCGCGCTCAAAGCGGTAGCGCGCGTCAGAGTTGATTTTCAGCGCACGGCCAGTGGCTGCAATCGTGATCGGGTCCCAAAAGGCGCTTTCCAAGAAGACATCCGTCGTGGCCTCACTACAGCCTGACACTTCGCCGCCCATGATACCGGCGAGCGATTCCACCCCCGCCGCATCGGAAATCGCCATCATGCCCGCGCGCAAGGTGTAGGTCTTGCCGTCCAGCGCCAGAAACTCTTCCCCGCCCACGGCGGCATGAATGCGCAGCGTGCCCATGACTTTGCCCGCATCAAACACATGCAGCGGGCGGTTCAGGCCGTAGGTGAAGTAGTTGGTGATATCGACCAGCGCCGAGATCGGGCGCAAGCCGATCGCCTTCAACCGCTGTTGCAGCCAATCGGGCGAGGGGCCGTTGGTCACACCGCGAATGGTGCGGCCAGCGAAATGCGGGCAGAATTTGGCTTTCAGGTCGGCGTCAATCGCAACCCCGATGGGTGAGGGGAAGCCGCCCTTGATCACAGCCGCAAGCATCGGCTTCAACACGCCCAAGCCGCGCGCCGCAAGGTCGCGGGCCACGCCGCGCACGCCCAAGGCGTCGGGGCGGTTGGGGGTGATTTTGATATGGATCATCGGATCGACCGTGGCGGGGCGGTTGACAGCCAGCCAGTCGATAAACCGCTGCCCGACCTCGCCCGAGGGCAGTTCGATGATGCCGTTATGTTCGTCTGACAGTTCCAACTCGCGCTCGGATGCCATCATCCCGTGGCTTTCCACGCCGCGAATTT
>Ga0114958_10000918_pt1 | contig 24295 bp, 19 predicted proteins | sample C_130208_EF_Meta_FD_89577 | JGI IMG/M metagenome (GOLD analysis project Ga0114958, IMG submission 89577) | Freshwater microbial communities from Lake Croche, Canada to study carbon cycling - C_130208_EF_MetaG | ecosystem: Environmental > Aquatic > Freshwater > Lake | place: Lake Croche, Canada... | reverse complement strand
TTTTTGGAATACGCTGACAAAGTAGGATTAAATATAAAATTGGGATACAAGACAATACTCCAAATATATTGGGTTGCGAATAAAATTGTCGCATCCCAACAAGCAGCATACCATACAAAGCCACTAAAGGATATATGATTTGTTGAATCATTTTTTTGATCCCTAATGTCAAAGCGATGGTATGTGTAGATTGTAGTTGGTCTTTTTCTACATCCTTACTATCAAATAAAATGGCAAGGATTAAAATGAAAATAAAAATATGAGTAAAATAAAATACACTAAAACTTTTGCCAATGAGTTCAATAGACGAGTTCATTAGCAAAGGCATTAAGACAGTGACAATAGCCCAAACCCAAGCAATGCTTAGGCTTTTAACAATACCCCAATGGCGTAAATCCTTGATGGGATAAGCTTTCATTGGAGAATAGTATAATAAAGAAACTACCAATGCACTACCAAGTATCAACTTATTTGCGAGGCTCAATGAAAGAACAATAGTCCCCATATTTAATTTAAAAAAACCAAGATAGACAATGACAATAGCCAAAATACATTGTCGTATGAATAAATAATTTTTATTCGTTTGATACCAAATAACTCTGGGGGAAATTATTGCTTTTTGAGAGGCTATCACATAAGCATAAGTGTAATATAAAAGGGTGCTTACATAAATAAAACATAATTGTAAAAATGTCAACGGATGTTGTAAGAGCGTATAAGAAGTTTCACTTGCTAAAGCAATAGCACAAAGCCCATAAAAATGATTGCTCCATAAAAAAATATCGACCCAGCTATTTTGCTTATTCCATTTCATAAAATATTTGAAAAATAATGTTCAAAAAAAGAAGCTGTCAAAGTATTTGGAGTAAAAATCTAAGGAAAAAACTAAGGCGTAATTTTTGTCAAATGATATTCTTGTATGAGTGCCGGATTTTCTGGGCTCAATGTAAATGATAATTTAAGTTGTCCTTTTTCACAGTCAATAATACAATACCCTCTCATTTGATTGTCTGCAGACATAGGATTTACTTTTATAATTTTACCCACTTGTTTGAATAAATCTGCGCTTTGTTGCAATAACATTTCCTTAGGGTAATCATCAAAAAAGTTGATTGCAAAAATAGAAGCAGGATGATTCCAATTTTGTAAAGATGCAATTAATTCATTTTGTCTGAGCATTAAAATAGGTGAAACAGATACTGCTCTAGGCTTTAATTGTGCCAATTGAACGATCGTGTCTAATATAGAAATATTTAATACGGATGTAGGTGCATAAGTAACATTGGCAAACAAAATAACGCCTATACCATACTCTGGCAGAAATCTCCAATTGCTCCCAAAGCCAGGCAGGCCGCCACTATGACCAATGCTATATCGATTGTCGGCGTCATTCATCCAATTAAGTCCATAACTATAACTATTCGTTGTAGTTAATTTTCTGCCACTCATAAAAGTGTAGGGAGTGGTTAAAGAAATAAATTTTGCAGGCTGATGCATTTCTCTAATACTGCTTCTTTTAATAGGAAAAGTTTCTTGATCATTTCGGGCAGGCCAAGCCATTTCATGTAAAGCAACATATTTACTAAACATATCTATAGAGGTAATCATGCCTCCCATAGATCCATAAATTCCATTATGCAATAAAGCTTCCTTTCTCCATTGGTTATTGATGTATCTATAGCCATTGGCTAATAAAGTACCAGGCACTTTACTATATTCATAAGTAGTGCCTTGCATTCCCAATGGTTTTAAAATATTTTTTTCAATGTATACATCATAAGGAAGTCCCGACACTTTATGGATGATATATCCCAACATGGTAAAACCTAAATTACTATACTCATATTCCAAACCAGTAGCTGTAGAAAATGAAATTCCTTTTTGAATGAAGGCGATTAAATTTTCTTCCGTCACAGCCAATTGCCTGTCCCCCCAGGGATTATCTTCTGGAAAGCCAGCGCTATGAGTCAGTAAATGTCGAATGGTGATGGGAGCAGCATCTTTCGTCAATCCTTGGCCTTTTATGGAGGGAATATATTTTTCAACAGGATCCTCTAATTTTAATTTGCCGGCATCTCTTAATTGTAAAATGGCCATGGAGGTAAAACTCTTTGACATGGATGCAATTCTAAACATAGAGGTAGAAGTAGCCGGGATCTTTTCTTCCAAATTAGCATACCCTCCGCTGCCTTTAAAGACCAATTCGCCATCTACCACTATTCCAAAAGCATAGCCCGGGAAATGATTTTTTTCGGCATATTCTTGATACATCTTCTCAATGACTGGAAAAGTTTTTTGGATACGTGCATTTCGGGTAGCATCATTATAAGATGGAGTGGTATAAGTGGCTTTAAATTGGGCCTGAGAGATCATAACACAACCCAACAAAAAAATAGGTAGTACAATTTTGTGATACGTAGTTTTCATATACATATTATTAATATTTAATTATATAAAGAAGTCAAGAGACAAGGCTTAAATAGACATTGACGCCTTCCCAAAGTAAAACAAATTTCATATAAATGAGTGGTTATATGATGGAATCGCCCTTTCTGAATAAGTGTCTCAAAAAGGGAATTCCCATTTATCAAAAAAATGCCTTGCTAATAGGTAGATTACTACAGAATTCTTAACTTTCTCTACTCAAAATTATATTATGCGTAAATATTTACAACTTCTACTTCTTGTATTGCCCTTTATGGCAATGAGCCAACAAAAAGCAAACTATGCTATGGCGGCTCGATTTTCTCCAAAGAAATTGGATAAAATGATTTTTTCATTATCTGTGGAACCTCATTGGTTAAAATTATCAAACCGTTTTTGGTACACTTACGAAACAAGTGAAGGAAAACAATGGATGATTGTGGACCCTGCCAAAAATGAAAAAAAGGTAATGTTTAATAAGGATAAAATTGCCGCAGAAATAACTAAAATTATTAAAGATCCATTTGATGGTCAACATTTGCCCATTGATTCTTTAAAATTTATCAAGGATGAAAACTCCATTCAATTTGAAGTAAAAAGTACTTTAGAGATCGCCAAAGAAGACGGTGGTAAAAAAGATGCGAAAGCTGAAAAAGTAAAAAAGACATTTTATTTTGAATACAATTTAGTGACAGAACAATTGACTGAATTGGTGGGTTTTAAAAAACCAAAAAGAAAACCTTATTGGGCTAGTATTTCTCCAGATGAAAAAACAATTGTTTTTGGTAGAAACTACAACTTGTTCTACATGGACAAAGAAAATTATGAAAAGGCATTGAAAAATGAAGAGGATAGTTCTATTGTAGAACATGCTATGACTAAAGATGGTATTCAAAACTACAGTTGGCATAGCGAAGGTGCATTAGGAGGTGGTGGTGAGACCAATGTAGATGCTGAAAAAAATAAGAATAAAAGAAAATCAGTAGGTGCTTTATGGAGTGAGGATAGCAAACACTTAACCATTACCAAAGTGGATAATCGTAAAGTGAAAGATTTATGGGTAATTAATAGCATCGCAGAACCTAGACCTACATTAGAAACCTACAAATATTGGATGCCAGGTGAAAAAGAAGCGCCTATAGATCATTTGATGTTAGTAGATATGACAACACACAATTACAAAGAAATAGATGTTTCTTTATTTAAAGACCAAGACGTTTCGGTGTATAATAAAACACCTAATGCAAACGCACGTGATGATGAATTTAGACCCTCTATTTGGTTAGGCACCAATGATAAATTTTATTTATCTCGCACTAGTCGTGATTTGAAAAAAATTGATCAAGTAGTGGTAGACGTTAATACTGGCACAGTTAAAACTTTAATTGAAGAAAGTTTAAATACTTATGTTGAAATTAAAAAACCAGGCTTGGTAAAAAATGGCGAAGAAATTGTTGAGTGGAGTGAACGCGATGGTTGGGCGCATTTATACTTACATGATAAAGAAGGCAAGGTAAAAAATCAAATAACACAAGGTCCTTGGCATGTAGAAGATATTGTTTCTATTGACGAAGAAAAGCGTGTCGTATACTTCTCAGGGAGTGGACGTGAAAACGTAAGTGGCAATGCTAAAGAAGATCCTTACTATTTACATTTATATAAAGTGAATTTTGATGGCTCTGGTTTACAATTATTAAACCCAGGCAATTTTGATCATAGCTTTAGCATGAACGACAAAAGAACTTTTTTTGTCAACAATTCATCTCGTGTAAATACAGCACCAGTATCTAGCTTATACAATGGAGAAGGTAAAAAATTAATGGATTTAGAAACTGCCGATTTAAGTTCTTTGTTTGCTGCAGGTTATAAATTCCCAGAAACATTTAAAATAAAAGCAGATGATGGTATCACAGATATTTTTGGTGTGATGTACAAGCCTTATGATTTTGACAGCACTAAGAAATATCCAATTATTGAATACGTATACCCTGGCCCTCAGACTGAAGCAGTGAACAAAAGCTTTAGTAAGGGTATGGATCGTATTGATCGATTAGCTCAATTAGGTTTTATAGTGGTGACTACAGGAAATCGTGGCGGTAATCCTGCACGTAGTAAATGGTACCACAACTATGGATATGGAAATTTAAGAGATTATGGTTTAGCTGATAGAAAAGTAGCTATTGAACAATTGGCTGATAGATATAATTTTATTGACAGAGACAAAGCAGGTATTCACGGACATAGTGGAGGTGGATTTATGAGTACTGCTGCCATGTTGGTATACCCAGACATTTTTAAAGTAGCAGTAAGTAATGCAGGTAATCATGACAACGCTGTTTACAACAGATGGTGGAGTGAAAAACACAATGGCGTGAAGGAAAATATTTCAGATAAAGGTGATACTACTTTTAGTTACATGATTGATAAAAATCCAGATATCGCTAAAAACTTAAAAGGAAAATTATTATTGATGTACGGAGAAATTGACAATAATGTTCACCCTTCCAATACTGTTCGTTTAGTGAACGCATTAATCAAATCCAACAAGCGTTTTGATATGGTCATCTTGCCAACACAACGTCACAGTTTTGGGGATATGAATGAATATTGGTTTTGGAGAACCGCCGATTATTTCTCTAAATATTTGTTAGGTGACAATACCGAAAGACCTGTAGACATTGATGAATTAAATAAAGACATAGAAAAAAAGAAATAAAGATTTAGATCTTTAATAAGTAAGAAATAAAATATTCTTACTTATTAAAATAGCCTTGCAATAATGCAGGGCTATTTTTTTGTCGCCTTACTCCATTGATCTTGTTGTATCGGACTAAAGGGGCCATATTTATGTTGCGCTTCCGAAAACGTATCAGCATATGGACCAAAAGGATAATCAAATGGTTTAGTAGCTAGTATTGGCCAATCTTTTGATTTGTCAAAATGGGGTCTTTCGTGTGAATTGATAAATGCGGCTACATTCCAAGCATCTTCATTGCGCAAAGTAGGCTGATGATAATTAACAGTATTAGGCATATTGTTTTTAATAAACCCAGCTAATTTGGAAAGTTGATTGATTCCCGCACCATCATTATAACTATGTGGGCCCCATAAAGGAGGATACAAATACATGACCCCATCTGGATTCATTTCGCCCTGCCCTTCTGCGCCATGGCACTTTTGACATTGTACCGAATATAATATCGCACCTTTTTGAGGATTGGCTGCTACAGATAATACAGGCAACATTTCTATTCCAGACCCTTTCACTTTTTTTCCTTTTACAACATCTTTACCAAGCCATTGGATATAAGCATACATGGCATTCATTTGTTTTGAATTCGTATCTAATGCTTTCCCATTTAAACTTCTTTGAATGCAATCATTAATTCGCTTGTGAATGGTTTCCATGGAACCAGAACGCTCCCTAAATTTTGGATAGGTAGAATAGACTGAGCCATAATTTAAACCCCAGGGTTTGGTGCCGGCTTCCAAATGACAATTTTGACAATTCATTCCATTGGTTATTTGCATCACCGACCCCTTGGGTCCTAAATACTTAGCAGTATGTGCCACCAATTCATAGCCATACTGAATTAAGGGTCCGTCTTTGGATTGAAATGGGATTTGATAAAGTGAAGCACCCACCCAAGCTGAACTATCTTTTAATGTAAGTATTTTTTGGTCATGAGAACGCATCAATGCATCGTCTGTACTTAATCTCCATAAACCCACTCCAACAATAAATAGAAAGGCAATTGCTCGGAACCATTTTTTCATAAGTCATCAAAAATAAGATGGTATTAATTCACACCCGCTTTTAAATAACTCCAACCTTGCTCTTGTTTAGATATGACTTCCACCACACCAGAAGGAACAGTTTGCGCAGAGCTCAAAATAGCAGATTTATCAATACCATGTTTACGCATTGTATTTTCACAAGCCGAAAATTGTATACCATCTTTAGTTAAAGCTTCAATTTCTTTTGCTAAATGTGTTTTATCCTTTACTAAAAAATCTATGGCTTTGCCATGCACCACTACTTCAATTTGCAAATTGCTGCTCCAAATTTTTTGTATGTTTTTTATGTTCCCAATCGTAGACGACCACGCGCTCGTGTCTGCCGTGTTTAACTGAATTACAATTTGATGAATTGTTTTAGCATTTTGAGCTTGAACAAAAAGACTTACTATCAAAAAGCCTAAAACTAAAAAACTACATTTTACTATTTTCAATTTCATATCATATATTTTAACATGAATGTACACTTATTTAAATTAATTAGGTTGCAAAAACACATGTTCAGCACTTGATTTTAAAATTAAACTCTTAGAATAATAAGCTGGAAAATATTGATCATTGGCCCAAAGTGAAAATAAGTTTTTATAAAATGGGCTTTTATAGTCTCCCGATTGACCTGGGGTATTGATCATTTTAGCATTATCCCAATCTTTCGTATCAATTAAAATTCTAAAGCTGGCACCACTTAATTGATTGTCTGCACTACCCGTAGAACCTGGAGTAGAGCCATTGCCGCCTCTAGGCAAAGGCCCTATATTTAATTTACTTTTTAAGTCATTACTTACCAAATCAGAAAGTGGGTGCTGAAAAGTGATATGCTTATATTTTTCTTGTCCATACTGCCATACCGCTATATCAACCCCTAATTTATTTTTTAATTTCTGGATAGCACTCTCAAATGACTTCTCTAATAAAGCATTACGTTTTTGAATTGCATTTTCTCCAAAATATTTTTCGGGATATTGTAAGTATTGAATGATCGTAGTAAGTTGAAAGCTAATGAGTGTGCTTACTTCTTTTGGAATAAATTGTTGTGCCATAGCCGCTGCAATCTCTTTCTCCCACATGGCATAAATGCCTGCAGCAATACTGGATGGATCTAACACATAATCCCAATTCATTAATTTTTCAAAAGCCATTTTAGAAAGTGCATCTTTCAATATTATACTCTTGGCTAAAGGAACCATTTTACTTGCTGGGATAGAAAAATAATCTGTTTGCAAATGTCCCATATCTTCTAAAGTCACTTTATTTTTATTAGTTAATACTTGATTTATGCGATCTCCTCTAAATGGATCCGCCCAAGTATACCCTATAGCATCCCAATGTTGATAGTCAGAGGGAGTCACATTTTGATTCGCAGTGGCAAAAAAACCTTTTGACGGATTCAACACATAAGGACGTTGTTTAATAGGTAAATATCCTGCCCATTCATATCTACCATCCCCCGGCACAGGCACATAACCACTAAAGTTTTTTCGCACAGGAATAATTCCTACCGCTTGCCAACCAATATTCCCTTTGGGATCTGCCCAAATCATATTCTCTCCTGGGATATTGCTATAGGTACAAGCGTTTCTAAATTCATCCCAGTTAGTAGCTTGATCTATTCTTAAAGAAGCTAGATAAGGAGCGCCACCAGGCTCCATCCAAGCCGCCTTCACTGCATAAGCTTTAAAATGGATTGAATCAATATAAGTCACAGGACCATGAAGGGTATAAGCATATTGTACTTTTTGATTCGCACTATTTTTAACCACAATACTATCCTGAATCATTTTCATATTCACCCATTTGCCTTGATACCAATATTGATGTAAATTTTTAGGATTCAGATTGTAGACATACAAATCCTCACCATCTGTTTCAAAAATGGTTAAGCCCCAAGCCCCTTTTTCATTATGGCCAATAGATACTCCCGGAATTTCAGGTTCTCCCCCTCCAATCACATTCCAACCGGGTGCTACTAAATGTACAATATATCTTAATGAAGGTGCCGCTATTTTACGATGTGGATCATTGGCTAATAGGGGAAAACCGCTAGCTGATTTTTGTCCACTGATGATCCAATTATTACTGCCTTCCATTTCTTGTGATTGTAAAAACAAATCAGGAAGATTTTTTTTATTTAAAAGATTTGAAACATTATCCTCATCCACTTCTGCAAAATCTGATTTTTGAAAATTAAGCTCCTTGCGATAAGCGTTGTAAAGTTCTAAAATATCTTGATGTAATAAACTAGCGTCAATGGTACTATCCATTTTTAAATTAGGGCTCTTAGGATGAAACCAAACAATATCTTTTACTTTTTGAATACCAACTTTATCAACAGCGCGCGCTAAATCTAATTCTTGATTAATATTACCCAATAACCCTTGATGCCTTGATATGACTACTTCTGGCGTCCATGTTTTAGGTTGAATTTTTAATAATTTAAATTCAATAGGTAAATTTTGTGGCGTTTTATTAATCTCATTAATATAGGTATTAACTCCTTTTACATAATCATTAATAATTTGTACACCATGAGGATGATAGTGTGCTAATTCTTTTTGCATATCCCCTCTATACTTAAATAGACGTGTGCCAATATCTCTTTTGAGTTCTCTTGCTCCTAAAATTTCTGCCACTGTACCGGTTGCTTGTCTTCTCCAAATTTCAAATTGAAACAAACGGTCTTTCGCTGCTAAATATCCTTGCGTAAAAAATAAATCTGATTCATTTTTGGCATAAATATGATTCACTCCCCATTGGTCTCTAATCACTTCCACATAAGCTTTTAACCCTTTTACCTTGAATGAAGTTGTATTTACGTTTTGAGCAATTAATTCAAAAGGTAATAATACAACTAGTAAAATTTTGAAAACGGACAATGGAAGTTTCATAAGCATGATTTATATCCTATTAAATTAGGGAAATAATGCATGCTAACCACAAAATATTTATAAAAGTAAGCTCGTAGGAATTTTGAAATCGGTCATGCTAAAATGCTTGGTATCCTTGATGTCTTTAAATCCCCCTTTAATATCTATCAAATGATCAAATCCTCTCGCTTTAAGTATAGAAGCAAAAATCATAGAACGGTATCCACCTGCGCAATGCACATAATAGGTTTGATCTTTGTCTATGGAAGCCATACTTTGATTGATAAAATCAAGTGGTGCATTTTGTGCTCCTTTAATATGTTCGCTGTTATATTCGGAAGCTTTGCGTACATCTAAAATGTATATGCTTTTATCTTTTTGATGAAGCGCCACTAATTCATCTGCCGAAATAGATGTGATAGTATCAGCTTCTTTCCCTGCTTGCTGCCAGGCAGAAAATCCACCTTTGATATATCCAATAGTAAAATCATAACCCACTCTTGCTAATCTTGTAATAATTTCAGTTTCGCGACCCTCTTCGGCAACTAATAATATTTCTTGTTTAATATCTGGAATCATAGCTCCTACCCATGGCGCGAAACTTCCATCAATTCCTATATTGATAGAGTTGGGAATAAAACCTTTCGCAAATATTTGTGGATCACGCGTATCTAATATTAAAGCGCCCGTTTCGTTGGCTGCTGTTTCAAAAGCTTCCACACTTAATGCATGCTTCCCACGCTCCAACACTTGATCAATACTATCATAACCCTGAATATTCATCATGACATTTAAAGGAAAATATCCAGGAGGTGCTACCAATCCGTCTAACACTGCTGCAACAAACTCCTCTTTAGTCATGTCCGCCGCTAAAGCATAATTGGTTTGCTTTTGATTGCCTAAAGTATCCTGCGTTTCTTTACTCATTTTTTTACCGCAAGCACTGCCTGCACCATGTGCTGGATAAATGATGATATCATCCGACAAAGTCATGATTTTAAGACGTAAAGAATCATATAAATAACCTGCTAAAATTTCTTGCGTGAGATCAGATTTTATTTTTTGTGCTAAGTCGGGTCTTCCCACATCTCCTATAAATAAAGTATCTCCGCTAAATAATGCCACTTCTTTTCCCTCTTCATTCATTAACAAGTAGCAAGTACTTTCCATGGTATGACCCGGCGTATGAATTACTTTTATTTTGACCTTCCCTAAAGTCAATATTTCGCCATCCTTGGCTGCATAAAAATCAAAAGCAGGAGCGGCATTAGGACCATACACAATTTTAGCTCCTGTTTTTTTAGCTAAATCAATATGCCCTGAAACAAAATCGGCATGAAAATGAGTTTCGAAAACGTATTTAATTTGAGCATGCTCTAAAGCCGCTTTTTGAATATAGGGATCTACTTCTCTTAATGGATCTATAATAGCCACTTCCCCCTCACTCATAATGTAATAGGCTCCTTGCGCTAAACATCCGGTATATATTTGTTCCACTTTCATATAAGCTATAATTGATGCTACAAATATCTAATATAAATTTAGAGAATCCCGTGACAAAAATCACTTTTGCGTAAAATTATTAAAAAGTGACTAATAGTACATAACTTGTACTATTGATTAACGATGTTTGTAAAAATTTAGTAAAAGATGGAGTGGATTGGATATGTTGCCTCTATTTTAATTGGTATTTCACTAGGTTTGATTGGTAGCGGCGGCTCCATTTTAACCGTGCCTGTTTTGGTCTACTTATTTCATGTAGATCCTTTATTAGCAACTACTTATTCACTGTGCGTTGTAGGATTTAGTAGTATCGCCGGGGTCATTTCAAGGCTCAAGCAAGGTTTGGTAGATATCAAAACTATTTTAGTTTTCGGGGGCCCTTCTGTCATGGGCGTTTTTATTTCTCGAAAATTTATTTTACCTGGAATCCCCTCTTTATTGCATTTTGGAAATAACGTTTTAACCAAGAGCAGTTTTATCATGTTGTTTTTTGCAAGCTTAATGTTGGTTTCTGCATTATCCATGATTTTAGGAAAAAATAAAAAAGAAGAGGAAGGTGTATTACCTGTATATGGACTTACGCTCATGTTGGTAGGTTTAGCAGAAGGCATGTTAACGGGAATAGTAGGCGCTGGAGGAGGATTTTTAATTATTCCGGCTTTAGTGTTATTAGGCAAACTTCCCATGAAAAAAGCAATCGCTTCTTCTATATTTATTATCAGTATTAAATCTATGGTGGGATTTTTGGGAGACCTTAATCATACTACTATAGATTGGAAATTTTTAAGCATCATTATTCTCTTAGCCACTCTAGGTATTATCACTGGTAATTTTCTAAATAAAAAAATGGATGGCGCAAAACTTAAAAAAGGATTTGGTTGGTTTGTACTTGCTATGTCTTTGGTGATATTTATAGAACAATTTATAGGTTAAGCACATCTTACACTTTAAGTAAGTTTTAATACAATAAAAATAGTGAAAGTGTAAACTGCTTTTGAAATATCAATTTTTTAAAGCATCCACTTCTTCGTAAAAATTAATTCCTTAAAGAAATTGCTTTTTGAATCGCTAACTTAATGATAAGTGATAGTAGGATTAATAAACCAATGACGGTTGTAGTTTCAATCAAATTAGATCGTTCGCCCTGAGCAGCTTTGATGCCCCAAATTGCCCATACAATAACTAAAGGATAGGCAATAGTTTTAAATTGTCGAATAAAAAAAACAGCTGCCACCACTGCTACAAAAATCATAATGACACTCCAATAAATTGGATTTATTCCTCCTGTCCATTGATACTTCACTAATAAAGCGGTCATATTTGCAATGGTTGCAACACTAATCCATCCTATATAAATAGTAAAAGGAGTCACCAAACTGAGTCTTGTAATGAGATTCATCTCTTTTACAATGATTTGAGTGGATTTAAAAATTTGAATTAAAGAAAATAAAAATACAAGCATGATAACCACACTTAATTCTGCTTGTAAAAAATGCCAAGCTAATATCCAACTCGCATTTAAAATACAGGTAGCCCAATACCAGGGAGATATTTTGTCAAGATAATTAGTAATGGCGGGCACTTTGTTTTTACCCACCTGATAATAAGTATAGGCAATCGAATACACCAAAAAACTTAAGTATATAACGCCCCAAATAGAAAATGTAAAACCTGCAGGAACAAAATAATTAGGATAGAATCCTGAAATTTGTCCAGTATTGTAGCCATTAATAGGTAAAATATTAGCTAACGCATTTACTGTTATCACTAATATAAATAAAACCCAATTTAAAAGGATTTTCATAAAATAGAATTAAAGAGTAAATATTTTGTCCATCAACATCCACTTCTCGCCTGGCTTAACGTTGGGTAATGCTTGCTGATATTCCCACATTAATTTTTCCCATTGAACCACCATTGGGTTATGAGCATCCGCTTCGGCCTTTTTTTCAAAACTAAAATCAGGCCCCGTTTCCATAATCATAAATAATCTATTAGAAACTCTGTAAATTTCTAAGGATTTAATATCGGCTTCTTTAATAGATTGAATAATTTCTGGCCATACAGAACGATGATACTCCTCGTAAGCAGCCATTAAATTGGGATCGTCTTTTAAGTCTAATGCGAAACAATATCTAGTCATATCGTCGATTATTTCATTGAAAATAGGGAATCCTTTCCATACACAAAGTTTTCCATCACTCGCATGGATAAGATTGCATCATGAGCGGAGCAAGGATTATTGCCCTTTCCTAAAAAATAAGCTACAATTTTTTCTATCATCGCTTGTTGAATATGCATAGGCGGCTCAAAGGGAATGACTTGTATTGCATCATTTTTCATAAGTGTAATTTCATTTCCAAAAACAGGAAAAGAAATAGTTCCATGGGATCCATGTATTGTAAATACATCTTTTTCACTTTCCTTATCAGCATTGAAATCCCATATGCCTTTAAAGTGAACCCCGTTTTCAAATAAAATTTCGCCTTCCACAAAATCTTCAGCTGGATACAAATGACCTCTATTGGCCGCAGCGCCTTTATAAGAAATCGCTTTTCCAAAATAGAAAAATAATAAATCAATTTGATGGGGTGCTAAATCATAAAACAATCCGCCTCCCGAAAATTCAGGATACACTCTCCAATTGGAAGCATCTCCTATATTAGGGTACGACGATTTAAACATGTTTATTGCACAAGAATGCACTTTGCCTATCGCACCCGTTTCAAGTAATTCTTTAACATACAAAAACATAGGTAATGCTCTTCTATAATGCGCTATCACCATTTTAATTTGATGGGACTCTGCTTTTTCTACCATCAATGCACAACTAGCTACATTCAATGCCATGGGCTTTTCAATATAAACCGGTTTCCCTGCTTCAATACAAGCTATAGCATACTCTTCATGATACTTGGGTGGTGTTGCAATGTATACAGCATCCACTTCGGGATGATGAATTAATTCAGATGCATCTGTAAAATAATAAGGAACTTGATGTCGATTAGCATACTCTTTTACTTTTACTGCATCGCGACGCATCACTGCGATCAACTTAGATTGAGGTACTTTATTAAATGCGGGTCCACTTTTTCGCTCTGTGACATCTCCACAACCTATCATACCCCATCTTATTGCCTCCATGGTCTTCTATCTTTTTTTAAATGTAAGAAGAGCCTATGATTTAACCATATTTATTTCTAAATAAATGAATGCTTCTTATTTCCATGTAAAATGGAAAGAAATAACATTGGAATTTAAATCGGTGGTTTGCGTATAATGCCCTACTCGAATCTCTAAAGTAGATAAATAGGTATCGCCTATCCCATTAGGAGGTGCAATCCTAAAACCAGTTCCAAAAAAGCTACTATTAAAGGCGGCAGCAGTATAATTACTTGTGAAATAAGTGTCAGTTGGAGCATGCTTCATATAAGGAGCAAAATATTTTGTAGCCGTTTGGGTATAGTATCTATAAAATGGCGAGATGGAAAAAAAAGGAGTGATTTTATAAGGTAACTCCAAGCTAGCTGTATGAGAAGTCAGTCCCCAATCATCCGTATAATATCTATAGTAAGATCTTACAATCAAATTATCTCCACTAAAATAATTAAACCTAAAGCCCAGTGGAATTTTGAATCTGGAATGCGGAAGGTTCTCGATTTTTTCGGTACCATCTGTAAAGAATACTCTATGAAATGGCAAACCTAACCAACCATCTTGTTTTACTAAATCCAGCAAAATAGCCATTTGAGCACTTTTATTAAGCACTTGGCTATAAGTGAATGAGCTAGTATACGTATTTCTTGGGCTTGTTGGAATAGAAGATTCATTATGAAAGGTATAACCACCACTACTTGTAGTTCCGCCACTACTTTTGCTAGCACTTGTTTTAATCACATCTATATTATAAGGAGTGACGTCGGTACTTGCTGTTGGTATTAATTCAGAAGGATATATTAATACGACTTGGTCCCAATATGCAGAAGTTTTTAAACCAAACTCTCCACCTGTTTTATTTTTATACCCTACATGTGCATCTAAAGAAAAAGATTTGTAATTATATTCATTGGACAAGTAAGTTCCTACTCCAAATTCAGTTCCTTTATCCTCATTTTCTACCGTCCAATTTACAGAAGGATATACACGAGTGCCATCCGGAGAAGAAGCTCCTGTTTTAGAAATATATTTTTGAGAAGCTGCAGTATGATGATCCAATCCAATGCCAGCTAAAATGGTATGCTTTAAACCGGTTTCTCCATACCCTACTAATTTTAATTCTAACATATTAGCAAGGTCAGTTAATTTTTCGGTGCCAATACCTCCCGTCACTGCAGAGTGGTTCCCATCCTGATTATAATAACTAGAGACCAAATTAACTTCTGTTAACTTTAGTTTTTTAGCTTTAAAAATATTGGAGTACTGATCTGTTACTTGAGAAAACCCATGTAAAAACAATAAGTATAAGCCAATAAGTGTAAGTGATATTTTTTTCATTCTATAATATTCCTAATTGTAAATAATTAATTACAGCCACAACCTCCGCCTGTTTTACCGCCATTAGCTCCCGAAGCACCTTCTTTATAGGACATAAAGTTTAATTCATTTTTTTCTGCTCTTCTAGTAGATAAAGCCATTTCGGAATCATTAAGTCTGTTTTTTTGATACTCTCTTACGGTTTCACAAGAAGTGACAAAAAATAAAGAAAGGATAGATGTAAAAAATAAATACATTTTTTGTTTAAGTGTTTTCATATGGAAAATAGTTTATGTGATTTTATTTATTAAATTTTTATAACTTAGTCGGTTAGTTTTTTATAATTGTAAATTATAATTTTAGAAATATTTGATTGTCATATTATTGGGTGAGTTTAATATTATTAGATGCGTATAATTTATTATTGTCGTCAATCACTATCGCTTCAATATCTTTTATTTGATTGATCATATCTATGCCAGCATCAATTCCCATAATCATTACTGGAGTAGCCATCGCATCTGCTATTTCTGCATTCGTAGTGACAATGGTAACACTTTTGATGCCAGTAACCGGTAAGCCAGTTTTAGGATTAATGGTATGAGAATATTTTTTTCCATCTATGAGAATAAATTTTTCATAATTACCAGAAGTAGCCACCGAAAGCCCACTCACATTCATGTAAGAAAAAACTTGATTGGCATATTCAGGGTGCACAATACCTATCGTCCACTTTTCACCATTGGGTTGGTTGCCCCATGTCGTTAAATCCCCAGAAGCATTTACCACACCGCTTTCTACCCCCGCTTCTATCATCACTTTTTTTGCCATCTCTGCAGCATAGCCTTTACCAATTCCCCCAAAACCAATACGCATGCCTTTTTCTCTTAAATATACCGTAGAGGCTTCTTTATTAATTACAATATTTTTATAGTTAATTAAACGCACTCTTTGTTTTGCAATTAAAGGATCGGGCAATTGAGTCATGGTGGTATCGAAATTCCACAAACTATTATCCACCGATCCATAACTAATATCAAAAGCTCCTTGTGTGACAGAAGAAATTCGAATAGACCTTTCAATAAGTTGAAGTATTTCGGCACTCACTTTTACCGGCGCCATCCCAGCTTGAGCATTAATCAAATTTGTTTCACTATCAGGATGATAGGTAGTGAGTAAACTTTCAATTCTTTGAATCTCACGCACAGCCAAATCAATTTTTTCATGCGCCCATTTTTCAGTGAAACCCACCACAGTGATTTCAAAATGGTTGCCCATTAATTTCATTGATTTCTTATACGCGTTCAACAATGACATAATTATTGTTGGTTATCTTGAATAGATTGTGCAATATCTTCTAAGAATTCATTAGTTACAGAAGGAAATCCCTCCCAACTTTTAATGACTTTGCCTTGTGCATTTAATAATACAGTTAAAGGAAATTCTCCTTTCCTATTATATTTTTCTGCTAAAGCATCATTTATTTTTTGTTGAGGTGCGGGCAATTGATTTTTTTTATATCTAGGAAAATCAGCATTTACTAAAACTAATTTTTCTTTTGCTAATTGCTCAAAGGCATCAGAGCTAAAAATTTCTTTGTGTAAACGTATACAAGGACCACACCAGTCAGATCCCGAGAAACTTAATAAAATAAATTTGTGCTCTTTTTGAGCTATTTGTTGCGCTTGTTCAAGATTCGTTCCCCATTGAACACCATTCAATGAAAAAACTAAAAAAATGGATATTAAAAACTTCATAACTTACTACTTAATAAAACTGTGTAAAAATTAGTTCCTTTAAACTACGACAAAAATCGTTTAATTAGATGTTTGAACATGAATTTTGATTTTTTTAACTTAATTATAGTATTAGAGAAATCAGAAAGTAGAAACAGCAGCCAAAAACTAACAAATGTAATTAAACATACATGTTAAATATTTAGTATGTTTTGGATAGACTTCCATTATTGGGCGGTATTCAGTCATTATACACTATTATATCTTCTCAACACTTACTTACCTTTGAGCAAATACTGAAATTTATTTATGGAAACTATAGAACTATCTGGTGTTTTAGGATTAATAGCCACTGTTGTTTTAACGCTCAATATTTTAATGGGAATCATGTTGAGCACTGCCTATAAAAAATCAAACTACTGGGAAAAATTTCCTTACTTTCTAAAGCGTTTTAAAATAGTGGATGTTCATAATTATACCGCCTATATTGCCTTGACTTTAGTTTTAATACATGCGTTAATTATTCCTTTAGATCCTAGTTCGAAATTTAGTTATTACCATTTGCTAAAACCTTTAGAGGCGCCACATCAACCCATTTTTGTGTTGTTAGGAGTCATTTCTTTAATCGCGTTATTCGTCGTTATAATGACTACACAAAAAATTATAAAAAAAGCTATTGGACAAAAAACCTGGAGATGGATTCATGTGATTTCTTATGCAACAGGTCTCATTTTTATAATACATGGATTGGTGATGGACCCTTTATTAAAAGATAGACCTATCGATTTTATAGATCCAGAAAAGTTATTAGTAGAAGCTTGTGGACTTATTTTATTACTTGCGTTTTGGGCAAGATATCAATATAAAAAAAAGCAAAGGACAATGTAGAAACACCGACCAATTAAACGTTCATGCTTATGAATAATAACAAATGACTTTTATAATGAAATTATATCCCTATTTGAAACGATTTATTTTTATATTCATTTCCCTGCTTTGTTATTCAATGGTACAAGCACAAGTATTAAATACTGACAAAACAATTGCTTTAGATTCTTCTAAAAAAACACAAGCTTCCATTTCTGTTTCTATAGCTACAGATCAACAAAAGAAAAGTTTAGTGGATTTATTTTATACCGGTGATGTTACATTTATCAAAAAAAATAATACGACTACTTTTTACTCGAAAATAGATAAAGTTAGTAATGGTGGCCAATCTATTCAAGATGTCGGTAATTTTCAATTAAAAAATAGTTGTGTCTTAAACAAAATACTTTTTTTAGAGACTTTCTTGCAACATCAATGGGACGTTGCTTTAGGATTGGAATATCGAAATTTAGCAGGATTTAATTTAGTTCATCATTTTAAGAATACACAAACAGAAGATTTTTTTTGTGGTGCAGGCGTGTTTATGGAAAATGAAAAATGGAATTGGTCTGCAGTAAATGATGATTCCAAAATTTATACTCCTGCAATTATAGTAACGCATCCAAAACTAAATATCACTGCAAAATATTCATTATTAAATCCCGCCAATAACTTTGAATTTATTTTTAGATTTTTTAACCAATCAGGAACTTATCACAATCAATTTAGTAATAGAACATCCGCTTTTAATCAAATTCAATTGCCTATTAATAAAAAGTTGAGCACTTCATTAAATATAGATTTTATTTATGATACAGCTCCTATTGTTCCCATAGATCATTTCCATTACAACTTTTACCAAACCTTGACCTATAGTTTCTGATTTTCGTCATTGTGGTTTAACCGTTAATTATAACTAGCTTTAAAGTATCAAATCAATCCTATGGATTTTAGTCATTGGTCCAGTTTAATTTTAATATTATTATTTGTAACATCGACTATTGCTATATGGATAAGTGGAATTAAACTCACCAAAGCGATTGATGCTATTACCTCGCATTATGGATTAGGTGAAGCCTTTGGAGGTATGGTTTTTTTAGCTATCATTACTAACTTGCCCGAAATCGCTATTACAACTGTTGCAGCCTTTCATAAAAATTATGATATTGCTATTAGTAATATATTAGGAGGTATTGCAATACAAACAGTGGTACTAGTTTTAATTGATGTTTTTGGAGTGGGTCGTTCTGCTCCATTAACACAAAAAGGACATTCCAAAATTTTAATTTTAGAAGGCGTGGCTTTGATATTTATTTTAAGCTTAGTGATTATTGGTGCACAATTTTCAAATCAACTTATATTTTTTAGATCCACCCCCTTTGAATGGTTAATTGTTGGGATATGGTTAGGAACTATATTCTTAGTGTCCAGCATGATAGAAATAAAACAAAAACCTAAACCAGAGGAATTAGTGCATCATTTACGTATGCCTAAATCTATATTTAAAGGTTCGGTAGTAGCGGCTTGGTGGGTATTAGCTTTGGGAGCTATCATAACCCTTTTTTCAGGTTGGGCTTTGGAAGTGACCGGTGAAATATTATCTATTAGATGGGGTATTAGTGGCGTTTTATTTGGAGGAACAATACTTGCATTATGTACCGCATTACCTGAAATTTCAACAGGAATTGCTTCTGCTAAAATTAGAGACTATAATATGGCAGTGAGCGATATATTTGGCGGAAACGCATTCTTGCCTGTCTTGTTTTTAGTAGCATCTTTAATAAGTGGAGAAGCCATCTTACCTAATTTAAAACCATCTGATATCTATCTCACTACATTGGGTATTATCCTTACTGGAGTGTATATGGCAGGCATGGTCATTCATTCTAAAAAACAAATATTTAGAATGGGGGTGGATTCCTTTTTAGTGGTTATCATTTACCTTTTAGGGTTGATGGGATTATTGTTATTAGTATAATGAATGATAGTTATTATCATAATGAAGAGCTAATAATGAAATAAAAACCGCTCATAACATCTTTGATACATTTTAGATTTATTTATACTAATTTTACAACATTAAATATTTCAAATGAAAAAACTTATTGGATTCGGATTCATGCTTTTGCCATTATGTATGTTGGCGCAAAAAACAAACTACTCTGTCACCCAACAATTTCAAATTAAAAGTAACGGAGGCTGGGACTACTTGAGTGTATACGAAAACAAATTATTTGTTTCTCATGGTACTCAAGTCAATATTTTAGATAAAAATACAGGCGACTCCATTGGTTTTATTCCAAATGCCACTGGAGTGCATGGAATCGCTTTTGATCCCATTCATAAAATTGGGTTTACAAGTAATGGCCGTTTAAATAATGTATTTGCATTTGATCTTGCAACAAATAATATTTTAAGCACCATTGCTACAGGTGAAAATCCAGATGCCATTATGTATGAGCCTTTTTCTAAAACTATGATTACCTGTAATGGTCGAAGTAAAAATTTGACCTTTATTAATGCAACTACTTATCAAGTAGTCGGAACAGTAGACGTTGGAGGAAAACCAGAAACTGCAGTGAGTGATGAAAAAGGTAAAGTATATGTGAATGTGGAAGATAAAAACGAAATCGTTGTTATCAATGTCGCTACTATGAAAGTGGAAGCACATTGGAGTATTGCTCCAATTGAATCTCCTACGGGTTTGGCTATAGATCTTAAAACTAAAAGATTATTCGCTGGAGGTGAAAAATTATTAGGAATTATAAATGCAGAAAATGGAAAAATGATAACCACTATTGCAATTGGCGATGGTTGCGACGGTGTTGGGTTTAATAATAATACAAAAATGATTTACACTTCTAATGGAGAAGGTACAATGAGTATTATTAAAGAAGAAGATGCAAATCATTTTAAATTACTGGAGAATATCCCAACTTTAAAAGGAGCTAGAACAATTGCAGTAGACGAATCTTCAAATAAAATATTTTTACCTACTGCCGATTTTGAACCTTTACCAGCAGATGCTAAGCCTAACACAAGAGGCAAAATGATCTCTGGTAGTTTTAAAATTTTAGTTGTAAGTAAAAAATAATCATTCTAGATGTTGAAAAATAAAATACTTTTTATATTAGGTTTTCTGTTATTGAGTGCTTTTGTAAAAGTGCAAGCACAATATTCTGTTAGTGGTTTCATTGTGGATCGAGAAACTGCTACACCATTAGTAGGTGCTTCTATTAAAATAATGACAGCTAATAAAGGGGCTGTTACAAATGACAAAGGCGAATTTATAATAACTAATATAGCTAATGGCAAGTTACAACTCAGTGTTACCCATACAGGTTATAAAACATTAGATACTACTATTGAAGTAGCTGGGAAAAATATAGTGAATCTCAAAATAGCTTTGGGTCATGAAGAAGAAGATTTAGAAGAAGTGGTGATTGTGTCTTCTTCTAGAACCAACTCAAGAATTGAAGATTTACCTACCAAAGTAGAAGTATTAGGATCCGAAGAAGTGCATGAAGAAAATGGCATTAAGCCAGGTAACATTGCTAGTTTATTAGGTGATATTGCAGGTATTCAAATACAGCAAACTAGTGCTGCAACAGGTAATGCTGATATGCGCATACAAGGTTTACAAGGAAAGTACACACAAATCTTAAGAGATGGTATGCCCTTATTTGGAGGGTATGCAGGTAGTTTTAGTATTTTACAAATACCTCCTTTGGATTTACAACAAATCGAATTAGTGAAAGGAGCAAGTTCTACCTTATACGGTGGTGGTGCAATTGCCGGTATGTTAAATTTAATTTCTAAAAAACCTAAATTAAATAAGCCTGAAAAAAGCATGACGCTGAATTATTCAAGCTTAAAGGAAGCCAATTTTAATACGTTTTTTTCGGGACGCAATAAACAAGTGGGTTATACGATGTATGCAGGTACTACACAACAAAAACAAGTAGATGTAGATGGAGATGGATTTTCGGATGTTCCTGCTGTGAAAAACGCTTTTATTCACCCTCGTTTTTTTATCTACGGCAAAGACAATTCAAATTTAACACTTGGTTACACTTTCAATTACGAAGATAGAAACGGCGGGGACATGCAAGTACTCTCTGGAATCAAAGATGCGAAGCATCAATTTTTTATTCAAAATAAAAGTGTAAGAAATACAGTTGACTTAGTGTGGGAGAAACCTTTAGAAAACGGAGGGCAATTAACTGCGAAAACCAATGCCAGCTGGTTTAATAGAGATATGATCACGAATGTTTTTGGGATGAAAGGAAGACAATCTAGTTGGTATTCTGAAGTTTCTTATTCCAAGAAATATGATTTTCATAATCTTGTCATGGGGTTGAATTATAATGGGGAACAGTTTAACAAACAAGTTCCCGATAGTAGTTATATGCCTAACGAAGCATTTAAGACCATGGGAGTATTTATTCAAGATGATTGGAAATTCGCAGAAGGCTTTACTTTACAATCGGGTATTAGAATAGATCAAAATAGTGAGTATGGCACTTTTGTGCTTCCTCGACTTTCTTTGATGTATAAAGTCAATAATAAAGTAACCATGCGTTTAGGGGGCGGCGAGGGTTATAAAACTCCTAGTTTATTTAATTCAGAAATGGATGAAAGAGATTATCATTATTTAGCGGGCTATTTTAAAAACATAGTCTCAGAAAGATCACTGGGCTATAATTATGATGTGAATTATAAAACCAAAGTGAATGGTTGGAACTTAACATTAAATCAAACTTTTTTTTATAATAAAGTTGACAAACCCGTCTTATTACAAACCGTTTATCGTGAAAGTTTGGTGTGCTGTATTCCTCCATTATATTATTATGCGAATGCTTCTCAGCCTCTTGTTTCAAAAGGAATGGAATCCTATGTACAAGCTATTAAAGCACCTTATGAAATCTATTTTGGGTATGTATATACCGATGCACGCAGAGAATACAATTCCTCCCATCCTCAACTACCTTTAATTGCTAAAAATAAATTTGCCACTGTATTTGCTTATGAGTTTAACAAAGACTTTAGAGTAGGTATTGAATCCTCTTATACAGGTACTCAATATTTGGATAATGGAACTAAAACCGATCCATACTTATTTACAGCTGTCATGCTAAGGTACAATGTGGGCAAGGCTTCCTTTGTATTAAATTGTGAAAACTTATTTGACAAACGTCAAAATAAAAATGGATCTATACTAATGCCTCCTTTTACCAACCCCACATTCCCTGAAATATGGGCACCTTTGGATGGAAGGGTGATTAATCTATCTATGCATTTGAAATGGTAGCATAAGGTACTGTTCCAAAAGCCTGTATTAAATATCATTTTAAATTTAAAAAATGAATTATATTTAATACAGGCTTTTTTATGCTCTAACCTTAAAACGATTGAATATGCATAACCGCAGAAACTTTATCAAACAAACGGCATTAGCATCTGGCGCCCTGTTTACTTCCAATGCATTTGCTCATAGCAGTATTTTTAGTACCGACACTTTACGAGTGGCCACCATTGGTGTGAATGGAATGGGATGGAGTAATACCATGGCTGCATTAACCGTCAAAAACTTAGAAGTAGTTGCTCTTTGTGATATTGATAACTCTGTGTTACAAAAAAGAAAAGCAGAGCTTTTAATGAAGCAGCCTAATGTCACACAAGTAGATACCTATAGTGATTATCGTAAAATATTAGACCGAAAAGATATTGATATTGTGATTGTAGGTACCCCCGACCATTGGCATGCATTGCAAATGATCAATGCTTGTTCTGCCGGAAAACATGTGTATGTAGAAAAACCCGCAGGAAATTCTATTGGAGAATGCAACGCAATGATAGCGGCAAAAAATAAATACAATCGTATAGTTCAAGTAGGCCAATGGCAAAGAAGTCAAAAACATTTTAAAGATGCTCTAGATGTAGTTCATTCTGGACAATTGGGAAATATTCGTACTACTAAAGTGTGGTGTTACCAGGGTTGGATGCGCCCTCAACCAGTGGTGGCTAATAGTGAAGTGCCTGCTGGCATTGATTATAAAACATGGTTAGGCCCTGCACCCTTAAGACCTTTTAATAGTAGTCGTTTCCATTTTCATTTTAGATGGTTTTGGGATTATGCAGGAGGATTGATGACTGATTGGGGAGTCCATTTATTAGATTATGCTATTCAAGGAATGAAAGCAGGCAATCCAAAAAGTGTAAGTGCCTTAGGGGGCAAATTTGCCTATCCTGAATTAGCAGAAGAAACACCGGATACACTTACGTCTTTGTATGAATTTGATAACTTTAATTTGGTGTGGGATTCGGCCATGGGTATTGATAATGGATCTTATGGAAGAGACCATGGGATTGCTTTTATTGGTAATAATGGAACACTCGTATTAGATAGAAGCGGGTGGGAAGTCATTGAAGAACGTCAAGCCAAAAATAAAGTGGCTATCCCATTACAAAAAAGTGTAGATAATGGAGTGGCATTACATTGGAAAAATTTTACAGAGGCTATTAGAAATAATACTCCAGACTCACTTCATTGTTCAATTGAAGAGGGCGCTCATATTGCCACCATTGCTCAAATGGGTAACATTGCATATCGTTCCGGACAAAAAGTAA
>Ga0114958_10000917_pt1 | contig 24297 bp, 26 predicted proteins | sample C_130208_EF_Meta_FD_89577 | JGI IMG/M metagenome (GOLD analysis project Ga0114958, IMG submission 89577) | Freshwater microbial communities from Lake Croche, Canada to study carbon cycling - C_130208_EF_MetaG | ecosystem: Environmental > Aquatic > Freshwater > Lake | place: Lake Croche, Canada... | reverse complement strand
CAGAGTATATGAACTATGATTACATAGTGCTAACGACAGATGATGATAATAAATTCCCAGAGAAACTTAATTATAAGAATAATGTAATATGTATTGACCATCATTATACAATAAGGAGACCTAGTATTGATCATTCTTTTCATATAGCAACAAGGCCATTTTCAGATAATTATAGAAAATGGGGACTCCCTTGTTATCCAATCGTTCAAACTATTTTAGAAAAAGTAAATATGCTTAGACCTGCAGAAGCAGCCAATACTATACATATTGCAATTATAGGTGGTAATAATAATTATGAAATAGAACAAATTAATCGTCTTTCTAGTTCATCAAAGATGTGCTTGCATATTCTTGCTAGAAAAGTGAACAGTGACTTAATAAAAGCATTAAATAAAAAATTTATAGTATATATACACGAAAATAGCTCAACAAGTGAAATGCTTGAGATTCTTAAAGAAACAAAATATCTCTTATGTGATATGACTCGAAATAAAGATCATATCAACGGAAAGTCTATGTCTGGTAGTCTTCCGCTTGCATTTTCGAATTTAAATACATTAATATTATCAACGATGAATAACAAAATATATAAGTTCAAGTCTGCATATACATTTGAGCTTGATTCAAACGAGCCAATTGAACTGAATTCTAAAGTAGAATCTGCACAGATTGAGAAAATATACCAAGAGAGAAACTCACTCATTCAATCGTTCCATAATCATATGAATGCAATAATCAATCAATAATAAACTCCGGTTCATACTTTCTTTCCGAAAACGTAAACATAAGTAGATATGGTATTTGGTATAGAATTAACAGGATTCCAATGGGTACTGTTAATACTATTAGTCTTTGGGTGTGGTCATTATTTGTGGCTCATCTGGGACGATAAATATACTCCTTTGCAATCTGGCTTGAAAGAAGGCTTCACGAATGATGATCCAAGCGAAAGCACCGAATCCGATAAATCTCAGATTATCTGGTTTGAAAACGAGGAACTCTACGATGACTTCTACGCCTCCGTCTATGATAATCTGACACAACTTGCTGGAAGATATCCGCAGGAAGTCTCCTTGATTATGCACCAGTGGAAGAAAACCAACCAGGCCGATACAATGGATATTCTTGATTGCGGTTGTGGCTCAGGGATCGCCTCCGTTATGTTTGCGAAACAGGGTGTCAATTCAGTTGTAGGTCTTGATAGGAGCGAATCTATGCTCCGGCGTGCAAGAGCTGTGACGTTACCAGCGGGTGGACTACCTAAGGAACAGTCCGATTCCGTGAGTTTCTTGAAGGGAGATATGAACAATGAGAACACCTTTTCGCCAGGGCAGTTCAGCCACGCGGCCCTACTATTTTTCACGGTGTATTACTCAAAGGATACAGTGGGTGTTTTCAGAAATCTCTTTTACTGGATAAAACCAGGCGGTCAGATTGCCATAGAGGTTGTGAACAAGTATAAGTTTGACCCCTTGCTAGAGGCGGCCTCTCCTTTTACAGGACTTACAGTGCAGAAATATTCCAAGAAACGTGTAACAAAGAGCAATGTGGAATTCGACAAGTTTTCCTATGAGGCGGAGTTTGATTTGCAGGATCCCATAGCGGAATTCAGAGAAGTCTTTCGATTCAAGGATAAGTCTGTGAGAAGACAGCGCCACACGTTCACTATGCGCGATATCAATGAAATTGTTCACTTGGCGCAAACGGCGGGATGGACCTACAATGGTTATATTGACTTGGTGACAGCTGGATTTGAATATGCCTATGTCTTAATATTCAATCATCCATAGATAGCCTATTCCTCTTCATCTTCATCTTCTTCTGACTTACGAATAAGTGTTCTATCATAATGAACAGTATTTAAGATTCGTTCTCTTCTCTCTAATGCCTTATTTGCAGCCATAGCAGATGGATTACTTGAAAATATTTGAGAATTATTTTGTACAATTCTACGTACAGGATTGTTATAGTTCATCTGTGCTCGAGTCGCCATTTTAGCTGCCGCAACAGCAGCCGCAACAGCAGCAGCAACCGCCGCTGCCTTACTTGCAGCTCTAGATGTATCGCTGGTTAAACTCGATTTTACTTGAACTTGAGCTGCTTGTTTATATACAGGCTGCGCTAAAGCTTGCGTTAAAGGTTGATTTATAAGTTGTGTATCTAGATTCTCCTCTACAGCAATTGGCTTTGCAATATATGAGTCCTCATCTCTATCCTTAAAATACTCTAAGCACTGTGAATTTATAAGAGCATCAGTGCATTCCCAGAATCCACAATTATTTTTTAAAAAGCTATTGACTAACTGAATATCTTTTAATATGTTATATCTTGAGGTATATCTTCGATTCGTAATGACTCCGTGAAATAAATGATAGACGGTTGATTCTAAAAAAGTAATTCTAGGAGGATGTATCTGTAAGAGTTCTCTATACTTATTATAAGGTTCCTTAAGAAACGTATAAATTGGATTGGGTGATTCAGACGGTGACTTATTCAATATGGCAGTATAGAATAATGAATCCCCCCCACCTAAAACACAGGCATCAAAGAAACCGCCTATTTTCGAAAGATAATCTCTGCGTATAGCCCAACCGTAGCCATATCCACGTTCATTTGCATTCTTATGAGTTGATACAACGGTATCGATAGGTGTATAGGATTCATTTAGTAAATGGGCAGTTTCAAAGGGATGAACTAAGTCATGGGAATCTAGCATTTGAGAAAGTCTATCTAGCCAATCTGATTTATCAAATATGATATCTGAATCTAGAAAACATATCTTTGTATATTCTTGAGGAATCTCTTTTTCTAGGAGGTTCCATAGATTTTCCTTATAAAATAAAGGAGAGTTTGAATATAATTGCAGGGATGAATTATGTAAAACGGGTTTTTGATTTCCTATAACCATTTCGGCAGAATAACAGGGAATACCAGCTAAACGTAATTTATTCTCAAAGAATAGTAAATTCTGTATAGGCCTTACATATCCACAAGAATTGAAATAGGCAAAGGCTACACAGATATCCTTGTTTTTAGGATGCAAATATGGATTATGTAAGATATGGCTACTACTAATATGTGAATCATTTTGATTCGTTCCACCATTATCCTCATTTCTATCTACAAAATACTTGTAGAATTTCAGATTTAATACAGGGTTATTTAATTCCCAAAAGCCATCGGCATTCTTAGAAAATACGGAATCCCAGGAATCTTGTATGTTTTCTATGATTTCAGAACGTCTATCATATTGCCTATTCTTAAAAGTTCCGTGATACAAATGAAGTGTATCACAATGCAAATATGTTAAAGAATATTCAAGATTTGAAATCAGATTATAATAATCTTGCACTTGTTTATATATAAGTGAATATGCGGAACTAGTAATCATAGTATGATTCTTCATTATACATCCGCAGAATATCTGATCACTAGACCCTAACATATTTGTATCAAAGAAGCCGCCAATCTTTGAAAAGAATGAACGCGTGATAGCCCAACCTAAGCCAGGTGCACTTCTTTTTATATTGTTATTATGAATATATTTTCTTGCAATATGCGACATTGTTTTTGGATTACTGTGATCACTTGTTGCTTCATTGTATGATATATCTAAATATGTAAGTACACTGAAGGGATGTACAATATCGTGTATATCAAGTAGCCTTGATAAGGTATCTACCCAATCAGGTCTTTGATAAATAATATCTGAATCTAGGAAGCAAATCTTCGTATATTCTGGTGGTATTTCTTTTTCTAGGCGATTCCAGAGAGCTTCCTTGTAGAAAAGACTTGATTTTGAGTAGACACGTAGGGTTGGATTTTCTAGCATAGGAGGCTGATCTCCAATAACCATTTCAATGGAGAAATATGGAATGTTAGCTAGCTTAAGTTTATTTTCAAAGAATAATAGATTTTGAAGGGGTCTTATATAGCCACAGGTGTTAAAAAAACAGAAGGCTACACAGATATCCTTTCTTTTTGGTTGTAAATACTGGATATGAATATCCATTTACTATATCGGACTATTTAAAATTCATCTATATAAAATCAAGTATATTATGCACGATACACTTTGTAAACAAGTGAAGGCACATATTGATACCTCAGATTCAAGTGGAAACTATAGTGGCTGGTGTTATCATTTGGAAAAAGGAGTGTTGCCCTTAAGAGTTAAAACGGAGAATGCTTCAACTGAAGTAACTCCTACAGAACGCCTAGATGTTGCATCCTTTTTCAAGAAACCCCTTTTGAGTATGTGTGGGTGGTCCGCAAATGTAAATCTAGAGCTTGACTCTGCTCTAGAAATCAATATTGATGGTACGTGGACTCCTATTCTAGAAATGAAGAAGTCAAGGATAGATGCAACAGAATTAATGAAACTCAATTTATTTACCCCTTATAAGCTACCTACCTTTATTGTAGTCGATAACTTCTATAAGAATCCCGAAGTCATTAGAGAATTCGCTTTAAAGCAGGATTTCCAGGAGAACCCTGGATTTCATAAGGGTAAGCGCTGTATCAATCCTATCTTCCTTTTCCCGGGATTAAAGGAGCAGTTTGAGAAGATTCTTTGCGGAAAGATTGGTGATTTTACGAAGTACGCTACAAATGGATGTTTTCAGTACTGTATTGCGGGTGAGCAGGCGGTCTATCACTGTGATACACAGCAATATGCAGGTGTTCTCTTTCTAACGCCGGATGCGCCCCCTGAAACAGGTACACGATTCTACAGGTCGAAGGCGACCAAGAAGATGAAGGTGGGGCCCTATGAATATGGTCAGGTGTTTCCCACAGGCCATCTTGATTCCACGCCTTTTGAGCAGGTAGATGTCGTTGGAAATGTCTATAATCGCCTGGTGTTATTTGACGCGAATATGATTCACGCGGCCCCTCTTTACTTTGGAAATGACTTGAACAATGGTCGTCTATTTCAGCTTTTCTTCTTTGACTTGGAGGTTTAAATATTTTAATGTCTTAGCATTTATAGAGATGGAGATTCTTGCTGGACTTATTTACATAGGTATTATCGCAGTTCAATCGGTAGTATGTCTAGTAAGCTCTTGTAGAACAAATGAACGAATTGATGAATTGAAGGCGACTGTAGAGAAAATCTCTAAAAATGCATCTGCACGGATCATAAAACTTGAAAATAGTCAGTATTATTTACCACCTTCACCATCTGCTCCTATGATGTATGATTCTCAGCCGAAAATATATCTTGCTCCGCAACATAGTCAGAATCCAACTCCGCAACCTACGGTTTATGGTTCATTATAATTCATAGAACGGGGAATAGATGGCTCAGATTCAACATAATGTATTTCAGGAAGGATTAACCCGTGGTCAGGCTCATCTAGCTCACGATCCTGCAAAGTCCTATTTTTACGTCGAGCATCCTGTAGAGGGCTGGCGTGTCTATTTACGTGGAGTTTGCTTCATTCACGAGGAAGGCCATCCCTTTGATGCGAAGCGTTTTCTAGTGGTGAAACGAACGGAGGCGGATGCATCAGGGAAGTCCTGGGAACCTCCGAAGGGTCAGATGGAAGGCAAGGATGCAAGGCAGGGTCGTACCCATATAGAAAAACTCATTAAGGAAAATGTCCGGCGTGAAGTGTATGAGGAAGCGCACATTGGTATTCTACACAATCTAAGACATACTGGTCTTATTTTCCAAGGAAGAGAACCGGATTATCCTGCAAATACCTTTTTCCAGTACCACGTGTTCCAGGGATTTACGCCAAGCAATGTCATTCAACGAGGTCTCTCGTGGTTCGCCTGGCTGAAGGAGCACCCGAAGTATTTTGCACGGATGAAGCGGGATAAAAAGGAGAAGGATGCCTTGCGCTGGTTTGACCCCAAGGAGACACGACTTATGGGTCGCTGGTCTCCAGCCATCGTGGCCTTATATCTTTCACATTTTCAGGCTCCAGTATAGAATGGAATTGACTGACATCGCCCTACTTACAATATCTTCTATAATCATTGCTGTTTCAGCCACAGTTATAGGATATACAAATTGCAAGTGTCGCAGAATACGACCAGAAGAACAAGTAATGCCTATAGTCATAGAATGGAATAATCCCTGCCTTTAATAGATGAACTACGAGATACTCCTTGTATGGTTGGCTGCCATATTTATGTTTATTTATGTAAAAGTTGTAAAATTACCTAGGTATAAAGAAGGCTTCGCCGCAACAAGCCCAGGTACGATGGTGCAACTACGGACCAGTCACGTGCCGACGGAGGAGGATGCATATTATTACAAGCACGTCTATCCGAAGATTGTTGCGCGGGAAATACGGAATATGACCGAATCTGATTTATAGAATCTATCACCTAAATAGATATGTCAACGCCAAAGGGCAGTATTAAATCTGCGTATGTAAAGGGTAGCTTTATCAATGGAACCCGCAGAAAGATTCCGTCTGGAAATGACTTGCCCGACCTGGAAGTGAAATCGCTAAAACAACTCATAAAAGAGCATCCTACGTTAAAAAAGATTTTTAAGAAGGTTACAATCAAGGCTCCTCTACCACCGCGTGAATCAAGGTCTTTGGCAAGAAGGACTACGGTAGAATTGATGGCGAAAGAAAGAGCCAATGAAGAAGCCATAAAAAAGGCGATTCAAGATGAGCAACGCAAGGCGAAGGCGGATCTCGCCAAGGCGCGTAAGGAAAAGAAGGAAGCCGAACAGAGACTCAAGGAGGCCAAGGAGCGAGAGGAATCTGATGCGGCGGCTTTAAAGGCCTTAGAGGAGGCCAATGAAAATGAAAGAAAGGCGGAAGAGTTTAATGCGGCGATGGATCAATTGGCGACATCATATAGCACGTTGCATATAGGCGCTCCCTTTCTATCTACAGGTCGTTCGCACCCTTGGCAAAACAGAGGAAAAACGGTTGTAAAGCACGGGGGTCGTAGAACACGCAGACTAAAGAAAAAGTGTGATTAAACTAATCTATGAAAATTATAAGTTAAGCACTTTTTAGTGCTAAACTTTTAATTTACCGTGGAGTGCTTAAATTAAGCACTCCTAAGTGGTGCCACCAAGTGACAAACAAGCACACTTAATAGTGCTGCGCACAGCACTCGCAAAGCGAGTGTTGACATTAAGGGTTCTTAAGTTTGGCACTTGGCGGTATATTAAATCTTACTTCTTATTCTTACGTGTCTTTCTAGCTTTCAAGACTCTTGATTTTCTGGTTTTCCTGAATCGTGAGTATTTACCGCCTTCAGTACGTCTAACAAGAGGTGGACCAACTAGTCCAGATGAATTATTTGACATAGCATTTCCAGCATTTGCTGCATTCACATTTCCAGCATTTGCTGCATTCACATTTCCAAGAGCCTGTGTATCTTGAGCTGGTGTAGGAGGTACAGATTGTCCTGATGCTGCTAATCCAACACCTGCAGCACCTAGTGGTGTAACGAATTCAAGTCTACGTAACTTACGTGGTGGAGAAGCTGCATTTAATCTAGTTTCTTGTCTCGCCTTCGCTTCAGAAATAGCATTTGCAGTAACTTTCGCAAGTTCTGCACCCTGAGCTAATACATTCAGACCAGATTTATTGGCCGCCTGAACCAGCATTCCTAAACCTTCGCTTGGTTTTATCTCATAATATTCATTATAAAAGACAACAAGTGGTAACTTCTCTATTCTATCTATCTCTCTATAGTATTTAATTAATCTATCATCCAATGGTACTTCACGTATATATATAAAATGATTAAATATTCTGAATATAAAATCTTCAAAGTCTTGAGGACGAGCATGAAGATTAAGTTTTGTACGCATATCCCATAATAAAGTATTTTCAGATAAATCGATTGCGTTTCCATCTTGTTTCAAGGTTCCACCACGGAGTATTTTATAGCCTCCTTCATGATTCGAATTATTACCGCGTGTCTTTCTTCTAGTATTACCTTTTTTATTTGCTGTAATTAGTTTCTGTATCATACTTCCAAACGATAATCCTGAATTAAATATAATATCATCGTCTTCTAATTCAGGACAATTCACAAATAATGATTGTAAGGGTGATACAACTCGAAGCCTTTCATTAATAGGTGTCTTAACAAAATACTTTACTAATTCGTCCTTATATAATGCTGGATCCATATCTGTATCAACATCCTCTGCTAAATCTGTAGCTTTGTCAATTTTCTCAAGTATTTCCTTAAATAATTCTCTTAGTTTATCAAATACAAATATTTTATCAGCTCCAAGATAAAATCCTCCTGCAATTGCCCTATTTATATCAAGCTTCACTTTACGATTATTTGTTACACAAGCATTCAAATATGACTGTCTAAGTTGTATATTCGCCTCATCCTCATCTAACTGGGATAAATAAATAAGGATTCTATGTCCAATTTTACCAAGTTTTGGACTATGATCTTGTACGCAGGCCTGTAAACCCATTAGGCGAGACCGAGCCGCGACAACATAATCTGTAGTAAAGATACAATTTGAATATCTAGCTTGATCTTCATCTCTATGTAAGCGCGTCATATTGATAATAGCAAACAGAATCTGTGAAAAATCAGATAATTCCTTTGCTATTATATATTTCTTTATTTCATTTCTACCCTCTTGCGTATTTTCTTGTTCATTTATAGCTTTATTCTTTTCTTTATTTCCCGTAAAATAATCAATTTCTCCAGATACCGATGCGAAAGATTTATCTCTTCTATTAAAAATATATTCTTTAGGAGATATCGTTATTGTAATTTCACATTGATTCCCTGGAACTACCTCAGCAAAAAAATCTGTATTAGAAAATCCGAGACTTTCAAAGATAGAATAGCCAATTGTTATGTCTTCACCAATACTAGGAAATAGCTGTGTTCCAGCCATACCAGGTTTAGATCTTCTTGCAGGGTCAATAAACGAACCAGGTGTAATCCATGTCGTAGCGTTTGCAAGAATATCGGCTGGATTATATCCAGAATCGTGATAGACATTTATAATATCATCAGGTATACGTGCAGATATGTAGCCCCCTCCTGGCTTTGTTAGCATAGACTCTTGTATTGCAAGTTTACCAAGAACTTTAGCATCGAAAATATCATTGTTTATTATTTCAAGTGTGTCTTTTTTAGTTAGTTTAATTCTACCAAATAATTCCTGCATTGCAGCTCTGTAAGCATCTTTCCTTGTATCAACTTTAATATCACTCGCGTTAGCGTCTTTTTCAATATCAAGAACATTTATTTTAGCATTTAATTCACGTAAATCATCTTCATCGTCAATATATTTTTTTTGAAATTCTTGAATGTAATCAAATGCAACATTAACTATGTCATTCATCTAATAAGTCTCAAGAAAAATAAAAAATTAGTTAGCGCTCTTAGCTTAGATGCGATCCATCTTATCCGCCACCGCCTTGACCAGGCTCTTCTCTAGAAGCTTATTCCCCGCCGCCTTGTAATCAAACGTACACGAATGAGACTCTGCATACCGGTGCTTTGAACAATAGTAGCCCTTACATTGACAGGCAAAATCGCTGAGAACGAGTTTTGCCTTGCAATCGGTACCCTGACACCGCTTTGGTCTGATGGGTTCCCTTGGTTCAGTTTGGGAAGGCTCGGGGACTCTTGGCTTCACGTTCTCCATCGCCTGAACCATATTGCCCATATCCGCCTTCGCCATCTCATCAAGAAGACTTGCGAGGTAATCCATATCAATTGGCATCTTCTACTATATCCGGTATTGCGTAAGTATTAAGTCGCCGAATTTCAATTTTTTAAGTAAGTAGCAATGTTCTGGAAAGGTAAGATACCACTGCTAACACACGTAGAAGCCTATTTGATGAATCGCGACTTGGCTCTTGCGAATAACTTACCTCTACCAGAGATTCCTATTGATCCGATTGTAGGTGGGTGTAGGGTAAGTGTTGCATCTGTAGATGACTGTCAGGGCATTTCAAACTTACTGAACGAATGGTTTGAAAAGGGAAAAGTCCAAACGAAGGTTTCTGCAAAGTGGATTCGGGCAACCTTCTTAGATAACGCCGCAATCTGGATTGTCGCTAAGGATATCCGAGGAACGGTCCGCGCCTGTATTTCCAGTTTTCAAATTACGGCTCCCTATCCAAATGCCTTGTCACGGTGTGGTGAGATGCACCCTTGGGGCCTAGTGGATTGGTTCTGTGTGCACCCCCTTTGGAGATCCAAGGGAATTGCATCCAATATCTTGGAAACTCTTGATTATATCACATATAAGCTGGGGCGAAAGGCACACGTCTTCTTGAAGGAAGGTTACCCCTTGCAATTCCCACTAATCCCTGTGTATACAACAGTCTTGAAATATCGCCGGGCTGGGTCATCTAAAGTAAAACAAATGCGCGAAGGAACTGGTCTCTTAATACACGATTATCATTGTATTGAACGGGAATCGGGGCTACCTATGATTCGTATTGAAGGCCATCATAATCAAACAGATTTACAACAATGGGAAAATGCCTTGGACAAGGAATTACCCGAATGCTGGGTCTTTGTATCGGGTTCTACCTTGGTAGATATGGGTAGAGGCTGGAAGCCAGACTCGCTCGTATCTATGTATGCGTTTCGTTGGATTCCTGGGAAGTGGCTTACTACAAAACCGAATCAGGATATTCTTTAACGGCGACGGCCCCCTGTTACTGGCGAAGCTATAGGGGCAGAAGCAGCAGGGGCAGAAGCAGGAACAGAAACTACAGGAGCTGCAGGAGGCCCAGGAGAAAGACCTGGAGCAGAAGAAGAGACAGGGGAAGCAGGAACAACTGCCGCTGCCGCTGGCTTCACTGGACCCTTGGCCTCATCTGAGTTCTTCCAAGCCTTCAAGCCTCCCTGATAGATTTCCTCGCATCCTGAATAATAGTCAATTAACAAGGCTCGCGCCTGTTTCGTTAATTCATCTAAGACAGGAAACCCAGCAAACAAAATCTCCGCACGAGGTCCTTCCACCTTCCAGCGTGGTCCATCCTCTCCTGGAATTTCCGAAATATTAAAGACCTTCTTTAAGAACTTGGATATCATAATGGTCTTATTAAGATGCTCGGCTAACAAACGCTGAGCCGCTGACTGCATCTGAATGACTGTCTGCTGATTCATTACTTTCATTGACTCATTGGTCTTGCATTCCTTTGGTCTTGATAGCTGAATCTGACTAAAGGAATCAAGAGGGTCCTTGTGAACAAACTCAAAGGCCTTTGCAAGACGATCGAGAGCCCCAGAAAGTTCTTGAGCCTCCTCATCTTGCTTCATTCCCTTCAAATCCTTGACACCAATCGGCCCCAAGGTCGCCGCCGAACCAACAAAGGCCTGAAGAACCTTCTGGCTTTCTTTGAAGTTCGCAGGATTAATCTTACCATAGAGTTGCGCAACTGATTTCATCGGCTTATACGCATCCAACCCTGCCGGTCCTAGTACACCTGACTTTATATCTCCAACTGCGAACTTACAGATTTGCGTAACAGCGCCCCCTGGAGAATACGCCTGAATTGACGCACTATCAAGAAGTTGCAAGGCGCGAGCGATACAGTGAGGCTGCTGCTTTCCCTTGAGGCCCTGTAAAAGCTCATTAATCATTGAACTGGCTGCAATCTTATCGGGTATCTGGCCAACATTCGCGGCCTTTCCAGTTGTCTCAACAGGGGCGATTTCGTAGAGTCTAAGATTCGGATTTTCCTGGCGAACGGCTCCTAAAACCACTTCCTGTAAGACCTTCGTGAAATCCTTTCTATCAAGGCGGCCAAGAATATCATCCATCTTAGTTCCTTCACTGATGTAATAATCAAGACCGCCCTTCCAGTCGTCATCCTTCGGGTCAATACGGGTAAACGTTGCGCTATGCATTGTCTTGGTTCCAGAGGTAGGTAGGCCGATACTCACCGTAATAGGATAGAGTTCCTTTTCGTTATCCAAGGATTCAGGAGTCTTAAACTGAGGAAGTCCACCTGTTCCCATATTAATGGATTGTATGATGGAATCCTTCTTTACGAATAACTTGGAACCAATCGTGGAATCCTTGGTCAAAATGAAAAAAGATGACTTCGTATATTCCTTCGGCTGAACACGCTTACGATTCGTTTCCAAATCAACGTTGTACTTGAAAAAGAGATTCGGCGTAATCATATATTTGTCTTTCAAATCTGCACTGAAACGAGTCTGATAGGAAGCAATATCTTCCGATGACGGTTTCTGTAGAATTTTGCGTAGAAATTCATAGGGGCCCAAAGGAGTATCCTTCGGAAAGGAGCCACCCCCACTCATCGTTTTATAACTGAATCTAGGTAGACCCTGGCTTGTAATGGGGCGATTTACGCTCGTAATATTCGCTGAATATTCATTGATTCCTCTAGCCTGATTGAACACAGGAAAGTTAATGTCCTTGACTACGAGAAGCAAGGCTCCCATAATCTGAAACAGACGCACGAAATAGAACGCAATAATCTGTGCATTTTCCTTGTGCTTCTGATATCCAGGAGAGCCAGGGCCCGCCGGCGCAAGTTTATCCTTCTGCTTGAAATAGATTTCACCGACGTGATTACGCTCCGTGGTATATCCAATGACCTCAAACTGCTTCTCAATTAACTCGGATAAGGCAATCACATAATCTTCAGGCTTATTTGCAATGTCCCAGATTTCTTTCATTGACCACGATTTGAACATAAAGGTAAAAAGAGCATTGGACATTTCTCTGACTTCCTTGGATTGTGCCATCAGAGCATCTTTTGAACTTATTTTTGTCGGCCTTGAAAGGCTTGAAGCGGTTCCGCCCATACTACTTAGCGGCTACAGATTCTTCCAGGACAACTCCGCACAGAGAAGCCCACTGCTTCTTGGTTTCTTCCAGGCGCTTCCAGCACTTAATGAGGGTTCCCGCCGACACATCGCACAAGGCGGCAATCGTATCAATCGCAATATCCTTGTGACCCTTGAGTTGAATGGCCTCCGTTAAAGCCGCGGCCGCGAGGGAAGGCGGCATATGCTCAGCGCATAGGGACAGGTCCTCCGCCGCATTTGCAATCGACGTTGATAAGGCCAGGACAACGCCGAACTCCGCTCTCTTTAGAGGAAGTTTGCTCAAGGGGTGTGCGATGTAATGCGAGGCACGTGTAGACTGTTGCGCAGATGGTGAGCCGGAGAAGCCCTTGAGGTGACCCTTCTGATGCGCAAGAGCAAGAACCTCCTGCACATACTTGAAGGCCTTCGTGAAGTCGCTGGTCTTGATATTGAACATATCAGCGACATCCTTCGGCTTCCGTGGCTGACCGACCTGCTTCAAGGCCGAGAAGACACAGGAGGCCAGAATCGCTGAGCGTGAGAGGCCACGCTTCTGACAATTCGCCGTGAGAGCCACATAGTATTCCTTGGAGAGGTCAATGATTCCTGTATCGAGACCCTGGTTGGCCGCAGTAATCTGGAGCGTCTCAAAGACGTGTAAGAGGTTGCGCTCCTTGTAAGGCAGCATATTCCAGGTGTGGTAGCGCCGAATCTTGTTCATTGACCAGCGACAATTGGCGGAGCCGCCGTGTTGCGTGGGGAGAATCACGGTTCCGAGACTGGACTCGGGAAAGCGATTGTCTTGGGGTGCGCCTACACGGCACGGATCACCACCGCCACGGTCGTCTTGGCTGAAATACCTATACTCAGCGGTCAGGTCGAGGCATCGGGAAATCACGGTTCCGCACTTAATGCAGGTGCTGACATCAAGGTGCTCCCAGTCTTCAAAGGGAGATTCACAGGAGGGGCAATTGGAAACTTTCTGGGAAGGAACAAGGTGTGTTTCTTCCCAGGCGGCATCAAGGTATTTGGATATAGATTCGGACATTTGGTTGTACAAACTTTTTAGGTATTGGTTCTTTCAATTTTTGGATTACCAATTCGTTTGGCATACCAATTCGTTTGGATTAACAATTCGTTTGGCTTAGTATGTTTCCTTTATATCTAAACCATTCATTAGATATATAGGCAATGGAATCTACAGGAGAAATTGGCTTCGCCTTTGAACGACGTGTTGGCCTCATCCTGAATAAATTAAAGGATTTGATGGCCCAAGAATCTGATTGGATTTGCTTAATTCACACAGAGCAGGGAATCCGAGATTTATTCAAGGAACAGAGCTTGAATGGAGTAGATCATATGATTCAGATTCAGGATCCAACTGGGCAACAGCATCTCTTTTTGCTTCAAGAAAAATGGAAGTTGCAGACGAACCAAAGGGAAGTCTCGCAATTCCTTGATTGTTGTGCCAGATTGTTAGCACGGATGCCAGATTACAAGGGTCTTACACATAGACTCTGGGTAACCAGAACGGTTCCATCGGCGAATGGAGATAAATCATTGAAGGAGGGTCAATGTATAGTTGTACAAACATGTACATCTCAGACATTGTTGGCCTTGAATACTCTATTTATTATATGTGATATACTGGAACGAAGAGATTTTGCTATTGAAATCACGGGGAAACTCGGGTCGCTCTTGCCTAATAAGGATGAAGTTCTTGCAGATCCGAAGGCTGAAGAATTGCTATCGCAACCCCAAACCTTTGAACCAGTGAGTAACTTCGGAGAGAAACGAGTTCTGCCAATTACAAATAAAACAGTTGTTTTAGTGAGAAAGACGGAATAACTTAGGCGAGTAAGAAAAGAACCATTGATGCAACCATCTGTGGAGTGACTGAACCAGAACCACCGACACCGTTGAGTGTAACATATGGAACAAAAGATGTGTGGTTAACAACGTTCAATTTCGCAGCAAAGCCCGTGGGTGAGAGAAGTGTAGGCGAGGCAAGGACATCACTGGGGCTGATATATATGATACCAGTTAGTTTATTCTGCGATGATCCTGTTGGTGAACCGACAGTGGTTCCAGGGACAGGGACACCATTCATAAATACTGTAAACTGACATGGCTCCTGGTGGCAGAGAATAAATGCTATGTGGTAGAATCCAGCACGCCAGACAAAGAAATCAGGCGTGTTCGCGGGGTGAGCCACTGAACCATATACGACCGCGGGTGAATCAAATATAACAGCCTCCTCTTGAGCAACACTTTGATCCGTTGAGCGATCGGCGTGGATAAATGTCTGCGCGAAAACGGGACCCGTTGAACCCATTGAACCCTGAGCACCCGTGTCTCCCTTAACTCCTTGGAGACCCTGGGCTCCCGTCCATCCCATCAAGCCCTGGGCTCCTGTATCACCACGAGGACCAACCGGCCCAACAGGGCCAACAGGGCCAAGAGCTCCTTGGGCACCTGTATCTCCCTGAGAGCCTGTCTCACCCATTGGACCAGTCTCTCCAGTATAACCCGTATCACCCGTCCAGCCAGTTGCTCCGTGGCAACCGCGCGGACCACGGGGGCCCTCGCGGCCTGGGCGGCCATCGCGTCCATCGCGTCCATCCTGTCCATCAAGACCGTCCTGGCCATCGCGGCCATCTCTGCAAAGGTGGTTTCCAGAGGCATCGTAGTTTCCAGAGGCATCGTTGTAATTATTTCCTGAAACATCGCAGTTATCGTCGTCAGAAGAAGATTCATCATATCGTGTGTGGCGGCGTCTTGAGGGGCGTGTCATTGTATTATACCTGTTATCGGGATAATTCTTTTTTGCCAGTGGCTATGACGGTTACTAGTCATCAAACCGCACCGTTATGTCGTTTTCTAGTATATACGGGACGTTACTAAAGGGTAGGGGGTGGGGGTGGGGCTTTTGTTCGTTTTTGAAGTTTTCGCCACCAGTCGTTGACGTAAACATATCAATGATTCTTGCAGAAGTATTTTGCCGCTGTGTAACATCCTGAACCCGCTTGAGTTCCTTGCGTTTCTCGCGGCGGCGTTCATTGATTTTCTCGCGATTCTTTTCAATATAGCGTTGAACACGCTTCTTGACGGATTCTGGATTTTCCTTGTCGCGCTCGTGCAGCCTCTTGAGGCTATTCTTCTTGTATTCCTTAATGGCTTCTTCAATCATTCCAGGGAGTCCGAGTTCTAGTTTCTCTAGTTCGGCGTATCGTTCAATTGGTACCGCGACAATTTCATTGAGGTCTTGATTCGTGGTGGCCATTTCTTTTAATTTCGCCGGAGAAATATAATAATGAATTTAGCACGAACGCAAATCATCTATATGATACGTTTCACCTCAGTTGCGTAGAATATGGTCATACGGTTCTAAAAACCGTCTGATTATATTTTTTCTAAACTAAGAATTAGACTCCGACGTTTCGGATTCTTCCGGCAGACTGGATTCTTCGGATTCCGAGAATTCCTCGGATTCAATATATTTTTGAAGATTGAGTGCAATAATTTCTTTTAGATTTGCCTCAATGTATTCTAGCTCATCTAATCTAGAGCGTCTAACATAGACCATTTGGTCGGTCATATTGACTGGATCGGAGCCTTTTGGGCTGGGAACCTTTTTCAATGGCTCACCTATCTGAATCGACGGAAACAATACAGTTGCCGGTGAATCTTCTACGAATGGACTTCTTACTTCAGATGAATTAGATGAACTTGATGAGCAAGGACTGTGGCTATAACACTCTGGAAGAGTGAAGTTCAGTGAATCTGCGCGATTCTCTAAGGAGTCCCAACTATTCAATCTTATATGATCGATTGCCTGTAAAGGAGATGTTACATCTGGACTACGAGAACCTAATGGAGAACCTACTAAGTTAGGAGAACCTACCTCAGACAAAGCGGAGCACATTGCCTATTTATATGTAGTATAGAATGTTTAGATGATAACTTAATACTTAAATTCCTATCATTATAGAAAATAGCGTGACTTCCTTGGAAACAAGGAATCTTAACAATCGTGTAAAGGATGAATTAATCTGCGGATTCAATTGGATTTCATAGACATTTTTATGATTCGCCTGATTGGATGGACCAATGAGAAGTTTCTGTACTGTATTATTTCCAGCGTCCCGAATATCTATATGAAAGGATGCATTGGATTCATTAGAAGACCATATGATTCCTATATATGTAATAGGCATATTGGCTCGGTTTATGATATCAAGGACCTCGGCTCCAGGCTTATAGAAGGTTCCTCCTATGCCATTGTTTGTAAAGGAAAAAGTCTGGGTATTCAAGGAGCGGACTGAAACACCTGGTATACCTTGAGGACCTTCAGGACCTTGTTGTCCTTGAGGACCTTGTTTTCCTTCAGGACCTTGAATTCCATTATGTCCATCTCGTCCATCTCTGCCATCACGACCATCGTAGGCATCTCTGCCATCTCTGCCATCACGGCCATCGCGACCATCTCTGCCGCAAACTGCACAGCCCGTAGTATGCACTGGATTCATAATTTATTAAGTATGAATACATTACTTATTGAATGGTATTACGGTTCGTAATAAATTAACTTAAACGTGTAATTAATAAATGCGCGGATACTGAACTTGCACCTCCAGCGAAGGGTGTAAGTGTCAATGCAGCCGCATTCCCCGCTGGATTACGAATGGTTAAAACTGTATTCGCTACTAGCGTGCGAACGAAGCATAATCCAATAATCTGACTCGTACCTGTTGCTCTACCAACTACTGTGTAGGTTTTTTCTAAGTTATTCAATGATACAACTAATTGACCCGCCTCATTCACACTTACCTGAAATAAGACCTGGTATGTACCAACTGATACCAAATTAAAACTCGATGGACCAATTCTTAAAATATCGGCTCCAAGGGCTGGTCCATCACTGGGAAATTCAACATCAGCCCCTAAGGCAATTGTCGCTGAATTATCACCAGGCATTAAGGCATAGAAATCCGCATATGATAAATCAGCATTGTAACCACTGGGTCCCGTTGTACCTGTGGAACCTGTATTCGTTGCAGAACCATCTAGACCTTGAGCACCTACCGAGCCTTGTGCACCTTGAGCTCCTGTTTGACCCATAAGACCCTGTGCACCTGTGTCACCCATTAATCCTTGTGCACCTGTGTATCCAGTGGCTCCAAAGAGACCCATCAAACCTTGTGCTCCAAGAAACCCTGGTCTACCAGGGGGTCCTACTCTCCCTTGAGCACCCGTGTCACCAAGAGAACCCTGAGCACCCGTGACTCCTACACCTTGAACACCTGTGTCTCCTGCAAGACCCTGGGTACCCGTGTCACCCATATATCCCTGGGCACCCGTGTCACCCATATATCCCTGCTCACCTAGAAGACCCTGGGCACCTGTGTCACCCGTATTACCTAGAAGACCCTGAGCACCCGTGTCACCCATATATCCCTGCTCACCTAGATTACCTTGGGCACCTGTGGCACCCGTGTCACCCATAAGACCTTGCACACCAAGGGAACCCTGAGCACCTGTGTTTGTAGCGCTGCCTGGAAGGCCTTCAAGACCTTGGGCACCAGTTGCTCCAGTTGCACCCCTACGTCCAGGACTACCTGAGCGACCACGTTGTCCGTGTTGCCCTGTATCTCCCTTAACCCCTTGTAGCCCAGTGTTACCCATAAGTCCTTGAGGCCCAGTTGAACCTGTATCACCGTCGCAGCCTCTCTTACCGCGTTCCCCAGGGGGGCCACGTCTTCCATCGCGTCCATCGTGACCATCACGTCCATCACGTCCGTCGCATCCGTCTTTTCCATTGATTGGTACATTAATCACACTGCACCCTTCCTTTACGCTGCAGCCTTCTTTGTTATCCTCACAGTCTATAACATACTTGGGTGAATGTGGCATCTATTATAATATACCCGGTATGTAATTTATGATACATTTGTATCACGATACGTTGATTATTGTAATTTACGTATCGTTAGACTTTTTTAAAAAAAAGTCTGCAAAAAATTACTGGTTGATATTATACAAGGCCAACTTGGACTTGAGGGTGCTTGTATTATTGGCTAAAAGATGAGCCTTTGACTTGAGTTGGCTACTCGCCGTTGAAATATACATTATATCAGGGTTATTTGACATCGCGATGCTGACCCCCTGGTCACACAAGACACTCCAGTTGTCAATGGTTGCCACGGCCTTCGCAATAACATTCTGCTCGACCGCCGACAAGTTCGCCTCAGCAGGGTCACCCGCCAGAGGGTTTACGAAGTGATTGATGTAGGTCATCGCGCAATTGACCTCTGACATCACGCTCTGTACTAGAACCGCGGCATCGTGGGACGACTTGGGAACTCGGATAGTCGCTGTTGCAAGGATTGTTTCCTTAAACTTTCCAAAGACCTCAGACAGGTTCCAGATTTTCGTGAGAGCAGTAGTAATTGACTGTAGAAAAGTCAAGTCGTCAATGATGCTCACCGTTTGTAACTTGACGATGAAGCTGTTGAAGAGTTTGCTCAAATCATCGGCGGCCGAGGCGAACTCATTGAATCCATCTACATTGACATCTAACTCAATCTGTTTGACATCATTTGCAATCTTGGATGCAGCCTGAAAAAGCTGGGAGTAGTCCTCAATGGTTCCCTTGCCCTGGAAATCTGTGCAGTTAATCTTGGACGCAAGATCCTTAATCTTATTCAGTTCCAGATTTGTGGCACTGGTTGAATCGGACTCGTCATTGTAGTATTCCTCAACGACACCGACGAGGTTTTCATTGAGTGTTAAATCTACAGAAGCCGAGTTTGTGTTGAATTTCGTCTGGGTGACCTCGGTGCCATCGGCCGCAACACCCTGTTGATTTGTAATACGTGCACCACTTATATCAATCGCTTCATTTAGAGTATAATTCACGATGACAGGGGCATTCAGGTTTCCAGAGGAATCAAAGGATACACTTGGGTTTATAAGATTTCCAGAGGCATCTACACGGCTTATATTATTTAGAGGGGTCATAACAATATTTCCAGATGAATCATTCTGTGTATTATATGCATTTCCGCTTGAATCATAAAAGGTGTTCTTATTTGCATTAGGGTTCGCGTTGTTGTTCGCGTTGTTGTTTGCGTTGTTGTTTGCGTTGGGTGAAGGTGCCTTAGGTGAGCTTGGCATTTATATAATCTAACACTAGATTCGGAGTCATACAATGATACTATGACCCGTTTTTGACTTACTATACGAACCATTAGGCTAACTAAATTCCTCGCGTAGATTCTTGTATTCCTTTCCTTCTAAAAAATCGCTGACAATATCCTGGAGTTCCTGTGTAGGGTCACTCATTCTACCCGCTATACTTTTTATATCCTTCTTGCTTTTTATTGTTTCCTTATGTTTTACAATCCAATTCACTATCATATGATATATCTTACTGTAATTTGTGTGGTTCCACGTATTCAGTATTAGATCATATTCTTCTTTTGCAGACATTGTATATTTATCCTATACTTTTAAATCCATCATACCTAGAAGTCGTGACGATACGGTTGCATTTTGTAACCAGTGTGACCCATCGTGTACCGTATGCGTGTATTTCATCGTTGGTTCTACGCAGAGCGTAAATCCCGCTTGAATTGCACGTTTCATAAAGAAAATACTATCAGTTCCAACGATTCGCTCTTCAGGTAGGGGTGGGAAATTGACAATCACATCCCTGGGCCATATAGAATTTCCATCGTTCAGAAGAAAGTTCCAGCCTGGAGTATCAATGACTTTATTCCAGTTCTCTAGGTTTATCTTCATACCGCTAAAATGCTTAGTTCTATCTTCTATGATGCCCGTGTTCAAATCAAGGCGCTCATTCTGCCCCGCACAGTAGACTATTTTATTTGATTGGTCATCCCTTTGCCTGGCTGCAAAAAAGGCATCAAAGAAGGATGGCTCAAAGAAATTGTCACTGTCTAGAACAGCGACCCAATCCGTTGGGCAATTGATAAGGCATTCACGCTTATTTCCATAGACACCGAGGACTGTATCATTCTGAAAGAGACGCAGCTTCGGATTCATTGCGTGCTCAGATTCCATAATCTTTGCAATGTCATTCCCGTTTTCGTCGCAGATAACAACATACTTGATTTTATCATAATTCAAATAGACTGGAAGCTGCTTCTTTAGAAAGTCGTTCCAGCGATCCATCGTGGGAATTGCAACTCCTAGACTCATCTAATACAAATAGTATGAGATGAGTTTAGGCAATTCAAATGGTGTTTAATCAAATTCATTTGTTTCTGGCCCTGGTGATTCAGAATCAATAAAGGCATAGTCTTTATTTACTGTTAAATCATCACTGCAATCAGGAGTTGGGCACTCAGAATCATAAGGAGGGAAGGGTACATAATTTTCAAATGGTAGTTCTACCTTTGGAATATCAAAAAGTATTTCATCCACTAGATTTTCAATAATGCCTTCTGCCTCCGCTAGCTCAACAAGTGGCTCAACGACCGCTTCCGCTACCTCAACAACCGCTTCCGCTACCTCAACGACTGGTTCAACAACCGCTTCCGCTACCTCAACGACTGGTTCAACAACCGCTTCCGCTACCTCAACGACTGGCTCAACAACCGCTTCCGCTACCTCAACAACTGGCTCAACAACCGCTTCCGCTACCTCAACGACAGGCTCAACAACCGCTTCCGCTACCTCAACCACAGGCTCAACAACTGGCTCAACAACTACATTTTCAAACTCTCCCTTGCTTATTGATTCAAGGATGGCCTTATTCGAGCAAGCATCATCACATACTGTAAAAGAACTAAGATAGCAATCAAGGCACTGCTTCGTTTGAGTATTCTCTACACACAAGGTCTCATCAATATCCTTTAGTACTATGTGAGATGGAATTGTAAAAAGCTTTACATTATCTCCTGGTCCAGAAACAGTAACCTTCGTATTAGACAATCCCTCCAGATATGTCTTAGTGATTTCAGTCATCTTATCCTTTTCCTTAACCGGAACTACCGGAGTTGAAGAGGTATACGTGAAAAACTGTTTAAGGCTTTCTAAGAACGAAAACATCCTACTAAATTATATTCATATAATTTTAAACCCCTGCTAAAAATAAGATGAGCGGCGCCTCCGCTTTGCAATTGGGAAATGATTCCCGTTCCAATGTTTTACCTGTAAAACCCGCCTCCGGTCCTGGATTCCTCGGGCCCAATTACAATCCTGCAGATGAAATGCTTTCCCCTGCCGCGATTGGTGTAAAGCGTGGTGGAGACTTGAATGACGTGGTTGGTGCCGTAAAGGGTGTGATTTACTATGGTGATATGATGGGATTCGGTGAAGCCTCCTCAGGCTTCACAAGAGGTATGCGTGGTTTGAAGCCTCTGGGGGTAAATTATTTCGTGAATTCGGGGCTGACCTGCAGCAATGGTGCATCAATGTGGGAGTATGTTCAAACGATTCCTACAGGGGGTGCCCTAGGAAGCAAGATAAAGATTGCAATTCGTGATATGAAACTCCCTCAACTTCGTGGTATGGCTCCAGGAATTTTAGAAGATGCACAATCTGCATTGGATCCCTTTCCAGTGATTAATGCCGTCGTAGGAAGTGGTTACCCCCAGTGCATTCTAGTGAAACGTAAGGTGGGGGATATTGACGGAAAGATTACAAATGTAGACGGGCAACTCCTCGTAGATCCTGAAGGCCTGATTAATGAAGGAGGTGCCTATTATCAGGAGCGCTGGATTCAGGCGAGAAAGCCCATTGGTGCGAGAGAGGGTGAAACTCCAGATGAAACCTATGCTCGTGGAGATGCAATCCAGCTCGATTATGATGTCTGGGATAAGACACCAAAGACCCACGGAGAAAATGGATGTGTTGTAGATCCTGCCAAGAACCCTGGACTTCCCCAGCCTTCCTTTTGCGGGAAACAAGGAAATCAGAAGATAATTACCTTGGCTGATGGAACAACTATTAGTGCTTCGGAGGGATTTCAGACCTATTATCAAGAAAAGCATCCTATGGAAAGGATAGTTTCATTGACTGTTGCTATGATTAGTGTGTTGGGGCTAATGGTATTCTGGTCTGCGAGGATCAAGAAATAATTCAATTTCTGCTAAACTAAGATTCGGATACTTTTTCATTGCGACCTTTCTGCGGTATTTCAAATCCTCAGCAAGATCTCTAGCGGTTACATTATTATACCAGGTTTGCCGAGAATCAATATCATCTTTACATCTAGGGCTATAGAGTTTTATAGATTTCACTGGAAGGTACCACTGGTTCCCTGTATATTTGGGGTCTTTCTGCATTCTTCTTAATAAAGGCAAACAATGTTTACCGTGGAGTGCTTAAATTAAGCACTCCTAAGGATAGCAACAAGTGACGAAATCATTACACACAATATTGCTGCCGCAGAGCAGTCGCTTTGCGACTGCTGACAATTGAGAGTACTTGTCACCCAAACGCTACGCGTTTGGGACTTCGGCACTTGGCGTTACGCAAGAGCCGAGTAAGCATATAACGCCGCAACCGCACCAGCCGACTGGGCAAGAGTATAAGTGACAAATTCCGTCGTAGAGATGGCTCCCTTAAACAACATCGCCACTGAGACCGCCGGATTCACATGGGCACCTGAGATACCTCCTAGTACTAAAACGAGAAGAGTCAACGTGCCACCGATTACGAAAGCATTACCTGTCGCAAAGATTGACATTAGCAGCAAAAAAGTTCCAAAGAATTCGGCTACTAGTGGCAACATATATATCATTCTATCTTACTCCACAATTTTTTTCAGAGGTGCCTCAACATCCTGGATTGCCCCCTGGGTAAAGATACGCGACCCAATATTCATCGTCTCCAGTTCCTGTACGAGTAGCTTATACGCATACGGGATCTGAATTGCCGCAAACTCTGTCGTATTTTGACAACCCTTGCAGAGCCAGATGTTCGCCTCTGGATTGGCAATCGCCAGAAGACCGCACTTTCGGCACGTGTGGCAGTTGAAGCCGTCACTGCACTCCATAAAGCGCTCCTTGGTGAACTCCGCGACACCGTGTGCAGCAACACAGTCACGCTCCATCTCACCAAACCGGAGACCACCCTCACGCGCTCTGCCTTCCGCCGGCTGACGTGTGAGCATAACGAGTGGGCCACACGCACGTGAATGCAGCTTATCTGCAGCACAGTGCCTCAAGCGCTGATAGAAACACGGCCCCATAAAGATATTCGTCTCCATCTGACGGCCCGTATGGCCATTGTACATCACCTCATTTCCATAGGGCTCCAGGCCTAAGTCGTCACGAAGCACCTTCGCGAGACCATCTACCGTCATCTTCGTGTTGAAGGGCGTACCATCGCCTAGACAGCCCGTGTGACAGCCGATTTTCCCCAAAAGGGTCTCCATTAGCTGGGCAATCGTCATTCTTGATGGGATACAGTGGGGGTTGATGATGATATCCGGAATAATGCCAGAAGCCGTCTGGGGCATATCCTCCGGCTCGAGCAACATTCCAACGGTTCCTTTCT
>Ga0114958_10000916_pt1 | contig 24319 bp, 23 predicted proteins | sample C_130208_EF_Meta_FD_89577 | JGI IMG/M metagenome (GOLD analysis project Ga0114958, IMG submission 89577) | Freshwater microbial communities from Lake Croche, Canada to study carbon cycling - C_130208_EF_MetaG | ecosystem: Environmental > Aquatic > Freshwater > Lake | place: Lake Croche, Canada... | reverse complement strand
TTATCTACTACCGCACCGCCGGATTCGTGGCACTGCTGGGCCTGATCCTGAACTCGCTGATGCTCTTCGGCGTCATGGCGATGTTCGGCTTTCCGTTCTCGCTGCCGGGCATCGCCGGCATCGTGCTGACCATCGGCGTCGCGGTGGATGCCAACGTGCTCATCAATGAGCGTCTGCGCGAGGAACTCGCCGCCGGCAAGTCCTTGAAGGCCGCAATCAACGCCGCCTACGAAAAAGCCTTCAGCGCCATTTTCGACTCGAACATCACCTCGCTGATCACCGCCGTAATCCTGTTCTGGCTCGCCAGCGCCAGTGTCAAGGGCTTCGCCGTCACTCTGACGATCGGCCTGCTCTGCTCGATGTTCTCCGCCATCCTCGCGACCCGGGTCCTCTTCCGCTGGGGCCTTGACCTAGGTTTCCTCAAGAACCTGTCGTTCCTGAACCTGATCAAGTCGAAGAACTTCGACTTCCTCGGCAAGCGCGTCCCCTGCATGCTCATCTCCCTCGGCATGGTGCTGGCGGCAGTCGGCGCCTTCGGGTGGAAAAAGGAAAGAGCCCTCGGCATCGACTTCACCGGAGGCACCCGCGTCCAGTTCCTGCTGGGCAGCGTTCAGATCCCGACCGCCGAAGTCGAAAAGGTCCTCAATGAAGGGATCGCCCTGCACAAGGCCGTGTTCCCCCAGGACGAGACCAATCCGACCTCGGGCAAGCTGCTCACAATCCGCTGTGATGATCGCGATGCCGACGCAGTGGAAGCCAAGCTCCGCGAAACCTATCCTGCACTTGGTGAAAAAACCACCGACGAAAAGGGCACCCACTACAAGATCGACGCCAGCCGTGAAGAAGTCTCCGGTTACCTCGGTGGCACGTTCCTGATCAATTCGCTGCTCGCACTTGGCCTTGGTCTGCTGGGAATCCTGATCTACGTGACCATCCGCTTCGAGTTCTCCTTCGCCATCGGAGCCTTCGTCGCCCTGGTGCACGACTGCGTCATCGCCGCTGGATTCGTGGTTCTCTTCGGACGCGAACTTTCGCTGATTCACGTCGGTGCGATCCTGACGATCGCCGGTTACTCGATCAACGACACGATCATCATCTTCGACCGTATCCGTGAAAGCTTCCATGAGCGTCGCGGCACCCTGCTTGAGATGATGAATGAGGCGATCAATGCCACGCTCTCCCGCACCATCCTGACCTCCACCGCGACCCTCGTGTCCGTGCTCTCGCTGGCCATCCTCGGTGGTGCTGCGCTGCGCGACTTCTCGCTGGTGATCCTCATCGGAATCGTGGTCGGCACCTACTCCTCGATCTTCGTCGCGTCCCCGATCGTCTTCTGGTGGAGCAGGGGCAAGCATGGCAAAATGCGCTCCGACGCGCTCGATTCCAACCTCGCTGCCGAAGTCGCTCCGAGACTCCGTTGAGCTGTGGGTTGACCGGGAATCCCGGGAACGTCACTATCCGCCTATGTTTCGTGCCGTTCCCCTCTTTCTGATCGCCGCCGTCCTTCCCGCCAGCGCGGAATCCGACAAGGAAATCCCGATCGGTATCGAAGCGGTCACGGGTTTCCGTTCCGAGTCGGTCTGGCGGGGCTTCAAGCTCGGCGACAGCGTGATCGACTTCCAACTCCAGGCTGAAATCGCGCTCAGCAACGAGTGGCGTCTCGATCTCGGCGGCCTCTATGCCACCGAGACCGGTGATGGGGATTTCTCGGAGTCATCGTTCTTCGTCGATCTCACATACGATGCGGATCAGTTCTCCACCGGCGTCTCGATCACCCTTCACAATTTCGATCACGCCATCCTCGACGACGGGGTAGACATCGCGCCGAGCTTCACCTGGCACGCGACCAAGAATCTCGACCTCACGCTCGGCGCCGCCTACGACACAGGCGCGGAGGCTCCTTACGTCTGGCTCGAAACCGAGTGGACCAAGCCGGTCACCGATTCCTCATTCATCAGCCTTCAAGCGGGCACGAGCTGGGTGAGCGACTACTACGGCCGCAGTGGCTGGAACGACGTCTATGCCCGCGCCTCCTTCACTTATGCGATCAGTAAATCAGTCTCAGTGACGCCTTTTGTCGGAATTTCGGTCCCGATGGTGGCTAACCCGGAAACCGACCGCCTCTACGGTGGGATTTGGTTCGAGGTGAACTTCTGATCCAGCGGGTCACTCGGGCTTCGTTCCGGCTGGTCGCTCGGGACGCTCGGGCTTGTCGCCTTCCGGTGGTCCCGGAATCTCTTCGGGAGTGATCTTCTTGTCGCCGTTCCGATCGAGCTTCATAAAGCGAGCCTCAAGGGCATCCTCTCCTATTTTTTCCGCGAAGGGAGCCTTCTGAAATTCTTCGAAGGTCATTGCGCCGTCGCCATTGGTGTCGAGACGGTGGAGCATCTGCTTAAGATCCATGCCGCCACCACCGGCTCCCGGACCCTCCGGTCGGTGTGGCAAGCCGTCGGGACGAGGTCCCTCCGGGCGGTCCTTCGGGGTGATCTGTCCGTCCCCATCACGATCAAGTCGCTTGAAAAGAGCCTCCTGACGTTCAGCCGGCAGCTTCTGAATGAAAGGCGCTGCTTGAAACTCCTTGAAGCTGACTCCTCCGCTGTGATCGGTATCGAGTTCCTGAAGACGGGGCAATCCCTGAGGACCGCCCTCGCCAGGCGCCATCTTGCGGAGCTCTTCGATGGAAATCGAGCCGTCGTCATTCTTGTCGAGGCGGTTGAAAAATTTGTCACGCTGCTCGGCAGGAAGTTTCTTTATCCGCTCCAAAGCGAGAAATTCATCGCGGGAAATCAGGCCGTCGCGGTTGGTATCGGCATGCTTCCAGAACTCGATCGGCCGGCCTTGTTCGCCTCGACGTTCCGCATTGGCAAAGCCCGGCCGCTCCTTCTGCTCGGGTTCACCCGCAGGCCGGTCGGGACCAGGCAAGGCGGAGGCCCCAAGAAGGGAACCGGCAAATACCAGCGAAACGGGGATTGTCTTCATGAGAGTTCGGCGTTTTCCTAATTCGGTGAGCGGGACGTTCGGTGATTGAAACTCCGAAATCCCCCGAAGGTTTCTACTTCAATCGGATATTTTCCAACTTTAACCCAGTCCCATGCACATTCTCGACCTCCTCGTGAGCCTCCGTCCCGGTTTCTCATTTGAGTTCTTCCCGCCGCGGACCCCCGCAGGATGGGAAGAGCTCTACCAGACGATCCGCGACCTCGAGCCGCTCGAGCCGTCGTTCGTTTCGGTGACCTACGGCGCGGGCGGCGGCACACGTGAGTTGACCCACGATCTGGTGGTGCGAATCAAGCAGACCACGGCGATTCCTCCGGTCCCGCATCTCACTTGCGTTGGCCACACGCGAGCCGAGATCGATGCCTTGTTGGAGCGCTACGCCATGGCCGGCGTGAACACGATTCTCGCCCTACGCGGCGACCCACCGAAAGGCGAAACGGCCTACGACTGGAGCAAGGGCGATTTCCGCCACGCGGCCGACCTGGTGAGGTTCATCAAGGAATTCAACGCGAGCGGCCGCCATCCGGACCCGAGGGGATTCGGGATCGGCGTGGCGGGTTTTCCCGAGGGACACCCGGACACGCCGAACCGGCTTCTCGAGCTCGATCACCTCAAGGTCAAGATCGACGAGGGCGCGGACTACCTCTGCACCCAGCTGTTTTTCGATAACCACGATTTCCTGGATTTCCGGGAGCGCTGCGATCTTCTGGGCATCCGTGTGCCCATGATCGCCGGGATCATGCCAGTGACGACCACCTCGGGAATGAAGCGGATGGCCGAGCTTGCCGCCGGAGCCAGGTACCCGGCGAAATTGCTGAGGGCCCTGGACCGCGCCAACGGCGACCCCGACGCCGTCGAGCGGGTCGGGATCCACTACGCGGCCCAGCAATGTGCCGAACTTCTCGACGCCGGTGTGGATGGCATTCATTTCTACACGCTCAACAAAAGCCGCGTAACCCGCGAAATCTACGCCTCCCTCGGACTTGCAAATCCCCCTGCGGCGGCTGTCTGAGCCACTGCAGTGCTTCAATCCCGTCGGCGACCCTTGATGTAGATGTCCTCAGCCTGACTGAGTGTGATTTCGTAGATATTGCCCTCAATCGGTACATCGATCGAGATCCGCTTGGTGACAGGGTCCGGTTGATGAATGAGGGCGAGGTCGGGAGCGCGGGCAAACGAATCCCCGGGAATCGTGATCTGCAACTTGCCTTCGTAGCGAAGATTCTTCGCAAACAAGTCCGATCCGCGCAGTTGCATCTGTCGGTCAACCCGGCCCTGAGCCAGTCTCTCGAAAAGCCCGCTATCTTGGGCGTTTGCCGAGTCCTTTGAAGTTTCCTTCGACGCATCATCGGCCGCCGCCGCGCGTTTAAGGGTAAAGTCATTTCCAGCCTCCTTATTTTCAAGGTCGTCGCTTGTGTTGTCAGTGGCGAAAACCGGCGCCAGATCGCCGGTTGCACGGCGGGTCACGGCACTGTCGATCTCTTGCTGAGTTGGCAGGCGGACACGGAGACCGCCTTGCAGCGTCATGATGTCTCCAGACTTCAAATTCACGTTCCGCACGTCCAGGACCCCGGCACTGGTCTTCAAGTAAACGGAACCCTCCCGGAAATCGAGCTTCCGATAGCTGTTGAAGACATCCACAACGGAAAGCGCACGGAAAATATGAATGCGGTCACGTAGCGTGATGCAGTCGTCAACATTCAGGATTACCTGGCCTTCGAATCCGATCCCATCCGCTGAATTTGTGGACCCGAAGAGCTTCAGGTCACTGGAAATGCTTCCTTCAACGAATCCCTGAACCCGAGCAGGGATCAACGATCCAAGCGGGACGTGCTTGAGCCTGATGGTTCCCGAAATCGCTGGACGGTCCCCGCCTCCAACCGCAACGCCCAACATCGATACCGCACCGTCCACGCCTTTGACCTCATCGTTCTTCGCGAAGAATTCCCCTTTTTCGATCTTCATTCCCTTCGGCCCGATGGTCGCAATGATTTCGTCAATCTCCAATCGATCCAACCAGTTCTGGGACATCGTGCCCCCTCGGAACTGGAGACGGTAACCTTCATCAGTCCGCTGGACCATGAGGCGACTGTTGCGGATTTCCCCCTTCGTCCGATCGGAAAACCCCCAGCGCAGCGTCGCATCCGAAATCTCAACCGTATTCAGCTCGAACTTGGGAAACTGCTTGAGAAACGAAGCTGCCTGTCGCCCAGCCGCCTCGGCATCATCCGCTCCCCCCCGAACATCCATGTCAAGCCGCTTGATCCGGATCGGGCCCGGCTTCCAGACGCCTGTCAAGCCGTCCAGCAATCCCATCCGACAGGTGATGTTCGCCGCCTCGAAGGCAGAATAAAACGCGTCAGGCCCACCCACACAGGCGATTCGACGGAGGTTGAACTCCCCCTGAGTGCGGCGGAATCCTTCAATTCTGGATTCGGCGGAACCAAGCTGAAGCCCGATGGAAGCCGTCAGTTTCTTCGGAAAGTCTGGGTAGGTCACCCGCTTCAACAGGTAATACCAACAGGCCAGCGACACGAGCAGGAAGAACAACAGCAGGCGGAAAGCAATCCGCAGAAGGTGATAAAGGGCCGAGCTGGCACCGCCACCGGACATCGAGAAGCGCAACTGGAACCAGAAGCCCTGACTCGAAATCCACTGGCTGAGACGTTCGTTGAAGGAATGAAGCTGTTCGGTTTCCATGAGTCGCTCTTGAGTAGGAACAGTCAATCCGGAGCATGGTCCGCAGGCGAGCGGAAATTTCCTCGCACCTGTCGCGTTGATCACCTACCAAAACCTTCATGGAAGCCGCCGACTACAAAGTCCGTCTGGATATTTTCGAGGGCCCCCTCGACCTGCTTCTCTACCTCATCAAGAAGGACGAGGTGGACATCCAGACGATTTCGATCGAACGGATCACCCGCCAATACCTGAACTACATCGACACGTTCAAGCTGCTGAACATCGATCTCGCCTCCGAATTCATCGTCATGGCGGCGAATCTGATGTACATCAAAAGCCGGACCCTCCTTCCCAGGCAGGACCAACCGCCAGAGGAGGATGCCGAAGAGGATGATCCGCGCTGGGAGCTGATCCGCCAGTTGATCGAGTATAAGAAATTCAAGGATGCCGCAGGATTCCTATCGCAGAAGGAGATCGAGCAGGAAGGCAGCTTCGCCCACCAGGCGGAGGTCACCGAGCTCCCGATTGAAACGCCCACCCCACTGGCCGAGGTCTCGATTTTCGACCTGATCCGCGCGTTCCAGAACGTGCTGAAGCGGTTCGAGGAATCGAATGATTTCGGAGACATCATCGACGACCGCTTCACGGTTGCGGACAAAATCGAGTTCCTCCTCCATTACTTCACCTGCGGGCAGGCGAGAAGGTTCGAGGACTTGTTCGAAGGGGCGACAACCAAGGCTGAGGTGATCGTCACGTTCCTTGCGGTGCTTGAGCTGATGAAGCTCAACCAATTCATCATCCGGCAGAGCCATCTGCTCGGCGAGATCGAGGTGGAACGCCGCACCCCGCGGTCTGCTTCGGCGAATGAAGAAGACGGTCAGGACTGATTCGCTGCGGGATTCAGCCCAAGCGGAAAACAATGCGCGCCTTGGAGGTGTCGTAAGGAGACATCTCCATCTTGACCTTGTCACCCACTACCAAGCGGATGAAACGCTTGCGCATCTTTCCGGAAATATGGGCCAGAACCTCGTGACCGCTGACCAGCTTCACGCGAAACATGGTCCCGGCGAGAACGGACGAAACCTCGCCATCGACCTCGACCGCCTTCTCCTCGCCTTCCTTGTTTCCACGGCGGGGACCTGGAGCCATACGGCCTTGATTTTTGCGACGGGAGGAAGTCTTGCGTGGACGAGGAGGCATGGTTGGGCGTTGAAGCGTGAAGCAGGAGCGAAACACGCTCCCGGCGCGGAATGATGCCCGTTCCGAAGCAGGCATCAATCCCAAAAACCTGCTCGTTTCCAATGAACGGAGCGCTTGCCAATTTGCGGCTTCCATTCCACTTTTTGAGTCCAGCCCGCGACGAAGTTCGCATTTGGCAAAAACCTTCAAAAAACGCCTCTTATGCCTGAAATCATCGAGAAAGACCTCCCGCAAAGCCACAAGGCATTGTGGCTGAAAGCTCTCAGTGCAGTTCAAACCCAGAATCTTCCATACGCCGTGAGCCTGCTTCAGGCGCTGTTGAAAGACTCTCCGGGGTTCCTCGACGGTCGCAAGGTTCTCCGCAAGGTGGAGATTCAGATGGCGGACGGGCCGAAGAAAAAAGGACTCTTCGGCATGCAGTCGAGTGGCTTCGGTGGAATGAAGCTCCAAGGGCAAGCCAAGAAAGACCCAGCCGGAACGATTCCGCTGATCGAAAAGGAACTTGAGAAGGACCCTTTCAACGAGGCCTCCAACGACCTGCTTTTCGAATGCTTCATGAAGCTTGAGCTACCGGACAGCGCCGCCTTCGCGCTGGAAACTGTCCGCAAAGGCACGCCGGAATCGCCCAAGCTCCTCCACAAGCTGGCGAAGCACTATCTCTCACGCGATATGCCGCAAATCGCTTCCGAGGTATACAACGATATCATCAAGATGGCCCCGACCGATTCGGAGGCCATCAAGGGTTCCAAGGACTGTTCCGCCCGGGCGTCGATGCAGAAACAGAAATGGGACGAGAATTCAGACATGCGCAGCCTGATGCGCAATACCGCCGAATCCGAGGAAATGGAGAAAGCCTCCAAAACCGGCCTGACCCGTGACCAGCTCGAGGAACGACGCGACCGCCTCGTCATGAAATACAATGAGGACACCAACAGTCTCATTGCCGTGAAGGATCTTGCCGCTGTATACGAGCAGCTTGAAGATTGGACGAATGCCCACGCGTTTTTCTCCTGGGCGCACTCCCTCAGCAACGGAGACGTGGCCCTCCAGAACAAGGCCTCCCAAATGAATGATCGCGCTCAGGAAGCCGAAATGAGAACGCTGGAGGAGGCCGCAGCCGCAGACCCTCACAATGCAGAGCTCCAGGCAGCGCTCAACAGCCGCAAGGCAGATCGACTCGGCGACCAGGTCGAGGAGGCAAAGCGCCGCGTCGAACAAAACCCCACCGATCCGCAGTTCCGCTTCGACCTCGGCACCGCCCTCTATCACATCGGCGACTACAGCGGTGCCATCCCGCATCTTCAACAGGCCACCCGCAACCCGCACATCCGGACCAAGGTGCTCCTGCTTCTGGCAAGAACCTTCCGCGCCAAAGGGATGTTAGACCTTGCCATCAAACAACTCAGCGACGCTCTCGCAGATCTGCACAGCATGGACAACATCAAGAAGGAAGTGCTTTACGACAAGGGAGAGATCCACTCCGAAATGGGGGACAGCACTTCCGCCCTGAATTGCTTCAAGCAAATCTACGAAGTGGACTACGGCTATCGCGACGTCGCCAGCCGGGTTGAATCGTCCTATGGATCCTGAGGGGCCGGCTCGAATTTCATCTCGCTCGCGGGGTCCTTGTCGACCCGCCGCTTGTCAAACGGTGTATCGGTCAAAATCCAGTCTTCCGCCAGGATGGTGACGATTTCACACTGCCGACTGCCGGGCGCATCCGTTTTTTTGATCCGAACGATTGCCCTGACAGCCCTTTGATCGCGCAAGAGGATCATCAGCGCACGGTTCGTTTCGCTTTCGACCGGACAATAGCCGATCAGCAGGGTTGTCGTCTCGGCACCAATCATGGCGAACGAGGCCCATTCCCGGTCGTTGGAAAAACGGCCGTTGTAGTAGTTGTCATGTCCGATGATCACCCTCAGGTCCGCGTGAACCTCGGGCTCGCTGATGATCTTGTCCCAAGCGGTCGTATTGTGCCCCGCCAACGCTGCGAGATCAACCTGCCAGGTCCCCTTCTCGTCCGGGGTCAGCAAGACCCTGCGCGGTCGGACATTCTCGTTCTTGTAAACGATCTCGACGCCCTCAATCTGGATTCCGTTGGAGTCCATATTGCCAATCCAGTCCATCCTCGAAATTTTCCCGTCCTTCTTCTCCATGCCGGCCAGGAAGTCGACCGCCTCCGCGGCGGAAATATCCTTGAGCCGGACCAGCCCCCTCAGTTCGTCGATTCTCCTCGCATTGAGAACCGTGCGCACGAGATCCAGAGCCTTCTCTTCCGAAAGGGGAATCACCACATCCGCCCTCTGAAGTTGAAATTCAGCCGTGGGATCGCGCCACACCGCATCACTGACAACTCGATCTCTCGAGAGCCCGATAAACGCGATTCCGCCCATGCCCATCAGCGCCAGCACACCGATTGCAATGGTCCGCAACAAGGTCTCCCGGCGGCGCTTGGCGGAGCGGTCCTTCTTCTTCCGACGAAGCCGAGTGCCGCCCCAATCCAACGATGCCTCGTCAACCGGAACGGGCTTGACCGCGTCAAGTCGCGAACCGGGTCCTCCGCGAGGGGGGCGTGGGAATGATCGGATTTGCATCGAATTCTTGCGAGAAAGGGAGACCCGACCAGTTCAACGGGGAGTCAACGTGACGCGGATCGGGTCGTAGCGGTCGCTCGGCTGGAACAACCAGCCGGGATTGCGATCCATGAGGTCATGGCCCGTCAACCTGAACTCGGGCAGAAACTGGTTGCTGTTCGGCTCATAAACCTCGCGACCCGTGAACGAACCACGGATCTTGTACTCGAAGTTCTGATCAAAGCCATAGCGCTGACTCGCAGGACCATTTTCCGACATCCGATCAGGATTGGTTTTCTGTGACTCGTTGAACACCACCAGCTTGGCACGGCTCCACGATTCGCGGGGCTTCTTCAAATAACCCCAGAACCGGGTCTTGTTCACGTAATAACGCCGTCCGTAGTAAAAGTCGCCCGTCGCCTCGGCAGCAATCTTGGCATTGCGCAGCTCCACGGTGGGTCCGCCCATGTTCCCTGCCCCCAGGGAATCTCCACACTGGGTCAGTAGCGGACACAGCGACACCAGAAGCAACAAATGACAAATCCCACGAATCATGCGTGGATTCTACTGAATCAATGAGCCCGAGGGCAAGGGTCAATCGGAGTCCCAGCGCCACGAATCCGCTTGCCAAGCCTCTGCAGCAACGGTAATCGGCGAACCCCCTTGTGCGACCGGCTTTCAGGTCGCCCGTTTCCCCATGAAACTGAGCCAGCTCATCAGCGCCGATCAAATCCTGCCCGAAATGCGGGCTGGGGAACACTGGCCTGCGATTGTCGAGTTGGTCGAGCATTTGAGGTTTCTGGGGACGATCAATGCCGCTCTTGAAGCGGAAATCCTGGATTCCCTCAAGGTTCGCGAGGAACTCGTCAGCACTGGCATCGGCTCAGGAGTGGCGATTCCCCATGCCTTTTCGGACCAGATCGACCATGTCGTCGCGGTGCTTGGACGGTCGATCTCCGGAATTGATTTTGAAGCGCTGGACGGCGGCCCGGTTCATTTCGTGTTTCTGTTCATCGTGCCACGGAGGGACCATCACCTCCACCTTCGCACTCTGGCGGCGATCGCAAAAATGTTCACCAACGAGGAGATCCGCCGCCGCATTGGCGAGGCCGGTAGCCGCGAGGAGATCCTCGCCATCCTCGACCCCACGGCATCCCGAACGACTGATACCGGCAACTGAGTCCGTCGACCCCTTCCACCTCATGACCATCCTGCAGGACCTCGAATCCCGCCTCTCCTTCGCTGTTTCCACAGTCATCGGTGAGTCCGCCGCCGCGCCCGTGACTGTCGCCGCCGATCTCAGGTTTGGCGACTACCAATCGAATGCCGCGATGGTTCTCGCCAAACAGCGCAAGACCAACCCTCGGACACTCGCGCAGGAAATCCTTGATAAGATCGACCTCGCCGGACTCGCCACCGCCGACATCGCGGGCCCCGGCTTCCTCAATTTCCGCATCCTTCCCCAGGCCTACGCGACCTACACCGCCGCGCTGATCCGGGACGAAAAGCTCGGCGTGCCGGACATCGGCCAGGGCCGCACCGTGGTCGTCGATTTCTCCGCGCCAAATGTGGCGAAGCCAATGCACGTCGGTCACATCCGCTCGACGATCATCGGCGACTCGCTGTCGCGCATCGCTCGCTACCTCGGCTACACGGTCATTTCAGACAACCACATCGGCGACTGGGGTACCCAGTTTGGAATGATCCTCCACGGCTGGAAAACCTTGCTCGATCAAGCCGCGCTGGAGGCGGATCCGATTCCGGAACTGGTTCGGGTTTATCGCGACGTTAACGCTGCCGCAAAGGCTGATCCGGCCGTCCTTGATCTTTGCAAAGCCGAGCTCGTGAGACTCCAGGCCGGTGATGCCGGGAACCTGGCGATCTGGAAACAGTGCATCGAGGTTTCCAAGAGGGGTCTCCAGAAAATCTACAACCGTCTCGATGTATCCTTCGACTATTGGCTCGGCGAAAGTTTCTACAACGACCAGCTCGCCGACATCGTCGATGAGTTTCTAACAAAGGGCATCGCCCGCGTCAGCGATGGTGCCGTTTGCATTTTCGCGTCGGGAGAATTTCCGGATGAACAGGACCCGTTCCGCGTCAACAAGGAAAATGGCTGGACCGACAATCCCGCGATCATCCGCAAGGCCGACGGCGGCTTTCTCTACGCCACCACCGACCTCTCCACCCTCGACTACCGGGTGAAGACCTGGAAGGCCGATCACATCTGGTATGTCGTCGGAGTTCCGCAGAGCCTGCATTTCCGCCAGATCTTCGATGCCGCGCGGCGGTGGGGCGTGCACGCCGATTGCCAGCATGTCGCCTTCGGCTCGATCCTCGGCGAGGACCGGAAGCTGATGAAGACCCGCTCGGGCGACAACGTGCAGCTCGTCGATGTGCTCGAGGAAGCTGTCGAGCGCGCCGCCAAGGTCATCGCCGAAAAGAACCCGGACCTCCCGGTTCAAGAAGCCGCGCAGATCGCGGAAATGGTCGGCATCGGCGCCGTGAAATTCTCCGAACTCTCGCAAAACCGGCTCACCGACTACGTCTTCTCCTGGGATCGCATGCTCGCGCTCCAAGGCGATACCGCACCGTATCTCCAATACAGCAACGTCCGTATCCTCTCGATCTTTCGGAAGCTCGACGAACCATTCGACGCGACCTCTGCCACAATTGTTCTCGACGACGATGCCGAGATTCATCTGGCCCGGCTCATCGCCCGCTTCGGCGAGGTGCTGCCCACCGTCATCGAGGACTATCGACCAAACCTGCTGGCCAACTATCTTCTCGAACTCGCCCGCGGCTTCCACTCGTTCTTCGAAGCCTGCCCGGTCCTGAAATCGGAAGGTCCGGTGCGCACCAGCCGCCTCGCGCTTTGCGAGCTGACCTCCCGCGTCCTGACCACCGGACTTGGCCTTCTGGGAATCAAGGCGCCCGAAAGGATGTGAGGAATCCGTCATTTTACGGTTTTGGCATTTCTCAAACCGCAATTCGCAATTAGTCCTTCGCCAGCTATGTCCACCCGCCCGCGACTGCCGTTCTACGTGATCGGCCACAAGAACCCGGACACCGACGCGATCTGCGCCGCGATCGGACACGCCGCCTTGCTGCGCGCGACCGGAGAACCGGACGCCATCGCCGCCCGCTGCGGCGAGGTCCCTCAACGCACTGCCTGGGCGCTCGAACGCTCAGGCATGGAAGCCCCCGAACTGGTCACCGACGTCCGCGCCACCGCCGGAATGATCTGCCGCCGCGACGTCGTCCGGGCCAATCTCGCCGACACCTTCCTCACCGCCTATCGACACATGATTTCCAGCGGTGTGCGCTGCATACCGGTCACCGACGAGGACGGCCAGGTCCATGGCATCCTGCGTTATCTCGACCTGCTCGAACTACTGCTGCCAGATCAGACCGAAGGCCTTGCTGTTAGAACGGTGCACGCCTCGCTTTCGAAGATCGCTGACACCCTACACGCGGAAAGCATCGGAGCGCCTCTGCCCACCGACGGGATCGAGGAAGATCTTGTTCTCCTCGTCGGAGCCTCCTCGCAGTCCACCATCGAAGCTCGCCTGAAGACAGCTTCCAAGGAAGGAAACGTCAGTCAGTATCTTGTCATCTGTGGCGACCGTCCAATCGTCCAGCGCTACGCCATCGACCACGGGGCTCGCGCCCTACTCGTCACCGGCGATAATCCGGTCGAACCCGCCCTCTGCGAACTCGCGGCGAAAAAAGGCGTCGTCATCCTCCGCTGCCATCACGATACCGCCAGCAGTTCCACCCTCATCCGCTGTTCCCGCATTGTCCGCCATGTAATGACCTCGACCTTCCTCAGCGTGAGCGTCAACGAGCCGATCTCGCGGCTGCGCAAGCGCCTCGCCGGACTTGATCAGGACCTCTTCCCCGTCACCGACCACAAGGATGGAAAACTCATCGGCGTTATTTCAAAGTCCGACTTGGTCGATCCTCCTCGGGTCCGTCTGGCCTTGGTTGACCACAACGAGTACGCCCAAGCCGTGCTCGGGGTCGAGGAGGCAGAAGTCGTCGAGGTCATTGACCACCACCGACTCGCGGGCGATCTTGTTTCCCGCGAGCCGATTCGTTACCTCAATGAACCGGTCGGCTCAACGTCGACACTTGTTGCCAGAAAGTTTCTCCATCGCTCGCTCGTGCCTGAGTCCGGCGTCGCGCTCTGCCTCTGCTCCGGCATCATCTCTGACACCCTTTGTCTGACGGGTCCAACCACCACCGACCTCGATCGGGAGATGCTCCGTTGGCTGAGTGGTGTCGCCGGGATCAACCCACAACAATTCACCGAGGAATTTTTTGCCGTCGGTTCACTCATTTCCACCGGCACTGCCCAGGAAATCCTCAATGCCGACCGCAAGGAGTTTTCCGAAGACGGTCGCAAGGTCAGCATCTCCCAGGTCGAGGAACGCGGCCTCCATGGATTCGGCGCCCGTCGCCACGAAATCGAGGAAGCACTGCGCGATCTGGTTGCCGCCAACCACTACGACCTCGCAATCATCGCCGTCACCGACGTCGCCGGACACCACAGCATGATCCTCGCCATCGGCAGTCCCGAGATCCAGGCCAAGCTGCCATTCACCCGCATCGATGAAACCCTCTTTGATGCACCGGGTGTGGTCAGCCGGAAAAAGCAGATTTTCCCTGCTGTCAGTGACGCGCTCCAGCACGCAAAGTAAGGAAGTGCCAATTACCAAGTGCCAAGCTCCAACCTAAGAGACCCTCGACGTCCTAGATGAAAATTTCCATCCCCGATCTCACCATCATCAAAGCGGGCACCGGCGTTCTGACAAAGTCCTCCGACGGCACGCTGGATCGCGCCGCGCTCGTGCATCTGGTGGCCGCCATCGCCGAACTGATCAATGCAGGCCACCGCTGCCTCTTCGTGTCTTCGGGGGCGGTCGGCTCCGGTGTTTCCGCCTTCGGGCTGGCCGAATATCCAAAAGACACCGCCACCCGCCAGGCCTGCGCAGCCGTGGGTCAGGCCCGGTTAATGCAGACCTATAGCAGTCTTTTCGCAAACTTCGAAGTCACCGTCGCACAAGTACTCCTCACCGCCGCCGACCTCGGTACGCCGGAACGCGCGGACTACGTTTCCGACACGCTTGGCCGCTTGCTTTCCGAACCACGCATCCTGCCCATCATCAACGAGAACGACTCGGTCGCGGTCGAGGAACTGAAGTTCGGCGACAACGACATGCTTTCCGTCCGCGTCGCGAAACTCGCCGGAGCCAAACGCGTGATCCTGCTCACCAGCGTCGACGGACTACTCGACCCGGAAACCAAGGCCCTCATCCCTGAAGTCCGCGACATCGACCAGGTCTTCAAGCACGTGCGCGACGACAAGGGCCGCTTCTCGATGGGCGGCATGGCCTCGAAGCTTGAAGCCATCAAGTTTGCCGTCGATGCCGGTATCGAAACCCACATCGCCCATGGTCGCCACCCGGAACGCCTCGCTCTCATTCTTGAAGGAAAGGGCACTTCGACCCGGTTCGTTGCCAAAGGCTGAAGCCATTCTTCCCATGTCCTCCGACATCACTCAGACGATCCACCAAATGGGCCGGCAGGCACGTGCCGCCGCCTATCGCTTGTCACAACTTTCAACCGCCGAAAAGAACACCATCCTGCTGGCCATGGCGGCAGAGCTTCGGGCACGCATTCCCACACTGCTCGCGGCCAATGCGCTCGACCTTGACGCCGGGAAAACCAAGGGACTTTCCGCAGCCATGCTCGATCGACTGAAACTCGACGAGACCCGAGTGGAGGCGATGGCCGCAGGCATCGACCAGGTTGCCAACCTTCCCGATCCTGTCGGTCAGGTTCTTGATGACTGGACGCGCCCGAATGGTATCCGCATCGAGCAGGTCCGCGTGCCCATCGGCACCATCGGCATCATCTATGAAAGCCGCCCGAACGTCACCGCTGACGCCGCCGCGCTCTGCTTCAAGACCGGCAATGCGACCATCCTCCGCGGTGGCAGCGAGGCCACCCACTCGAACCGCGCCATCGCCGACGCACTCTCCGCCGCCGGCGCACCGGACCATGCCATCCAGCTCATCCCTTTCACCGATCGTGAAAGCGTCGCTGTGCTCGCGGGCATGGACAAGTGGCTCGATCTGATCATTCCACGCGGTGGAAAAGGACTGATCGAGACCGTGGTGTCGCTCGCGCGCATGCCGGTCATCAAGCACTATGACGGCGTCTGCCACCTCTACGTCGACAAGGCCGCCGACATCACCATGGCCGCGAAACTGGCCGTCGATTCCAAGACCCAGAAGCCCGGCGTGTGCAATGCGCTGGAAACCCTCCTCGTCCACGAATCCATCGCCTCCGTCGCCTTGCCGATCATCGCAGCAGCCTTGCGCGAAAAGGGAGTTGAACTCCGTGGCTGTGAGGAATCACGGGCCATTCTAACAGACATCGTTACCGCCAACGAGGAGGACTGGTCCACGGAGTATCTCGATCTGATCCTCGCGATCAAAATTGTCGCATCCCTAGAGGAAGCGGTCGCCCACATCAACGACTACGGCTCCCATCACACCGACTGCATCGTCACCACCGATGCCGCCACTGCGGAAAAATTCCTCCGTGAAGTGGACTCCGCCTGCGTCTTCCACAATGTTTCGACCCGATTCGCCGACGGCGGTGAATTCGGTTTCGGTGCGGAAATCGGCATTTCCACCGACAAGCTTCACGCCCGCGGACCGATGGGTCTGCGTGAACTGACGAGTTACCAGTATCGCGTCCGGGGCAACGGCCAGACGAAGGCCTGACCCGTGCGGAGAAATTCACGCGTTCAACCGGATCTCCGCAGCCGTCAATGCCCTCCAGCTTCCCGGGGTCAGATCCTCGGGCAATCCAATCGTTCCGATCCGCTCACGGTGCAACGAGGTCACCCGGTTTTCGATCCGGTGGAACATCCGCTTCACCTGATGATAACGCCCTTCATGCAAGGTCAGCCTCGCCAGACGCTCGCCAAGAATGACAAGCTCCGCTGGCAGAGTCGTCAGATCCTCGGTCTGAAAATAGAAGCCTTTCGCAAACGCCTCGACTGCTTCCCGTGGAATTGGATCACGTGTTTCCACCAGATAGATCTTCGGTACCTTGCGTGCCGGGTCCATCAAAGCCTTCGACCAGCGGCCGTCATTCGTCAGCAGCACCAAACCCGAGGTATTCCGGTCCAGCCTGCCAACCAAATGCAGTGACTCCTTGTCCGGATCATCGATCAGATCGATCACCGTCCGATGCTCCGCGTCGCTCGTCGCGCTGACCACACCAGTCGGCTTGTTGAGCATGAAGTGAAGTAAACGCTCGGCTTTTTGAATGACCACTCCATCGAGTTCCACATGGGAAAACCGACCCACCCCCACATCAATCCGCGTCGCGATCTGCGCGTCCACCGAGACTCTCTTCTCGACCACAAGCTGTCGCGCCCGATTGCGCCCCATCGAGTCGTGTTTCGCGAGGAGGCGGTCCAGCTTCATGAAAACAGCGTTCGGTCCAGCGATCGATACTGGATGGCCTCGAGGATATCCTGGGTGCGGATGCTTCCGGAACCACCGAGGTCGGCCAGGGTTCTCGCGACCTTCAGGATCCGATCGTGGGCGCGGGCGGAGAAGTTGAGCTGCTCCATGGCCTGCTCCAGATAGGCGGCCGCTTCGGATTCCAGCTTGCAATGTTCGCGCACCAAGCGAGTTCCCATCGCCGAGTTCGTGATGACGGTCTTGCCCTTGAATCGGCTGGTTTGCACCTCACGGGCCAACCGCACCCGGTCGCGAATGACGGCGGAAGACTCGCCGCCTTTCGTATCCGATGAAAGCTCCCGGAAATCCACCAGCGGCACCTCGACGTGCAGGTCGATGCGATCCAGAAGCGGACCACTGATCCGCTGGCGGTAACGCTCGATCTGCCCTGGCGAGCAGCGGCACTGCCGTTTCGGGTCGCCGTAGTAGCCGCAGGGGCAGGGATTCATCGCCGCCACCATCATGAAGCGGGCTGGAAAGGTCAGCGAGCCGGCCGCGCGGGAAATCGTCACATCGCCATCCTCCAGTGGCTGGCGCATGACTTCGAGCGTCTGTCGGCGGAACTCCGGTAGCTCATCGAGAAACAACACGCCGTGATGAGCCAGGGAAACCTCGCCCGGCCCGGGATTGGTGCCACCACCGAGCAGACCTGCATCGGAAATCGTATGATGCGGGGCACGGAACGGACGGGTTGTTAGAAAGGCCCGCTTCGGATCGAGCAAGCCGGTGATCGAATGAATCTTCGTCGTTTCGATCGCCTCATCCTCGGTCATGTCCGGCATGATGGTGGCCATGCGCTTGGCGAGCATCGACTTCCCGGTGCCAGGGGGGCCGACCATCAGAAGATTGTGCCCGCCGGCGGCAGCGACCTCGAGTGCGCGCTTCACATGATGCTGACCCTTGACCTCGTCGAAGTCGACCTCATAGCGCCGATGCGATTCGAAGAAGGCTCTTCGATCGAGGATGAACGGCTTGATCGCTTCCTCGCCCCTGAGAAATTTCCACGCCTGATGCAAGGATCGCACGCCGAAAACCTGAACGCCGTCGATGACCGCCGCTTCCGGCGCATTCGCCTCAGGGACGATCACCCGGAGGCGCCCGCAGCGCTTGGCTTCCAGCGCGATGGACAGCACTCCTTTCACCGGGCGCACCGTACCATCGAGTGCCAGCTCCCCGACGATGCAGCAATCCTCCGCCGCCAGCGGCTCGTTCTCACTCGCGGAGGCCATGGCCAGGGCGATCGGAAGATCAAACGAGGGGCCTTCTTTTTTCAAATCCGCCGGGGCGAGGTTCACCGTCTTGATCCCGTCCGCCAGATAAAGCGCGGAGGCGCTGATCGCGGAGATGACACGCTGCGACGATTCCCTCACGGCGGCATCCGGAAGACCGACGACGATAACCTGCGGCTTCTCCGCATTGCGGACATTGACCTCGACCTCGACCTCCTTGGCATCGACTCCGCGCAGGGCGGCTGAATACAGACGTGTGATCATGTGAACAGCTACTTTCTAATGACCCGGGGCTCCCTAGGGCAAGGAAAGAAATTCACGCTCACATTTCACGAGGGCTGATCGGGATCCAAATCGGTCACCGGATCGCCCGATCCGCTGATCGGTCAGTTGGAACAATCTGCGACTCTGAAGCCGCTTTGCTCGTCAATCCGCAGCCTCCTCCGGCAGGATGGTTGGTCGATAGCGAAGCAGGCAACCCACTCCGCCATGGGTTGAAAGAAGCTCATCGCCTTCACAGACCTCGATGGGGAGCTCACGCGCTGTGGCAAGGCGAACCAGGTCCTCACGGTCAGTCGATGGCAGTTCTTCGGAAATCACCAACTCCGCCGCGTAACCACCCATGATGGCAACCCGCGAACGAGCCACACCGACCACCGCCAGGCCATCCCGACGGACCTGCTCATGGAGACGGCTGACGGTATTGCGAGACTCCGTACGTTCAACGTCGATGAAGGTGGCGACCGCCTCTTCCAGCACCACGGAACAATCACCTCCCGATGGCGTCTTGAAGAGCTCCCCCACGAGCCGGGTGACGATGTGCTTCGGCAATGACTCGCGCAGTCCTGCCACATGACGTGGATTTCCCGCGAGGATCAGATGGTTGTGCCCGCGCTTGGCCATCAAACTCGTGATGATCGTCACCTGATCGCGCTGGAAGTGTCGGTCACTTTCCCTCTTCTTCTGATGGAAGTGCTCACGCCCCCACTCGCGCCCCAGTCGTTCGCCCAGCTCAGGGCGAAGGGTCAGGATTTCCTCACTGACTGCGCCAAGTGTCACCTCGAATATTCGCGAATTCTCATCTGTGGCGATCACCACCACAAAGCGGTGAAAGCGGTCCTTCAGCTGCACGAGTGGAAAAATGGAAGGCAACTGGCAGGCGTCGAAATGCGTATCGAGCGTTGCACAGAACGACATGATCCTTGAGAAGGGCGCTTCGCCCTTCCTGCAAAAGATCGCCACACTCCGACTACCCTCCGGCCAATCCTTGAGGATCATTCGATCAATCTCCTGACGGGCTTCATCAAAGGCCTTTCGCTGAGCGGCGGGCAAGGTGGATCGCGCAGCAACGGCCCAGTTGACGAACTTGGCCCGAAGATAATCCTTCGGTTCGCAGAGATCAAGAAAGACGCTGAGGACTGGAGAATCGGATTCCTGAAGAATCGCCAATTCAGCGATGCTTTCGCGCAGCGCCTGAAGTTCTCTCACTGTCGGTTGATTGGAGTTTTTCATAGGCACCCAATCAACTTAGCCATCATCTGAAAAATGCCTGATGGAATCGCTCCGGAATTTTCCAATCAGCCCCCCCGGGGAATGCCGCAGTCTTGAAAATGAATCAATTGCTTGACCTTGATTGCGTGAATTCGCATATAAGTCCCGACGCAACTACGAAGCATGCCTCCCCGCACGAAATCCCCTGCCCGCGTGAGTGATCCCTCGTCGTTGGTTTCGATCTACAAGTGCCTCTGCGATCTGAACCGGTTGCGGATCCTGCATTTGCTCAAGGACGGCCCCTTGTGCGTATGCCATCTTCAGGAAACCCTCGGCATCGGCCCGACACGGACCAGCCAGCAACTCGCATTTCTGCGAAAGCACGGAATGGTCGAGGTGAGGGTCTGCGGACCATGGCGGGTCTATTCGCTGCCGGAAAAGCCCGGTGCTGAACTCTCCGCCAACCTCGCCTGCCTTCAGGACTGCGTGCGCTCCTTTCCCCAATTTTCCTCAGATCGCGCAACGCTTGCCAAGGTCCGCAAGAGCATCTGCGGCCCGGAACTTTGATCTCATGAACGCCCCCATCGTCCTCATCCTCTGTACTGGCAACTCCTGCCGGAGCCACATGGCCGAAGGAATCCTCCGCGCCGCCGCGGGTGCTCTTCTCAATGTCCAAAGCGCGGGCTCGAATCCCGCTGGTTATGTCCACCCCCTGGCGATCAAGGCGCTGGCGGAAATCGGCATCGACATCTCCGCTCACCACAGCAAGCACATGAACGAGTTCCTCGATCAGCAGGTCGAAACCGTGATCACCGTCTGTGGAAACGCCGACCAGGCCTGTCCGCTGTTTCCCGGCCAGATGAACCGCTACCACTGGGGCTTCGACGACCCGGCGCATGCGCCCGGCAGCGAGGATGAGCAGATGGAAATGTTCCGCCGTGTGCGGGATGAGATCCGTCGCGTATTCGAGGCTTATGCCGCGGGTCGGAAGGATGGAAACCCGAACCACGGATGATCATGATTGGTGACCGTTGGAAATCGTGGTCCGGCGAATTGTTAGGGACCTTCATCCTGGTGTTCTTCGGCTGCGGGTCGGTGGCGGCCTCGGTGACCACCGGTGCGCAGGTCGGGGTGTTCCAGGTCGCGATCATCTGGGGGCTCGGCATTGCCACGGCCATCGGCATGACCGGCCATCTCAGCGGCGCGCATTTGAATCCCGCGGTGACGATCGCGTTCGCAGTGTGGCGGGATTTTTCCTGGCGAAAAGTGCCGGGCTACCTCGTCAGCCAGATGGCCGGTGCCTTCCTTGCGGCGGCGGTGTTGTTCGTTTGCTTTGGTCCGGCAATCTCACGCTTCGAGGGAAAGTCGGGAATTGTCCGTGGCCACGAAGGCAGCGAGGCCAGCGCGATGATCTTCGGCGAATACTTTCCCAACCCCGGTGGCAAGCCCTTGGCCACAGATCCCTGGATGCCGACTTCGACTGCGGTCACCTGTGAGGTCATCGCCACCGCCGTTCTGGTGCTGGTGATCTTCATGGTGACCGATCCGAAGAACACCAGTCAGCCGAAGTCCACCGTGCCCCTCACGATCGGCCTCACTGTCACGCTGCTGATCTCGCTCTTTGCTCCGCTGACGATGGCTTGTTTCAATCCGGCACGCGATCTGGGACCCCGTTTGTTTTCGTCCATGGCAGGCTGGGGAGGCATCCCCTTCACGGCGAACGGCAGTGGTTGGCTGACGGTTTACATTCTGGCACCCGTCGCCGGGGCAATTCTCGGTGGCGGACTCTCGCGTCTTTTTGTCGGTGCTCAAGCCTCGTAAAGTTCAATCGGCAGGGCATCCGGATCGGCGAAAAAGGTGAAACGCTTGCCGGTTAGGGGATCGACCCGGACCGACTCGACTTTGATGCCCTTTGATTCGAGGTCGGCGATGTTTCCATCGAGGTCATGGGTGGCGAAGCAGAGATGGCGGAGTCCCCGGGCTTCCGGATTCGACGGTCTTGGCGGCGGATTCGGAAAAGAGAAGAGCTCGATCTGCGCACCGCCAGGCAGGGCGATGTCGAGCTTGTACGATTGGCGTTCGGCGCGGTGTGTTTCGGCGATGATCCTCAGACCGAGGACCTCGGTGTAGAAGCGCTTCGAGCGGGGGTAATCGGCGGTAATGATCGCGACGTGATGGAGGCCTGCGAGGTTCATACGGAAGTCATGACTGAAATCATGCAGGCTGGCGAGGACTGGTCTGCGCTTGCGCATTGCCTCCGGGTGTCGGAAACCAAGGGAATGGAACGCGACGTGCTGCCACTGGACCGACGACTCAGGCAGGAAATCCTCTTCGCCCGTGAGCGGGTCTATCGCTTTGGAACTCCCACACCATTGGAACGTCTGGTCCTTCCCGGTCCGGGTCCGGAGATCTGGGTGAAACGCGAGGACCTTTCCGCGATCAAGGCCTACAAGTGGCGCGGTGCCTGCAATCGCATGGCCGTGCTGACCCCGGAGGAAAGCGCTCGCGGGGTGGTCACAGCCTCGGCGGGAAATCACGCGCAAGGGGTCGCGCTGGCGGCGAAGCAACTGGGCATCGGCGCCCGGATCTACATGCCGCGTTCCACGCCGAGAGTGAAACAGGAAGCCGTGAAGCACCATGGCGGCGACCGCGTGGAGATCCGTCTGGCGGGCGACAGCTATGATGATGCGGTGACGGCCGCGCGACAGGATGAAATGGAAAGCGGCGCGGTTTACATCCACGCCTATGACGACCTCCAGGTGATGGCCGGACAGGGAACGCTGGCCGATGAAGTGGTGCTTTCGGGGCACGGTCCCTTCGACGCCGCTTATCTTCAAATCGGTGGTGGAGGCATGGCAGCGGGCGTTTCCTGCTGGCTGAAAACCTATTGGTCGGAGATCGATCTCGTTGGCGTGGAAGGTGAAGGACAAGCCTCGATGAAGGCGGCGCTGGTCGCGGAGAAACCGGTCACACTCGATCAGCTCGACATCTTCTGCGACGGCACGGCGGTGCGGAAGGCCGGGCAGCTTCCGTTCGAGATCTGCCGCGAGACGCTATCACGGATGGAAACGGTTTCGAATGCCGAGGTCAGTCATGCGATCCGGGTTCTATGGGAAGGCCTGCGGGCGGTGTCCGAACCGTCCGGCGCGATGGGCTTGGCGGCAGTATTAAAGCATCGCGAGTCGCTCATCGGCAAACGCGTTCTTGTCGTGCTCTGCGGCGCGAACATCGATTTCCTACAACTCGGACTCATCGCACAGTCCGAAGGCTCGGCTGCGAACGAAGGGCGGACGCTGCGGATACGAATCCCCGAGCGGCCCGGCACAATGCTGGAGCTGTTGGACAGTTGTTTCGAAGGTCTGAACATCGCGGATTTTCAATACGGCAAGTATCACGAATCGGAAGCTTGGCCGGTCTTCACTGTCACGACGGATGATGAATCAAACCTCGCCGCGCTGCCGGACCGACTGAAGGCCGGTGGTTATGAATGGGAGGATCTCGGAGGAGCGGTGGACGTGCAGTTCCGCGCGATTCCGCTGCACGAGGATCTGTTGAACAGCCCGCTGTTCCTCAGACTCGATTTCTACGAGCGTCCCGGTGCACTGCATGACTTCCTCGACAAGATCGTCAGGGGTCGCGCGAGCTTCTGCTACTTCAACTACCGCCAATCCGGCGAACGCGTTGGCCGGGCGCTGATCGGACTTGATTTCGATTCGGACAAGGCACGCCAAGACTTTACCGCCACCCTCGCCCCGCGCGGCGACGGCTACCGGCTCTGCCAGCCGCTGGATGCGGCGGCCCAGGCGCGGCTGTTGGGGGTGTGAAAATAGCGAACTATCCTAGGATGCGGTCATGAGAGTTACTTTCGATCTACCCGAAGCCGATCTACAGGAAATTTGCAGGATCACTGGTGTGGCCAGGAAAAGCACTGCCATCCGCAAGCTGGTGGTGGACACTCTGCAATTTCATCGCCGCGCCGAGATCTCGGGGAAGTTCCTTTCAGGTGAATGGTCAGCCGAGCTCGAAAACTTCGAAGCCGCAAGGTCTGTTGATCGCACGAAATCCACGGTGCTTTCGGACCGATGGTTCGATTGACTGCGCTGTTCAGACGCGACTTAAAGCACGGAACCCTCTCAGAAGACTTGGAGCGAGACGCTCCAGAAACGGACTGGAGCGAGGACGCTCCAGCCACGAAAAACAAAAAAGCGTCCCCTACAAGAGGACGCCTTTTGCGAAAATCTTGCTGGCCCGTTTGATCAGCCACCGATCTCGGTGCGACCAGAGAGCTGGGCGCCTTCCTCCATGGTGAAGACCTTGGATTTGATGTCGCCGTTGATGCGGGACTTGTCTTTCAGCTCGCAGCGCTGGGAGGTAATCTTGCCCTCGACCTTGCCGAAGACTTTCACTTCACCAGCGGTGATGTCGCCCTTGACGAGTGCGTTTTCGCCGATGGTGACACGGCCCTTGTCGGAGTTGATTTCACCTTCGATCTTGCCGTCGATGATCATGTCATTGGAAAAGCGGATCGAGCCGGTGATTTCGATTCCGCTGGCGAGAACGTTGGTCGGATTTGCCATAACGAGGGGCAATGGAGCAAAGG
>Ga0114958_10000915_pt1 | contig 24319 bp, 45 predicted proteins | sample C_130208_EF_Meta_FD_89577 | JGI IMG/M metagenome (GOLD analysis project Ga0114958, IMG submission 89577) | Freshwater microbial communities from Lake Croche, Canada to study carbon cycling - C_130208_EF_MetaG | ecosystem: Environmental > Aquatic > Freshwater > Lake | place: Lake Croche, Canada... | reverse complement strand
TCGGGGGCAGTGCCCGACATCTCCACCATAAGCAGTTTGGGTCATATGTTATAAGTCCATAGTGCATTCATATACAAGACTGTTTCTGATGGGGATGACACAGGATCGATTGAGTCAAGAGTAGAGAAATGGACAACTCGGCAATGTAGAAGCCGTAGGATTGGGGTAACCCGATCAAAGACACAAAACCTTTAAATGCAAACGCATCTAACGATGAGGTCTGGGCGCTAGCCGCTTAATCTCCGAGGTAGTTATACCTTGTCATCCAAAATAGCAGAAACCCGCTTCGGCGGGTTTTCTTTTGGTAAAAATTCTGGTTGCAATAGTAATGGATTTACCGTATAATATTACATAGACATACACAAAGGAGTTTACGTGTCCGCAGAAAATATTATTAACTTTTTGGGTCAATTTTGCAAAGATTCAACAGGAGACTTGCAACGGTGGCATGGTAACAAGAGCACATATAATTGGAATCGCGGACGTGAATCTGCAACAGGTGAGATCAATGGAGTTGTTCGAAAACTTGCAGGTGTCACTGGTTCTGGTCAAGAAATTTGGGTAGTGGCCGGCAGCTTCAAGATTGCCGCAGATGGCACCATTCTACGATTTACTGGTCTGACTAGAAAAAATTGGAATTTTCTAGAAGGACAACTGGCAGTAATATCTTCGGTAGCAGAACTGGAAACAGCATGAGTATGCACCTATGTGGACCAGCACTAACTACAACTGGTAAAAAGAAAGGCAAAGTTAAATTCCGCAATGCTGCTGAAGCACAGCGAGCACGTGATCTTGATGCTGAATGGAAAGATCTGCTCAAGCGGCAAGGTGTTGAACAGGAAGAACGTAAACGCAAGCGAGCCATGACTGCTGCGCCTTTGGTTTATGATCTAGGTATCCCAGCAGGTCGTAGCACCCGACACATTAAAAGTCTGGGACAAACTACAGGGGTAGCCGCACTGTCTCCAGCAAAAGTCTACACCGGCACAAAAGTTTTGGGAATAGCCACCCTTCATAAATCAAATGCTGTACCTGTCTTCAGTAGTGAAGAAGCTGTAGATATATCTAAAATGCGTCGATAAATATCAATATGAAACCAACACTAAATGAAAAACTAATCGCATATCTAGTACTACTCAGTGGACTAAGTATTTCGGCTGTGGCTGTCTACTATTCTGTAGTAGGACTTACTGCCATTTTCGCCGCCGCAGCAGTACCTATTATTATCATGGGCACTGCGCTGGAAGTCAGTAAACTTGTAGCCACTGTATGGCTCAAACAAAATTGGCAAACTGCTGCCTTTTTGATCAAGGCCTACTTGTTAGCAGCCATTGTGGTTCTAATGTTAATTACCAGCATGGGTATCTTTGGATTCCTATCAAAGGCACATAGTGACCAAAGTCTAGTAAGTGGAGATGTTCTGGCCAAGATTGCAGTATATGATGAGAAGATTAACACCAGCAAGGAAAATATAGATGCAAACCGTAAGGCACTTAAACAGATGGATGAGGCAGTGGACCAGGTTATGGGCCGTAGTACGTCAGAAACGGGTGCCGACAAAGCAGTTGGAGTACGCCGTGCTCAACAAAAGGAACGTGCTCGCTTACAATCCGAAATCCAAGCCGAACAGAAAACAATTGGTAAACTTTCAGAAGAACGTGCTCCAATTGCGGCAGAAGTTCGCAAGATTGAAGCAGAAGTAGGACCATTAAAATATATAGCAGCATTCTTCTATGGTAGCACAGATCCCACCATTCTAGAGAAAGCAGTGACTTGGGTTATTATTACTCTAATTGTAGTATTTGATCCACTAGCAGTTATCCTATTATTAGCCAGCCAGATCAGTTTCCAGAATTTTCGTGAACGTGAGCAAGAATTAAGAGAGGGCGACAGCCCAGCAGGTCCGGTTGTTGACGTAGTCTCCCCGGATACCACTGTCACAGATTTAGTGGAGGGTGACAGCCCCAGAGAGACCACCGATGTTATAGACTCAAAGCCGCTTACTGTCACAACTGATAAAGAGCCATTTGATTTTGCTGCTCACCCTTACTTGTTTACACCACCAGGTAATACAACACCTCCGGGAGCAGAATCAATCCCACACCAGGTGTATACCGTGCCCGCAGCAGAAACCACAATCAACCCACCAGTGGCTGTGTCCAAGAGGGAAGAGACTAGAATGATGCGAACCAAGGTATTTCCTAGACGAGTTCCAGAACCGGTGGTAGAAGCGGAACCTGTGGCAACAGCATCGTTTGGTTTAGAAAACTATATTCAAAATGAAGAACAAACTGAAAGCAATCTTTGGACCACTATGAATCCTGAAGAATTTATCAACTCAAGTCAGAAAGAAAGGGATGATCACATTGCTAAAATTGTTGCAGCAGTAAAAGCACGAACAATGGAAATGACCGATGTTCCGGAGATGCTACAAAATGATGTAAAGGCAAGAGTATAATGGAGGGAAAGATCACTTTGATCACACCTCCTGATATTTTTGAAAATAGTAATGAGAGTGTGCTGTTCATGCATCTTGGTGAACTTGAGCAGGATACAGTTAGTGCCTGGTTGGCCAATGCCACTATAAATTCAAATATCAACTTCTATGTTTATAGCGGAGAAAATAATATACCTTGGTTATTATATGCATTGAGTCGCTGCGAGCATAAGTATATTAATATGGATGAACAAGGTTATATCGCGCAGGCCCTAGGTGGACATATCTTGGGAAAAAGCGGCGTTTATTATCAAACCCAAGATGCAAATCTTGCGGCAGTATACAGCCATATTAATCAACATCGTGTTGATAAAGTTGAAACATTTTTGGAGACAATTCTAGGTGATTAAAGATTCTAACCACGAGTGCGACTTTTGCGGTAAAAGCAAAGAAAGCGTTGAGAAACTCATCGTCGGCGGATCAAGTGCAATCTGTAATGATTGCGTTGAGCTATGCATTGATATCCTTAAAGATGAAAAGGATAAAAACTTTTCCACAGAACGTGATGTTATAAATCCTACTCTGATCAAAGATTATCTTGACGAATACGTTATTGGGCAGGAATCAGCCAAGATCAGTCTTAGTGTAGCAGTCAGTCAACATTTTAAACGTATTAATCATCCCAGTAAAACTATCAAGTTGGAAAAGACCAATGTGCTAATGTTAGGTCCCACTGGCTGCGGTAAGACCATGTTAGTACGCAAGATTGCCGAATACTTGGATCTGCCTTTTGCTATCTGCGATGCCACTGGCATTACTGAAGCAGGTTATGTTGGTGACGATGTAGAAAGTATTTTAACTCGACTAATGGCTGAGGCAGACGGTGATGTAGAAAAAGCCTCACGTGGCATTGTCTACATTGACGAAATTGACAAGATTGCTCGAAAGGGCGAAAGCGTAAGTATTACTCGTGATGTTAGCGGCGAAGGTGTACAGCAAGCTCTGTTGAAAATGATTGAAGGTAGCATCATGCGCTTGCCAACAACCGGCAAGCGCAAGCATCCTGGAACAGATATGCAGGAAATTGACACCAGCAGCATATTGTTTATCTGTGGTGGCGCATTTGTTGGCATGGACAAGATTATTGAAAAGCGTACAAATGGACGAAGCGTAGGATTTCATTCCGCTGTTGCCAGCTCAGAGAAAACTGACAACATATATCAACAGGTTACTACCAAAGACATTATCCAATATGGATTTATTCCTGAATTTATTGGGCGGTTTGGGCTTATTACAAATGTAGATGAACTTACCATAGACAATCTAGTTCAGGTCCTGAAAGAACCTAAAAATAGTATCATCAAACAATATCAATATATTTTTGAATTAGACAAAATTGATCTAGTATTTGACGACGATGCACTGGTTGAAATTGCACGCCAGGCAAAAGATTTAAAGACCAATGCTCGTGGTCTAAAAAATATCATTGAAAAAACATTGTTGGCTTATCAATTTGATGCTATTAATCTTGTAGAACGTGGCCTAACAAAGATTGTAATCACTAAAGATACAATTAATGGCATGCCTGCTACTATGATATTTAATAATACCAATAAGAAAGCAAATGCAAAAAAATAAAAAGCCCATGGGAAATAAAGTGGTAGTAGGCGATATGCCACTGGCTGTGGCACTGAGAAAATTCCAACAAAAAGTAAAAGACAGCGGTATCCTTGATGCAGTTAGGGATAATAGTCAATATGAAAAGCCTACCACTACACGTAAACGAGCCAAAGGTGCAGCACGAGCACGTTGGTTAAAAAAACTACGTGATCAAGAACTGCCCAAGAAGCTTTTTTAATATATAATTAATAGTATGAACAATGAACCAAAATTAGATGAATTATTAAATGGCGCAGCTAGCGCATGGGTAGGTCATCGTGAATTTGCCATTTGGTTAGTTAAACAAATGAATCCTGAAGTTACTGTTGATCTAGGAGTAGATTATGGACACAGTACATTTATATTGGCTGCTCCTGATATTGGAAAAGTTTACGGAATAGATAGTTTTGAGGGCGACGAACATGCTGGAACACGGGATACATACAGCTATGTTAATTACACAAAGAATTTTTTTAATTTTGACAATACCACGTTTATCAAAGGATACTTTGATAAGGTAGCAGAAACATGGACACAAAAAATTGACATCCTGCACATTGATGGATTACATACCTACGATGCTGTCAAATATGATTACGAGACCTGGAAGCAATTTCTTAAAGATGACTCTGTAATATTATTTCACGATGTTGAAGCATTCAAAGATAGTGTGGGTAAATTCTTCAATGAATTAGATCTACACAAATGTCAATTTGATCATAGTGCAGGTCTAGGAGTTGCTAGTAAAAATCCCAAAATAATCAATCTAATTAAAGACACTTTTAATTTAAGAAAAAATATAGCAGTATTCTTTCATATGCTTGATTGGCCCCAAGGGCGTCAAATACTTGAATCACAAATTGATACTATAGTTTCATCTGAAATTATGGAACATAGTCAGTTGTTTTTTCACTGCAATTATGATATTGCCAACTATCGGTGGCTACAAGAAAGATTACACAATTATAAGAACGTCATGTACATAGATAAGGGAATACACCCTAGAGATTACGAAGTTTCAACACTGATGCATCTCAAAGAGTATTGCGACAATGATCCCGGGGAATCTCATATTTTATATCTCCATCATAAAGGCATAAGCAAATCAACCAGTGAGCCAGTTAGAGATTGGCGGGATCTAATGATGTATTTCAATGTGACACAATGGCGCGACTGTGTGGAAAAGTTGGATCAAGGATATGATACCGCAGGAGCAATATGGCGTGGGAATTATCATTATCCTCATTACAGTGGAAACTTCTGGTGGGCCAAGAGCAGTTATATAAAGAGATTACCAGTTTTTCGCATGCCAGGTGAAAATGGTTACCAAAGCCAATTTGGGTTTGTTAATTCTCCTTACAAAGAAGATGCAGAATTTTGGTTAGGATTAGGCAATCCCAACCCATACTGTTTCTACAATAGTGGTCTTGATCATTATGAACAACTGTGTCCGCCCGAACTATATAGAAAATAAATTCAGTTGACACTGCTGATTAAAATCTGTTATACTAGTATTTTAATAGAAAGATAATCATGGCTAAACATTTAATGGTAGATTTAGAAACAATGGCTGTTTCTCCAAATGCAGTAGTGCTCTCGGTGGGTGCTGTACATTTTAACCCTTATGGAAATGGATATGGTGATAAACTTTACTTTCGTGTAAACATTGACGACCAAGATGCTCTAGGTCGTGAAGTAAATCCCAGCACACTAGACTGGTGGGCCAAACAAGATCCTGAAATCATGGAAGAAGCGTTCAGTCCAAATGACCGTGTTCCTCTTGTTGAGGCAATGGATCGTTTCCATAAGTTTGCCTGGGGATGTGATGCATTTTGGAGTCACGGTGCCACATTTGACTTGGTCATGTTGGAAAACATCTATGGACAACTTAACAAGCCCCTGCCCTGGAACTATTGGCAGCTACGTGATACCCGTACTCTGTTTGATTTAGGGCTTAATCCAGATATGCCTCAAGGTGGAAAACATGATGCACTACAAGACGCAATACGCCAAGCAGTAGGTGTGCAAAATATCTACGCAAAATTAAGAAATGCAGGAGTTGGCACTAACCGATTCTAAAATGAAAATTTTTGACCAAATATATTATGGTGCGGCCATGTCCTTGGGCGACAGCATAGTAAACAATGCCATTGTACATCAGTTTGCACAGGAAGCTAATCAACTGTACTATCCAGCACAGCGTCCATTCTTTGAAACATTAAATTGCCTATATCAAGATTACGATAATATTCAAGTAGTACCGTTTGATAGTCCAGATCACGAAGCAGCATTTGTTTTAGAAAATAAACTAATGAGAATTGCTCCAGCTGATATCCATGGTACTTATATAAATCGGGTTGGTACACCCGGAGGAATGACTATTTCTATAAATTGGGATAGACAAATATACGAATACTACGATTTGCCGTTTTCCACAAGGTATACAGGATTTCGTTTTCCACACTCAGTTGCAGGTTCACAGGAACTGTACAATCACTTGACACAAGGTGATGACAACTATGTATTGTTCCATCAACAAACTGGTAGACATGCTCAAGGTATGGATATTGACATCAATGGTTTTAGATCAGCAAACAGTTTGCCACCACTAAAGATCATTGAAATTACAGGTGACATTACTGCCAATATGTTGCAGTATATTAAACTTATTGAAAACGCAAGAGAGATACATTGTGCGCCTAGTAGTTTTTTTTGTCTAGTTGATAGTATTTTTGACCGTGCTCGCGGATCACTATTTTTTCACGATCGCAGGGCACAGACAATAATGCAGATAAATTCTAAGTATAACAATAACAAATGGAATATAGTAAACTATGATACAAAATTATAAACAGGACCAATACGGAGTCTTACATCAAGTAAATTGCCGGCCTTTTGTTTATGATTGTCAATATATTGATACTAGCTATGGTAAATTGAAATTGCTAACAGATGAAATGGCTCACTTACGTCTGGGCTATATTATTGGCGCAATTGGCAGAGCGCCAGAATCAGTGCTGGATGTGGGCTACGGTACAGGTGACTTTCTAATGACTTGCACACGTATTGTAAAAAAATGTTCAGGGCATGATTTGTTTAAAGATCTATTGCCAGCAGGCTGCGAGTTTGTTGACGATATTACCAAACAGCACTACGATGTTATTACCTTTTTTGACAGTTTAGAACACTATCCAGAAATTGATTTTGTCATGAACTTGAAATGCAATTATGTAATAATCTCTCTACCTTGGTGTCATAACTTTAGTGACGAGTGGTTTGAATCCTGGAAACATCGTAAACCTGACGAACATCTACATCACTTCAATGAGAATAGTTTAATAGCATTTATGCTGGCAAATGGATTTGAGTTGGTGTCATATTCAAATGTTGAAGATACTATCCGTACTTCCGTACATGATTATCCAAATATTTTAACTGCGGTATTTAAAAAGATCACTTGACAAATTGGTAAAACCGTGCTATAATATATACATAGCAACAAACTGGAGTGTTAAATGACATTACCATACATGAGATTTATTAATTTAATGCAGGCAATCAAACAGGCTACACCAGCTTGGCCTGTACTGGATCCTGTTGAAGATCAGATTCTAACTCGGTTGGCAGCAGAGTGGTCTACTGGTAAACGGATCACTACATCTGATGCAATTGCATTAATGAGTGAAATTAGTGAAACCACAGTGCATCGCAGGATCCTTTCCATGCAAAAGAAAGGTGTTATTAACTTGGCCACAGATAAGATTGATCGTAGAATTAAGAATGTAGTTCCTACGCAGTTGACATTGGATTATTTTACCGTATTGGGCAATTGTTTTAAACCTTCGTTGAAATAAAAGAGCAGTATCATGCACGTTCAAAATCGCACATTCAACACAATGTTTCTTCAAATTTTGGGTATTTGTATAGTTTGGTATCTTTCATTTAATCTTAATGAAATTGTGTTTGCATTCACCAAAGTAATTCCCGGTGTTAATCTAATCTTTCTACCATCGATGCTTAGGGTTGCTACTGTATTGTTATTTGGATGGACTGCTGCGGTAGGTATGGGACTAGGCACATTCATTCTTATTGCTGAACGATTCAATGACCCAGCTTGGGCACGTACTGAATTGCAAATTGTATTAACTATTCTAGCGGATATCATTGGACCAATTCTAGCAGTGTTCATTGGTACACGTATTATGTCAATCAAGAATACCTTGGCAGGACTCAGTACCGTGCATATTTTTGCGTTCGCTATCCTAGGTGCCGTGTGTAATTCAATATTGCATAGGTTTTCATACTATGCCGGTGATGCAGCAGTTCCTGCATTTTTTGATTCAACTGTGCCTATGTTTACTGGTGATATGATGGGTGCTGTTCTTATGTTGTATACTCTGTCCATGTCTCTGCGTGGATGGGAAAGTTTTAAAAAATGACTGATATGCGTATTCAACATTACAACCGTTTGGAAAACGGCGCAATGGATGAGATTGATGCTGCCGTATGGAGCGGCGATATATTTTTTGTTCGTGAGAACATTGCTGCTTTTCGTGATATAATGGCCCGTTGGGAACGGGGACTCAAAGAAGCTGAAGATATTATTACTGAAATGGAGAAAGAAATCACCTTTGATCAAGTTCGGGCAAACAGTCGCAAGTAAAACAATAAGGGTCTTGACAGACCCTTATTTTTATTGTATACTTAATACACATTAACACACAGAAAGTCTATATGACATATTTTCTCAAGAACGGTAATACATTTCGAGTCTCCAGCAAAGAGGCCATGGATCTACATGATTTCCTACCTGCTGCAAATTATACAATCAAAGCAGATATGCAGGGTAATCTGTTCCTTGAACATATTGATTCTTTTGAGATCAAAGGTAAACGCTACGGTGATTTGGATAGCAATTGCGAACGCATTATCAACACCTTCATGAGCCGTAGTGCCAGTACTGGCGTAATGCTTACCGGTGAAAAAGGTTCAGGCAAAAGCCTGCTGGCCAAGGCCTTGGCAATCCAAACTGCCACACAGGGCATCCCAACTATTGTGATCAATCAGCCTTGGACTGGTGACAAGTTCAATCAACTTATTCAAAGCATCGAACAACCATGTGTTGTGTTGTTTGATGAGTTTGAAAAAGTTTACAGCAGTGATGACCAAGAAGCCATGCTGACTCTGTTGGATGGTGTGTTTCCCAGCAAGAAATTGTTTGTGATTACTTGTAACGACAAATGGCGTGTTGACAGCCATATGCGTAATCGTCCTGGTCGTATTTTCTACATGTTGGACTACAAGGGCCTGACACAGGACTTTATCATTGAATACTGCGAAGACAACTTGAATGACAAGGCGCACATCCAGCGTATCTGCTCTATTACAAGCCTGTTTAGTCAATTCAACTTTGATATGTTGAAGGCCTTGGTTGAAGAAATGAATCGCTACAACGAGCCACCAGAAGCGGCCCTGCGTATGCTCAACGTCAAGCCAGAGTTTGATCAGGGCAACAAGTATGATGTCGCATTGACTGTCAAAGGTGTACCAGTGGAGCGAGATAACATTAATGACAAACAGTGGAAAGGTAATCCACTACAGTCTGAAATGGAAATCAGTTACAAAGACTTTGTTAAATCGTCTGACCCAGATGAAGAAGATGATTACGATTGGGAAGAAGCCAGGTTCAAACCTGCGGATCTGCAGAAGATTGATCCACAAACAGGTACATTTATCTTTATGAACAAAGAAAGTAAAGCGTTGACTTTGACTCGAGTGCAAGAAAAAGTGTATCATTACATGGATGCATTTTAATTATGATTAGAGTAATTTTACTCTTTTTGATTCTTGCGGTGCTGATCTTTTTTGGCATTCGTGGAGTTCAAAAGATGACAGGAGCACAGGCATTGTTCTTGACAAAGGCAGGAATGTATGCTATAATTAGTGCAACACTAGCGATGTTGCTATTGTTTGGTATTATTATTTTATTTTAAGGACACACAGATGAAACATATTTTTATTACAATCGTAGCAGCATCAATGCTGGCAGCATGTGGTGAGACTAAACAGGAAGTCTCCTTTGCTTCACTTGAAGAAGCCAAGGGCACTGCTCGTGAGAATGCCATGTTCAACGCACAGATGTATCGCCAAAGCAACATCCTGTACAAGGGATGGGACATCATTGGTCGCGGCGACTCCACTCAATCCAATGCATGTCCGCAGGGTGACGGCTGGGCCACAATTGAATTTGTGAATCCAGAGAAGACCCGTTTGGTCAAGGCCAAGTGTTCCACTGTTTCGGGCAATACCGGTTGCTTGGATGACGTAGACTTTAAGACCAAGCCATTCGCCAGCGAAGACGGTGTATGTGCTCCACTTAATCGTGTTCCATATCCCCTGCCTAAAATTGCAAAATGATTGTAATTGAGGCATTAATTGTAATTGGCATTATCTGCGTAATTGGCCTTGCTTTTTACGCAGGCCGTAAATCTAAGGAAATTAAATGAAACGTATTTTGACTCTCTCTATTTTGGCTGCTACTGTTCTGGCTGCTGGTTGCACTCGTATTGAAACTGGCGAAGTTGGTGTGCGAATTGGTTTTGATAAACAGGTACAAAGTGGTGAACTTTTACCTGGATCATTTAATCAATCCCTAATTGGTGAAGTATTGACCTTTCCGATCAAGGATGTTAATGTTCAGTTGAATGATATGACTCCGGTTGCCAAAGACAACAGCACCATGAAGGACTTCGATGCTGTAGTTGTTTACAATATCAATCCTCAGCAAGTATCTGAGTTATACAGTACCAAGAACAAGAGCTTCCACGCTGAGTTCAAGGGTGATACTTACGTGATGTATAATTACATTGTGCAGAATGCTCGTAATGCTATTTACAAAGCCGCTCGTAAATACGAAGCACTGGATATGGCAGATGCTCGCAGTGATATGGAAAACTTTATCAAGGAAGAAATTGTTCGTAATCTCGCAGAAGAAAAACTAGACGGTAGCATCACCATTAGCCAAGTTTTGATTCGCAATGTAGTACCAGCAGATTCAGTTGTGGCAAGTGCTAACGAATTGGTCAAGGCCAAGAACGAACTCAAGCAGAAGGAAGTTGAAGTCAAGACTGCCGAAGCCGAATCGCGTCGTATGGCCGCATTGGCCAATAACTCCGGAAGTTCTATTGCGTTCATGCAAGCACAGGCCATGTTGAACATTAGTGAAGGTATCAAGACCGGCAAGGTTCAGACCATTGTTGTTCCAAGTAACTTTAATGCGCTGATGATGCCTAAGTAATAAACCCTGCGGTGTGCGTAACGGCAATGTCAATAAGTCCGTTTCGATAAAAAGGAAATAAAATGTTTGATTGGTTTAAAAAGTTCGACTACTCTAATGTAGTCAAATTTCCCGAATCTAAGGTAGTTCCTCCTATGCCATATGTAGAACCTATAGCACCTAAAGTTCCAGAAAAGGATCCAGTTACTTACTACTCAATTGGTCCAACTGACAATAATCGTGTTAGTCTCAAAATGGGCCACAATAGCATTACTATGAACAAGGCTGGTGTACAGGCCTTGATTGATTTGCTAACCACTGCAATGAATCAACTAACCGACGAGGATAAAGAAGAATGACACGCAAAACAGTATATACAGAAGTTGAAGTTGATGTGGATATTAGCGACTTTGAAACAGAAGATCTACTAGACGAATTAGAGGCACGTGGATCACTGCCTGCTGAGACAGATTTTGATGCCAAGGAATTGTTAGAAGCAATTTGGATGAAACGTCGTAATGGCAACGATAATTATCAAGAAGAATTAGATCGATTAATTTATCAAGTGCTGGGTCACGTGATATGATCTATTTGAATCTCAACATTCGTAATCCTTGGTCCAACCGTTTTGAAAATGTTTGGAACAATTCAAAACCAATCACCAAAAACAAATGGTGGAGTATTCAAATTCTTAAAACTGACAACTGGTTTAGATTTGAGTTCCAATACACTGTCATGCAAGACCATGCAGGTGTTGGTGTTGAATTTGGATTGTTAGGTTGGGAATTCCATATCGGCGTTCACGATAATCGTCACTGGAATTACACGGATAAATGTTGGGAAGACTATGGCCAGTCAGACGGATTATTTTAATCAAATTGGATATCGACCCAAATACTGGATTGGTGATCGTGTGTTTGGGCGTTGGAATAAGATTCCATTTGTAGGCAGTGTTGGCAATGACACACTGATAAACGAAACAGAGGGCCCAAGAATTTCCATACATTTAGACCTACCAATCAAGTTTAAAGATGTAGTGCATAACATTATCATTGTCAAGCATAAAGATATTAAAAAGTTGGAGTGCCTATTAGAGGATGCTCCTGCCAAGAAAAAGTCAAAAAAATGACCAAGAAGATTTATTACGAAAAGATTGGCAATAAGTATGTTCCTGTTGCTGAATATGATAGTGACCTACTAGATAGCTTTCGCAAAGGCACACATATTGTAATGAGCTACCCAGGAGGCCAGAGTCGCAGGTATAATATAGATCCAGATTATGCTGGATTGATTGCTGCCAGTCGTGTTGCCGAAGATGCTATGATCAAATCTATGCAGAAGGCCAGTGAGATAAAGCCAAGACAATCTCCTATCACTCCAGGGCAACATCGGGCTTGGAAGAAATTGGCAAAAGAGTTTGGTGATGATCTTTGCACATTGCAAACAAGTAGTGCTCACGATATTGTTGAAGCAGGTGTAAAGGCTTTACAAGATGAAGCAAACGTGTTATACTCTAATCCAGCAGTACGCAAGGCGTATGATCATTTTATTTTATTATGTCAACTAACTAAGGAAGAAAAAAATGCTACTTAAAACTTTTATGGAAATTGTCAACTACCGCATTACAGAAGGCAGTGACTATCAATGGTCATGCTTTGGACCTAATGCTTATATGTTGGATTCTTGGGATGGTGATCACGATGGATACAGTCTGTGTATCACATTTGACACACAGACACAAGTTGTCTACAGTATGGAAGCCTGTGACTACAAAAACAATCGTGCCTACCGTATGATCAATCCTGCGTATAAAACTGCTCACGAACTTGATGTCAAGACTCGTGGTGTAGATGACAATGCTTGGGATGAAGTTGAGTGGATTGATCTTGAAATAGAAGAAGACTTTGAAGAAAAGGCTCGTGCTATTGTGGCCGGTGAAGACTATGATACCTATATAAGCGTTCCTTTGGATCTCTCCAAAGATATTTTGCTTGAAGCGGCATTAAATGCACATCGCCAAAATATCACACTCAACGAGTATATCAATAACGCATTGCGTGAAATGGTTAATGAATTTGAGCGTGATCCAGAAGGAGTCAAGGCACGTGCGTCACTTATGTTTGGTTCACCTAACGGTGCTTGAATGATCACAAATGCTTTTCTCTTTTCGTGGGATCAGTTGGGAATTGAAAGCATAGTGTCAATCAGTCAATACGAACGTATTGACATTGATAACACTATGCGTATGCTTGCAGATAAACCCACCGTAAGAAATCCGCTGAATGATATTTTCCAGAGTTTGTTATTGAGGGCTAGATATAATCCTCATAGGCATTATGAAATCTATGCAATTGATTGTGATAAAAGTTTGGATGAAAAGTTTTGGCGAGAACAGTGGGAAAAATATCCCCAAGAGACTGCGGATCTGATTAGATCGCGTGGTCATAAGTTATTCAGCGATAGAGCACAACCAGATTCTATCAAGATAACTTAAACAACACACACTGATAACAACTACAAGGCTCGCACCTGCTAACTTCTGGTGCCCGGAAACCTGGATCTAGGATCACAGGGAGGGTAAATCTCTTTGGTTGAAAAGAGTACTTAGTCACTACCCGAAAGGATGATGATCAGATACGCCTACGTACAACTGATTTGACTATTTGAATAAATTAAAAAGGCTAATGAGGGGATAGTATTCCCCACGTGACCACTTACGTTAGTATGTATTTGGTTGCCGCCGTCGTTATAAAGACGCAGCTCGAGGTACCGGACGACCGCCTCTGTAATGCTGTAATACTATGTGAACTGTGCTACTCAGATAATGTTTTTCTTTGCCCGCTCTGGGCAAAGAGTGACCGATTAATCTAGATAATCATCAATACCCTTTCAAAAATGTGATGAGCGACTAGCGAAATCACATGTGAGCGTATGCTCACATCAACATTGTGCTTGACAATCTTGGTAAATCCGTGTATAATAACTACTTAGAAAGGCATATTATGAAGATTTCCCTTGTATCAGATTTACATTTAGAGTTTGGCTATCAAGAAATGGAAGGCGGCGACGTCTTGATTCTTGCTGGTGATATATGCGAATATCGCACATTAAGTAAACAATTTCACAGCACCAAAGTATTGCCATATACTCCGGGTCGGCTGAATGCCTATGATTTCTTCTATCACGAGTGTGCCAAATACAAACAAGTGTTCTATGTTATGGGAAATCACGAATTTTATCATCACCGGTTTGATAAAACTTATAACGATCTCAAGTCTATTTTGCCTGCCAATGTCACAGTATTGGAAAATGAGATAGTAGAATACGAAGGTGTAGTTTTTATGGGTGCTACACTTTGGACAGATATGAATAAGGGTGATCCTATCACTGTTCACTCTGTTAAGAGTTTTATGAATGACTACAGAGTTATTCAAAATTTCTACGCTGACAAAGGTCTATACTACAAACTTACACCTGAAGCAACTATTGCAGCACATCGTAAAACCAAGGAATACTTCAAGTTGATGCTGTCTGTAAAACGTGACATGCCTGTGGTGGTCATTACACACATGGCTCCAAGTTTTGCCAGTGTTAATGAAAAGTATAAAAGTGACACTGTTATAAATGGTGCTTATGCTAGTGATCTAAGTGAATTTATTCTTGATAATGAAAATATTCAAGTATGGTGTCATGGCCACATGCATGATCCTGTTGACTACATGATTGGTGAGACTCGTGTATTATCTAACCCTCGAGGTTATATTGGACACGAAGATACCAGTGCGTTTAACCCTGATTTTACTTTTGAGGTATAAAATGAACTTAACTGTTTACAGTCAAAATCGTATCCTTGAAACATTTGCACATTGGAATGTTCCTAAGGTTTTTGCTGCCCCTATGTTTAACTACCTAGTGTATGGATACCATCCTGGCAGTTGTTTTACTGCTGTACTGGCCAATGACTTCATGGGCGCTATAACTCGTAGCCATTCTAGTAACAGTGTCGAAGAATTTAAGTCATTAGCCAGATGGATGATAGACACTCTGCCCGTTTCAATATACGGCAGTTATGATAAGGTAGATGCATGGTGTGATATGCCCGGGGCCATGCGTCGACCTATTTTGGAGAATCACGGATTGGTATACACTGAAAAAGAAGAAGTCTGGATGATTCTAAAAGAAGAGCCCACTGTAGAACCTGTATTGTATTGAGGTATAACAATGTACACTTACCAACACGCACTATATGATAAACTGCAAGCAGGCGGATTTAAGCAAGGTGAAATCATGCTATTCGCTGCTGGTCGGCAGACTGGAAAAAGTCAGATTAATCAATGGTATGGATCTATGATGAAACCTGTTACTAAGTTTGAAATAAATGCCAAAGCAGAAGTTGACGGTGCTACATGGTACACTATTTCTTGTACTAAAGATATCGGCGAGTGGTTGCGAACTCAACCCAAGGAGTTGCGGTATGAAGCATTAGCACACAGATGGGTCTTGTCGCAGTTTGATATTCACGAAAAACTTTATACTATGTTGGCTTTAAAATGGAGTTAAAATGAACAAACGAATTAAAGAACTTGCTGAACAGGCTAGGGATTGGGGATACGCAGAACATTCCGGTTATACCGCACAACTGTTATTTGAACAAAAGTTCGCCGAGTTGATTGTCAAGGAATGTCTCGAAGAATTGCGATATACGGTTCTTGATACACAGGAATTGCGTCGGGACAAAAGCACTGATTATCAAGTGGGTTGGGAAGATGGTATGTTTGATGCCGGTGAAACGATTAAGAACATTTTCGGAGTTGAAGAATGAAACCAGAAAAGTTCCAAGAATTGTTAGACGAGATTGAGGAGTTTATCGGTGCTCATAATTTGAGTAACCCGCACTATTTGTTTGATGAAGATATTATCAAAGCATTTTCACACTACAAAAAGAAACATGTCAAACGAGCATTGGAGGAAATTCGATGAGTAGTACCGTTCGTATAGCCTGGGATATGAACTTTGACAATACTGCAAGGTGGAATGATGTATCTGCTTGGGCTATACAATATTTTGGCCTACCGGGCGATAGATACCATTCACGCCTTGGGAAGATTTACATGGAATTTATTTTTAAAAGTGAGCAAGACGCTTTGATGATGAGTCTCAGATGGCTTGCTCCTATTGTTACACAAGATGAAATCACTGTGGAACACGTTGGGAACATGATCAATGCAATATAAACGGGCCATGGCCAAGGCAAGATGGGTTGATGAGATTGAAGGTTTTCTTCCTAAAAAAAGTATTGAAATTGGTTATGCTGAGATACAACCTAAATATCCTTATTGGGTCAAACCATTGAACTACTCTGCAGACGAGTGGCTTGATATGTCTGATTGGATCACTGAAACCATGGGGGAGAGTGATTGGTCATCGGCGAATGCTCGCTGTATAGGCAGTAATCAAAAGTTGTGGTTCCGTGATGAACGGGATCGCACTATGTTTATTTTGAGGTGGTCGTAATGGAACTTAAATCTAAATTTGTTCATCGTCCTGACAGGGATAGGTGGGAGATGCATTATAGTCTTACTGATCCTGCAAGTAAGTTTATGGAAATTTGGAAATGGTGCTGGGCTACATTTGGGAATCCTGGCACTCATCCTGATACAGGAGTAAAGAGTTCATGGGATTATCACGGTGGATGGTTATACTTTTATGAAGAAAAATATGTCACCTTGTTTATTTTGAGGTGGTCATGAGCGATACATCAAACTGGATTACATTTGGTAAAGAACGTTATTGGCAACATCCTGACATAGAGGAATGGTGCCACGAGCATGTAGGTCACGGCGGCTGGTCCTACCAAACTCCTAAAACTTGGGAGGGTATGGACGGCAAGATTTGGGCAATGCATAATATGTTTGGTAGTATAACTTATGCATTTAAAGAAGATAAACATTTTACCTGGTTTATATTGAGGTGGGCATGAAATACGAGCATATTGGCTGGTGTACAGAAGATGGGGCAGATAAAGTCTGGGGCATTATCTTGCTACAAGACAACAGAATGGATTTTGGTCCAGATTATACTTACAAAGATAACAAGTATGTATCATTCTGGGGTCGACGTGGAAAGAAACTACAGACTAAACTTTTTGAGGATTCGGCCTGGGGTGCAGAACAGATGTTTAATAAGAAACTGCAACGGGGATATCAAAAAGTGGATCAGGATAAGTTGTATTCTGTATATCCAGAGTTTGAGCAGGACTTGGAAAAGACTGCTGTATGGGCCATTCTAAGGTCCTAGGTATGATTGAAATAAAATTCAAAGAGTTAAATATATCTAAATATAGTGAGATGCGGGCCTGGTGTAAAAATCAGTTTGGTGCAGAAGCATTATGGAAAATACAGTTAGACAAACCCAACGGAATATCAATATGGTATACCCAGGGCGATTTCCCTAATCAACCCTTTACTGCAACACCTGTGGAAGTTGGCCAAGCACTTTTTGTTTTTAAAAATGATAAAGATGCTACATTTTTTAGTCTACGGTGGGCAAATGAGCAAGCATGAAATCAACGGGTTGTTCTTCTTTAGTCGCGGTCAGTTTTTGCCGTGCGGCCTTAACCTCAAAGATAAACTATGGTGGAGATTCATACCCGGAGTGGTTATCAATGTGGCATGGCCGACTGGTATGATTGTGGCAGGCCCTGGACCAGAAGATCCACGATGGCATGATTGGGGCGGCGCGGCTTATATAACTTTTGAGTCAGCAGACCCTAACGATCACTATCGCCCTTGGTTGGAAAAACATGTGGGCAAACAAGGGTGGGATTGGAATTGGGGTATGGCCGATCGAGATGCTACTGACAATCGTCTAACTATAAAGTTTAGACAGAAACACGCACAGTGGGCAACCATGGCAGCATTAATGTGGTCATGAAACCCAATCCCAACGAAAGTTATGAATCTTGGGCAGATCGTGTTTGTATGTTTGAACACGGCGCTGCCCTGCAGAGTATTGCACAGGGGGAAGATATAGATGTTGTAATGGAAAGAATGAGTCGCAAGATCATGAGCAAACTCTTACATCCTGTATACAAGTCAATATCTTCCAAGAAAACAGATTACGATCAAACAAAAGCCAGGCAAGAATACCAAGATCGCTATATTGATCGAGTACCAAGAGCAGCCGATCACATTGATGATGAGATCACTTGACACCAGGTTTGAATTAATTTATAATAAATAAATGTGTAGTAGACCTAATGGCTACTATACAACGGGCATAGGGCCCACATGATACATTACTTAAGAAAGGATAAAAATCATGACAAATCAATTAGTTCGTTTCGACACCAATGCTTTAAACAAAGCCCTTCTAGGATTTGATCAACTGTTCGATAATTTTGAACATCGTTTTGCAAATCAAATCAACAACAGTTATCCTCCATACAACATCCTAAAACACAATGACGACTCTTATGAGTTGGAAATTGCTGTTACAGGATTTGCTCCAGAGGAAATCTCAGTTGAGATCGATCAGACTCAACTCATTGTCAAGGGTGAACGAGTACGTGACGACGATGCTGAAACACAGTATCTACACCGCAGTCTTGCCACTCGCGACTTTACACGTTCATGGACTCTTGCTGAGCACATGGAAGTAGGCGAAGGCAGGATCAAGAATGGTGTTCTTACTATTGCTCTAACACGAGTAGTTCCAGAAGCGCTCAAACCGCGTCAACTGAAAATTACTGCTGAGTAAACTTCCGGGGGCTTCGTCCCCCTTTTGAAATCTAAATAAAATATGACCATTGACACCGTAATTGAAAAGAAAAAGATAACAGTTCGTAAACTCAAAGAACCCAGCAAGTATAAAGTCATTGTGTGTAATGACAATTTCACTTCTGTTGAATTTGTTATAGCCATGTTGGTTGAAGTATTTGGGCACGAACATCTTCAAGCTGTGCAAATTACTATGAATATACATAATCAAGGTAGTGCTGTTGCAGGAATTTATAGCTATGAAATTGCTGAACAAAAAACTTTAGAAGCAACTGAAATGGCCAGAATCAATGGGTATCCGTTAGTACTTAAAGTGGAAGCAGAATGAGCTTAAAAGATCTAACTAAAGATAAACACACACTGGCAGAGACCACGCCTTTTATGCGGGCAGTGTTTGCTGGTACAATGCCAATGACGGTGTGGATTGATTATACATATCAAAAACATCTTTGGTATAAAGAGATTGAACGTGCTGCCCAGGAGGCAGGCCTATTGGAGAATTTAGCAGGTATTGAACGTGCTGATCTAATCAAGTATGATTATAATGAAATGATCAAAGATACATTCATTTATAACACCTACAAGGAAGTTACCAAAGATTATGTTATCTATTTGAAAACATTGAAAGATCCTAAAAAAATTCTAGCACACTTGTATACCTGGCACATGGGTGATATGTTTGGTGGACAGATGATTAAGAAAATTATTGATGCTCCACATAGTCATTTAGAGTTTGCCAATGCCATGTCGCTTATCTCAGTAATGCGCCCTATGCTGACTGATGATCTAGCAGATGAAGCCAACACGGCCTTTGACTGGGCAATTAAAATCTTAAACGAATATGACTGTTGATGTATGGGCTAGAATTGAACAACTGGCCAAACATATTGAACATAAGTTTGCTGCCACTGGCGAACTGGTAAAAGATCATGCTGCCGAATATGATTGGTACAATTCCATTTATACCAGCCCCCGTTATCGTAGAGCACACATAGAAATTGTAGATAATAGAGAGACTCATAAACTCTATATTCTACATTGTACCGTATTCCCACACTACAATGATCCTAGCCCCATTTGGGGGTTTGATGCTGTATGTGGCCCCAGTAAGATCACAGGTGCATTCCATGATTTTAGTATGCCCGGATTTGCCGAGCATCCCATGAGTCAATGGTGGGAGAAAACCAGTGCAGAATATCAGTGGCATAAACCCCGCACCTTGCCTGATTGGGCACAGGCAATTTTCAGTAAGAGCATGGTTGCAGCAGGCAATGTCAATACTGAAGAAGAACTTGAAGCATTATGCACACTTGCAGAACGTGCGCTAGACTGCTATTTATTCAGTGTGGGCGTGACACAGCAGGATGCAGCTGACTATCATCAACTACAGAACCGTTATTGTCATTATCAAAAACAGAACCCGCATGTGATCAAGAGTATGGTTGCAATGGGTGTGCCCGAAGCAGTTATGACACGATTTGTTCATACAGTATTGTTTCCTGAAGTTGCATAAATAAAAGTATGAGATCATTTGAATTTTTATTTGAAAAGAAAACAGAAACTGTAGCACCCAGTGCGGGCGAGCCCGATACAGATCCGCTATATAGTTTAAAGCTATCAATAGCACATAAGATTAAAGATCTTCCACCATCTGAAGAAACCAAACACAGTTTACAGGAAGTAGAAGACATTATTGATTCAATGCAGTTGGGTGGTCGTAAAAAAGCAACAGAGGCAGGATTTGACGGCTGGAACGACAAAGATGTACAGTCGGCAAAAAAAATGTTGGCAAAATATGTTGTAAGTCTTGATGCTCCCATTGAATACAAACGATCAATGTTAGAGCAATGGAAAAATGGTGGATTAATTGATATTGATATTCTGTTTTCGACTGGAAAACCAAAACAACACTCAATTGGTGAAATTGTAAAAGGATATGATACAAACCCTGCTGTTAAAGAACTAGCAACTGATTTAATGCAAGTTTCTGGGGTAGGAAAAGGCAAGGGCGAGTTCATGCTCAAGGTATTAAGTCCTGCAATAACACATCCACCAGGCGGCAAAGGCGACATTGAAGTAATAAAATATGGCACAGTTGAAGTTAAAACAACAGATGGCGGAGCAGGAAGATTTACAGATCGTCAAGTTAAACCAGGTAAAGGTTATCAAGCAGCAGTTAACGATTTCTTTGAAACGTTCAAAACTTATTTAAAAACAGAAAATGCTGCTGCCGAAACTCCACCACCTGTTGCGCCTCCTGCTACCCCCGCACCTACTGCACCTGCCGCACCAGAAAATGATACTGCTCGTTTACAACAACTAGCAGGTATTGCCCCTACAACACCAGTTCCTACTGAACCTGAAGTTACTGAAGCTAGGAAACCCAAAACTCCTAAAACGACAACAGCTAAAAAGATGTATTCTGCGGCGGGTATAAACATTGATCAACTAAGTCAGTTATATAGTAGTCTTCCAACAGATCTTCGTGGTGTGTTTACAAATAAGCTAACCGCAGTTGTTGATCAGGTGTTTGTTGCTGCTCCAGAATATAGTGGAGCATTTGTTACAGCATTGACTACAGGCACTGTTGCAAAAGCCAAACAGTTATACGGTGTTGGTATACTTAATAATTACATGGCACAAAAAACTGATAAAGGAATTTTGTACATTAATTTAAGAAGCAATCCTCCTACATTTACATTCTTTACTGACAACACTAGTTTAAATGACGCAGGCATGAGATTGAATATCGAAACAACATATCCTGTGACCAATGATATACAGAATGCATATCCAAAAACTAGCATTGTTACTACTGGTCAAGCACAACCTGCTGCTATGGTTCCACCTGAGGTAACATAATGAAAAAACTATTAATCTGTGCTCTACTAATTCCCTTTATAGTATCGGCAAGCGACAATCCTATAAAGGTCAATAAACCGGTAATGTGTGATGATACCAAGTCGGTTATGGATGCACTGGTTAATGGCGAATTTAAAGAAGTACCAGTATGGTCCGGCACCGGTGAACAAAGTAACTTTGGTCTGTTGATAAATCAACAAACTGGAACTTGGACATTGGTTGAGTTTAATAAAGAAGTCACCTGTGTCTTGGGTATTGGTGAAAAGTCCCGTGCTTTGAGTTTTGGTAAGAAAACTATACTTTAATTAAACTTTTTTCATTTAATGGTTGCACAGCCATTACTGATCCTGTACAATAGTTTAGCAGGATCGGATCAATGAAAAGAAAATTAACAATAATATTAAGAACTTGTGGTAGAGTACATGCTATACATGGCAACCGCTATGTAGATAAAACCAAACCCGAAATCATCAATGTCTGCGTAAGCAGTTTAGTTGACAGCATTAATCATGTCACTGAGCACGACATAGAATTTTTTGTTCTTGATGATCACAGCAGCGAACAATGCGTAGCAGATATCAAGACTATTATCAGTCATTGTAAATTTAAAACTACATTTATCAGTGTAGAAGATGGCACTGGCAATGCTCACACAATGAGTCGAGTATTTGATCTAGTAGAAAGTTCTGCAACAGATTTATGGTATCATGTTGAAGATGATTATCTTCATAAACCAGAAGCAATCCAAGACATGATTGATTCAGTTGAACAGTTCGAAAGCAACACTGGTCAAAAGGTAGCAATTAATCCGCACGATGACATTTGGCGTTATGTACATCAAATATATGACAGTATCATTCTGTTAGGCCCCAATCGTCATTACAGAACTGTCAAACATACTACCTATACAGTACTGGCAAGTCGTGCTATATACGATCAGTATCGACAGCATTTTCAAAGTATTGTCACTCTTACTGCACAGCGGGCAGATTGGGTAGAAGATAAGAGTATTAATCTAATCTGGAACAAACTAGACGTTATGTTGTTTAGTCCCATACCTGGACTAGCATTTCATATCATGGATGAGTCAGGTAAAGACCCTTACTTGGATTTTGATGCCTTATGGAATAGCATTCCGGAACTGTGGCATGAGTAAAGATATATCCCTAGTCATTGTAGATACAGCAAGCCCGGCTCTGGCTCGGTTTGCCATTGAGCAGACATTAAGGACCATTGATTGCAAAAGAGTATTGGTATTCAGTGATCAAGAAATTGTTGCAGGCGCAACACATATACCGATCAGAAAGAATATCAATCTCTACGACTATAGTGAGATCATGTTAAACCATCTTTGGCTGCATGTTGAAACTGAACATGCTCTAGTTATACAATGGGATAGCATGGCTGTTAATCAACATCTCTGGACTGATGACTTTTTAAAGTATGATTACATAGGTGCAATTTGGCCATGGCCTACACAAGGTATAGAAATGGGCAATGGTGGGTTTAGTCTACGTTCAAGAAAACTTTTAGAGGCCTTACGAGATCCTAAAATTCACTTGGGACCAGTATCTGGCCAGAATGAGGATATTGCCATCTGTGTTGAACATAGACAACTGTTATTAGACCAAGGTATCAAATATGCACCTAGTCAGGTAGCCAGACAGTTTGCTACAGAGAATGAATGGTTGGCGCCCACATTTGGGTTTCATGGAATATGGAACCTACCAAGATTTTTGCCAGAAGCAGATATACGTTATGCAATTGAAAACATGCCAATACGCTTTTGGCAAGATCATAGCAAAGTAAATGCACTTGCAAAAACTCTTCATGAGCACGGTTTCAATATCTTACTGGACCTGTGCGCTAAAAAATTAAATACCATATGAACACATTTGACGTTTTTGATACACTAATAGCAAGACGCTATATTACCACACATGAAGTATGGAGAAGATTGGGTATTGAATTTAATTTACCTAATTTTGTTAATACACGACAAGTACCCGATGATGGGTCAAGATCATTTAAACAGATATATGATATGCTGGTCCAACAAGGGGTTGTGCCTCAACATATTAGAGATGTTGTTTACAATCGAGAAATTGAATTAGAAATAGAAACAACATTTCCTGTGCAGGAAAATATTGATAAAGTTGAGGATGGTGATTTATTGATATCTGATATGTATTTGCCCCCTGAGGTTATTTTACAAATGGTTAGATCTTCTGGTTTAAAAAAACAAGTAACCATTTATCAAAGTAATGCAGGTAAAGGTAACGGATCCGTTTGGGCAGATCTTATTAC
>Ga0114958_10000914_pt1 | contig 24321 bp, 27 predicted proteins | sample C_130208_EF_Meta_FD_89577 | JGI IMG/M metagenome (GOLD analysis project Ga0114958, IMG submission 89577) | Freshwater microbial communities from Lake Croche, Canada to study carbon cycling - C_130208_EF_MetaG | ecosystem: Environmental > Aquatic > Freshwater > Lake | place: Lake Croche, Canada... | reverse complement strand
TCAAGCAAAAGTATAATCAGCTAAAGGCTGATTTACTTTTGCGCAATCGCTAGATCAAGCAAAAGTATAATCAGCTAAAGGCTGATTTACTTTTGCGCAATCGCTAGATCAAGCAAAAGTATATTGATTTGAAAAATCAATTATTTAAAGACTAGCGATGATAAATATATTCATTTAAAATTGATTTAAAATTATATAATTATATAATTTTATAATAATAGATGAATAATCATATAATGTCTGAACAATTATCAAAATTACCACTCTTACCACCATCCCCTAGATCTACCCCAGAAACTACTCCTAAATTAACTAAAAAATTAAGACCAGAATATAATCATTCTATATGGCCATCACCAATCCCTAAATTATTAGTAAAACGTATTGATTATTATATTAATATTACAGTTCCTAAACGAATAACTCATCAACAAGCATTAGATATTCTTGCTAAACAATTTAACTGTACTGTTGAAGAATTTTTAAAGAAGAGTAAAAAAGAAGTATATGGAAGATGGTTTACAATCAATTCACCATATGGTCGGTATGTTCAAGATCCGTTTAATTCAAGATATAAAAGTCGATTATATTAGGTAGCTGGTAAAGTACCGTAAAGTGCCAAACTTAAGTACCGTTAAAAACTAAAAATAAAGAACCCGATGCTAAAAAAACTAAAATAAGTTTTAAATTGGATTTTTAAATTATATTTTATATAACTTATATAATATATAATATATGTCTGATGATACAGTTATCATATCATTAACTTCAATTAAACGAAGATATGATGAAAAAATATTACATAATACACTTGATGCATTAGTAAATCTAAATTATGATGATTACATTATTGTATTAAATATTTCAAAAGAACCAAAATATCTTGATACTGGTTTTACAGATGACGATATTAAATGTTTAAAAGAATTATATCCAAAAATAATGATTAATATTGTAGAAAATTATGGATCACTTCGTAAAATTATACCTACATTAAAACTATTTAATAATAATATAATTATTACAGTAGACGATGATTGTATTTATGATAAAAATTTAATATCTACATTTGTAAACGTATATAATTTACATAAATGTATAGTTTCTTCAAGATGTAGAAATATTGATATGAATTCACATCAAAGTATCTTTTATCATTCAGAAGCAAATTATAATGATTTTAGATTAGATTTATTGCCAGAAGGTATAGGTGATATCTTATATCACTCGTCTATGTTTGATAGTAAATTTATAAATTTTAATTTTAATAATCTTGAAGTTGAATTTCTTAAAAATGATGATTTACTACTAAGAGCATATACTTATCTTAAGAATATACCAGTTTATTATAAATTTAGTTCTTACGATGATCAATGTCCATTCGGATTATATGGTGATTTTAATATGTATTATATTATTAATTTCAAAAAATTTATTGATAAAGTTAAATTTATATTAGATTAGGTTATTAAGAATTTAAATTAACTCTTTAAAATGTTTAAGTATTTAAGCATTTTAGCTTTTAAAGCAATATATTTTATCTTATACTTTTTATATTTCTTATAATTACAATCGATATTCCACATATTCAATTGATTTATAATATTTCTCTTACTAGGTGTATCTTTAATAAGATCTAATACTTCATTAATTAACATTTCAAATTCAATTGTATGTTGTTTTTTAATTGGAATATATCCTTTTTCATATTTATTAATCTCATTTGTGTCATTTATAGTATCTAACTCTATTTTAATTTCATTTAAACATTTTTTAAATTGTTGACCAAATTGCACAGATATTTCAGAATATATCTCAATATTTCTTCTACTATCATCATTTATTTTAGGTCCTTTACAAATTGGATTTTTTATAATAAATGAATTAAAGTATGGTTTTGTAACTATACTATCAGTAGTTAAAGTAATATTTACGATTTCTGATTTAAAAAATGGTAACTTTTGAAAATTTATAATTAGATTTTGTAAAACTGGTAATAAAAGTTCTCTATAATCATCTTCTGATCCAAATTTAAAAAACGTTAAATTATCTTCTTTTTTCATATCTAAACTAAGTTTACTTCTTACTTTTAATTTCTTATCGCGAATCGGATAATAATGACTTAATCTTCCTTCATTATAGTTAATTAAATTTTTATTATTTAAACATAAAAATAAATCTAATAAATTAATGATTCTAGGTAATACTGATGTAATACCAATCTGTTTTACTTGCATTTTTTTACCAAGTAATTCTTCTATATTTTCATGATATTCATTTAAATTTATATTCTCTAGTATAACATATTTAAATAATCCTCCCTTAGTTAAGATTCCTCCTTGTGAAAATGGACATGAATATTGACTTAAGGATTCATTAAAACATATAAATGGAAATAGTAAATTTGCTCTTAATTCATTTGTATGTCCATCAGATATGTAATACGGAATTTCTGCTTTTGTTACAATATTGGTACTTCTATTAGTCATCTTTAATTCATACATAATTACTAGATAATAATGTTTTTCATCTATTGTTAAAACTACTTTTATTGGTGTAAATTCAAAAATATAAAGTTCTAGATTAAATGTTAATTTATAAATATTATCTTTAATAAATGAATTATACCTTACAGATAATTTTTCTAAATCAATAGATCTACGAAGTGCATTATTATAATTTATAATATCAATATCTGAAACTGGAAATAATTGATCTTCTAGTATATGAGTTCTTATTATTTTAGATTCATATTCTTGAATTTTATAAAGTGGCATATAAACATAATCATCGAGATCTTCATCGCGATGATTAATATGCTCTAATATTTTTGATATCTTTTTATTATATAATACATCATTTCCGACTGAAAAACTATATTTATATCCATACATATTTGATGCTAAACTCATATCCTATATTATTGAATATATTAATTCAATATAAAAAAAATGAAACTTTAAAATTCTAATTGGAATATATATATAATTTATAATGCGTCTAATAGAATTTAAGGATTTAATTCCTGGCAAAAGATATAAGGTATTACAACGTGCTTGGTCTACAAATGATTGGTCTAATTGTGAAATAAAAGTATTAGGTGAGTTTATTTCAAAATTAGATGGTCCAGATTGGTGTGATGGATTATGTGTATTTAAAAAATCTGATGGAACCAGTATTAAACACCGTCATCGTGAAATTCATCTATATAGTCAAATATATGAAAGTGAACCTATTGAAAATAAAATAATAATTAGAATTTAAAACTATTTTATAGATATATATATGAATCATCTAATAATCATTACATTATTTCAAACTATTTATTTATTTTATATGTATTTTATTTTTGAAACTAATTATAGTTTTTCATCAGCAGTTTTTGACAAACAAGTTCAATCTATGGGAACCTTCTTTATCCATAATACAAATATATATGAAAATAAAATATGTGGATTTGGTAGATTAATGGCTATAATTGCAATTATACTTGCATTTATACGTTTATCAGTCATATATAATAACTTTGAACATTCAAAGATATCAATTATTAATAAAACACTTATATTTGATATAATATGTATAATATTAGCATATATCATGAACTTAAATGCATTAATATACATTATGCCTGTTATTATAGGTGAGTTATATATCTTATACACCCTTGTATAATCTTTTGTTTCTTTTATAATTATTATAAAAAAAATTGAAAATAATTTATAATATATGCTTTATTATAGATGAGTAGGCTTTGGTAAGGATATATGTTGCCACGTTGCTTCTGATCTCCCCGCTTTGCACCCATGTAAGTCCTCTAAAAACAAAAAATAATTTATTATTATTTGTTTCCGTCCATACTATGACGTTAAACCAGTATAAGCATGTAGAATAGGTTAATACGAAATACATGCAGTGAAAAATGAAATACGATACTATTAGAGAAATACTAGTAGCAAAGACGTACACATGAGCATATAAAGTAGGTTAATACGAAATATATGCAGTGAAAAATGAAATACGATACTATTAGAGAAATACTAGTAGCAAAGACGTACACACTGTCCAGGAATGACATTAAAAGACCGATCTATATAGAAGGGAGAAGGTGGGCCCGACTATATATCTGCAGTGAAGAAGTAGACGTTAGGTTCCGCGAAAGGAATTCAGTCCCAACGTAGTGTATGATGGAGGTGGTCCTGTTGTATATTATCGTAATGGTCGCAGATAGAAGTACCTTCGGGGAAAATATCTGCATGCGATCCATAGGTCATACCTAGAGGAGCGCGCTGAAAAAACAAAAAATAATTAATTATTCTTTGTTTTACAGATCACAATCTAAAAATATTACGTCTAGGTATGACGTTAAAGACCGATCTATTGAATTGGAGCACTTTGATGCGCCATCTCAATACTGCATTGAAGAAGCAGCGTAAGTTTCCACGTTAAGGAACTCAGTCTCGACGATACAGTATAAAATGGAACTTTAACCATCTAAATATCGTAGTAATTGCTTATGCCTGGAGGGAAAGGTGAGAGAGCAGGTGGTCCATAGTCCCTAGAGGAGCACCCTGAAAAAATAAAAAAATTAATTTATTAATTTTTTTATTTTCTTTCTTGTTTTATAGTTAAATCATAAAAATTGATTAATTAAAATTTTAACAATATATTATATATCTATATACAATATATTATGTCATCTTTGGAATCTTTGATAGATAGAGAAAAACGAATTACACTGCTTCGTCAGAATCTTACTATATTTAAAAATGCTGTACGTCGAACACGTGATAAATCAGAAGAAGCATTTAACCGTGCAGAAATTGGTTTAACTCAGGATTATATATACAGGGATATAGTTGAGAAACAAATTGATGCATATAAAAATGCTAAAAAATTAGCAGATGAATCAATAAATACTGAAAATTGGTCTAATCTAAATGAATTAGCTAATAAAGAAAAGCATATATTAGCTGAAAATTTAAAAACATATGAACGTGTACGAGATGTTGAAGCATTAGAAATTTCTAATAATGCAATTCTTGATGAAGAAAATGCACGTCAATTTATGTTAAACTGTATGGCAGATTTAATTGGCGAGCTTATTGAACTAGCTGGTGATAAAAGTGAACTTATAATTGAAGAAGCAAAGTTATTATTGAATGATGTATATTTTAGTGTTACACCAGTTGATGATATGTATGTAAATGATGCCCCTTTAAATAATAAACCGATTCGTAAAGTTCATTTTGATAATTAATAATTTTGAGTCTAATGAAGATTCTTAATTGTTGTTGCATATTGTTTTATATCTGAAAAGTGTTTTTCAACTAATTGTTTTTCATTTAATTGTGTCCCTTTAAAGGGTCCAGTTAAAACTTTTTTATTTTTTTCATATTTTTTATAAGGAATATTTGAATTATTTTTATTATAAAAATAAGACATTACTTTCCATGTTGAGGGTCCATGATATTCATGTCCTTCATCTTGCTTATCAAATTCTATTGGAATTGAAGTTATTATCTTTCTATTCATATTATATTTGAATATATATTTATTATAAATTAATTATTTTATTATATTAACTCTTTCTCTTTCAATAAATTTAATATTAACTCTAATTGGAAAGATTCCATTTTTATTTAATATTGATCCAATCGTTACATCTTCTAAACCATAACTGATATTCTCTATAGCAACTATATGTTTTATTGATGTCTTTGATATCCAATATCCCAATCCATAACAATAAGAACTAGTTTGATGTATTAACTTAAGATCTTTATTTTCAAATTTATTAACAGCTGATGTTTTTATAGCTCTACTTGTACATGAATCTATTCTTAATCCCCAATACGGTATTAATATATTTTTATTTATATTATTAATTAATTCATTTTTATCTTCAAAGAATATATCTTCATCTGTTTTAAATATTCCAACTGTATTTGGATAATTTTCATATATCCATTTAAAAGCAGCATGAATTTTAATTGGAAGAGCTTCATATGTATCCTCAACTTGTAATGTTAGTAGACTACCATTAAAATTTGTCTCACAATTTAAATCACCTATAATACATATAGTAATATATGAATCTGATTTCATTCTTTCATATGCATTTAGTAAAGACTGATAATATTTTTTACATCCACATATGAGTAAAACTGGCAATGAAGACATATCTATAAATCTATAATATAAAAAAATTGAAAAAGTTATTTTGTATATTAACAATATATAAAATATTGTAATACAAGCATGAAAATTAACATTAAAGATAATATTCTGATTGTAAATTTTTGTGGAAATAAGAAATTGATGAACGATACATTGGATCCTCTTTCGAATGAATATGAAGGTCCGCTTGTTAATCGCCAAGGTCATAATTTTCCAGCGTCTTTCATTCCAAAGACACATACTCTTTTTCCACACAAAGATAAGTGTGCATATGTTATTGGTGTTCTCAATACAACATCACTTCAGCATGAACTGCTTCATGCGAAATTTTATATTGATGTAGTTTATCGTGAATCAATTATTAAGGAATGGTCTAGTTTAACTGCAGATACGCGTACTAAGATCACTCTTTATTTAAAAAGACTTGGATATTCTGACAAGGTAATTATTGATGAGTACCAAGCATATCGCTACACAGAAAAACCAAATTTTTTTGGGTTTAAGATTATTTAGATTTTTTATTTATATCACTTAAATTTTATTTATATATATATATGAGTAGTAATTCAATTGAATTCAAAAAAAAATATTTAAAGTATAAAAATAAATATATTGCCTTAAAGGATCAATTATCTATTACACAAGGTACACAAGGTACTCAAACTAAACAAGATAAAACAATTAAACAAACCGGTGGTTTACACGAAAAATCAATATTTCCACGTAATATTCCAAAAATACTTGAAGATCCAAGTTATACAAATTACATAAATAATTTACAATTTTATTTAACTGAAAATGCAGGATTAAATAACTTATGGATGATGATTGGGGCAACTAATATAGATGATCATTTTGATTTATCTAGATTTCATAGAGAATATGATATTACTATAACAGGATATGCACCATTAAATATTAATGAACCAAATTTATTATCATTATATTCACATGATAATGATATTCGCGAATCATTACCAGCTGCAGAACATAATTTATATACTACATTAGGATACAGGCATGTATATGATCTACTCGTCCGTTACTTACCACATAAATTTTCAAAAATAATATATGATTGGTCTACAACTAAATTTATACTTGCTAATAATAAAATATTTCGCGAATTAGAAGTAATAAAGAATTTAATTGCATTAAACGGTGAATTATATATTGATACTTTTAGAGAAGGTAATGCATTTCTTCTATATCTTAAGACAACTGATGGTAATAATTATTATCTTAAAAATTCTACTTGGGATCCAATCGCTCGAGTACGTAGTGTTGAATTTAATGTTACACCTGATATATTAGGAAGATATGTTGAATATAATAATGGATATAGTATAAGAGTATTTCAAGCAGGATTGCCAAAGATTAGTGATCCTGAAGCTTTATTTACACATATGAGACCAGATGGTTCTATACCTAAAACAGAAATAGATAATCATATTAGAGATTCAGATTATCATGCAGCTATAGAAAAAACTAGACATGATACTGAAACTATGCGGAGATTAGATATTATATTTCCTCCAGAACAATATAGAATAAGATATCTACAAAATACTGAATATCCCAATAATCCTAATGATGAATCTAAATGTATTAATAATTTTTATTTAATTACCAGAATTGTATAATTTTTTACAATTCTTAAAAAATTGAATCTTTATGATATTATAATCATATTATAATATCATTATAAACTATATAATTGAAAATGGAAGGAATCTGGACTGTAATCCCAACTGTATTTAATAATCAAATTGAAAATATTATGGATCTAAATTCAATGGGTCAACTAATAGAAAGACAAATAAAAGCAGATGTAACTGGAATTGTCCTATTAGGAACAACAAGCGAAGTAAGTACGCTATCAAAAGATGAACAAATTGAACAAGTTAAACAATTAACTGAAAAATATTGGAATCAAGTATATATTATGGTTGGTGTATCTGGTAATAATACTGCTGAAATTAATGATATGATTAATCAAATTAAACATCATTGTGATTATATTATGCTTACAGTACCTTATTATAATAAACCCAATCAAGAAGGGTTGGAAGAACATTTTAAATATCTTGCAAATAATAATTCAGATGCAAAATTTGTATTATATAATGTTCCTGGAAGAACTGGTGTAAATCTAGAAGTAGATACACTTGTTGATATTTTAAAAGATTGTCCAAATATTGTAGGTATTAAAGAAGCATCTGGAAATATTAGTCAAATTCAGGATACAGTTGCTCGTACACATATATCAGTAATGTGTGGAGATGATAATCTATTTATTCCAGCAATGTCAGTTGGATGTAAAGGATTAATTAGTGTTGCTTCTAATATTGTTCCATCTACTTTAGTAAGTATTTACAATCAACTTATTAAAGAAGAATATGTAAATGCACGAATTAATTATAGTACAATACATAATATTTGTAAGACTTGTTTCATAACATCAAATCCAATACCATTAAAAATGATTCTACATAAAATGAGTCTAATTAGTAGTGACTATGTTCGATTACCATTGAAAGTACCAACAAATATTACAATAATAGAATCAATTGATAAAACTGTTGATTATATTATGAAGAATTTTTAGATAATCTTCAAATAATACTTGAGTTGTAAAAATTATATATATTTAATGCTAATTTTTTAACTGCTTCAACAATAATTTCATCTTCAAAATCTTTTTCTATATACCCATTTATAATATTTATTTTTTCTTCATTTATAACATCTTGTGTTTCATCAATGCAATTGATAACAATATCAAAAACACGATCAAATATTTTCTTTAGTGCAGCATCTTTAGTTGTTGTAATCCATTTATTCTTTTCTTTAACCTTACAAAATTTATTATTTAAATTATCAATCTTAATAGTCTGATTTTCTGGATGCTTTTCATTAAGATATATTTCATCTGATAACTTTAATAAAATATCTTCAGAATAATTATTTTTAATTAATTTTAATAATGATTTATTTGCAATATAATCAACGTTTTCATTTCCAAAATTGTTAATATTATAATTTATAATATTATTACTATTTGTATTTGTATTATGCATATTAATATTTATTGCAACTTTTGTATTTAATAAAACAATTTTTGTATTTATTGAAACATCATTATTTAAAATATCATTAATACTCATATCATTTAGATTTGGATTGATTATTTTAATTAATTTTATTTTATTTTCGTTATTTAACTTTGAATTTAATATATCTAATAAAGCATTTTTATGTTCCTCCTTATTAGATACATTAAGCTGTATATCTGTATTTATTAATATACAATTATTTTTTTCATTATGTTGTATTAGATTTTTCTTTTGTGTAAAATATTTATTACATCTATTACATTTATAATCTGTTTTTATATTACATTTAATTTTCTTATTTTCATGTCTTTGTAAGGATTGTTTATTTGTAAATAATTTATTACACATTTTACATTTATTATCTTCCATTTTGTATTTTATAATAATATATAAATATATATATATTTCTAAGTTAGCAGAAACGAAAAAGTAAAGAAAGTTATAAAATTACAGATATTGATATAATTTATGATTAATTATATCAATTTATTAATTATTGTGATATGGTTTTTAGCAATTTATTCTTTAGTAAAAACGAAAAATATATAACTAATAATATTAATATCATATATTGATTATAATTATATTTATATTTGTGTAAATGCGTATGATTTCTATATTTATATTTTCTTTTTTGCTAATTATCTTGGTAAACAATAATCAATCATATTAAGATATTAAAATAAGTTTAATTTAATATATCAATGCCATAACTTTTCCTTTTTGCTTTGCTTAGCAAAAAGGAAAAGTTCATTTGAAAAAAAAAAATAAAATTGATTTTTAAAAAATAAAAAATAAAAATTCCTATAAAAATAATAAAAATTTTATTCTTTTTATAAAAAATTGATTTTTTTATTACATATATTTAAGTATATCAATTTATATATACATAAATATGTCAATGCAACAAAACCCTGAATTTAAGGGTAAATCTTATACAATTAAAGAGAATGAAGAACAGATTGTAAAATTTTGGATCGATCAACAGATCTTTCAAAAATCTATTGACCAAAATAAAGAGAATAAACCATTTATTTTTTATGATGGTCCACCATTTGCAACTGGTACACCACACTATGGTCATATTTTAGCAGGTTCTATCAAAGATGTTATTGGAAGATATCAAACACTAAAAGGTAACTATGTACCGCGGCGTGCTGGTTGGGACACACATGGTCTTCCAATTGAATTTGAAATTGAAAAGAAACTTGGTATTAAAACAAAAGATCAAGTTAAGGCTTTTGGAATTGATAATTATAACGAGGAATGTCGTAAGATTGTAATGACTTATGCAGGCGAATGGGAATCAACTATGGATCGTCTTGGACGATGGATTGATTTTAAGAATGATTATAAAACAATGGATGTAGAATTTATGAGCAAAGTATGGAATGTATTTGCAAGAATCTATGAAAAAGGACTAATTTATGAAGGTGTAAAAATTATGCCATATTCAATTGGATGTACAACTCCTCTATCTAATTTTGAAGCAACTAGTAATTATCAAATGGTATCAGATAGAACTGTTATTGTTAGATTTAAACTAAAGAACCAAACAAATCCAGCAAATTCAAACTACTATATTCTTAGTTGGACGACAACTCCATGGACTCTTCCTTCACACTATGCTCTATGTATTAATAAGAACTTGACATATTGTCTCATTAAATATGTAAATGAATTTTATTATATTTGTAAATCTCGTATTGAGTTTCTTAAAGAGAAACTTAAGGCTGATGTAGAAGTAGTATCAGAACTTTCTGGTGCAGATCTAGTTGGTCTTGAATATGAGCCACTTTATAATTTTCATAATCAATCTATCTATAAGGTAATCGAAGATGATTATGTTACAGATGATTCCGGTACGGGTGTCGTACATATTGCACCTGCATTTGGTGAAGACGATTATCGCGTATCACTCAAATATAATCTAATTACTAAAGAACTAGGATCTCTATATTGTCATATTGATGATGGAGGTATTGGTCAAAATTGTGATGAATTTAGTGGAATGGATATTAAAAAGATGACAAATTCAGTTCTTAAGAATCTGCAAACAGATCAAAAGGCTTTTGTAGTTTTTGATTATAATCATAGTTATCCATTCTGTTGGCGATCTGATACACCACTTATTTATAAAGCAGTTAAATGTTGGTTCCTAAATGTAGAAACTATTAAAGCTCGTATGATTGAACTTAATAAGACTATCAATTGGGTACCTGAAAATGTTGGATCTGGTCGGTTTAATAGTTGGCTAGAAAATACACGCGATTGGTGTATTTCTCGTAATCGTTATTGGGGAACTCCTATTCCAGTATGGAAATCAGACGACGGTGATGTAATTGTTATTAAATCTAAAGAACATCTTGAAGAACTAGTTGGATTTCCAGTAAATGATCTTCATAGACATCATATTGATCAACTAGTGATTAATAAGAATGGTAAAGATTATCATCGTGAAGAAACAGTACTTGATTGTTGGTTTGAATCTGGAAGTGTACCATTTGCTTCACCAACTGTAGGATATCCAGCAGATTTTATTGCCGAAGGTCTTGATCAAACTCGTGGTTGGTTTTACACCTTACTTGTAATTGGTACTATTCTTGAGGATAAGGCTCCATTTAAGAATGTAATTGTTAATGGACTTGTACTTGCATCAGATGGTAAGAAAATGAGTAAGCGTCTAAAAAATTATCCAGATCCACTTGAAATTGTTAATACATATGGTGCAGATGCTCTTAGATATTATCTAATCATGTCAGGTGCATCAATGGCATCAGAACTACGATTTAAGGAAAATGAAGTTAAGGAGGTATTACAAACAGTAATTATCCCACTAACTAATAGTTTGGCCTTTTATGAAGAATATTATACTCTATTTTGCAAATCTTATAGATTTACTGAGGTAGAATCAACTCTTCCTTTTGATAAATGGATTCTAAAGAAAACCTATGATTTTGTAACTCAAGTGTCACAATCACTCAATGATTATAAAATTAATCCAATTTCTGATATGCTCATTAAGTATATTGATAATTTGAATAATAGTTATATTCGTCTAAATCGTGATATTCTAAAAGGTAAAGATGAAGATGATAAAGATGGTATGAAATGTTTGTCTGCTCTAAGCACATTACGAAAGGTATTAAGTATTCTTAGTGTTTATTTAAGTCCAATTCTACCATTCTTTTGTGAAAAGATGCATCTAGCTCTAATGAATAATTCAATCATTGAATCAGTACATCTTTCACTTATTGCAAATGTATCAATTGAACAATATAATCGTACAAACGATGATGATATTAATATGATTTCCAATATGCTAAATGTTATTAATATGATTCATCTTATTAGAACTGAGAATAATCTTCAACTTAAGAAACCGCTAAAAAATATTCAAATTTATGGAGATGATAATAGTCTAGATATTCTAAAGAAAGTTGAGTTGTATATTTTAACTGAAGGTAATATTCTAGAGGTTGAATATAAAAAATGGGAAGCAACTACATATCAATATAAATATGAAATTAATATGAAAGCTGCTGGTAAACAATTGCGTGATAAAAGAAGTAATTTTGAAAAATTTATGACTACTGTTGAACAATCTGAATTAGCACATGTTTATTTTGGAAGTAGATTATTTTGGGGAATGGATACTATTGTAAATGATTTGATTACAGTTTATCAGGTAATTCCTGACGGAGAATCATCAACATACACATATAAAGTAAAAGAAGATAACATTAATAAACTTAAGATCAAATTGAATATTGATATGGATGATAATACATTGGAATTATATGTTGCTAAGAATATTGCAACTACATTTCAAAGACTTCGTAAAATTGGAGGATTTCATGTTTATGATAAATTAAGACTACTTATGAAAAATAATAAATATAGTGAAATTGTTAATAAACATATGGAATATATTTATAAGACAACACGAGTAAATATTGAATTAATTGATGAATCCTTAACAGATTTTTCTTTTAATAAACAAATTGAAGTAAATGATGAAACATGTGATATGTATTTAGTGAAAGCGTCTGCGACGTAAACCACCATCTGTAAAATTACCACAACATTTACAAAAACCACATAGAACACCATATGTACATTGTATAATGTTTATTAAATTTTTATCAGAGCAACCAATTTCATGTTTTATAATTGAATCATAACTTGGATGTACATCTGATGAAACATTAACTTTTTGAGCTAATTTAATTTCATTCATAACTTCTAACATAATTTTATGACTTACATTATCTATATTTTTAAAGTTTTGTATGATTGATTTAGGTTTGTTTTGATCAAAGCTTTTTAATGTGTTATTATTGGTATTTGTCATTTATAATTCGTATTTATTTATAATTATCTATATATAAATAAATTATGATTTTTAAACTAATCTAACATCCATAGCATTCATCATAATTAATTGGTTTACTATCAATTATACTTTTAAATGAATCATTGTATTCTTCCTTTAATTTCTCTAATAATAAAAATAATTTTACATCATTGTATTTAGAATTATCTATAGGTTCTTCAAATATATTCTTATAATATTCTGTAATATCGTTTCTCTTAATAAATTCTAATTCTACAATATATCTTAAGTTGCATTTATCAGATAAATATGCTAATAATGATGTATCAAAGATCCTAAATATATTTTCCATTGAAAAACACCTATGTAAATTAATTGATTTTTCCATCTAATTTATATATAATAAATATTTATCTTCTAAATAAAATAAAAAGATATCAATTTTTATTTAAAAAAATAAAACTAATAAAACTAATAAAACTAATAAAACTAAATGAATGAAAATATTGATTTTCTTACTTTTAAAAATACATATTTTAAATCCTATAAAAAAGAAATAAATCATTCAGATATAAATAAAGATCAAAAGAAAACATATGAAATAAAATCATGGAATAAGGATTTTTATGGATTTCCATTTCAAAAAATTGTAGATAAATCTGGAAATGATATTAAGGTTGTTGCTATATCTGCGCCATTGTACGAAGGTCAGCGTAAAGATTTCGAAGAATTAAAAAAAAATAATTATAAAATTTTAGGAATTTCATCATATGGTATTTATCCACTACATACAGAGATAGAATCAAAATATGATAGTCGTGCGTCCGCATCAAAAGAAAAATATATGCACGAAATTCTACCAAGAATAGATGGATGGTTATATTGTACTAGAGAACCTAATTTTTTATTAGATATTCCTAAGTTATTTTATAGTGAATCAGATACAGTTTTTATAAATAATATTATTATAAAAAATATTAATAAAGAATATGATATAATTTATAATGCAGGGTCGACTGTTAATTTTCATAAATATCATAAAAATTGGGAATTAGCAAAAAAATGTTTTAAAGAGATGCTAAAAATTGATTTAAAAATATTAATAATTGGACGTGAAAAAATGGATGATATCTCAGAAGAGCATCCAAATATTACACTAAAAACACACTTACCATACTATGAATTCTTAGATCATATTGAAAAATCAAGAATACAATTTGTTCCAAATATATCAGATGCATCACCTCGTGTTATTAGTGAAAGTTTAATGAAAGGAGTACCAATTATAGTAAATGAAAATATAGTTGGAGGATGGAAATATGTAAATGAAGATACAGGAAGTTTTTTTAATAATGAAGAGGACATTAATGAAAAAGTAAGTTATGTATTAAAAAAAGTTAATAATAATGAATACAAAACACGTGAATGGTATATAAATACTTATTATGAAGATAAAGTATCTAAAGCAGATATGAAATTATATGATTTTATAAATAAATTTATTTTATAAAAAAACCTATGTGAGAAAAATTGAATAATTAAAATAATAATACATCATATAAGATTTAATATAAATAATAATGGAATATAGAATCATTAAAGGTCCGTATGCATCAAGTACTTTTGTAGTAAATAATGAAGAGCAAATATGTCAACTACAAATTGATTGGTCAGGTGATGCAATTGACTTTAAATTTAAAGATTATGATTGGATAACAATTCCGCTAACATCTCCTGGTTTTGCTTCAGATGTATTACAATTGTATAAACATGAAATGAAAGTAGCATTTAGAGACAGTGCAGAGTATACAATTAGAGAGATAAATGGATATTCTGTAAATTCAGATAAAGCATTAATAAGGCTTAAATATATTATTCAAATGCTAGACTTACAACCAACTTAATTATCTCTTAATATGCAGATTTCTTTTTACTCATCTTTTTACTTACTTTTTTAGAAGGTTTCTTAACAACTCTACGACGTCTTACACCACCTCCTCTTTGTCTATTTTTCATGTAATCAATTACAAAGTCTAAATCTTTATCAGCTTTAGCCATCTTTAAGAATTCCTTTTCTTCTAATTCTTCAACATGTTCTTCTTCACCGACTTTTGTAGTAACAGTAAATTTACCTTCTTTTTCTGAAGCCTTAACTCTTTTAAAGTTTTTATCATCTTTTTTTAAAAATTTAATCATCACGCCTTGATCACCATCAACAATTGATTTAGATTCTCTTTTCTTTTCACCATTTTTGTTTGTCATTGTGCTTGTTTCAAAACTATAGGTAACAGTCATTTTATATATTAATAATATATAAAATAAACCCACATTTAAAAACCAAAACTAAATTTAATATTTATTTATTTTTGATAAAAATACACTTCTATTATTTCTCCAATAATTATTAGGATCTTCCGCGTATTCTAATAGTAGATTAAAAAAAATATATGAGAATGAATCTGAACTTTCTTTTGGTAATAATGATGGTAAATTATCTACTGCAATAATATCAACAAATTCATTATAATTATATACTGGTTCTATCCAGCTAGTCGCATTATCATATATTAAAATTGGATTATTTACCTTTGAATAATCACAACTAATGTCAATAATTATTATTGATTTATTAAAATTTGTATCTTTATTAAACCATATTTTATTATATTTTTCATCAAGTAAAATACAATTATAAATTATATCATATTTTCTTAATATGTCTTCATTTATTATATCACTTTTATTTAGTATATCATATGATAGATTCAATTCTTTTAAAATATTTATTACCCCTAATCCACATCGTCCGTTAGGGCCAATTATACAAATATTTAGTTTGTCATCTAGATTTAGTTCCATCTTTTGTACCGTATTAATCATTTCATTATAACTATTCCATGGTATTAAATTATTTATATTTGATTTTTTATTTAATTTATTATAATATTGATTTAATCCTAAAACACATCCAACTAATCCAGCATAATATCCAAATGCAATAATTCTTTTATTATCTTTATTTAAGAAATATTCAAAATCATAAATAAAAGAATTTGATTTTGTAAATGATTGTAATATTTTTTCAGAATATAATTGATTTTTATAGGAATGTGAAAAGTAAATGTGTGTATGATTTGAAAGTTTATGTAAATTAATAAAATCTTTAATACCTATAATTAAAGCTTTGTCAAATAAATTATCATGCCAGCATTTATCAGTCATAATTGCACCAGCTTGAATATATTCTAAATCTGTATAAATACGATGTACAGATGATTGGATATAAACAATAAAGCCATTATTTATTAAATCTTTAACATGTAGTGGAATAAGCGGTGTTCTATGTTCATTTATATTTCTTTCATTTCTAATATATAAAATAATAGGCATTATTATAATAACTTATAAAAAAATAATACCCAATATATTAAAAAATTGATTAATAAATAAATTATTTTTAAATTGTAATAAATATAATAATAACTTATAAATAAATGTCAAGTGTAGATGATGGAATATATGGTATCCTTATATTAATTCTTATAGTAATAATATTTCGAATAATATACTATTTTATAAGAGAATCTAATAGAGAGAGTAATCAAACACAGCCATTATTAAATTTAAATGTTTAAAAAGACTAATCTAAAATATCAAAAAAATTGAAATATATTTTGTATACATGTTTTATTAATTTAAATTAAGCTCATAGAATGGGCTTTATACAGATTATTAGAAATAGTCGGTAACTTGTGTCCCTGGGCAATGGACATTAAATAAAGGCATCCCGCAAGGTAGTGAATTACCTGACCACTACCCATTGGTAGTCTCTATGTGAAGGATAGAGCGTTCGTTCCGCGATAAGGAGCTTGGTTCTGGCTAGCGAAGTCAGATAGGGTATTTCTATGAAAAAAACAAAAGCAGGCAACTGCGAACATAGACAATACAAACGACCCATGAATCTAGACTGTTGACTGACGTATGAGTTTCGGTGGTGATATTTGGTCGTTGGCCGGATTTCATCATTAGATGGGTGAAACCATCTATGAATTAAGCATGTTCTGAACCGTTTTTTGGGACAGCATGTGTAGACGTAGTTAAGAACAAACTAATGGTAGAGATACCATTATTGAGTTCCCCCGGAAGGGGTTCTATCGAAACATAATTCTCGGAATTTTTATCAGTTAAGAGTAGTAGCAAACAGGGGGGCGTACCGAAAAAAACAAAAATTAATTTATTAATTTTTATTTTTTTTACTTACACTAATTTGTTTGAAAAAAATTGAAATATATTTCATAAATTAGATCCTAAACCTAATTATGATACCATTTTGTTAGCTATTAAACAAGGCTGTTGAAGGAGTATTTGCTACCGTATCTAGGTCCTTTCGGGGATTGTGTCAATAGATAATTCTCTTTAGCATATAAGAAGAGCGTTCGTTCCGCGATAAGGAGCCCAGTCCCAACGTGGTGAACAACACTATCGTAATGGTCACACAAGTAAATATTTTTGCTGGAAAAAATGATAGAAAGTGTAGACGGTCCATGAATCTATAAGTTGTTTGTTGTATATACGTGCGGTAGTGGCTTGGTCGTTGATCAGGTTATTATTAGATGGGTGAAACTGTCTATAGATTAGATGTGCCAAACATGAAAAATTTGAGCGGCATGTCATGTTAAGGTGTTAAGAACGAAAGTTCCTCTGTAAGGAGTTCATCTAAATAATAATCTTCGTAAGTATTACAACAAAAAGTATAGCAAACAGAGGAGCGTGCTGGTTATAAAAAATTAATTTATTAATTTTTTATTAATCTATTAATTTTTTATTAATCTATTAATTTCTACTATCGTGATTAAATAATGAATATTGTATAAAAAATTGAAAAAATTTTATATAGCTGGTTATTCTTATATATTTGTCGATCCCATGATATATATTAATACTTATTATTATGGTTGTCGTATACTTGTGTCCCTGGGCAACGGACAGTACATTTGTACATAAAAGGCATCCCGCAAGATAGTGAATTATCTGACCACATCCTATGGATGTTCTCTACGTGAAGGATAGAGCGTTCGTTCCGCGATAAGGAGCCTGGTTCTGATATTATATTTAGAAGAGTTGTCTTTAAAATATAGTGTCAAGATTGAGCATGAGTAGATTGGAGTAAGCAGGGACGCCTGTTGAAACGATCAAAAGATGCAAACGACCTATGAATCTATAAATTATCTATTGATGTGTAAGTTTTGGTGAAGATTTGTCGTTGGCAAGTTGACACAGGGAGGCGTGAAACCCTTTCTAGAATTAAAATTAGAAGCCACCGCATTTGATCGGCGTGCGACTTTTATGATATGGAAGATGTTAAGAACGAAAGTTCCCCTGTAAAAAGGGCGCATTGAAAATATAATTCTCGGAATTTATCTCAGTAGGTGTTTATAGCAAACAGAGGGCCGTACTAGAAAAAACAAAAAAATTAATTTATTAATTCTTTTATTTTTGACAATACCGTAAAAAACTAAAGTTACTTTAATTTTTTGGCGCTAGCGTGAAGTGCTGAAACAAAAGTTAAGTACTCCCCCGAAGGAGAGTACTTAACTTTGGCACTTTACGGTACTTTTTTATCTTATTTATTTTAAACTAAAAAAATTGAATATTATTTACACTAATTGGTATCTAAAAACATTTTGTGATGGAACAATCTAATGAATCTATCACAAACATTGTTATTACAGAAGGAACTCCCCTTTTGGTATCTGATAGTACAAAAAATGTACATGCAGAAGTGGTTGAACGAGTCGAAGGATACGGTGAAGCAGAAGCTGCTAACGATGCAGAAGACGACGATTGGGAAGAAGAAGATGCAGAAGACGAAGAAGATGCAGAAGACCAAGAGGATGTTGATAAGGCAATTGATGGTATTGACTGGTGTAGCCATTGTGGTCGTGGTGGCTATGGTGCTCGTCGCAAAAAGTGTCCAGCTTGTGACGGCAGTAATACTGTAATACCATTTACCGGAGATCGTAAAGCACCGAAGAATAGTTTATTTAATGATGGACTTCCTTGGAGGTATAGGGATGAATGGGATCCACCCTTTAAGCGGAAGATTTGTAATAACTGTTTACGTATCTTTAATTTTCAGTATGGTGAAGGTACATTGTTACACTGGATAAAGCCTGCTAGATGTGAGACATACGTATATTGTAGTTATAACTGCGCCTCTTCTTCACTTGATGCATCATCTATTTGATGTTTCGAGAAGATTGATTTGTTTTTTTATTAATAAAAAAAATTGAAATTACATATATATTATTAACACCTATTTTCATTTATTTAAAGATGTCTTCTAATGTTTTTAGAATTACATCAATTTTTGCAAAAGCGTCAAGTACGTATTTGAATAACCAATTTAATTGGAATTGTGTCCAGACCGTGGACGAAGGAAGTATGCAGATCTTTCTCAGGACTCTGACAGGTAGAACAATTACGTTGTCAGTCAATCCTTCGACAAGCATTAAAGATCTCAAACGCATGGTTTATGACAAGGAAGGCATTCCTATTGATATGCAACGTCTTATTTATGGATGTGGTCAACTCAATGATGGTACGTTGTCAGACTATAACATTCAGAGAGAAGCAACTTTACATCTTACTTCAAGACTACTTGGTGGGATGCCTAACAAGAAGGTAAATTTCAGACAGCAAGAGGTTGAAGAAGAAGTTAATGCCGCATATGTGCGTGCACAACAGGCAAAAAAAGATGCTGAAGCTGCAACGCACAAAAAGAATTTGCGTAGGGAAGCAAAAAGGAAACGGCAGCAGGAGTTTAATACTTTTGGATATCAAAAGTCTACTGCATGTTTTAATTGTCATCGAGAGGGACATAAAGCAGTTGACTGTCAGTTTAAGAAAGCAGCTGAACCTTCTCGTGCAGCTGGTGGTAGCAGTGGTTCGCCTCATGCATCTAGTGGTGGCGGTGGAAGTGCTCCGCCCCGTGTTCCTCGGCAAAGGACTCCAAGAATGGATCCATTTAGTATGAACCTACAAATTCTTGGATTAACTGCGATAGACATTATATCTCTTCCTCGTACAGAAGCGTTTAGTGTGATTAAAAGTGCTTATAAGCGAATGGCACTTCTTTACCATCCTGATAAGAATCTTGATAATCCTGATAGAGCTGCAGAGATATTCAAGATAATTGGTTCAGCTTATGAATTCTTTAACAAGGAGTATAATGGTTAGTTTATTTATTTATTTATTTATTTATTTATTTACATTAATATTTAATCATATTAATAAAAATTGAAAAACATATCTTATATTTATTTAATAAAAAAAGCTATATAATGCTGTCCTTAAATAACTTAAAGCCAGTTATTTGTGAGAGCGAAGATCCCTCTCTTTATGTGGGAATAGATCCTATGGTGGAACCTAATTCTACATCAGAATCTACTTCGATACTTGACCATCCTTCTGAACCAAAAGAGGTCTCTAAGAGTGTTCAAATTTTTGTAAAGACATTGACTGGGTCAACTGTTACTTTGGATATTAATCTGAATTCAACAGTTGATGAAGTCGCTCAATTGATTGAAGATAAGTGTAATTATCCTAAGGATCAGCAACGTCTAGTGTTTGCTGGTCGCCAAATGGAACTTGGACGCACTCTAAAAGATTACAATATTCGAGCCGAGGGAACAATCCATATGATCTTACGATTGCGTGGTGGAATGTTTCATTCCTCTTCTGGTCGTAATGGATTTGGAGAGTGTTTCTTGGAACAGCCAAATCCTGCTTTGGTGTCAACACTATGGGCAAAGCTTCGTGAAATGAAAACTGAAGCGCTTACTGTTGACAGAGCGTTTGCTGTAGGTGAGTCATTTGTTCAACTCCAAGATGAGAAGTTTGAACCGTTGTTTTCTCTTCTTTTGGCTAAATGTAAAACACACAAAATGACTACACATGAATTGGTAACTTGTGTTGTTCAGCCAAAGTTGATTCAACTTTTTGTAAAAACTCTAACTGGTAAGACAATTATTATTAATATTGATCCAAATGTTTTTGTTTTTCAACTGAAGCAAAAGATTGAAGATATGGAAGGTATGAAGCAATCTGAACAACGTCTTATCTTCCAAGGTCATGATCTTGTAAATGGTAAGACATTGAAGGAACAAGCAATCAGTAATGAGTCAACAATTCAAGTTACTTCCTTTCTTAATGGTGGTAGCCATACATGTGATTTTGTTTACGTTGGTTACATTAGTGGGATGCAAGGAGGTGATATGATTTCTTGGAGTGTTTATAAGTGTTCATGCGGTGCAGTAGAGCATCGTTGAAAATTTAATTATATTTATTTATTAAAATTATGTATATAAAATTTTATATATATATAATTTAAGATGTATGTAACAAAAAAAACTATTGAATGTATTCATATAATTGAATCTAAAGGAAAATTAATAATTTGTACCCGTTGTAAATTAATGTATAAATGTACTGATTGTTTACTAATTATAGATAATAATAATTTAAAACTATTTGAAGATACTATTATAAAATTTAAGAGCATTATTACAGAATGTAAAAAATGTAACAGAAAAATACAAGATGCAATATGTAAAACTTGTATATTATCTACATGTTTAACTGGATGTTCTTAAAATTCATTTGATATAAAGATATATATATTTATACTTTATATTTTGTAGGATATAATGGACGAAGATAATATTTCAGGTATTACAGTAATTGTTTCTATATTTGGTACATTAATATGCTGTAGTATAGTATTTATATGTAGAACTTTTGCATGTGTAGATAATTACAGGATAATAAATCATCGTAATTTATTAAATAATCAATCTGATGATATATATTTAATAGAAGCTAATGTAAATTAATAAATTTTAATCTTAATTAAACAACTTTCTGAGGATCGTTATAATAATTTCCAACTGGTGCAGATGGTACAGGTGATAGTTGTTGAGGATATGGTTGAGCATATGGTTGAGCATATGGTTGAGCATATGGTTGTTGTGCATATGGTTGTGGATATGGTTGTAGATATGGTTGTGAATATGGTTGTGCATATGATTGGGCATATGGTTGTACATATGGTTGTGCATATGGTTGTGGCTGTACAGAATATCCATATTCAGGTACTGATTGTATCTGAGATCTTTCATCAGTTATAATTATCGCATTTTGTGGTTGTAACGAGGGAGGTTGAAAATCTGGATTTCTTGGTGCACAACAGCAACATATACGTACATTACAACAGCATTTTAAAATACATATTACAATAATAATAAATACAATTATTGATCCAATTATTATTCCAATTGCTGCAGAAAGATTTGTTCCACGATATGATAATATTTGTTGATTTGTATCAGTTGTACGAAGTATATGACAAGTTTGATCTAAATTAATAGGCATTTGATAAGTACCTTGTATAATATTAGAAGCTGTACATTTAGAGTCAGAATATAATGTTATTGAAGATGTAGTTACTATACTGCTTGGATTTGTAATTGAGCAACTAGATGCAGCACCTTGACATGGATTACATTGACCACTTGTAGCAGTCCAAGATATACAGCCCGAATTACAATTCATATCCGTACATACCTTCATATCGATTAATTGAGAATTAGAAAAAGTAAAAAAAGATAATAGGATTGGTATAAAAAATAGTTTCATACAATATATATTTTATATAGTATTAGATTTTTATATGTTTCAATTAAATTAATAATATATTATTTAGTTTATTAAAATGTCAAACATAACCGATCCTTATTATTTACTTCAAATAGAGCAAGAAAAAACTAAAATAGAACAAGAAAAAACTAAAAAATTAGAATTAAAATTAAACTATAGAAAATTTTTAATTAAAAGTCTTATGAAATTAAATATTGATTTATTAAATGATACTGATGATGAAGAAGATGATGAGGAGGAAGAAGATGAAGAAGAAGAAGAGGAGGAAGAAGAGGAAGAGGAGGAAGAAGAACTAAATTTAGATGATTTTGCAAAAAAGATGGGTATAATTAAGAAATCAAAACTAACTAAATTAAACGAAAAAAGAAAAGAACCTATACCATATGTGGTAAATTGTAATGAGTCTAAAGAAGAAGTTGAAGACACCGATGAATCCGAAGGTTTATTAGAAACTAGAATAGATACAGACAGTGATAAAGATTCTGATTCTGCTGAAGAGTACAATAATCAAGCAGAATTATCAGAAGGTGAACAAATGAAGATTAATGCAAAGATGGCAGAAGAAATGATAAAAAGTATGACATCTAATATTTCAAGATAAATATATCGTAAAAACTAAAGTGTCCCAACTTTGGCACTTTATGTTACTATTTAAGATTATATATAATATATAATCTCAAATTAAGTCTCTTTAACATGATATTGTATCAAGAAAAAATTGAAATTTTTAAGTTTTACAATCTCTTACTTAGATAAGTATGAAACTTATTATCTTAACCAATAAGTTTTTAGAGTGTTGTTAAATACTCTTACAGCAGATTCAATATAATTATATGAATTAGGTTAAGATTCCACATGCCGAATTAAAAGGGTATGGTTCGACTAGAACTAAAAATAGAGAACGAACGCAGGTTCCCCGTAAGGGTAGTTTCGGCTGGGTCTATCATAATAATTGCAAAAAGTAATTATTAG
>Ga0114958_10000913_pt1 | contig 24327 bp, 24 predicted proteins | sample C_130208_EF_Meta_FD_89577 | JGI IMG/M metagenome (GOLD analysis project Ga0114958, IMG submission 89577) | Freshwater microbial communities from Lake Croche, Canada to study carbon cycling - C_130208_EF_MetaG | ecosystem: Environmental > Aquatic > Freshwater > Lake | place: Lake Croche, Canada... | reverse complement strand
GCTTTAGAAACTACCGATGCATCAAAAGAAAAAGTGAGCGATGCAAAAGGTTTCAATCGCAAGTTACAAGGCAAAAGAGCTTCAACTGCTGTAACGACAACCGACCCAAGTACACCAGCTCCAACAACCATTAGCGCAAGCCAACAATCTTTCGACCAACAAATTCAACACTTTGAAGGTCTTATTTCTGTTTTACAATCTGAAACAACCTATTCCCCAAACGAAAACGAACTCAAAATAGTAGCCCTTACAACAAAACAAGCTGACCTATCAAATAAAAACAATTCAGTCGCTATTTCTTACACAGGAGTTAGCAACTCAAGAATTCTTCGTGATAAAACATTATACGAAGTAAACACAGGGTTAGTTGACATCGCAACCGAAGTTAAAAAATACATCAAATCAGTTTTTGGTGCATCAAGTCCCGAATTTGCCCAAGTAAAAGGCATAGAATTTAAAAAAATTAGAACATAGTGCTATGAAATATAGATAACTCCCTACTCCATTTAGATTTATTCAAACTGCATATAGAAAAAACTTAACTGCATATAGTAAACAAGCAACTGCAAAAAGAAAACTTATCACTGCGTTTAGAAATATTCTAATTGATGATAGATTTTTTCTTACTGCGGGTAGAAAATTCCTTATTGCGGAAAGAAATCTTGCTACTGCGGAAAGAAAACTCCATACTGCGGAAAGGATTGTGGCTACTGAAAGTTGTAATGTGTTAACTAATAATAAAGGCTACCTATAACAGCGGTTTCTCGCAATTGCGAATTTTGTGTAAGTTCACGTTTGCGTTTCGCAAGAATTTTTATCTTTAACGGAAAATAAAAAGTTCCGAAGTTCGCAACTGACGAGAAGCGGCGGAACGTTACGCCACTTACTAAAAAACACCTTAAAAAAGAAAATGATATACTAAAAAGATATACATTTGTGATATTAATATAAAGTATATGAAAACTGTATCATTAAAAATAGATGATTCAATATTTGTAGAAACGGAAAAAATACTATCTCGCATGAGTATTCCAAGAAACAGATATATCAACGAAGCAATTGAATACTACAACAAAGTTCAGAAAAGACAAATTTTAGAGAAAAAGCTTAAAGCTGAATCTAACTTAGTAAAAAATGATTCAATGACTATTTTGAAGGATTTTGAAAAAATTGATTATGCAGATTAATCAATATGAGATTTGGCTTGCCGATTTAAATCCACAAATAGGAACTGAAGCCGGAAAAACTAGACCTGTACTAGTTGTTCAGTCAAATTTATTGAATAAAATTCCGCATCCATCAACAATTGTTTGCCCAATTACAACTAATATTCAAAAGGATTCTGATATTTTAAGAGTTCATTTAAAAAAAGGAATGGCAAATTTAAATGAGAATTGTGATGTAATGATGGATCAAATTAGAGCAATTGACAATAAACGTTTGATTAAAAAAGTGGGAAATTTGCCAGTTGAGCTAATTGACAATATAAAAGAAAATATTGCAATAATAATTGACTTAGATTAGAAGCGCATCAGTTGTCAAAGGTAATAGCTGGTTTTCGGTTTTCATACCAGAAGAATCCTTTATTGTGGAATTATTAAAGTTCCTATTTGAAGTATCAATAAAATAAATTATAAATTCCATAATCCAATGGGATTGTATTTTACAAGCTTTACTCTTGTGGATTGGTTTGACCTCTATGTCTACAGGTATTATTATTAGAAATTAGTATTAAGATTTGTTAATGAAAGTCTAGAGTATTGTAAATAAAAAGTAAATGTTTGTAAATCCGCGCTAGCGTGTCAGCAAGTTGAATCATCAATTCGTCTAACTTTTTAGCACAAATCTCTAAAATTTACTATCATCATTTTTTTAAATACAAAAATATTATTTAATTTTAGGACTTTCAAATAAAACGTATATGACTAAAATTACTTTATTATTTATAGGATTACTTTCTAGTGTAGGTTTTGCACAAGTAAGTTATGAATCATCAGACTTTGCTCAACAAAATGAATCTTACATCGTAAGTACGGCTACCGTTTCTGCTTTGGCGTTAGACTATGAACAAACTGGTCCCAATTTCAGTTGGGATTACAGCGCTTTGGCACCTAGTACTCAGGAAACTGTATTGTATCAAAATCCTATCAATGCTGGGTATAAAACTACTTGGTGTTTTTTTAACAGCTATTTTTTAACTTGCAATGCGCAGTTCAACAACAATTTTAACTTAGCAACTAAATTAACTAATGGTATCGAGATTCAAGGTTATGGTTTAAGTAACGTTATCGATCATTTGAAATTGTCTACGACTTCATTGGAAGACAGAATGATTGGAGCAGCAATTACTGTAGCTAGTACAACGCTACCATTTGTAGCTTCCTATCAAACAGCAGATGTACTCTATCAATTCCCAATGAATTATAATGATAATTACACCAATCCTTTTGCTATAAGTATTGATTTAAATACTTTTAATGTGCCAATACAGTATGCTTCATCTGGTCAGAGAACTAATTTGGTTGAGGGCTGGGGTTCTTTAGTAACTCCTTTTGGGACTTTTGCCAATGTGTTGAAAATGAAATCTACCGTAGTGAATACTATTACCGTTACCTCAAATGGAACGCCAACTCAAAACACTATTACGACCGTTTCTTACAAATGGTTTGACAAGGCCTATGGTATTCCTGTTTTGCAAGTAGATGGGAGTGTAGTAGCGAATCAATGGGTACCTAATCGAGTAACTTATTTTGATATTAAACGTTGTTTGACTCCTAATGCTACTTTTGCTTATTTTCCTTTAGCGAGCGATTTTGTTCCTGCTAACAATAATGCTTCGGTTTCTTTTATCAACATCAGTACCAATTATGACAGTGTAAGTTGGGATTTTGGGGATGGTTCTGCTACTAGTAACGAAGTTAATCCAACGCATAATTTCAGTTGTCCAGGGGTTAAACAAGTTACGCTTACCACAACCAATGCTTTTTGCAATCCAAACCAAACGGATACTATTACTATTCCAGTAACTATAACAGATACTCAAAATGCTTTCACTACTAATGTAACCATAGGAAATGCCTCTTTACTAGCCGATAGGACTTTAACAGGCACTACTTATCAGTGGTTAGACTGTGATAATGGCAATAGCCCAATTCCTAATGCTATTGCGCAAACCTATACTCCTTCAGCAAATGGAAATTATGCCGTGCAACTTAACACAAATGGCTGTGTAAGCGTTTCAGATTGTTATGCTTTTTCTGGTTTAGGTACTATAGCTGTAGATATTAAAAGTGGTCTTTATTTATATCCCAATCCAACAAAGGGAAATCTAACCTTTTCAAGTACTACTATTGAAATTAAAAAAGTAACGATTACCAATACATTAGGGATTATTGTTGGTCATTCCTTAGATATTTCATCACTTGCTAATGGAATCTATTTGGTAACCTTAGAAACCAATACTGGGTTTTTTGTACAAAAAATAATTAAGGAGTAAACCTTATAGTATAAAGATGTAAACTTCCACAATAGTGGGCTTTTTTACTCTTTGGTTTCATTAAATTTTTTCAAAATCGCTTTGCGCAATTGTTCACGAGCTACTTTCTTGGCTTTAGCTTTATCTTGTGCTTTGTGTAATTTTTCGTTGTGTGCTTTGATGTTCTTTTCGTTATTTCTACTCATGATACAAAAGTACAATTTTTTGGTAAAAAGAAACTTTGGCACAAGTATTGACAATAATTAAAAAACTAATCCTCTTAATGAAGGTCATAAAATTTTACAATCATGAAAAATATCACTCTACTTTTAGCTTTAATCGGGATAATAACCTTGCAAAGTTGTAATAACGACACCGCAACAAATACCATAGATAATGACACTATCAGTGAAGTATTTGAATATTCTAATGTGAACTTTTTACCCAACAGTTATAGCGTGGTTTTAACTTATCCTCATGCTATTTATGATTCGAATATGGTGTTAGTATATCGTTTGTCTGGTATCTATCAGGGCGCAGCTGTATGGAAATTAGTACCAGAGACTTATTATTTTGCAGATGGTACTTTAGATATAAGATACGATTTTGATTTTACTCGTTTTGATACGAAAGTTTATATGGAAGGTTATAATTTGCCAGCTGTGAGTTCTTCTTATCGTTTGAACCAAGTCTTTAGAGTAGTTATAGTTCCTGGTTTCTTTGGTAATAAACGAAGTAAATTAAACTTCAATGATTATAATGCTGTGGTTCGTGCATTACATATAGATGAGAATAGCATACTAAAGGTTGAATAAATTCATATCATTCGGTATTGTATTGGAAAAGTAGAACTTTAGCTGCTTTTTGAGTGTGTTATACGACTGTTTTATAATTATTCTAATAGCAATTGCATTAATTGTGAATGCAACCATCGATTGAATTTAAATCCAGTTTCCCTCAGCACGGCAACAGTCTTAAAACCAAATTGTTCATGAAAATTGATGCTGTTTTGGTTTTCAGAATCTATTACTGCTATCATGGTATGAAGTTTTTGTTGTTTGGCAAGGTCAATAAGTCTTTGCATTAAAAGCTTCCCAATACCTTTACCATGAAAATCATTTGATACATACACTGAATGTTCTACAGTAAATCGGTAAGCTTCACGAAAACGAAATTCACTATAATAACCAAACCCAACAACTTGATTTTCAACAACGGCTACTATAATCGGAAATCCTTTATTCAGTTTATCTTCAAATATAGCTATCTGGTTTTCTAATGTTCTAGGGTGGTAATCATAGAGCGAAGTTGAGTTTAGGATGTTATAATTAATAATATCCACAAGGATTGCAGCGTCTTCTGTTTTATAGTTTCTGATTTGGACTTCCATCGTTCAAAAATATAAAAATATTACGTATGTTTCTAATTGATATCAGTGTAAATTTGGGTTATCTTTACTACACAAATTATGTATAGTTTAAGGTTATTTCTTCCTATATTTGTAGTCCATAAAGAGTAACCATGATTTATCCTAAAATACCTTTGGCGCAAAGCATAATTGAAATATGCCATGCCAAAGGAGTTCATGATATCATAATTTCACCTGGATCTAGGAATGCACCGTTAACTATTGGTTTTACTAATAATCCAGTTTTTCGTTGCTACAGTATTGCGGATGAACGTAGTGCTGGTTTTTTTGCTTTAGGAATGGCACAGCAAATACAGAAGTCCGTGGCTTTAGTTTGTACTTCGGGCTCAGCTTTGTTGAATTATTATCCTGCGCTAGCTGAAGCTTTCTACAGTCAAATTCCGTTGATTGTAATTTCGGCTGATAGGCCACTGGATAAAATTGATATTGGTGATGGGCAAACAATTCGTCAAGAAAATATTTTTCTTAATCATTCGCTATATAATGCTAATTTAAAAGAAGAAGCTTCAGAGGAAAATAATATACTTATCAATGAAGCCCTCAATATTGCTAAAGCTAACAAGGGCCCCGTTCATATTAATGTGCCATTTGAAGAACCACTATACGAAACAACTAGTAAATTATTAGTAGATTTTAACGTAACAAGTCTTGACAGAGCAAATAGAATGGTTACTTTAGAAGATATTATTGCTTTTTCTATATTATGGAATCACAGTGAAAAGATATTGGTTTTAGTAGGTGAAAATAAACCCAATGGCGTAGAACAAAAATGGATGGATATTTTAGCTTCTTTGCCCTCGGTAGTAGTAATGACCGAAACAACTTCAAATCTTCATCATCCAAGTTTTATTAATACTATTGATACTTTAATCACTCCTTTTACTTCGCGAGAATTTTCACAACTACAATCAGATATTCTATTAACATTTGGAGGAATGATAGTTTCAAAAAGGATAAAGGCTTTCTTAAGAAAATACAAACCAAAACATCATTGGCACATTGACGAACTTAGGGCATATAATACTTTTGGAATTTTGACCAAGCATTTCCAAGTAGCACCTAACCAATTTTTTTCACAGTTTTTGCCTCACATAAAAAATATTGAAAGCAACTACAAAACTACTTTTGATAAAATTTATAGGGAAAGAAAAGTAAAACACAATAATTATCTCTCTAGTGTTCCATTTTGTGACCTTACAGCTTTTGAAGGTATAATAGCAGGATTGCCAAAAGATATTCAATTGCAAATTAGCAATAGTTCAGCCATTCGTTATGCACAATTGTTTGATATTGATGCCTCTATTGAAGTGTTTTGTAACCGAGGAACTAGTGGTATTGATGGATGTACGTCTACGGCAATTGGCGCTGCTGTTGCAAATAATAAACCAACGGTTTTGATTACGGGCGATATTGGTTTTTTATATGACAGCAATGCATTATGGAATAATTATATTCCAAAAAACTTCAAAATTATTTTGATTAATAATGGGGGTGGTGGAATTTTTAGAATATTGCCAGGACACGAGGAATCGGAAACCTTCAATACGTTCTTTGAAACTTCTCATTGTTTGACTGCAGAGCATTTAGCCAAAATGTATCGTTTTGAGTATTTTACTGCTAGTGATACAATTTCATTATCTAATGCAATGCAACAATTATTTGGCACCAACAACCAACCTGCCATTCTTGAAGTATTCACACCCACAAGAGAAAATGACAAACTGTTGAAGCACTATTTTAATGAATTAGTATAAATAACTATATTTACGAAAACCTATTATACTTTGAATACTAACAAACTAAAAATATTTAACGATCCTATTTATGGTTTTATTACCATTCCCAATTCATTAATCTATGATTTAATTCAACATCCTTATTTTCAGAGATTACGTCGCATTTCCCAAATGGGATTATCGTATTTGGTTTATCCTGGTGCGCATCACACTAGGTTTCATCATGCGCTTGGCGCGATGCACATGATGCAAAAAGCAGTAGAAGTACTTCGTTTCAAAGAGGTTGTTATATCTAAAGAAGAAGAAAATGCTTTGTATATTGCAATTCTTTTGCACGATATTGGCCATGGTCCTTTTTCTCATGCAATGGAACATAGCATTGTAGAAGAAGTAAATCACGAATCGATTTCTTTGCTATTTATGAATCAATTGAATGAAGAGTTTGGTGGGCAATTACAATTAGCAATTCAAGTTTTTAAAGGAGAATACCACAGAAAGTTTATGCTACAGTTGATTTCAAGTCAATTGGATATGGATAGAATGGATTATTTAAAGCGTGATAGTTTCTACTCTGGTGTAGCAGAAGGAAATATCAATTCTGATAGGCTAATCCAAATGATGAATGTAGTTTATGATGTATTAGTAATGGAAGAAAAAGGTATTTATTCTATTGAAAAATTCCTTATGGCTAGACGATTAATGTATTGGCAAGCCTATTTACATAAAACAAGTTTAGTTGCCGAATTGACTTTGACCAAGACTTTGCAACGTGCCAAAGAATTACTTAATAAAGGAATTGCTATTGAATGCAGTAGGCCTTTAAAGTACTTTATGGAACATAAAATTACTCTTGAAAATTTTTCAATCACTGATTTAAATACCTTTTCTCAATTAGATGATTATGATGTAATTAGTGCATTGAAAGATTGGCAATATCATGATGATTTTATAGTAAGTAGTTTGAGTAAAATGATAATCAACAGAGATTTATCTAAAGTTAAACTCAATAACGAAAAATTCCCAACTGAAGTTTTAGAAGAAATGACTATTCGCTTTGCCAAAGAACATAATATTACACAGCAAGAAGCCAAGTATTTTATTTTTAAAGGGAAAATTAAAAATCAGGCTTACAGTACTGACGCAGATCCTATAAGGATTTTGAAGAAAGACAGAACAATTGAAGATGTTGTAGAAGCATCAGACCAGTTAAATTTAAAAGCGTTATCAAAACCTGTAACCAAATATTTTATTTGTTTTCCAAAACTACTTGAAGAATTTTAATATTAAAATTGATTTTTTTATACTTTTGTGTCAATGAAGTTTACAGCAGCTCAAATAGCAGGAATTCTTGAAGGTGAAGTCGTAGGTAACCCAGATGCCGTAGTCTTCAAGTTATCCAAAATTGAAGAAGGAACAGAAGGTTCGCTAACATTTTTAGCCAACCCAAAGTATTCTAATTTCATTTATGCTACTAAAGCTACTATCACTATTGTTAATAACACTTTTGAGCCCGAAAGCCATATCAATACTACATTAATAAAAGTAGATGATGCTTATCAATCTTTTTCAAAACTACTTGAATATTATAATCAAGTGAAATTAATGAAGTCTGGTATTGAACAACCTTCTGTGATTTCTGAAAATGTAATTTACGGAGAAAACTTATATCTAGGTAGCTTTAGCTACATTGGTAAAAATGTTGTTATAGGAAAAAATGTAAAAATATACCCCAACTGTTTTATAGGTGATAATGTAGTTATTGGAGATAATTGTGTTTTTTTTGCTGGAGTAAAAGTATATTCGGAGACAGAAATAGGCAGCAATTGTAACTTTCATTCTGGATGTGTGATTGGTTCAGATGGATTTGGTTTTGCACCAGTTGATGATGGAACTTACAGTAAAATTCCACAAATAGGAAATGTAATAATAAAAGATGGGGTAGATGTTGGTGCTAATACTACTATTGATAGAGCAACATTAGGGGCGACCATTATTGGAAATGGCGTAAAACTTGACAATCACATACAAATTGCTCACAATGTAGAAATAGGAGATCATACAGTAATTGCTGCACAAACTGGAGTTGCTGGTTCTGCCAAAATAGGTAGTAATTGTTTAATTGGTGGACAAGTTGGTTTTGCAGGACATATAGTTGTTGGTAACAATGTTCGTATTCAAGCACAATCAGGAGTTGGAAGAAATGTGAAAGATGGAGAAGTATTGCAAGGTAGCCCATCCTTTGGATATGCAGATTTTAGTAAATCTTATGTACATTTCAAAAATTTACCAAAAATTGTAACAGATTTAGAAGAATTAAAAAAGAATAAAACAAAATAAAATAAAATAAGCATCTCATGGTTAAACAGAAAACCATCCAAAACGAAATTTCACTGACAGGTGTTGGATTGCATACCGGAAAAGAAGTAACAATGACTTTTAAACCAGCACCAGTAAATAGTGGTTTTACTTTCGTTAGGGTTGATTTAGAGGGAAGTCCGGTTATAGAAGCGGATGCCAATTATGTAGTTAACACACAAAGAGGTACAAATCTTGAAAAGTTAGGCGTTAAAATTCAAACCTCAGAGCATGTTTTAGCTGCTTTTGTGGGTTGTGATGTTGATAATGTTATAATAGAATTAAATGCTTCTGAACCTCCAATTATGGATGGTTCCTCAAAGTTTTTTGTAGAAGCAATTGAAAAAGTTGGTGTTGTAGAGCAAGAGGCTGAAAGATTCTATTATGTGGTTAAAGAAGTTATTTCATTCACAGATGAAACCACAGGAAGTGAAATTCTTGTCATGCCGGCAGATGATTATCAAGTTACAGCCATGGTAGATTTTGGCACAAAAGTTTTGGGCACACAAAATGCTACACTAAAAAATATTTCTGATTTCAAAGCAGAAATTTCAGATGCAAGAACTTTTAGTTTTCTCCATGAATTAGAAGCCTTATTAGACAACGGTTTAATAAAAGGTGGTGATTTGAATAATGCCATCGTTTATGTTGATAAAGAGATTTCTGAAAAAACCATGCATAATTTGAAGATAGCTTTCGGAAAAGAGCATATATCTGTAAAACCAAATGGAATACTTGACAATTTAACGCTGCATTATCCAAATGAAGCTGCACGTCACAAATTATTAGACGTCATTGGTGATCTAGCTTTAATAGGAACTCGTATCAAAGGAAAAGTTATTGCCAATAAACCAGGACATTTTGTTAATACACAGTTTGCTAAAAAATTATCAAAAATCATTAAAATAGAACAACGTAATCAAGTTCCTGTTTATGATTTAAATTTAGAACCATTAATGGATATTCATAAAATCATGAGTATCTTACCTCATCGTCCACCTTTCTTATTTATTGATAGAATTATAGAAATGTCTGAAAGTCATGTGGTTGGTATGAAAAATGTGACCATGAATGAAGGTTTCTTTGTAGGTCATTTTCCTGAAGCACCAGTTATGCCAGGCGTTATAATTGTTGAGGCAATGGCACAGACAGGAGGAATACTTGTTTTAAGTACAGTTCCTGATCCAGAAAATTACTTGACATTTTTTATGAAAATTGATAATGTGAAGTTCAAACACAAAGTACTTCCGGGAGACACTTTAATTTTTAAATGCGAATTGATTACCCCAATAAGAAGAGGAATTTGTCATATGCAAGCAAAGGCTTATGCTAATGGAAAGTTAGTTGCCGAAGCAGAATTAATGGCACAAATAGCCAAAAAATAATAAGATTTGTAATTAGGTTTCATAATTAAATTTAATCATAAAACCGAATTACATTTGATTAATTAAAAAAATAAAAGAGACAGATGAATCAACCTTTAGCTTATGTACATCCAGGAGCAAAAATTGCTAAAAATGTAGTTATAGAACCTTTTACAACCATCCATAATAATGTTGTAATTGGCGATGGAACTTGGATAGGTTCTAATGTAACCATTATGGAAGGAGCACGTATTGGTAAAAATTGCAACATTTTTCCAGGTGCTGTAATTTCAGCTGTGCCACAGGATTTGAAATTTGGTGGAGAAGAATCTCTTGCTGTCATTGGAGATAATGTAACTATCAGAGAATGTGTTACTATAAACAGAGGAACTATTGCTTCTGGACAAACTAAGATTGGCAATAATTGTTTAATTATGGCAACAGCTCATATTGCTCATGATTGCCATATTGGCGATAATGCTATTATCGTAAATGGAGTAGCATTAGCCGGACATGTAATAGTTGGAAATTATGCCATTATTGGTGGTTTAGCTGCAATTCATCAGTTTATTCATATTGGTGATCATGCCATGATTTCTGGAGGTTCATTGGTTCGTAAAGACGTACCACCTTACACAAAAGCAGCAAAAGAACCTTTATCCTATGTGGGGATAAATTCTGTTGGACTAAGAAGAAGAGGATTTACTTCCGAAAAAATTAGAGAAATACAAGATATCTATAGAATACTATACCAAAAAAACTATAATACCTCTCAAGCAATGGGAATAATAGAAGGAGAAATGGCTGTTTCTCCAGAACGAGATGAAATACTAGATTTTATTAGAAATTCGTCAAGAGGTATTATGAAAGGTTACTCTGGATCTTATTAAAAATTCTCAGTTTTCAGTTAGACTATTTATGAACTTTGATTAAACTAAATAAATTTTAAACTACATTAAACAATAACAAAATGGCATCTACATCAGATATTAGAAACGGATTATGCATCAAGTTCAATCACGATATTTATAAAATCATTGAATTTCTTCACGTAAAACCGGGCAAAGGTCCCGCTTTTGTAAGAACTAAATTAAAAAGTTTAACCAATGGAAAAGTATTAGACAATACATTTTCAGCTGGACATAAAATTGATACGGTTAGAGTTGAAACTCAGAATTTTCAATACTTATATGCCGAAGGTGATCAATTTCATTTTATGAATACCGAAACTTATGAGCAAATTACTTTAAGTAAAGATATTTTAGATGCTCCAGATTTATTAAAAGAAGGAACAAATGTTATGGTTCAAATTAATACAGAAACCGAATTACCGCTTTCTGTAGATATGCCAGCTTCTATTGTTTTAGAAGTTACTTATGCTGAACCGGGCGTAAAAGGAAACACAGCAACCAATGCTACTAAACCGGCTAAACTTGAAACTGGAGCTTCCGTAAACGTTCCTTTATTTATCAATGAAGGTGATAAAATCAAAATTGATACCGCTACTGGTTCTTATATGGAAAGAGTTAAAGAATAGTTTACAGTCAACGTTTTGTAATCTGATTACTGCGACTGAAAACTGAAAACTATATATATGAAGTTTCCAAGAATACATACACTAAAAGAAATCGCTACTATTATCGGTTGCCAATTTGTTGGTTCGGATGATTTTGAAGTTCATGGCATGAATGAAATTCATATGGTGACACCTGGTGATATTGTTTTTGTTGATCATCCAAAGTATTACGATAAAGCATTACAATCAGCGGCGACTATTATCTTAATTAACAAAGAAGTAGATTGTCCAATTGGAAAAGCATTGTTAATTTCTGATGATCCTTTTAGAGATTTTAATACACTTACTAAACATTTTAGACCCTTTGTTGCTGCTACAGCAAGTGTTTCGGCTTCCGCGAAAATAGGAGACGGAACGGTTATTCAACCAAATTGTTTTATTGGAAACAATGTAACTATTGGAAAAAACTGTTTGTTGCATGCCAATGTAATTGTTTATGATAATACCGTTATTGGAGACAATGTAATTATTCATTCAGGAACCATTCTTGGTGCTGATGCCTTTTATTATAAAAAACGTCCCGAAGGATTTGACCAATTACTTTCGGGTGGAAGAGTTATCATTGAAGATAATGTTGGAATAGGTGCTTTGTGTACTATTGATAAAGGAGTTACAGGTGATACAACTATAGGTGCAGGAACAAAGATTGATAATCAAGTCCACGTAGGACATGATACCATAATTGGAAAAAAATGTTTAATTGCCGCTCAAACAGGGATTGCAGGTTGTGTAATTATTGAGGATGAAGTAACACTTTGGGGACAAGTAGGTACAACAAGCGGAATCACTATTGGAGCTAAAGCTGTAGTACTGGGTCAAACTGGAGTTAGTAAATCCATAGAAGGTGGAAAGACCTATTATGGAACTCCTATAGATGAAGCCCGTGAAAAAATGAAGCAATTTGCTAATCTTAAAAAAATCCCTGAAATTTTAAATAAATTAAAATAGTCTAGAGAATAGAATTTATGGGTACATTTCATAGTTATAAGTTAAATTATAAATTATAAAAAATTATCAAATAACCCATCACCAGTATTTTCAAAAAAAAAAACTAATCACTTATCACTAATTACTAATTACTATTTTCTACTTTTGCATCACTTAAAACAAAAACAAATAAACATACAAAAACATGAGCGTTTTAGTTAATAAAAATTCAAAAATAATTGTACAAGGATTTACAGGAAGTGAAGGAACTTTTCATGCCTCTCAAATGATTGAATATGGAACAAATGTAGTAGGTGGTGTTACTCCAGGAAAGGGAGGGACAACTCATTTAGATAGACCTGTATTTAATACCGTAAAAGATGCTGTGGAACAAGCTGGAGCTGATACTACAATTATTTTCGTTCCGCCAGCTTTTGCTGCTGATGCTATTATGGAAGCTGCTGATGCAGGAATTAAAGTAATTATCACCATTACAGAAGGTATTCCAGTAGCAGATATGATCAAAGCATATGGCTATGTTAAAAATAAAAATTGTAGATTAATAGGTCCTAATTGCCCTGGAGTAATTACACCAGGTGAAGCAAAAGTGGGTATCATGCCTGGTTTTGTTTTCAAAAAAGGAAATGTTGGAATTGTATCTAAATCTGGAACATTAACCTATGAAGCTGCTGATCAAGTTGTCAAACAAGGTTTGGGAATAACTACTGCCATTGGAATTGGAGGCGATCCAATTATTGGAACTACAACTAGAGAAGCCGTTGAATTATTGATGAATGACTCAGAAACGGAGTGTATTATTATGATTGGTGAAATTGGTGGACAACTAGAAGCAGATGCAGCTAAATGGATAAAAGCTGACGGTAATCGTAAACCAGTGATCGGTTTTATTGCAGGAGAAACAGCTCCAAAAGGCAGAACTATGGGACATGCTGGTGCAATTGTTGGTGGTTCTGACGATACAGCTGAAGCCAAAAAACGCATAATGAGAGAATGTGGTATTCACGTTGTGGATTCTCCCGCAGAGATTGGTAAGAAAGTTAAAGAAGTGATGGGATAATTTCCATTTCAAGTATATGAAAAGCTCCAAAATATTTTGGAGCTTTTTTATTTTCAATTTGTACAGAACACATATAAATGATTAAAAATAGTAATCATAAAAATGCTAAACTATTTTCTATATTATTTATTCTTTGATGATTTTAAAGACTTTATTTTGAGTTGGGAGTTTTATTAAATATGTTCCTTTAGCAAGTTTGGAAAAGTCTTGATTAGATAAATCTCTACCTTCTTTAATTTTTTCTCCTTTGATGCTATATAATTCATAAGTATCTTCGTTAGAAACCGCGTTGATGATTATATTAGTTTTAAAAGGATTTTGAATTACAAAAATTTCATTAGTATTCAAAAAGTAATCGGTATTTAAAGCAGAACAAGTAATTCCACTTCCTACTAAAGTAGCCATTTCATTGCATAAATAATTGTAATTAGTTATATCTGTTGGCGTCATACTTGTTGCTAATAAATTAGAAGTTTCGTTAGGATTCAAAGTCAGATTAAAAAATTTCTCAGTACCGTTAGTAAATTTCAATAATTTATAATTCGTATTGCGAATAGTTTTTCCATCAGAAGCTAATGGAGTATTTCTGAAAACTTCTGAGAATGCCCAAGGCCTTATTGATACAGCTGTATTTGTAAGTATTGGCATTAAGCTATGACTATCAACAATTGTGGTAGTTGGAATTTGACTTTGCCAATTAGTATTGCCAAACATTTCTAAAACTGTAGCAAATACATCTACTGTGTTCACTAAAGCATCGCTCGTTCTGTTAGGATTTACTACATCTGGACCAGAGATAATGAAAGGAACGTTTATGCCACCTTGATAGATACTTCCCTTGGCAGGATTTGATTGTGCTACATAAGAGTCATCTCCGTTATCACCAATAAAAATAAAATCAGTAGTATCCCATTTACCTATACTGATTAAATAATCAAAAAAACGGCCAATTTCATTGTCCATGGCTTCAACCATAGCTTGGAAATAAGGTGTGGGATTCGCTGTTATTTCAGCTTGTACACCAGTTAAGCTTGTGTTCGAAATTAAGTTGCTAGGTGGTAATTGATAGGGAGTATGAGGTGCATTAAAGGCCAACCATAAGAAAAAAGGTTTTGTAGCGGGTTGACTATCGAGATAACTAATAGCATTATTGATATTTTCAGTTGTAGCATAATTAGTGCAGGTAGTATTTATTCCATTTGGAACTCCATTTGTAATTTTGGTCCAACTATAGTATCCAGTGGCTTGTTGCCCTGGTTGTCCTAAAGCCCCTGAGAGACTTCCTTCAAAATGATCAAATCCCATATTGGTAGGATAATTATATCCAGTTGCTGCAAAAGTGGTTAAATGCCATTTACCAAATAAAGCTTTGGAAATACCATTAGGATTATAAAAATTTAATACTTTAGGGATAATATATTCATTGAGATTCAATTTTGTATTGCCTCCATCCACTACATCTCCAACACCAGTCCTAAAACTATAACGACCTGTCAGCATTCCAGCACGCGTAGGGGAACACAAAGGATTAGACCAAGCATTATTAAAAACAATACCTTTATTGAGTAATCTTCTGATATTGGTAAGGTGAACTGTATTAGTTGCATGATCAGTATAGATATCACAAAAATCTTTTCCTAAATCATCGGCAATTAGTACAACAACATTACGTTGGGCATTAACTTTAATTAATGCAAAAAGTAGTAATAAAATTATGTGTAGCTTTTTCATATTATTATTTTATCTAAGAGAATTTAAGAAAAAAAGGTTTAATAGAAAGTCAAACCTTTTTTTAAAAAACTAATTATATGGAAAAGCAAAACTATTTATTAATGATAACTTTAAATGTTTTTGAACTTTCTATATCAGATATTTTAATAAAATAGATACCATTGTAAATTGTATCTGTTTCAATATAACAAGTAGAACTTCCTTGATAAAAAGTTTTAGTAAGTACTATTTTACCCAATTCATCAATCATTTCAAGTTTTAAATCATTTGTAAGTAATGAAACGGATTGAACTGTGATTAAATCAGCAGTTGGATTTGGAAAAATTTTAAAATCTAATTTTGATATAGTAAAATCATTGGTATTTAATGCAGGGTTATAAAGTGTTGTACCGCTTGGAACTGTGCCAACATTTGAAGCTACATTTACACCATAAAATTTTGGTCCAACTACATAAGGATAGGCAGAATTATGATTTGCATCTACTGTTGCAAAATAGCAAAAAATACCATTTGGATATAATGAAGCAGGATATTCTGGAGTATTACAAACTCTTCCATTGTAAATATTTAAATAAGTTTGGTCTCCTGGATGATCAACATACACATAATCCTCTCTATAGTAACCCAATCCACGATTTGCAGGATTTCCTGCGGGTGCACCAGCAGCAACAACAGGACCGTTAGGTCTTGTTGAGCCAACAGGTAAATCAGTACGTAAACTATAACTTGATTTCATTCTTGTAATTTCACCAGTTCCATTTGTATTTGCGTAAGCATAAGGACCATAAATTGGATATCCGTCATAGGCAAATCCGATTAAAGGAGAATGAACAGCAGGATTTATAACATATAATCCATCTGAAGCATAATTATTACAAATATTATTAATTACAACTAAATCTAAATTAAAAGCACTTGGGTTTTGATGGTGATGATAATTTCCTCCAGCAGGATGTGCTTTAGAGCAATCAAAACCTGTGCGTTCAGCTACTACAGCATCTCTATTCCATATATGATCGCCTGTCATCATTACATCGCTAGAAGTTGATGCTTTCCATGAAAAGGCATCACCATAATCAAAAAGCGCTACACCATTTATAAAAACACCAATGTTTCCTCCTGTTGTATTTGTTGGATTTGATGCTGGAGTAGGATTTAATGGAAATCTAAAAACTGCATTACGTTCTGTTGCAACTGGACTAGGGTTTTGTGCAAATGGTCCAGAAACATAAGCCGGAATACCATCTGTACTCACATAAACATATCCGGTTGTTGTATTGTAATTTACAGCTTGAACATTAGCTTGTAATGTTGGGTCATTTATTGGCGTGGCTGGTAAAGATGTCGTAGTAAGATAATGACGACCCGTTATACCAGTGGTATTTCTTAACCAAGACGTTATGATTGGATTGGTCGTTTGTGCAAAAACAGCACAATTGGCTGTTATAATCAATAGTAAAGTTAGTTTTCTCATGGTTATAGTTAATATTAGTACATATTTTGTTTTTCGCCTCTAAAAAAAATTCTGCATCCAAAAGAGTCTGTTTTTGGTTTTGCAACGGGTTTATTTTGCAGCATATCATCAATTGCGCTTGTTAAATAATGTTTAGTTGCCTTTTCTGGTTCTGCTGCATTATCATCAATGGTTCCTTCATATTTAATTGAAAATTTATTACTTTCTTTATGCTTCCAAATTATAAATGCCTGTGGCGTATGCGTGGCATTAAATTGTTTGGCGACAACTTGTTTTTTATCTTGTAAATAAGGAAAATTAAACTTGTCTTTGTTTGCTTTTTTTTGCATTAATTTGAAAGATTCTTCGGCATAAGCTAGGGTATCCATCGAATTAATTGCTAAAAGATAAACTTTCTGCGTTTTATATTTTTCATTTATTTTATTCAGTCGTTCAGAATATAATTTTGCCATTGGACATTTATTACATATAAAAACCACTACAAAACCTTTTGCATCTTTATAATCATTAAGCGAAACCTTTTTATTGTCAACACTTTTTAAAGTAAAATTCTTTATTAACTTTTCATTACTATTGGTTAGAAATGAAAAATTTATAAATGCCAAAAGACAGACAAATAAAATAGGCAACCATCCTTTTTTCTTCATGTTTATTTTTTAATAAACTTTTTTGAGGTAATAGACTTAGTGGCTTTATCCATCATTTTTAAAACATACACACCTGTTGAAAGATTTGAAACATCAATACCATTTTGCCATTGTGGCTGAGGCAACATCATGGCTACTCTTCCCTCAAGAGTAGTTATTGTTATATAGTAAATATCGGCCAATGGGTCTTCTAAATTAATGAATAATTTAGTATCTACAGGATTTGGATATAATTTAAATTTTGTTGATGGAGTATAATTTGTATTTCCTAGAGGCGTTCCTGTTACTACAAATTGACCCATCATACCATCGTCTTCATGTTGAGAAAAATGACAATGATACATAAATGGGTGAGTAGCATCTGCATAATCTTTGAAACGACAAACAAAAGAGACGCTTTCACCTTTACTAATAAAAAAGGTGTCTTTCCATCCAGATTCGTAATTAGCAGGACCAGTAGCTGCGGCAGTACCGAGTTTACGTGAAACAATTTTAAACTGCACATCGTGGATGTGAAAACTATGACCAAAAACAGCATTTGGGGTATTGGCAATGGTCCATATTTCAGTTTTATCTACCGTAATGGTTTTATTGATGGTATTTATATTAAATACATTATTATCAAAAACAAAAGGATTGCCAGCAGGCTGCCCACCGCTTATAGTAACTGTTCTACTTATAAGTGCATCAGCAGCAGTAAAATAAGTATTAGTAGCCAAAGTAGTTGGTATAGAAGTAATTGGAGCTGATGTTACAGCACCAACATTGATATGCAGCACATTAAAAGTTGTATTGTTTAATGCACTTGTAAATTGAACATTTTGACCTATTTGACCTATTTGAAAATTTGGTGGAATTGGTTCTCCACCAGGAAAACTATTAGATTGACCGCTATTATATGCTTTTATATCTAAAGTACTAGTTTCTCCGCTTAAATCGACTAATATTTCGTAACGTTCTCCAACATGCACAGGTAATCTGGTAACTGCAACAGGAGCATTTAATAAGCCACCATCATTAGCAATTACATAGAAAGTTTTTGTTACACCCGCAGAATTTACGATACCTAAATTATATCCTCTCTCAATTTCAGCATTAAGAAATCTTATGCGTACCACTTGTTTCGGTAAGGTAATTTGTCCATTTATGGTTCCGTTGGTTAACATATAATCGCCATAAGCTCTACCAACTGAAAATTGATTGGATGCATCAAAATTTCTACTAGTCATTATGATTGGAATATCATCAACGCCATAATTTCTTGGTAATGGCAAAGCTGACTCAACATCATCTTTTACAATAATTAATCCTCCAACACCTTTAGTAATTTGAGCTTCAGTAGTTTCATGCAAATGAGGATGATACCAATACGTTCCTGCATCATTAGTCATTTTCCAATAAGGGTGCCACAATGTTCCCACTGGAATTATTTGATGGGGGCCACCATCCATAACTGCTGGTAAGTGCATACCATGCCAATGAACAGTAGTAGACTCATTTAAATTATTAGTAACATTAAAACTAACATTATCTCCTTTGTTTATAAACAAAGTTGGTCCCCAAAATGTCTCATTATTAATTGATCCTGTAATGGTTTGAGTTCCTGATTTAATTTGCTTTAGTGATTCATGAATATCCAAATCAAAAGTTGTTCCATAAAGAGCTTCAGGAATTCGAATATCGTTATATTGTGCTTCTAGTAAAGATGAAATACCAAGGAAAATTATAGTAATAATAGATTTTTTCATGGGGGATATGTTTTAATTAATTTATTAGACTTAAAAATTTATAAATTCTTGCGTTGTTTTTTATAATTTATTCTCTAGGAAAACTAAATCGTTTGTCATATAGAAATGCTGTATCCGTTAAGGTGGTTAAAAACAATACTAAATCGACTCTGTCATTATCAGATAAATTCATAGGTTTAGCTAGCTCTTTTGGCAAATTTTTATCATGACCTAAAGAATTGTAATGTTTCACTACTTCAGTTAACGTTTTGAATCGACCATCATGCATATAAGGAAAAGTGAATTGTATATTCCGCAAAGTAGGAATTTTAAATCGAAGATAATCTTCTTTTTTTTGGGTAATTTTAATTCTTCCTACATCGTTTAAAGTAGTATCAATTGCTAATCCGTTATTTTCAAACTTATCATCTCTAAATAAGGGCTCTTTATGACAGGAGGCGCAATTTGATTTAAATATATCATAACCTCGCTGTTCTCTTTCATTATAGTCTTCCTCTTTGCGCATCACTTTGTCATACTTTGAATTAGAAGATTTTAGCATTACCGTATATTGGGCTAAAGCTTTTAAAAGTCGCTGACTGTTTACTTTATCATCACCAAACGCTTTGGTAAATAATTTTCTATACTTTTCACTGGCTTGAAGTTTTACAATAACATTTTCCAATTTTTCATCCATTTCATCTGGATTGGTAATAGGGTTTATGGCTTGCACTTCAATACTATTCACACCACCATCCCACATAAAGTCTTTGTTCCACGCCAAATTAATCAATGCTAATGTATTTCGAGTGCCTATTTTACCGTCAATACCATGACTAAGTTGATGATCTATATGGGTAAATCCTGTTTGTTGCAAATGACAACTAGCGCATGAAATAGTACTGTCTCGAGAAATAATAGGGTCATAAAATAAATGTCTGCCCAGTTGAAATCCTTCTTCTGTTAAAGGATTCTTTTTAAAATCGTATTTGGGTTGTGGCCAGCCTTTGGGTACTTCTATATACAAAGGTGTTGTGAATTGATTGGAGAATGCCAAACAAATTAAGATTAGTATTCCTAATACTAAAAAGTATTTCCAATATATTCTCATTCTATATAAAATAATGATTTACCATAATCCGCCAATTCCATTGCAATGGTTCCAGGTGTCATGACACTGTTAGTTTTAGCTAAGTTCAGTGTAGCAAAGAAATTATATAAATCTATTCCAATATTTATTTGAGATGCCTTTTTGTTATAAATCAATTCCATATAACGCAAGGCATAATAGGGAGGAAGATAGCCACCTATGTGAAAATGAAATTCGTGCTTTCTTGTTTTACAACTAGAGCTTTTCCCTTCAATTTTCATATTGATATAGCCGCTTTGCCATGCCCAATACATTCCTTTTAAAGGGTCTAAATCACCTGTCATAGCTCCGGCAGTACTGGCCAAGCTATCTACACCTATATTGAAAGTAACTTTTGATATAATTTTATCATTTACTTTAGTAATGGGAATGTGAAACGAACTTGGATTTTCTATATCGAGTAGATGATAACTGTTTGTTTGTGTAAAAACAGAGTTGTCATCATAATGAATTTGTATATGAGAAATATAACATTTAAAGTTATCAAACGTCAGCGTGTCTTTGTTTGACGTGATGTATTGTTGGTTAAAAGCTAAAGCTTCCTTATTAAACTTTAATTTAAAAGTAATGCTCAAAGTATCTTCTTTACTTTGAGCATTTCCCTTAAAACAAAACAATAGTAGTATAAAACTAAAACATAACATTTTCTTACTCATGTCTTGGTCTTGGTGGTTTATTTGCAGCAAAAATTCTTGACAACTCTTCGGTAAGTTCATTAAAATCTTCTATTTGCTCTTTATGACATATTTTTTTGATACCTTCAAAATGCTTGAAATGGGTGACCTCAATCTGTTTTTGATTAGAATTGATAACGGCTATCAAACTATCTTTAATTTTCAAATCAATTTGAGGTTGTTTTAATTGTGCATACAAATCATTTTTAGCTTCACGAATTCCGTCATCCAGTCTTTTGATTTCAGCTTGATGCCATTGGATAATCTTAGTATACTGATTTTGTTGATTAATATCAAAATGTAATCTTTCTATAATAATCGCTTTTGGATTTGGTCTACCTAATGGCATTTCATTAGGTGGTATATGACCTTTTGGACCACTCAAAAATAAAAATCCAATTGTTGCAAAGTTGAGTAATAATAACCCAAAAACGGTAATCGTTAATAATTTAGTTCTTTCCATTCTTATTGATAAAGCTGATTGCTTTGGTTTAATGTATTTTCAAAATAAATAGTTGTACTAGTTTTACTTTCTTTTGTTTTAGTAAGTAGAACGGTGAAATTCAAAAGTACTAATACAGCTATAGAGGCGGCTACTAGCCAAACTGTTTTATCTGAAAGTTTGTTTTGTTTGTTAATTTTTTGTTGAATTTTAGAAAACATATTCTCACTCGGAGTTACTTGCATAATTCCGTTGGTGCTGTTTAAAATGTTTTCTATCCAATTTTCCTTTTCCATTTATTCTGAACTTGTTTCAGAATCTCTCAATCCTGAATATTAATACTAATATTAATGTTTCTATTTTCTTTGACGAAGGTTATTTTAATTTCTTGCGATAAATTGAAAATTTATCAGCTAATTTTTCTTTTAAACTATTTTTCGCTCTAAAAATTAAGGATTCTACAGAGGATATACTGAGTTGCATCATTTCGGCTATTTCAGGATTTGATAGTCCATCTAATTTAGAAAGCAGGAAAGCTGTTTTCTGATTTTCAGTTAGAGTATTAATGATTTCAAATAGAATTTTGGCATCTTCTTGTTGTTCTAATAAAATACCGGGATGTTCAAAAGTTGTTGTATTCAAATATTCTTGTTCGTTTTGACTTTTCTTTCCAAATATAAAAAAGCGCTTTTGGCTATTTTTTTGTTTTAAAAAGTCTAAACATTGATTAATGGTAATTCTATATATCCAAGTTTTATAGGATGATTTTTGATTAAACATATCCAAAGAATTATAGATTTTTACAAATACATCCTGTGTAACTTCCTCAGCATCCTCAGTATTTTGTAAATAATTCAGCGCCACATTATACACAAGAATTTTAAACTCGTGATATAATTTTTCAAAACGGCTTTGTTTATCAATCATTTTTGCTAGAAATATTTTTTTTGGAACTACAATAGTACTAAAGGTTTTATTATAAATTGGAATTTTTTACTAAGTATAAATTATTCTATATTTGACCTTTCAATTAAAAATTCAAAACTAACTTTTATACAAATGAAATTATTAGAAGGAAAAGTAGCCATTATTACTGGCGCAAGTAGAGGAATTGGTAGCGGTATTGCTAAAGTTTTTGCACAACATGGCGCTAATGTTGCCTTTACTTATAGCTCTTCTGCCGAAAGTGCTATGGTTTTAGAAAATGAATTATCAGCTATGGGAATCAAAGCCAAAGGATATAAATCAAACGCTGCTGATTTTAACGAAGCGCAAAAATTAGTTGATGATGTTATGGCTGAGTTTGGAAATGTAGATATTTTAATTAACAATGCCGGAATTACCAAAGACAACCTTTTAATGCGTATGAGTGAAGAAGATTTTGATAAAGTAATTGAAATCAACTTAAAATCCGTTTTCAATATGACCAAAGCGGTTCAGAAAATTATGCTAAAAAACCGCAAAGGTTCAATCGTGAATATGAGTTCAGTTGTGGGTGTAAAAGGCAATGCTGGTCAGGCAAATTATGCTGCTTCTAAAGCAGGAATGATTGGGTTTACCAAATCAGTAGCCCTAGAATTAGGGTCTAGAAATATTCGTTGTAATGCCATTGCCCCAGGATTTATTGAAACTGAAATGACTGCCAAACTAAATGATGATGTGGTACAAGGTTGGAGAGATTCAATTCCGTTAAAACGTGGCGGTACTCCAGAAGATGTGGCCAATGCATGTTTATACTTTGCTTCTGACATGAGTGCATATGTATCTGGACAAGTGTTGAATGTGTGTGGTGGAATGCTAACTTAAAAAAGTGAGCAGTGTTCAGAAATTAGTTGGCACAAATCTCATAAAACTGAACACTAATAACCGAATACTGAACACAAATAACTGAATACTGAACACTTAAACTATGAACACATCAACAATCCTGTTATTACTCGTATCAATACTAATTGCTGTTGGTGTTTCATTTTACCAATATATTTACAAAGTCAAAAGCAAATCTAAAATCACTTTGCTTTTGGCTTTTTTGCGTTTTTTTAGTGTGTTGGGGTTGTTAGTATTGTTGATAAATCCAATAATTTCTCGCAGAACTATTGAAACCATTAAAACTCCATTGCCTATTGTCATTGATAACTCTGCTTCTATAGCCGATCTAAAAGCAAACAAAAAAGCTTTAGAATTGTTTGAGAAGCTAAAAGAAAACGCAGCTCTCTCCGATAAGTTTGATTTACAAACCTATCAATTTGATACTGATTTTTCGCCTACGGACACTATAGATTTTAAGGGAAAACAATCCAATATTGATATTGTTGCTAAAAGCTTAAAAGAAATCTATAAAAACCAATCCTTTCCGACGATTTTGTTATCAGATGGAAATCAAACTTCGGGAGAAGATTATGTGTTTGGGTTTACTCCTGCTAACAAAGTCTATCCTCTAGTAGTTGGTGATACCATTACCTATTTGGATTTAAAGATTACCCAACTCAACGTAAACAAGTATGCCTTTCACAAAAATAAATTTCCTGTAGAAGTATTTTTG
>Ga0114958_10000912_pt1 | contig 24329 bp, 23 predicted proteins | sample C_130208_EF_Meta_FD_89577 | JGI IMG/M metagenome (GOLD analysis project Ga0114958, IMG submission 89577) | Freshwater microbial communities from Lake Croche, Canada to study carbon cycling - C_130208_EF_MetaG | ecosystem: Environmental > Aquatic > Freshwater > Lake | place: Lake Croche, Canada... | reverse complement strand
GTCATTGCGGATGAGCGCGGACTTGGAAGAGACACGAGGCCTACTCATGTGCGCAGTGCGCGAGTTGGAAGAGGAAGCGGGAGTGACTTTAGACCCGCACTCGTTGGTTCTTCTGGATCATTGGGTTACCCCCGAATGGGAGAACTTGCGTTACGACGTGCGCTTTTTCATCGCACACATGCCCGCGGATCAAATTGCCGAGCCGCATGGCACTGAAGCGGTAGCGGCCCGTTGGATTGCACCGGCTGATGCGATCACCGAGGCCAATCAAGGAAATATCTTGCTGATGGCACCTACCCGGGCCGCGTTAGTGCACTTGTTGGAACATTCGCAGATTGCTTCGTTGGTGGCGGCAACGGATGCCCGGGAGATCGTGCCTCGAATGGATCGCCTGCACATTGACGAAGGTGGCCAAGAGCATTGGGCGATCGTCCATGACCGAACTGGCGAAGTGCTTGAGCTTGATCGACCAGCGCCGCCCGTTGAGGCTCGGGAGAATCCGTGAGTGGGCGTCCGCTTCCATACATCGGTTCTCGTGATGATTGGGAAGGCGGGTCAGTAACACCAAGTGCCGTGTGTGTTCTGGCGCATAACGCCGGTGCCTGGACTCTGGATGGCACCAACACTTGGCTGCTTCATATTCCCAACACGTCCAAATGCATAGTTATTGATCCAGGACCAGACGAAAAGAGTCACTTCGAAGCGATCCTGGCTGCTGCCCGCCTTCGCGACTGCGAAGTAGGCGCAGTGATCTTGACCCACGGTCACTCAGATCATTCTGCTGGCGCGAAATCTTTGGCAGAGCTCACCAAGACCAAGGTGCGCGCACTGGATGCCAAGTTCCAGCTCGGCGATGAAGGCTTAACTCATGGCGATGTCATAACCATCGGTGAAACTGAACTTCATGTGTTGGCGACCCCCGGACATTCCTTAGACAGCATGAGTTTCTTACTGCCACATGATGGAACTCTGCTCACTGGTGACACCGTTTTAGGCCGAGGAACTGCAGTCATCACTATGCCTGATGGCGATCTGGGGGCTTACTTCGACAGCTTAGAGCGATTGAAAGAACAAGTTGCTACTAATGAAGTTTCTTGGCTATTACCTGGTCACGGACCCGCGCTGACAGGCCCAGGAGACATTCTTAATTCCTATGTTGAGCACCGAATTGCACGCCTAGCTGAAGTGCGCGAAGTCGTGAAAGCTGGAGCCATTACGTCTCAAGATGTGTTGGACATCGTCTATGCCGATACGCCAGAGAAATTAAAGGGCGCAGCAAGGCAATCAGTGAAAGCTCAATTGGCGTACTTAAAACATCTGGGTGAGTTCACCACAGACGAGGATTTAACGAGCCCGCTTGCCGAGACGCTCGACGTCAAGGATTAAAACCTGACGCGATTCAAGACGAATCCAGCCGCGTTGCGCAAAGTCAGCCAGGGCTTTGTTCACGGTCTCGCGTGATGCACCAACGAGTTGCGCTAGTTCTTCTTGCGTCATGTCATGGGTCACCATCAAGCCATCAGGCAGGATAGTTCCGAACTTTTCGCCAAGTTCCATAAGTGCCTTAGCAACACGACCGGGAACATCGGAGAACACGAGATCAGCCATTGCTTCGTTAGTGCGACGAAGTCGACGTGCAAGTGCCTGCAGTAGTGCTGCAGCAACCTCTGGACGTCCAGCAAGCCACGGGCGAAGTTGATCATTGCCGAGGCCAAGAACAACCGCGTCAGTTAAGGCAGTGGCTGTTGATGTGCGAACACCTGGATCGAACAAACTGAGTTCGCCAAACATCTCGCCCGGTCCAAGCACTGCAAGCAGTGACTCCCGACCGTCGCCTGAGGTTTGGCCAAGCTTGACCTTGCCGTCGACGATCACATACATGCGATCGCCAGGTTCACCTTCGGCAAACAGGACCTCACCCTTGACGACGCTGCGCTCAACGAGTGAGGCGCGAAGTGCCGCCGCTCCCTCAACATCAAGAGCTGCGAAAAGTGGGGCATTCATTACGGTCATTTCATCCACGGGTCCATTCTGACCTATAAACAAGGCGACCCGGTACACACCCTGTTCCCTACCGCACCCATACGCTGGGGTAATGACGGACACGGTGGCGCAAAAGCGGCGATTCCGTTCAATTTATAAGGCTTTAGTGGCGCAATACCCAGATGTGAAATGTGAATTGGACTTCTCCAATCCCTTGCAATTGCTGGTGGCGACTGTTCTCAGTGCTCAAAGTACCGACGTCAGAGTCAATAAAGTGACGCCAGCACTCTTTGCCAGGTACCACGATGCCGCTGCTTTCGCGGGGGCTAAATCTGCTGACCTAGAGGAAATTATCCACCCCGTTGGGTTCTATCGAGCCAAGTCAGCAACCCTGCAGGCAATAGGGCAACAACTCTGCGATCGCTTCGCGGGCGAAGTACCCAAAACCCTAGAAGAACTTGTCACGCTGCCGGGGGTTGGCCGCAAGACAGCCAATGTGGTGTTGGGCGAAGCTTTTGGATTTCCAGGGATCACCGTTGATACCCACATGCTGCGTCTGTGTAAGCGATTGGGTTGGACAACCGAAACTGACCCCGTAAAAGTGGAGCGCGATCTCATGGAGCTCTGGCCAAAAAAAGATTGGACCAAGGCTTCACAGTTGGTGATCTGGCATGGACGACGTCGATGTCATGCGCGCAAGCCCGCTTGTGGTGCTTGCACGATTGCGAAATGGTGCCCATCATTTGGCGAAGGACCAACTGATCCAGAAGTTGCAGAGAAGCTCGTGAAGACTATGGGGAGAGCGTGAGTTCCCGATGAATATTGTTGACTGGGTGCTTGTTGGCGCGCTCCTAGTTTTTGCGTGGGCTGGCTGGCGGCAAGGTTTTGTTGCTGGACTTTTGTCATTTGCTGGATTCCTTGGCGGCGGCATTGCGGCAGCGCTGGTGTTACCAAACATCGTTAGTGGGTATTTCAGCGAGGGCCTTGTTCGTTCGTTGGTATTGATCGCGGCAGTGTTAATTTCCGCTCTGCTTGGCCAAAGTTTGGCATCTATTCTCGGAAGGATGCTGCGCGCGGGAATCACTTGGACTCCAGTGAAATATGTCGATAGAACGGCAGGAGCTGCGCTTAACGTGCTGGCCTTAGCTGTGATCGTTTGGATTATTGCGAGTGCTGTTGCGATGCTGCCAACCACACAAACCACCACGTTGGTCCAGCAGTCAAAAGTGGTGACCACTCTCGATTCACTCGTGCCAAATCAAGTTCGCGATTCATTTATCCATCTTCGTGATGTTGTTGGCCAGAGCGCATTTCCAAGAGTCTTTTCCGGGATCGCTGAAGTTGTCGGGCCAGAAGTAGATGCACCAAATAGCGCAGTCGTGTCCAACGTGGGTGTGGTGACTGCTGCGCAGTCAGTTGCGCGAATTTTTGGAACGGCACCCTCCTGCCAAACGACACTGACGGGTTCTGGTTTCTTTGCAAGCAGTGGACTGGTACTTACAAATGCGCATGTTGTTGCTGGAGTGCGCGACCCTGAAGTTGAACTAGGTAATCAGCACTGGCCAGCAACGGTGGTCTACTTCGATTCACAACTTGATGTCGCCGCACTCAAGATTGATTCCGCTCTTATCCAGCCGATCGTCTTGCAACCCATTCCTCCACAATCGGGGGAAGATGGTGTTTCTGTTGGGTACCCCGGCGGCGGCGACCTCAAGATTGCTTCTGTTCGAATCCGCGCACTCATTGATGCACGTGGTGATGACATCTACGGCAAAAGTGGAGTTGAACGTCAAGTGATTTCTTTTCGTGGAACCGTTGTTCCCGGTGATTCAGGTGGCCCACTGTTATCAGCTCAAGGCCAAGTAGTGGGCATGGTCTTTGGTTCAGGTATCAGTAGTAAAACTACGGGCTATGCGATCGCCGCACGTGAACTTGCACCAGCGCTGGCAAGCGGCATTTCGAACACTGCGGCAGTGAGCACCGGAACTTGTGTGCTGCGTGACTAACCTTTAAGAAGCGTCTGACTGACCAAAGGCTTCGCTGGTCTTGTTCATCTCACGCATAGCCAAGGTTGGACCTTTGATCTTTGAAGCTTGGGACTTCGCCATAACACCGGCAAATCCAGCCACCAGGATCATGAGCAAGGTGATGATGCCAAACGCTGCCCAAGTTTGAAGTCCGAGTTGTACGAGCACGTAAGTCAGGGTGAAGAGCAGGAAAACCACCACGAGCGGCGCGAGTACCAGTGCAACGAGAGCAAAGACAGTGGCGCTCGTCATCGCTTTCTTCGATGCCTTCATCTCGGCTTGAGCGAGCGCCAGTTGAGCTGAGGCTAGGCGCTTGGCATCAGAGACCGTCTTGGAAATGAGTTCAGCGATGCTGGGCTGGGTGTCAGACATGACACGAGGCTAGCGCGTTGTTCATGGCTCCCTCAATTTTTAGGCAGATATGTGGGATTTCTGTGTGTCATTTTACGAATCATTGTCGTCATCAGCGGATAAAAGCGCGTAGGCCTGGCTGCGCCGATGCAGGGCAATGCTGGCTAGAGCGGCGGAGATGACTGTTGCGATGAGGACGGCAAGCTTCGCTGACTCAAGCACCTCACCCGTGTAGCTCAACTCAGCGATCAGTAGGGCAACAGTGAAGCCAATCCCGCCAAGAATTCCGACTGCCAGGATGTCTAGCCAACGCAGCGAGGGTGACAGTGAAGCCTTTGTGAAACGAGCCACGAGCCACGATGTGGCAAGAATGCCAAGGGGTTTGCCGAGAACAAGGCCAGCGGTCACACCTATAGCCACGGGCGAAGTGACTGCCGTCAAGATTTCGATATTGCGAAGATCAATGCCCGCAGCAACCAGTGCAAAAAGTGGAACACAGATTGCCGCACTCAAGGGGTGAAAGCGCTCAGCCATCCGATCAGCGGGAGACATCGATTCGCCAGGATCAACTCGAACCCGAGTGAGCAGGCCAAGAACAACTCCGGCAACCGTGGCATGGACGCCACTGTTTTGCATAAAGACCCAAGCGATCAAGCCCAGCGGCACGTACAGAAACGCTGTGCGAATGCGTCGCCTCTGAGCCCAGGCGTAGGCAACACAGGCCAGAGCCGAAATCGCCAGCGACCACAACGAAATCGATTCGGTGTAGAAAATCGCAATCACCATGATTGCGCCAAGGTCATCAACCACGGCCAGGGTGAGTAAGAAAGCGCGAAGCGCGATAGGCAGCTGCTTTCCGACAACAGCGAGGACTGCCAGCGCAAAAGCAATATCGGTGGCCATGGGAATACCCCAGCCGCCGGGTAGTCCTTGGGGAGTAGCAACGTTGATTCCCACGAAGATTAATGCGGGAACGAGCATGCCGCCGAGAGCTGCAGCGATAGGAACAGCAGCTTGCCGAAACTTGGAAAGCGAGCCGAGCACTAATTCATGTTTGAGTTCCAGTCCGATGACAAAGAAGAAGATCGCTAACAAGAAATCGGCCGCCCACGCACCTACCGATAGATGTAGATGCAAGAAATCTGGGCCAAATTCGTAATTGATGAAAGTGGCGTAACTGTCACCCCAAGGGGAGTTTGCCCAGATCAAAGCCACGACTGCTGCGATGAGCAATAGAACGCCACCAACGGTTTCATCACGCAGACGTTCGCGAATGTACCCGCGTTCAGGTAGCGATAACCGACTTAAGAATTCCGTCGGTTGAAGTTTGCTCAATCCGTGCTCGATCCTTGGGCTAGACCTGAAGCGATCAGTCTCATCACCGCTGGGTCAGCAAGTGTGGTGGCATCGCCAATGTCGCGATTCTCGGCAACATCGCGAAGCAAGCGACGCATAATTTTTCCGGAACGAGTTTTCGGTAACTCAGCGACGACCAGGATCTGGCGAGGCTTAGCAATCGGCCCGATCTCATGCGCCACGTGATCGCGTAGTTCCTTCACTAAGTCCGGCCCGTTTTCGGCACCTGCTCGCAAGATAACGAACGCCACGATGCCTTGCCCAGTGCGATCATCGCTGGCGCCAACCACTGCAGCTTCAGCAACCTTTGGATGCGAGACGAGTGCTGATTCAACTTCAGTTGTTGAAAGACGGTGACCAGAAACGTTCATCACATCGTCAACTCGACCAAGCACCCAGATGGCTCCGTCAGAATCGAGCTTGGATCCATCTCCGGCGAAGTACACCTTTGGCCAGCGAGACCAGTAGGTATCGATGAAGCGCTGGTCATCGCCCCAAATGCCGCGCAGCATTGATGGCCAAGGCTCAGTGATCACTAAGTAGCCACCTGATCCTGGTTCCACGGGAGAGCCTTCGTCATCAACTACAACGGCACTGATGCCTGGGATGGCCCGCATCGCAGAGCCAGGCTTACAAGAAGTAATCCCAGGAACTGGTGAAATCATGATGCCGCCCGTTTCGGTCTGCCACCAGGTGTCAACGATTGGGCAGTTGTTATTGCCAATCACTTCCCGGTACCACATCCAGGCTTCTGGATTAATGGGTTCACCAACAGACCCAAGAAGTCGAAGCGAAGACAAATCTTTGCTCTTTGGTAATTCATCTCCCCAAGTCATACAGGTGCGAATTGCTGTTGGTGCGGTGTAAAGAATTGAAACGCGGTGACGCTCGATGATGTCCCACCAGCGATCGCGCTGAGGTGTGTCGGGAGTGCCTTCGTAAATCACTTGGGTTACTCGATTGGCAAGTGGACCGTAGGTGACATACGAATGGCCGGTAATCCAACCAATATCAGCGGTGCACCAGTACACATCGGTGTCCGGCTTCAGATCAAAAATTACCCGGTGCGTATATGAAGTTTGCACAAGGTAGCCGCCGCTGGTGTGCAGGATTCCTTTTGGCTGACCGGTGGTTCCCGATGTGTACAGGATGAACAGTGGATGTTCGCTGTCGAATGCTTCTGGCGTGTGTTGATCTGATTGACGATCAACAACGTCATGCCACCACAAGTCACGATCGTCTACCCAAGCAACATCTTCGCCCGTGCGCTTAACTACCAGCACATTACGAACAGGGGTGTCACCAAGCAGAGCTTCATCTACTGCGGGCTTCAATGGCATTGCGCTGCCGCGTCGATATTGGCCGTCAGAAGTGATGACGAGCGCAGCTTGTGCGTCGTCAATGCGATTCGTGAGTGCTGTTGCAGAGAAGCCTGCGAAGACAACTGAGTGCGGTGCGCCGATACGTGCACAAGCGAGCATTGAGATGACTGCCTCAGGAATCATTGGGAGGTAAATCATCACGCGGTCGCCAGCGTTGATGCCCAATTCGATCAAGGCATTGGCAGTTTTGCTTACCTCGCGCTGTAATTCTGCGTAAGTGATGTCGCGCCGATCGCCAGGTTCGCCTTCGAAGCGCAGGGCCACTTGCTCGCCATACCCATCTTCAACATGGCGATCAACACAGTTATATGCGACGTTGAGTTTGCCACCGACAAACCATTTGGCAAATGGAGCACCGGACCAGTCGAGAACCTCTGAATACGGGGTTTCCCATGACAGATTTTGAGCTTGTTCGTCCCAAAAACCCAATCGATCAGCATCAGCGGCTTCAAAGATGCCGGGCTGAGCATTTGCCTGTGCCGCGAACTCGGGTGAAGGTGGAAAGAGACGGTCTTCGCTCAACAGATTTTCTAGGGCGTCATTCATGCTTGGACCTCTTCACACTTGGCTGCACGTTCGCAGGACTTGGGTTAGACATTGACGGCCGCTGCGCCAATTGCGCACGAGGCGGAAAACCAGATCACCGATTCCGCGACACCTTCAATTGTGCCGGTGCCGTAATTTCGGATGGCCTGCACGTATGCGGGCCGTCCCGATTCAGCGAATCCATGTTCAGGAATGGTGAAAGGTGAAGGGTCTAGGCCTCGCTCGGCGAGTACCACCCGCACCAGCGCTCGGGCAATCAGCCCGGATCCCCAAGTAAAGGGACGAAGCCAGAGAATTTCGTTATGTACCAGTGCAGCAGTAAGTAGGCCAGGTAAATCACTACGACGGGTAACCAAACTTGAAAGAGCCATCAGTCCTGGTGCCAAAGCTGGCACATCCGGGAGCGAGCCAATCTTCAGGGGATCATCTGTTTCATTACCCGATCGTGGTCTACCCAAGGTCGCTGTGTCTTCAAAGCCGGTAGCGGTAAGGGCATGCAAGTGGGCGATGACCTGCAACGGCGCTTTACCCCACGTGTCGAGCTGACTGGGAACGGTTGAAGTCAGCAGGAGTGCACTTGCCAGTACTCGACCCATTGGCGACTGATCTGGAACAACAAGGTCAGCGCCATCAATCATTGCCGACGCTCGAGCGCCACGTTCAATGGAGGCAGCGGCAACTTCATTTGCATTAGTGCGAATATCGCGACGCCACAGCACCGCATCGATATCGTCACGAGCTGCAGCCAGAGCAGTGCTGACATCCTCGCGCTCGAGCAATTGCTCAAGAAATGCTGGATGAAATGTCTGGCTCACAGTTACGACACTACCCGGTTGCGCGAAGGGGGGATTCAGGACGCAGGGGCGGTGCGTGTCATTCGACGGATGGCGTACCACGTCACACCAATGACCACAGCGCCTAAAGCGACGCTTGTTCCTGTGACGGCAATCTGCTTCGAGTGTGATTTCAAGCCAATGGGCTTCTCGAAGTCTTTAATTGGCCATTCGCGATCAACAGCAACTTCACGAAGGGCATCGTCGGGATTCACGGCAACGGGAAAACCAACCGCCTCAAGCATCGGCAGGTCTGTTTGAGAATCGCTGTAGGCGTAGCACTGAGATAAGTCGTAGCCGCGCTCTCCTGCGAGTTCGCGAATGGCGACTGCCTTATTTTCGCCGTATGCGTAAAAAAGTAGTTCGCCGGTGTAGCGGCCATTTTCAATAGCAACCTGTGTTGCGATCGTGTGGTCAACCCCAAGCCGCAGACCGATTGGTTCAACCAGATCGCTGCCAGAGGACGAAACGATGACGATGTCGTGGCCGGCGGCTCGATGCTCCGCAATCAAGTCGACGGCCTCTTGGTACACCATCGGATCGATGATGTCGTCCAGAGTTTCAGCGACAATTGCACGAACCGTTTCCACGTCCCAGCCAGCAACCAAACTTGAAACGTAGTTGCGCATCTGATCCATCAGCTCGTGATCAGCGCCAGAAGTTACGAATACCAGTTGGGCATAAGCACTGCGCAAAACTTCGCGACGACCGATTAAGCCGCCTTTGAAAAAGGGGCGGGCGAAGGCGAAAGCGCTCGACTTAGCCAAAATGGTCTTGTCGAGGTCAAAGAATGCTGCCGTCGACATAGATATAACGGTAACGCAGATATCCACAGGTTCCCAATACTGAGCATTCATCCACAGGTCGAGTCCGCAGGCTGGTGTCTGCCTGAGTAGATGCCTCAATGTCAAAGGCATGACTTCAACAGTTTTAGCCTCAGCTGATCCGATCATGATTGACCATGTGCGCACCTTGGCACTTGCCTGCGGCAAGCGCATCGAGGTAATTGAAAGTGCCAGTGAAATAGCGCTGCGATGGTCGACCGATCAATTCATCGTGGTGGGAGCTGATCTGGTGGATCAAGCGATCGGGCTGCCAAAGCGTCGAAATCTTGCAATTGTGCATTGGCAATATGCGGTGGTCGAAGTGATTGAACCGCAACTATGGCAAACAGCATTGCGGCTAGGCGCTGAGCACGTCGTTGCGCTGCCAGAAGGAGATGAATGGTTGGCCGAACGATTGACACAATCAGTGTTAACGACAGAGCAGTTGGGGCGAATCCTGGTGGTCACGGGTGCCTGCGGTGGCGCAGGTGCTTCGAGCCTGGCGGTTGGCTTAGCAAGCGCGGCGCAAAAAGCTGGCAAGAAAGTGTTGTTGATCGACGGTGATATCGACGGAGGCGGGCTCGACCTCTTGCTTGGCGCTGAGACCACAGCGGGAGCTCGTTGGCCTGAGCTAGCCAACACCAGCGGTCGCGTAAGCACGGAGACACTCTTGCCGGCTTTACCTAGTCCGCATTTCGTCTCGTTGATATCTGCTGCTCGTCAATCGTGTGCCAAGCCAACATCACAAGCTTGGGAATCAATCATCAATTTCGGCAGGCAAGCCTTCGATCTTGTTGTGATCGATATGCCCAGAGGGCAGGTTTTAGAAAAAGCACACTGGTGCCCGCCAGATGTGGAGTTTGCGCTGTGGTGCATCGTTCCAACGCGAATTCGGGCAGTGGCAGCGGCGGCTGTGGCGTTTGATCTGTATTACAAGCTTGGGATCACAGCCGAAGTGCTTGTACGCCAAACAGATCGAAGTATGAGTGCTGGTGACATCTCTCGAGCGCTGGGCACTTCCGTGCGGGCCGTGCTTCCCCAAGATTCAGGGGTCTGTGTGGCGGGTGAACTGGGTGAACTTGTGGGAGGCAGCTACGCCAAATCTTGCAGTTCAATCCTTCAAGAGTGGTGGAAGCCATGAAGCTCGCGGATCGAGTTCGAAGTCGACTCGTGGTGATGCAAGGCGAAGCAACCCACGACGGAGTAACTGCAGCCCTGCGTGACGAGGGTTTGGTGTTGGGTGACGGTGCTATTGCCTCGCTCGTCACTGAGTTGCAACGTGAATTCATCGGGGCGGGACTCCTTGATCCATTGCTGCTTCAGCCAGGAGTCACCGATATTTTGGTCAATGGTCCAGATCAAATTTGGATTGATCGCGGGCAAGGGCTGGAACACATTCCACTCGCATTTAACAACGATGAAGAGGTGCGCGCGCTAGCGCAACGACTCGCGGGCGCTGCTGGTCGGCGCCTTGACGATGCCCACCCTTTTGTCGATGCCAAGATGGTTTCAGGAGTGCGACTACACGCAATTCTCGCTCCGATCGCTACTGATGGAACCGTGATCTCGTTGCGAATTCCGGCCAAGCAATCGTTAAGTGTTGACGATCTCGTGCAGATGGCTGCGATCGACTCGACGGCGGCTTGGTGGATACGCCAAGTGATCGATTCAAAACTTGCGTTCTTTATAAGTGGCGGAACAGGGTCAGGAAAGACCACCGTTCTCGCCGCGATGCTGGGCCTAGTTGCCCATCGTGAACGCATCGTGATCGTTGAAGACTCGGCAGAGCTGCAGCCAAACCATCCACATGTTGTGCGGTTGCAGTCGCGATTGGCAAATCTGGAAGGAGCCGGAGCCGTGCCGATGCGTGAATTAGTGCGACAAACGTTACGCATGCGCCCCGACCGCATCGTGGTGGGTGAAGTGCGAGGCGCGGAAGTGATCGAACTTCTGACAGCACTGAACACTGGTCACGCAGGTGGCTGCGCAACTGTGCATGCTAATTCCGCCGCCGATGTTCCAGCACGAATCGAAGCACTCGGACTTGCGGCGGGGCTAGATAGAGCCGCAATACACGCCTTATTAGGAGCGGGACTTGATGTTGTCTTACATCTGGATCGCGACGCCCAAGGTCGACGTCAACTCGAAGGCATTCATGTAGTGCAGATCAACGAGCGATACCAAGTAGAACTCGTTGCAGCCCTGGAGCGTGAAGGAGGTGAATTTGTGGAAAGACAGGGGATCAACACCCTTCGCAGAAACCTTGAGCGTGCGTCCAGGCAGGAATCACGACTCATCCCATGAACTACTTGGTAGCCGTGCTCGTGGCAGTTTGCGTGGGGTTATGGAATCAGCCAATGGTGATTGCGCGGCTACATCGCTTGGAACTCAATGTCGATCCAATAACGCAGATTGACGTAGCGGGAAGAATAAAACAACGGTGGCAGCGAAAGCAGCAGAGTGCTCAACAGACCCAGCGGATCATAGATGCATTAGCCGCGCTGGATGCCGAGTTGAAATCTGGCCAGCCCCCAAACTCTGCACTCATTCGGGCAGCAGATGTGCCGCCGCTTTGGCCGGCGGCATTAGCGGCTATCGGAATGGGCGGTGATGTTGCGCAGGCTCTTCGAATCGACGCCCAACACCTGCCACAACTTCTACAGCTCGCTGCTTGTTGGCAGGTTGGGGCACGATCAGGAAGCGGCATGAGTGCCGCGGTCGGGCGATTACTTCAAAGTTTGCGGCACAACGAAGAATTACGCGCCACTTTAGAAGCCGAGCTTGCCGGGCCGAGGGCGAGCGCCAAGATCTTGAGTGGTTTACCGCTCATTGGGCTGTTGCTTGGAATCATGATGGGCGCAGATCCCGTGGGTTGGTTGGTGGGTAATCCCATCGGATGGGCATGCCTTGTTTCTGGTCTCGCATTAACGGCAACAGGCGCAGTGTGGTCACAGCGGATGGTGCGCACTGTGGAAGCAATGTTATGAAGATCCTCATTGCGACGCTGTTCGGTTTAGCGGTGTGGCTTTTCATTCGTCCCTCAAGCAGGCATCGACTTCGCTCGGTGGTCCATCCGCGAACGAAAACGACCGTCACTGCGCTTCCGCTGGCATTGATTGCTTCGATTGCCTTGGGGTGTGGCATTGCTGTAATTCTTGGATCAATTCCTGGTGTCGTATTGGGCGTGCTCGCTGGGCTGGGGGCGCATCGAGGTATTGGACGATTGGAATCGCGCGCCACCCGCGATCGAAAGAGCGCTCTGATGTAGCAAGTTCCCATTGTTTGCGATCTTTTGTCGGCAACTCTGGCTTCTGGGGCCAGTTTGCGGTCCGCATTGGTCGCGGTCGCCCAGGCAGTTGGCGAACCAGCGGCGCAATCGCTGCTGCGTGTGGATGCAGCGTTAAGTCTGGGAGCATCTGCGCAGACTGCATGGGCAACAGCGCAGGTCGATGTTGAATTCTCGCGAATAGCCGCCGCTTTTCAACGGTCAGCTTCCTCTGGTGCTCCACTTGCAGATGTTTTTGTAGGTGTTGGCAATGATGAACGCAGACGAAAACGAATGGCAGTGGAAGTTGCTGCTCGATCCGCAGGTGTGCGCGCTGTCGCACCGTTAGCTGCTTGCTATTTACCGGCCTTTGTTTTGCTTGGGATTGTTCCGATCGTCGCATCAATGGCCACGGACATGTTTTCAACGTAACCGTTATCCCCAAGGCGGCAAATGCGCAGGCCCTATCCACAGTTTGAAACACGCTGATGCGCATTAACCGCTTGATCCAGCACCGTGAGAAATCACCACGAGTACAAGGCTCTGGGTCGAGAAAGGAAACATTATGAATCGTCTCTTGAATCGAATGAAGTTTGATGACAAAGGTATGACGACTGCTGAATATGCGGTGGGCACAGTTGCCGCGGCAGGTCTTGGTGGAGTGCTCATCAAATTGTTGACGAGTGCCGAAGTGCGCAACCTCATTTGGAAAATCATGAGCTCAGCACTTTCGGCATTCTTCTAAATGAATCCACGGTTTGGATCGAGTCGGTTAGGTGCCGACTCGATCAAACGTGATCGGGGAAGTGCGGTGATAGAGACCGCACTCATGATTCCGGTTTTGCTGTCGGTCACTGTCGTATTCCTCACCACGATTCAGTTAGGAATTACAGCCGTGCATCTCACCGATACCGCGCATGATCTCGCTCGTGCGCTGTCTCGAGGAGTTTCGCAAAGTGAGATCACCGAACAAGCAAACCTGGAAACGCCGAATGCACAATTAAGTTTGTCCGGCACCGATCAAAATGTCACCGTGACTTTGAGTCAAGACATTGAGGTGCCAGTGCCGATCCTGTCGAAGTTCTCCTTTACTTTCGAGCGCTCAGCAACTGCGCCAGTGGAGCAATGGTGAGTCTTAGCCTTGCCGAGAAATCCGAGAGCGGCCACGATTCAGGGAGTGGAACAGTTCTTGGCATTGCGTTCGTCGGAGTGATCTCGCTTCTAGGTTTTGTCGGTGTAGCTCAAGTACAGGCCACGTTGCTGAGCCACACAGTTCAGGGTGCGGCTGATCTTAGCGCCATCGCTGGCGCGCAAGCCCTAAATGATCAATGCGCGCAAGCCGAAAGCATCGCCAACTTAAACCATGTGAAACTCATGCGCTGCCTGGTAACCAGCGGTGATGTGTTTGTTGAAGTTGAGGCAGAAATACCGTCTCTGGCTGCGCAACTTTTGAATCGCTTGAGTATTTCTGTTCGCAACGTTTCGGCTATCGCAACCGCCGGACCACCGGATTTCTAGTCGGTTGAATTTCGCAAGAGTTCAGTGAGAATCCGAACAGCGGCATTCTTGTTCAGTGGATTATTTCCGTTTCCGCACTTGGGTGACTGCACGCAAGAAGGGCAACCTTCACGGCACCGGCATTCACGAATCAAGTCTCGAGTCGCCGTCAGCCATTGGCGAGCAATGTCGAATCCATGCTGGGCAAAGCCCGCGCCACCCGGATATCCGTCATAAACAAAAACGGTAGTTATCCCGGTATCGATATGGCGCGCGGTTGAGACCCCGCCGATATCCCAGCGGTCACAAGTGGCGAACAGCGGCAACAGTGCTATCGATGCGTGTTCAGCAGCGTGAACAGCTCCGGGAATTTCTGAGGGTTCAATCCCTGCTCGCGCGCATTGTTCTTCGGAAACTGTCCACCACACAGCAGTGGTGTTGAGTTCGCGCTCGGGAAGCTCTAATCCCTGTTCACCCAAATTGTCACCAGTGAGGAGTCGGCGGCGTTGGAAACTTGTGACCTGGCTGGTGACTTGAACTTGGCCAACGTGGATAGATGCTTCTCCCCAGGGGCGACCTTCGAACTCCTCCACAATTCGAATATCGCTGATCTCATGCGCATGCGTCGTGTAATCAACGGGTTCCTCGATCACGGTTGCTACAAGATCGTCTAGATCCAGAGCGGTAACAACAGATGTCACTCCTTGATGTGTGTACACCGCACCGGGGTGCACTGTGCTGTGTGCGGAGGTTTGATCAATGGTTCCTAGTAGTCGGCCAGTGTCTTCTTCGACAATGCGGATCGGCGCACCGCCGGTGCTACGCAAGTCAGCAAGATCGCTGGCGCGATCGCGCCGAGTCCAAAACCAACCCGTTGATCTTTTGCGCAAGAAGCCTTGATCGGCAAGGTCCGCGAGTAGCGCTAATGACGTCGGGCCAAACCAGCGCACGGCATCGGTTTCGGTCAAAGGAATTTCAGCGGCAGCAGCACATAAGTGGGGTCCAAGGATTACCGGATTCGTAGGATCAAACACGGAGGCTTCAACTGGAGCGTCAAGAATTGAAGCAGGATGCTCCACGACGAATGCATCAAGGGGATCCTCGCGGGCGATGAAGATCGCAAGAGCAGGTGCGTCGCCACGTCCGGCACGTCCAAACTGTTGCCAAAGCGAAGCGCGGGTACCAGGCCAGCCAGCAATCACGACGGCATCTAACCCACTGATATCGATACCGAGTTCAAGTGCGTTCGTGGTGGCAAGCGCACGTATCTTGCCTTCCCGTAAAGAATTTTCAATTGCGCGTCGCTCTTCAGGTAGGTATCCACCGCGATAAGAAGAAACTGTGTCGACAAGTTCAGGATCAATTTCGCGGAGCAGATCGCGAGTCATGGCTGCTACACCTTCGGCAGCCCGTCGACTTCTTACGAATGCCAGAGTTTGGCGACCATCGGCCACCAGGTCAGCAAGCAGGTGAGCGGCTTCTGTAGTTGCAGTGCGATGAACAGGTTCAGCGCCATCGATTCCAAGGTCCATCGGTTGCCATAACGCAATTGTGCGTTCGGGCGTTGGAGAAGAATCTTCAGTAATTTCCCGAACAGGATCACCGATGAGTCGTTGAATTGCGATAGCCGGTTCAGAGACGGTTGCCGACGCAGCGATGATCACTGGTGTGCTGCCCAACTGGTCACAGATTCGACGCAGCCGGCGGATTACTGCGGAAACATGCGCTCCGAAAACCCCTCGGTAAATATGGGCTTCATCGATAACGATGTAATCGAGCCGCTTGAGAAAAGGCGCCCAACGCTGATGGCTACCCAAGAGCGAGTGATGCAGCAGGTCAGGATTAGTGAGTACGAGGTTTGCGTGCCGTTGGGCCCACTGGCGTTCTTCATATGAATTGTCACCGTCGACAGTTGCTGCTCGTAGCCAAGGAAGTTGGCGTTCCTGCATGGTTCGAAGTTGATCGTGAGCCAATGCTTTGGTGGGTGCGATGTAGAGCGCAGTTGATCCACGGCCGTTGGGAGCAGAGCTACCCAATTCAATAGCGCTCAAGATCGGCAGTGCATAGGCCAAGGATTTACCCGAGGCTGTGCCGGTGGCCAACACCACATGTGCACCTGCGTGCGCGATTTCAGCCGCATCAACTTGATGCTGCCACGGCTGGGTTACGCCCGGAAAGGAACGTCGAACATCCGCTGAGACCCACGCTGGCCAAGGTGAAAAAGTGGCCGCACGAGCAGGCCGGACTTCCAGATGGCGAAGTCGGTCTTCTCGACCCGTGGATAGGCGCGAAAGTACGCCTTCGATGCTGGTATTCATTTCCCCCACGGTAACGCGAGGGATGTGCGATGGTCTCCATATGGAGTTCGGGGTCTCCAGCGAGATCGTTTCAGGGGCATTAGTGGTTTCCGTACGCGGCGATGTGGATCTAGCCACGGCTTGTCACATGGATTCGGAGATTCTTGCGTCCTGGCAACCGCCGCAAGCTCTCGTTGTTGATGCCAGCGCGGTGCCGTTCATGGATTCCACCGGTTTGGGTGTGCTCATAAAAGCAGCAGAACGTGCGGGCCAACTTGGGGGAACGGTATCCATCGTCACGACCACTGACCGCGTGCGAAAGGTCCTGACGATCACTGGACTTGATTCATTCATTTTTGTTGCCCGTTCCCTACCCGAAGCCTTGCGCGCCACGGAATTGCGGTAAATCGGACATTTTCCTAATTCCACCTGATTTCTCCTTTTGAGTTTATAAACTTCCACCGATTTGTGAACAACAGTTCACGCCTAGTCAGGAGACCCATGATTGAGCTCAGTGGAGGCAACTTGACGACTGTCGTCGTCGTTGCTGTCATCGCGCTGCTCGCGCTTGTCGTCGCAGCAGTATTGGTTCGTGAAGTCCTCGCCGCACCACAGGGCACCCCAAAGATGCAGGAGATCGCAGGCGCGATTCAAGAGGGCGCAACTGCCTTCCTGAGCCGTCAGTTCAGGACACTCGCAGTTTTCGCTGTGCTGGTGTTCTTTGTGCTGTTCTTGCTCCCGGCAGATACTTCGTCAGAACGAATTGGTCGAAGCCTGTTCTTCCTCGTTGGCGCGGTGTTTTCCGCCACTACGGGTTACATGGGCATGTGGCTGGCTGTCCGGGGCAACGTGCGCGTTGCTGCCGCGGCTAACGATTCAGGCGAACAACTCGCTATGCGCATCGCTTTTCGCACCGGTGGTGTGGCTGGCATGTTCACTGTCGGGCTTGGTCTGTTCGGTGCAGCGGTTGTAGTGCTCGTTTACAAAGGCGACGCTCCCAAGGTGCTTGAAGGCTTCGGCTTCGGTGCTGCTCTTCTCGCCATGTTCATGCGTGTCGGCGGTGGCATCTTCACCAAAGCGGCAGACGTTGGCGCTGACCTAGTAGGCAAGGTCGAGCAGGGCATTCCAGAAGACGATCCCCGCAATGCGGCGACCATCGCAGACAACGTTGGCGACAACGTTGGTGACTGCGCTGGTATGGCAGCTGACCTCTTCGAGTCCTATGCAGTCACGCTCGTTGCTGCATTGATTCTTGGCAAGGCTGCATTCGGTGAACTTGGTTTGGTATTCCCACTCGTGGTTCCAGCAATTGGTGTCATCACCGCAGTAATCGGCATCTTTGCTGTCGCGCCTCGGCCGGGCGATCGCTCGGGTATGTCTGCCATCAATCGTGGTTTCTTCATCTCTGCAGCGTTCTCGCTGGTCTTAGTTGTCGTCGCTGCATTCGTATGGATCCCAGCAACTTGGGCTGACTTGCTGGCTACCTACAAGCCTGCTGGCTTGGCAATTGATGCGATCACTGGCTCAAGCGTTGATGCAATCGGTCCACGTGGGTTTGCGATTGGTGCAGTATTGATCGGCATCCTTCTCGCGGCCATCATTCAGCAGCTCACGGCTTACTTCACTGAGACCAACCGACGCCCAGTTGATGACGTTGCAAAGACATCACTTACTGGCCCGGCAACGGTCATCCTTTCTGGTATCTCACTTGGTTTGGAATCTGCGGTTTACTCGGCACTCATCATTGGTGCTGCTGTTTACGGTGCGTTCCTCATCGGCGGTGGCGTTGTGATCCTGTCGTTGTTTGCTATCGCTTTGGCTGGCACCGGCTTGCTCACCACTGTTGGTGTCATCGTTTCGATGGACACCTTCGGACCTGTCTCTGACAATGCTCAGGGCATTGCAGAAATGTCCGGTGACGTTCACGGTGAAGGCTCGGCAGTTCTTACTCGCCTTGACGCTGTGGGCAACTCCACGAAGGCAATCACCAAGGGAATCGCAATTGCAACAGCAGTGCTTGCTGCAACGGCGTTGTTCGGTTCGTTCCGTGACGCAGTTCAGTCAGCAACGGCTCAGTCAGGTGCGAGCATTGCTGATGTATTCGCCAACCTTGATTACCTTGGCATTCTCAACATCGCTAGCCCAGCAAACCTTGTCGGGTTGATCATTGGTGCATCTGTGGTCTTCCTGTTCTCCGGTCTTGCTATCAATGCGGTTTCTCGTGCTGCTGGCGCAGTGATCTTCGAAGTGCGTCGCCAGTTCCGCGAGCACCCAGGAATCATGGCTGGCACTGAGAAGCCTGAGTACGCAAAGGTTGTCGACATCGTTACCCGCGACTCCCTACGTGAGCTGGCAACGCCGGGCATCCTCGCGGTGTTCACACCAATTGCTGTTGGTTTCGGTCTCGGTATTGGCCCACTGGGCGCGTACCTCGCTGGCACCATCGCAACAGGCGTGCTCATGGCTGTGTTCCTTTCGAACTCAGGCGGCGCTTGGGATAACGCGACGAAGTTTGTTGAAGATGGCAACTACGGCGGTAAGGGCTCAGACGCTCACTCCGCAACAGTCATCGGTGACACTGTCGGCGATCCGTTCAAGGACACTGCTGGTCCTGCAATCAACCCATTGATCAAGGTAATGAACTTGGTTGCTTTGTTGATCGCACCAGCAGTTGTTTCACTCAGCATTGGTAACAATGCAAACACGGGTATGCGTTGGGGAATTGCTCTCCTCGCAGCGCTCATCGTGATCGTTGCAGTGGCTATCAGCAAGCGTCGTCCAATTGCGGTTGGCGACATGGGTGACATTCCTGCAAACGTCTAGTTCCAAACAGAACTGCCCCACACTCGAAAGAGTGTGGGGCAGTTCTGTTTATTGGAGATGAATGAGATGCGTTAACTGAGAACTTTGATGCCAAGTTGCTCAGCAACAGCCTTCATTTTTTTATCCAGAGTTGCCAGCGGCAACTCCAACTGGAGACAAAGAGCGAGGTAACTCGCATCGTATGGAGTCAGACCTGTGGTTCGGGAGATCTCAACGATCATTTCAGTCTTGGGGTGATGATGGTCAACCATCAAGAGCTTGATGGCTTCCAGATAACTGTCGATATCTGATTCGCTGATTCGCTGCTTCCTCTCGGCTACCCGAAAAGCCGAAGCCAATTCATAAACCCACAGAGTTGGAACATGGGTGAGGGTGAGCAACAGTGGCGCGATAATCGGTTCGACGGAGTTTGTCTGTTCGTCTTTGATCAAATAAGAAACCATGATCGAGGCATCTATCACGCAACTCAATATCTTCTGCCTTCCTCAATAAGTTCTTTGGCGGTTTCCGGACCGGGCTTCGTGCGTCCCCGAATTTCACGGGCGAGTTCAATGAATTCCTTGATCTGGTCTTCACGAGTTGGTGGCGGTCCGATCGTGGCGCAGGGAACACCGCGCTTGGTCACCACGATGCGTTCGCCGGCAGCAGCGAGCTCGAGTAATTCCGAAAGTCGGGTCTTGGCTTCGAAGACTCCTACTGTGATAGTCATACCAACAGACTAGGTTGTTGGTTAAGTAGGGTCAACCCTCTAACCGACCCGCTCAAACTTGACAAAGGGCAGTGGCTTAACGTCAGACTCCGCTCGGACTGAAGGGGATTGAGTGGCCAACGACAAAACGCTAGTGATCGTCGAATCACCGGCAAAAGCTAAGAAGATCGCGGGATATCTGGGGGATGACTACATCGTCATGGCCTCAGTCGGCCATGTGCGTGACTTAGCTTCCAAGGCCTCAGACCTTCCCGAAGGCGACCGTAAGCATTCCTGGAGCAAGTTGGCCGTCAATGTTGATGATGGCTTCCGTCCCTATTACATAGTGCACCCGTCAAAGGCTGCGACGATCCGGGATTTAAAGGCGGCTCTGAAAACAGCAGATGCTCTCTTGCTCGCAACGGACGAGGACCGCGAAGGTGAAGCGATCTCGTGGCACCTATTAGAGGTGTTGCGTCCCAAGGTGCCTGTTCAGCGCATGGTCTTCAACGAAATTACAGCCGACGCAATTCGCGAAGCAGTTGCGCACCCTCGTGATCTCGATATGGATTTGGTGCAGGCGCAGGAAACTCGCCGCATCGTTGACCGTCTCTACGGCTACCCGGTTTCTGAAGTGTTGTGGAAAAAAATTGGCCGCGAAGCAAAATCAGCAGGCCGTGTGCAGTCAGTGGCCGTTCGATTGGTTGTCGATCGTGAACGGGAGCGCATCGCCTTCAATTCGGCTGGCTACTGGGATATCGATGCGATCTTTTCGCCTCAAGATTTCAAGGCTCGACTTTCAACTGTCGATGGTGTGCGCGTTGCAATCGGCAAAGACTTCGATCAAAGCGGCCAACTCAAAGCTGAAGACAAAGTCACGTTGCTCGATGAAACTCGTGCAGCTGCACTTGCCGAAGGGCTCAAGCCCAGCACCTTCACCATTACATCCGTTGAGCAAAAGCCCAACCAACGCAAACCCTCAGCACCCTTCACCACTTCAACGATGCAGCAAGAAGCGTCGAATCGACTTCGCTGGGGCGCTCAGCGCACGATGCGAATCGCACAGAGCTTGTACGAAAACGGCTACATCACCTACATGCGTACCGACTCGGTCAACTTGTCAGCACAGGCGATTAACGCTGCACGAGTTCAGGTCACGGAGTTGTACGGCCCGGAATATGTAGAAGCAACACCACGCGTTTTTCCGAATAAGTCAAAGAACGCGCAAGAAGCACACGAGGCTATTCGCCCCGCTGGCGATGCTTTCCAAACTCCTGATCAACTACGTCGTGAATTAAACGCTGACGAGTTTGCGTTGTATGACCTGGTTTGGAAGCGCACTGTTGCGTCACAAATGGTCAATGCGCGCCTAGCCACCACCACGGCGAAGATCAAGGGAACAGCAACTGATGGTTCGGTCGTGGAATTCACGGCTTCTGGCACCGTTGTTGTCTTCCCAGGTTTCTATGCAGCTTTGAAAGACATTCCTGAAGAAGGTGCCGAAAATGAGAACGAACTTCCTGCACTGAGCGAAGGTCAAACTCTCACCGCGAAAGAAATCAATTCCGTAGGACACACCACTAGCCCTCCTTCGCGTTTCACAGAAGCCAAGCTGGTGCAGCGTCTCGAAGAACTTGGTATCGGCCGACCTTCAACGTATGCCTCGATCATGAGCACCATTGTTGATCGCGGCTATGTTTGGAAGAAGGGCTCAGCCCTGGTTCCAAGTTTCATCGCGTTCTCGGTGGTGCGTTTGTTGGAGCAGCACTTCGCGGAACTTGTTGACTACAACTTCACCGCGAACATGGAAGACATGCTCGATGAAATTGCCAATGGTCAGGCCAATCAGGTTGATCAGCTTGAGGCATTCTGGCGCGGAGGCGCTTCACTTGCCGGTCCATTCCCCGGTATTAAGCCACTGACCGAAGACCTCGGCGCAATTGATGCCCGCAGCATTGCAACCATGCCAATCGCCGGAACCGATGCGCATATTCGCGTTGGGCGTTACGGCGCATACGTCGAGCGCGGCGAAGAGCGAGCCAATATTCCTGTTGGGTTAGCGCCCGATGAACTCAATGCGGCTAAGGCTGAAGAACTTCTTGCCGAGCCAACGGGTGATCGTGAGCTCGGCATTGATCCCGTGACTGGCCTGAACTTATTGGCAAAGTCGGGACGCTACGGACCGTATGTCACTGAAGTTCTTGCAGAGGGTGCAAAGAAGTCCGAAAAGCCTCGTACTGCTTCACTGTTTTCTGAGATGAACCTCAACGAGGTAACCCTCGAAGACGCGTTGAAGTTGCTCAGCCTTCCTCGCGAGGTTGGTGTTGACCCAGCCACGAGCGAAGAGATCACGGTTCAAAATGGTCGTTACGGTCCGTACCTGATGCGTGGCACTGACTCTCGATCAATTGGCAGTGAAGATGAAATCTTCACGATCACTTTGGACCAGGCACTCGCGCTGTATGCACAGCCAAAGCAGCGTCGCGGTCGCGGCCAAGCTGCCGGACCATTGCGTGAAATTGGTGCGGATCCAACCACCAATTTGCATATCGTGGTTCGTGACGGACGCTTTGGTCCGTACGTCACCGATGGCGTGACTAACGCTTCGTTGCGAACAGCTGATGACCCAATGACGGTTTCGATTGACCGTGCTTCAGATCTTTTATCAGAACGTCGGGCTAAAGAAGCTCTTGAAGGCCCAACGAAGAAAACCGTGAAACGGGTTGCCAAGAAGACAACGGTTAAGAAGACAGCTGCCAAAAAGACTGTTGCTAAAAAGACCGTGGCAAAGAAAGTTGCAACAAAAAAGGCTGTCGATCGCAATCTCACGACGCGCACAGTCAAGAAGGCCGGCGCAAAAAAGGCTGCCAAGAAAGCTGCAACAAAGAAGATCGCGGTTCCGGAATAGTCTGCGGATGTTCATAGTTCTCGAGGGACCCGACGGTTCAGGAAAGTCGACGCAAACGCGACTCCTCGTTGAACGCTTGCGTGCAAATGGCAAGACCGTCGTACACACGCGCGAGCCGGGTGGCACTCCCGCGGCAGAAGCGATTCGCAGTTTGGTGTTGAACCCTGAGTTCACCGGGCTTGATGCACGCACCGAAGCTTTACTCTTTGCCGCAGCACGAGCCGAACATGTGGCTCAGGTGATTCGGCCCGCTTTAGAACGCGGCGAAGTTGTGGTGTGCGATCGCTATATCGATTCATCAATCGCGTATCAAGGCGTCGGGCGCGATCTTGGAATCGAGCGCATCAGAGATCTAAGCCTGTGGGCAACAGGTGGCTTAGTGCCTGACCTCACCATCGTGCTTGATTTTGAAGCTTCGCTTGGATTGTCGCGAGCCGGGAATGATCTTGATCGACTTGAACGAGAGCCGCAGGAATATCACGACCGCGTGCGCAACGCGTTTGTGGAACTCACCCTCCACGAGCCCCAACGTTACCGAGTAGTGAGCGCCGCAGGTTCCATCGAAAACGTAGCTGATCGCATTCAGATTGCTGTTGATGAGTTCACTTCAGGTCAAACAGCATGACCGAATCAACTGCTGTGCCTGCTCCGATTTGGAATGTGCTTATTGGGCAAGACGAAGTAGTGACCAAATTGGATCGCGCAGTGCATGACGCCGAGCTGATCACGCGCGGTGAAAACGGGCCTGCAATGACCCATGCTTGGTTGTTCACTGGTCCACCAGGATCAGGCAGGTCAAATGCGGCTACCGCCTTTGCGGCGGCGCTTGTGTGTCCGGAAAATGGTTGCGGCGAATGTCAGATCTGCCGAAACGCTCCGATGGGCGGCCATCCTGATGTTGACATCGTGCGGCCACAAGGTCTTACCTATGGTGTTGACGACGCTCGCGAACTCATTAAGCAAGCGGGCATGTCACCGACAAGTAGCCAATGGCATGTTGTTGTTGTCGAAGACGCTGATCGACTCACCGATCAAGCAGTCAATGTCTTGCTGAAGGCGATCGAAGAACCACCACCTCATACCGTTTGGCTGTTATGCGCGCCAAGTACTGAAGATGTCTTGCCGACGATTCTTTCGCGCACGCGCCATGTCGTGCTTCGCACACCACCAGATGCCATTGTTGTGAAGGCACTTCAAGAACGCTACGGAATAGATGCATCGCTGGCCGCCTTTGCCGCGCGAGCCTCACAGGGTCACATCGGGCGGGCAAGAGCCTTAGCCACAGATGAGCATGCCCGGATGCGTCGGCAAGAAGTACTGCGCATTCCCATGCAGTTGCACGATTTGCCGGCCTGCTTCGTGCATGCACAAAATTTAATCGAGACGGCAACTCTTGATGCGCATTCAATAACCGATCAGCTTGATGTTCAAGAGGCCGAACAATTGCGCAAGGCTTTTGGAGCGGATGCGGAATCCAAACTCAAGGGCCAACTGAAGCGGTCTCTTGATAGTTCGATGAAGCAACTTGAAACAACGCAAAAGCGCCGTC
>Ga0114958_10000909_pt1 | contig 24342 bp, 26 predicted proteins | sample C_130208_EF_Meta_FD_89577 | JGI IMG/M metagenome (GOLD analysis project Ga0114958, IMG submission 89577) | Freshwater microbial communities from Lake Croche, Canada to study carbon cycling - C_130208_EF_MetaG | ecosystem: Environmental > Aquatic > Freshwater > Lake | place: Lake Croche, Canada... | reverse complement strand
TTTATCCAAGTTCGCCAGAATGCCAGTGGTTTATTTTTAAGAAATTTATCCAGAGCAAGTAGATATTTAATATTTCCAACTACATATATTGTATTCTTGATAGTAGCAGCAGGAATTTGACAAGCTTCCATAATTTTGTCAATTTTAATATGTGTAAATTGTGAGGATAAATTTGCATAGGTCATTGGATTATAAAGACTTTCTAAATCTACGTCATGTTGAGGGTCGTGGTAGAATTTAGTAATTGTCTTCTCAATTTCAAGAAATTCGGTAGCCAATTCATGAAAATTAATTGCCGCGCCAAATTCTTTGAGATAAATTTTATAATTTGTTAATGTGTCATTGGTACCGATATATTCCTGCTTTTGGATACCAGTAGAAGGTGCAGATAAATACACTGATATACGACTGGTATCCTTCATATCTTGGGAAAATCCAATAGAAATTGGAGAATTTAAATTGTATAAATTCAAGACTCCTAGACTGCGCATCAGACCATCGTGGTCTGTAAAATTAGAAAGCGATTCAGCAAAAAATTCCATTATATTAACATCGTTACTATGACCGGTATAGAAGCTCTCGATTAGTTCACCAAATCCAGGACGTGACCGATTTGCATGTAAAATTTCAATTAATTGTTTATCTATAGTTTTCTCAATCAAATCAAAATAGCTAACAGAGGTGTTATTTGAAGGTATTTTATGATGAGTTAACCAATTCTTATTAACATCCGAAAAAAAATTTTTAATAGTGTAGGACATAGTCCGCCTCTATTAAATATTACATATATAAGTACAGTCAAAAATAAAATTAAGCGTTGCTAGCCCTATTTATTAAAATCTGTATAGGCTCTTTAGTGGGATGAAATACATATAGTTGAGAGTTTCCAGAGAGTTTGTGTTTTACAGGTAAAGTGCATTGTAAACGTTTAATTGGCATAGGAGCTGCCCTGCGGCGCATAGAATCAATGGGACCAGGAGCAAAGGGTGTATTCCATCTTGCCTCTTCACCCTTGTTCATTCAGATTCTCCTATTTATATAAATATATATATATTAATTATGTTTAATCGAAAATACGAATCCGTTACAAAGACGCCGGAAATCAGAAAAAAGGTCAACTTGAACAATAAACATTAATATAAGACCAATAACTCCAAAAAGAGAGTTATACATGGGATAAAGCAAAGAATTATTATATATTTGGAATACTATTAACAGGCACATTATTAAACCTAGTTGTAATATAAAACGAACAGCTTCTCTATGCCATTGTTCGCACTTGAAACCATGTATATTACAGGTGTACTCAGTTTTATTAAGTACGCAGAATTGTGAACCCATAACTTGGGTAAAAATTATGTCAATAGCGATTCCGAAAATCATAGGTATAAAAACATATAAAATAGATGGCGATGACGAACTTTTTGAGACATTGGATATAAATGCATTTGCTGTATAACTATTCATCCTATTGGATTTTACGACCTAATTAAACATGTTTTTTTTAAATAAGAGGGTACATTTCATCAAATCGCCAGGCATCATCTAGTAAGCGCATAGCTGGAGGAGAACTTTCATCTAGTTCTTCTTCTAGTTCATCTGTATCGGGTACACGCTTGAGTGGACCAGCTAAGAATTCAGCACTTATTTCATGTGGATGTTCTAATTGTCCTACTGATTTGCCAAAAAACGCGGTCCATCCTTCGGGAGGGTGCTCACTTATCGACAAGTCATATGAATTGAACCATTTTATAGGTGCTCTGCTCAAAGAAAGATTGTTAATACTAATATAAACAGGAACAGGCCAGTGATATTTTCTCCAACAGACCCAAGGGGAATCAGCTGTATCTGGATTTGAGCGTCGCATTTTTATTAGTCCTTCATCCATACCAACTGGAGGCTCAGTAAAGAGTTCATAATTCCATTTGAGTCTATAGAATTTCCGCCAGGAATCGGGCATTAAACGCTGATACAGATGAATTTTTTCATGCTCCAATGTTGATTCCAGTCTATTTTTTGGGAAACTCTTGGGAATAGCCACAATATCAGATGAACGTGTATGAGGTAAACCCTGTTCACAAGAATCAGGAACTAACCAAATATAGGCACTTACTAAACCTAACTTCCTGTGGATAACTGTAATTGGTTTACAGTCTGCACCGGCTCTGCCTTTTTTATCCAAATCGGTCCATACAGAAGACCAATCGTAATCATAGTATTTTTCTTTCTTATTGTCGGGTACTACGAACTGTGCCACAATAAAAAGTGTTAAAAATACTATAATCCCTAAACCAAGTGCAACTAAATACATCCTCCCTAGTGATTAGGGCTAAAGTTTCAAGAAAAGTTTGACGTAAATTGCCCAATGGTCACTCCATTTGAGTTGTGTTAGTACACTTATATTATGTACACTTGGTCTAATAAATTGCGACCAGAATTTGGGTAATATAGCAACATGGTCAAGGTCTTCGCCAGTTGATGGAAAAGTGTTTTTACGTATGCCAGATGTAGCTCCAGTTAAATAGGAAATTGAATCGTGTGCCTCAATATCAGAGTTCAAATCACCAATAAGTAGGTGTCGTATTGGTTTGTATGTAGCCAAATAATCGTAAATCTGCTGCGCCTGTGCTTTTCTTATAGGGCGTGTATCCATACAGCCACCGAAATAGGTTGTAGGATTATCAGACTGCATATGTGTATTTATTATCAATAAAGGCGTGCCAGTAGATTTATGAGTAACTTCAATACAATGAAAACCCTTGTTAGCTAATAGTTCGGCACCAACAGATTCTTTATAGGTTATAAATTCATCTGATATAACTTTCCAGTTACTATTTTTTATACCTGTTAAAAGTCCTGAACCAAGAAGATTACGTCGCTCAAAATCATTAGGTTTTAATACAGTATAATCTTCAGCAATTAATGATTTTGTCAATATATCAATTCGTCCTTGAGTAAAAACCTCTTGAAGACAAATAAAGTCATTTTCACTACCATTAAACCAATTAGCAAGGGGTGTTGCCCAACTATCAGACATAAATGGCAGTCCATAAACGTTATAACTAAAAATTTTTAATAACATCCAGCCCCTGGAATATTCGGAGATATACATACAAGAATGTTGCCGCATTTTAAGAAATTCATTTCAAAAATGGAATTATTAAAAAAGTTACAGAAAATTATTTAATGTGGTGTTACATGGACATGATTCTTTTTTAAGTCAAAAAAGAACTTTGTGACTGTAACAGCATATGCATTTTTCATATTCATTACCATCATCTTCTTGGATAGTGTACGTTTTACCATAAACAGAAAACGAATCTTATCATCATTGGATTTAGCTTTAAGGCACGCCTTGTTAAATGTAAGAAATTCATCGTAAGACTTATCTACATCAATGGCGTTAGATTTATATTCCACCATTCTTTGGTAATCATACTTGTCAATAATAACAGACATTAATGCAGCCTCCAATTCTTCGTCTGTTGGCATATTTTGATTGTTACGAAGGGTCCTATTATTTTTAGGCATTTCTAATTTAGAAACTGAAAAAATAAACAAAATCTAGACGCTATTACCAAAGGTTGCCTTCGGCTAACCAAAATGTCGCTCACGCTTACTGACGCCACTGCTTACCACAGTTCACACAACGTACGAAGATTGTCATAGGCTCATCAGCAGACCGTGTCTGCATCTCATAATAAGTGCACTTGCGCTTGTTACACCTGTTACACCTGAACTGGTCAGTAGTACCCTCTGTATTACCTTCAAGCAGCTTAGTCTCACGCTTCATGCGCTGCTCCATAAGATTTTGCCAGTTTTCAGGAAAGAGTTCACCGTAATTCATAAATGCCAATGCGTGTGGCTTAAACTCACCATCACGAAGCCGCTCCAAAAGGCGCGCATTCTTAATATAAGAATCGGGTTTCAGATTTGTAATAGTGCGCCTAGAAATAATGTTATAAAGATTTACAAACATGGGATTTTCCCAGTTCTTACGAATCTTCTTATGCTCGGCATCAACAAGACTGGCGTTGAAAATTCCAATTTCTAGGTCCTTTTGCTCAATTTCACTTAGTACCCCTTTTAGCATATTACCAATAATTTGTTTATTCTTCTCCCTGTGTTGCATAGCTTATTTAATCAATAACTAATAGTTACTAATTAATTCAACTTTAACCCGCATTTCAGGGAAAATATCTAACCTGTCCTAGCAACATAAATTGCATCAAATATACAATTTGCCGAAGAGGCATCAAAGTTCACAAATGTTGGAACATAAAAAGTGCTATAATCTGATGCTACACTAGTCTGAGTTAGGCTTGTAACTGCACCAGTTTTCCTTTTTACAAGAGTCAAAACCTGCTGAGTCTCACCATTGATTTGGAAATACAACTTTTTCCCCAGGTCTTCTAATAGCCAACGCTGCCCCATAACAATAGGAGTTGGCGTCTGATTATTTATAGTTAAATATAGGGAGTTCAGGTCAGCAAAAGATTTACAGTTAATTTTGGAGCCTAATGGTTCATAGTTAACTGTAGCTGCTGATAATCCCTTGTTTATTGTTGCTACAGAATAGGCAGTTCCACCGGCTAAATATGTTATAAAAAATTTGGTGTCTGATTTCAGAGGTGCTTCAACTAATCCGTTTTTCATCTTTATATTTATAACTGATAATTTAAAAAATTCCACCTAGTACAGAACCTTCGGTCATTTTAATCAGGCGTTAATTTAAATTCCTCATCGGTAATTTTTCCAGCTAGTAAATCCTTTAAGCGCCACGCCATATTGGGGTTATCTGTTCTAACATAGTTGTAATAAACTAAAGGGTCTTTGCATTTTTCAGGGTACAATTTGCACATTCCATAATAGTTTCTTTCCTGTATCATATTTGTCAATTGATTCCATCTTTGAGTGGCAGCTGGGTCACCTTTACTGACACCCTTTTGGAGCTCTTTCAGTTTTTGTTCTGTACTAGATATACCAAACCAACCGCCTTTTTTGGCATAGCGACTATTACGTCTATTTCTGCTGTTGCGTCTATTTCTGCGTGTTGCTACCATGATTTATACTTTATAAGTATATTTTTTTTTGTCGAGTCACTAATTTAGTGAAAAATAAAACCGGAAGTTATTTATTAAAGAACATATTCCTCCGCTACTAGCTCAGGCGAATGCATCCACTTGGCAATCTTCTTGAACCCACTTGATGGCTTAATACGCAGCATTGGACGCTCCTCCTCCTCTTCCTCATCATCCATATTTCCATCATCTTCCTCCTCAGCATCTTCATCAACACCCTCATCTTCATAATCCTCTTCCTCCTCATCGTCATCATCTAGCTCATCCTCATCCTCATCATCGTCATCGTCGCCGCCATCGTCAGCAACATCACCACCACCCTTAGAATTATAAAACTTCTTGTACAACTCAGCGGTAAAGTTTGTAGGCTTATCAGCAGATTTATCAAGACTTGCGACTATAATAGCATCACCATACAATACCAGTTCATCATGAGGTTCGTGCAGCTCATGCTTATTTTCAGTTCCCTTACGCCCCTCCTTGTATCCGTAAAGAAATAGCTTATATTTCTGCCAACTCCATGTGCCAACTAGCGCAGGAGGCTTTGCCCGTTTAAGATACTTACCCAACGCCGCTTCAGTGCCCTCAGTTAGTTCACCAAGTTGACCAGACTTAACTTCACCTTTGCTGGTTAAGACAATAAAACTTGACATCTTTATTATTTAGCTGAATTTCTACAGCGAAATCAAATTTAAGTCATTTTGAAATGAAAGTATTAGTGGAAGTTTCATACATACTAAACGAAATACCTGAAGAATTCAAGCATATAAGTGACGTAAATAGCCGCACAGTATATCTTTGGAACAACAGTCGTGGTTACTTGATGGATTCTAGCCCTTGGCAAACATTCAGTCGCCTGTCTATTATGGAAACTAAACCTGATAATAGTTTTATGGAAGTATGGTCAGATGACAAACATGATATTAGCGACCCGCCTAATAATACAGACGATATGTGGACAGAATCATACAAAACGATAGACAAAACACATTATAAACTGGAATGGCACACTAAGTTAAATCAACTACGTATTATTTGGCATCAATCGATTAGTACGTTAAAAGATAATAAAATCATTGCGCAAGTAATGTCTGAAATCACCAATCTTGATGCGGGTTTCCCGAATTACCCGACTGTTATTGGTTAATGACCTTTTAACTCCCGGTCAAGTGCGTGTTTCCACACATTTCGCCTTTCTTGTGTTTTGATAGAACGAAATAGATGTTAGCGATTGCATTATTGGTCGTAGTAACTGGATTGCTAGTTTTTTTGGTTTACACACTATTAAATGTAGCATTCAAACCACAGAATGAAAAGAAAGATGATGTAAGCAATCAAAAAATTCCCTACAAAGCATCTTTCGAAGAATCAACACACAATGAAAGTATGGAACGTTTGGCAAATGCGCCTAATCATGAGGCTTTACAAAAGGCTAGCGAAGTATCAGCCAAAAATTATCACCATGATGATGATTTAGAAGCCGAAGTTCATGAGCCACCTATTGAACCACCAGTTCAAACGCAAACCCAACCTGAAGTACCTGGACAGACACCCGAAGAGCTTAATGCTCCTGAGCCCCTACAGGAGAAGGTATCCATGAAAACAGAATCTCACTCAGCTCTTGACCCTTATGAAAAGAATGAAAATGTAGCATTATTTGGGTCAAACCTTCGTCACCCCGAAGCCGCAATTGAAAAAACTTCAGGAAATTTTGGCGGTCTTGAAAATGAAATTGTAGCTGGTGTTGCCAGCCAAGTAAGTAAGCCTACAGACCTAGACAAGGTACAATTTGCTGCTGAGATGGCTCAAAATGGTGGTGAGTTTATGAATGGTATATTTGCGTATGATTCATCTGAGGGAGGAAGTTATTTTTCATCTCTCTAAAAGCTAGGGAGGCACTATGAAGTCCAAACCGGATTACATGCATTTACTCTTATTGAGTTTACTAGTATTTTCAATAGTGGCAGCATATATGCTATACACAAACATGATAAAAATTAAGGAAGGATTTGAGGCTGTAACAAATTTACATACTAAGTTGGAGCAATTTGATGTCGATTCTGTTATATATATTAATTTGGACTCAAGGCAAGACCGTAATGAAGAGATTCTTACAGAATTAAAGCAGATTAATTTTGATATGGATAAAGTTCATCGCCTAAGTGCCGTAAAGCGTAAATGGGGTGCGCTAGGTTGCGCATTATCACACATTGCCTGCTATAAGTTTATTTTGGAAAAGGGCTGGAAACGCACCCTTATTTTGGAAGATGATGCTGGTTTCGAATCCAAGGATGTTGAGCGTTGGAATGCTGGTGTAATTGATGTTAACAATAAATTAAAATCAAACGCATACGATGTCATCTATTTGGGTGGTTTTGTACGTGACCCAAATGGTCCCCTTAAAACTGAATATACAACACTCTACCAAACAAAAAATACATCATGTACTCATGCTTATATAGTCAAAGGTGAATATGCACCCACTATGCTTGCCCAATGTGAAACAGCTGTTCAAATGTTAATGAAAAATCCGCCTAACAGGGACCAGTTTAACGTGGACAATGCACTAGCAGATTTGATGAAGCGTGATAGATGGTTTATTACTATTCCAACTTTAGCCTATCAGCGCGAAAGCTTTTCAGATATTGAGGGCAAGGATGCAAATGCCGCTGCCCCGCTTCGTGGAGAAGTTGTACGCGCGTGGAAAAATGGTACGCTTTTATAAAAAAACATAATAAATAGATACATGGTAAATACAAATACAAGAAAAAATAAGCCCAAAAATATTTTGGGAAAAAATCTAGTCTTGTGTTCAAACACACCTAAAACTGGATATTTTCGCAATGGGTATTGTGTAACTGGACCAACAAATAGTGGAACTCATGTAGTTTGTGCAAAAGTTACAGATGAATTCTTACAATATTCTAAAAGTCAGGACAACGACTTAATTACTCCAGGTCCCAATTTTCCAGGATTAAAAGCGGGCGATAAATGGTGTTTATGTGCATATCGGTGGTTAGAAGCCTACAAGGCTGGTGTAGCACCACCTGTTGTATTAGAATCTACAAATATAGCAGTTAAAACTATAATACCAGTTAGTATATTAAAAAAATTTGCTGTAAAAACTAATACTAGAAATAAGAGTTTAAAGATAGCTCACTTTTAAATAATAAGAGAATGAATAGAATCAGTTCAAAGCAACCAGTAATTCAGCCAATGCGCCTACAGCAGTGGGGTGGAGCATTTCAAGTCGAGGTTATTAGCGACCCATCCGTAAAGCAAAACCTTTTCGGATGGTTATCTGCCCAAGAATTAGGTCCTGAGAGCCAATTTCGTTTTTCGAATCAGGTGGATTCAAAGAAATTGGGGGTCTTACGACATGCACAATTAATGCTGGCTAAACGCCCTGGTGGTTTAAGACCTGGTTATTTATGTTTTTATCCCCCCTTAAAGGTGGCAATATTTATTGAAGATGTAGAGCATCGTAAGGACCAGGAAAATATTAAACCTCCACGTACAGCAATTCTACGCATGCGCCACAGCCCATCAATTTATAATTCAGGAGGCTCAGTATTTGCAGCAACAATAAATGTACCTGATTCCACATTATGGATTGAAGATATTTTACTACACAATGGTGAAAAGTTATGGGCTAATCAATCCTTTAGTAAGCGCTGGCAAACACTTAAAACCTGGTTTGAAAATGACTGGTCAGAAGATGCTAATTTACAGCGTGGTTTAATTATTAAGCCCAGGCAGCCTCAGCCACTAACCACTTTTAGCTCTGAACCAGGCGATGTATGGGAGTTTATACCAGAAGAAGCAGGTCGTAGACGCCTAATATGGAAGGATAAGCGCTTAGTTAAGATGGAAATTCCAAGCTATCCACAAAAGGAGAAGCCTAAGAAGCCTACTAATAATAATAATCACTTCAAGCCTCAAGAAAACACATTCAAGGTGACTGAAAAGATGGCAGCACCAACACAAATAGGAATATTAGATACCTATTTTCCAACACTACAAAATGAAACCGATGGTTCATTAATTGCAGTTGCCAAGAAGGAAACTGGTCCTGATGTTTATAGTTTATATTCATCCGAATCTAAGCCACTAGGCTTAGCTGTAATTAGGAAAATGGCAATCAGTTTAGCTATGCGCAAGTATTGTCAAGAAACACCAACCCGTGTCCGCGTAGAATGGTGCCCCAATTTTACACGATGGGAGATTCTAGATGTAAATGTGAATCGTACAGTAAGTTTATCGGCTGCGTTTGACAATAAAATGAAGGACTAGAGTAGAAATGCCTGAAATTATAAAAAGACCATCCGAAAATCGTCCATCAGACCAAGGATTTAATTTCAAACCTAAGCCAGTAGAAGTAATCATGCCACCTAGAAGGCGTCGTTCTGGTGGTGGCTGGACTCAAGGTCCTCCCTTATCTCCAGAGCAATACTATTTAACCGAATATAAGAGTTACAGTGACTGCTACCCAATGGCACGCCCCGGCTCAATCCAGTCAAATCCCAATCCTGACTTGGCAGCAACAGGAATGGCAGGGGGTACCCGGCGTCAGCGCAGTAACAATAGACGCAATAACAGAAAGAGCCGCAAATCTGGCGGAAGCTCATGTGCTGAGTATTTTAGAACACGTGGTGGTGCATCTGGTGCAAATATTAGTACAGCAGCCCGCCTAGCTGCTGGTCCCAGTGGATTAAAGGGTGGATGTGGTTGTGCCATGCGTGGTGGTGCACAAATCTACGGAGAGTGCCCCTACAAGGCAAATTCTTTCGACTGCCCCTATGCTCAGGGTGGTGCTAACAGAAAGCAAAAAAAAAACAAGACGCGTAAGAACTTAAAAGGAGGAAGATACGGAGTCGACGTATCTGACAGTGTTGGAGGTCAGGGTCCTAATGTAGCCCCAGTAACTGCCCATGTTCCTTGTGAGGCATACAGACCTATGCCTATTAACCCTCACTATCCCAATGAGCTTGTATCAGCACCTGAAACAGGAATCCACTTTGCTGGATTAAGCCCTGGTGCCGCGTTAAAGGGTGGTGCACGGCGCAAGAATAAGAAGTCAAAAAACGGGCGTTCCTCACTAAAAGGCGGTGAGGTTAATCTAGTACATACTAAGTTTGCAGCCTATACTGGTGCTCCAATTTCCGAATTAGCACCTAACATGCCAACTGATGTGAGACACACTCACACAAGCCCTCAGATTCAAACCTCTGATGCGCAGATGTACACAGGAGCCCCATTAACAGCAAAGTATCCTCCATTAATGCTAAATGGACCCACGCCAAGTTGTAGTGCACCTTTAGCCCAAAGCCAGGTTGTATATACAGGTCAGCAGCCTATGGAAAAGTACCCCCAGTTTGTTCCTAGTCAGCAACCTATAACAACTCACCAACTTATTAACCAAGCCACTGCCGCCCCAGTTTCAGGTATTCAAGTAAATAGCCATCCTGTAATTAAGCCTGGCGTTGTTCAAGCTGGTGGTATGTTACGTGGTGACGAACATCCTCTTGCTTATACAGCACCCCGTGCAGGATACACATTTTTCCCTAATATTTCTCAGGGACAGACCCTAAATCCTGGTCAAATTCCCTATCAGGTTGTTGTACCTGTAGATGGAAGTGACAGTGCTTCATGTGGTCAAACTTGTGGAGCAGCTATTGCTGAAATTAATAAGGCATAAGCAAAATGAACTATCAAAATAAGTAAAAATTTTGTATTATTTTACAAACTAAAATAATATAAACTAAAAAAAGACGCTTTCTAAGCGTTATTATTTGACTCAACTACAGCAGCTTTCAAGTATGCCAGGATATTATCCTTGGTCTGCAGCCATTCATTACCCCTTTTCACATTGTCAGCCTCACCAATTGTTTCAAAAGTAATTTCACCAGTTTTTTTATCTAGGGTGAATTTACTTGCATCTTCACTACCTGACGCACCACGTCCTGCCAGCATAACGACGTTTTCACTTGTTACAGTATTATCTGGCTCAAGTCCTCCAATTTTCTCGGGGCAATACTCGGGATTGTTCATCAAAGCAATGTATTCTACTAATTCATCAAGTTTAACAGAGTCAAACTTGTAAACCTTGGCACCACCACGTTGCTTTCTATTTCTTCTGGTACGCTTCCTGTTAACTTTGCGCTTCTGTGTTTTGGAGACCATGGTTATACTTGGGCGGTTTATATTAATCCTACTAAAGGCAGGCAAATATGTAGCGTCCAGAGCATAAATTAATAACCGAACCTTAAGATGTAATTAACCATTACGGATGTTATATGAAACAACAAAAAAATTGAAATATCAAATCAATAGTCACTAAAAGTGGGTAAAGTCAAAGAAACTTTACAAGATGAGCACCGCCTATCAACTGGGTACTTCTGTGTTTTGGGAGGACAAAAATGGGGGCATATGGTCAGCTGTTGTCACTGATAGGTATATGCTGGGTGGACTCTGTACAACTATCTACTTTGACGGTATTGTAAGACCTGTTGGCGTGCCATCCCATCATCTTGGACCTGTGCCAAAGGATAGCTATAGGCGCGTTGTTCCTGCTACGGAGCTGAAGGTAAGAAAGGCTGAGCCGGACGATGCAGAGAAGCGCGCAGCCTGGGAAGCAACAAAAAAGCCGCCTACAGCTGCAGAACTGGCGGCAATTGCTGCTGAGATAGCTTCCCTCCAGCCTTAAAAAATACGATTCAAAAGAAATACAAATCTATATCAATCCTGTAGCAAATATGTTTTTTCAATAACATCATCATCATGAACCAGTATATTATCCTCGTCAGATGATGAACTAAAATCAACCTCAGTCTGTCCATACTGGACTACATACACTTTGTATCCACAGGTTTTATAAAATTTACGCCGCTTATTGTACTGTCCAATACATCCATGGTGCTGGTGGTCAATTACATCCAAAATCAGTGGGCTAAATTTGCGTACCTCCTTTTTTTCACGTAAAATTCGCCCCACAGACTGTTCAACATTTGATTTAGGTGTGGCTAGTAAAATAGTATTAAGGGCAGGAATATTCATTGCCTCAGCAGCCATAGCATATGTCGCCAAAATAACTGACTTTTTCTCAGCTGCATCCAGCACAGTTTGTTTCAAACCACCAATATAATAGCCTAAATCCGTAATATCTGCTGCTTTAAACTCAGCTTCAAAATCATTCAAGTGCCCTAAGCGGTCGCTCAAAATCAACACCTTTCGTCCTTCTTTGACAAATTCCACTAAACGTTCACAAAGATACTTTGTACGTGGTTTATAGTCGGCTAATTGATTCAATAAGCGTGCCCTAATAACCTCACCCTTCCAGTTCACTGGTGATTTCTTGAAAGCTGCTTCTGTAGATTCATATCGATAAGCTAATACACGCACTGTATCATCGGCATCACGTGTTTTAATCTGATAAGCAACAGGACCAAGAAACCACAAGAAAATCTTGCTTAGTTTATCCGTACGCTCTGGTGTTGCGCTTAATCCAAGCATGTGCTTACATTGAATACGTAACAAACTACGACTAAAATACTCCGCTCCCAGGTGATGGCATTCATCGAAAATAGCAAAGCCAAATTCATTAAATAGCTCTGAATTATATTGACGATTTTCACTACAAAGTGTCTGAATCATTACAAGTACAGCATCATATTCAGGTCCAATTTGGCAAAGTGGTCCCTGCACAACACCTAATCTTATACCTGGTACAAGTTTCTCTAGTTCTTTGCGCCATTGGGAAAGTAGAAACTCCTTATGAACTACAACCATAAATCGACGCTTAATGCGCATTGCCAACCAAATAGCCATAAATGTTTTACCATATCCACACGGCACACAAATCAGCCCATTTGCATCTGAGGCAAGAAATGTATTAACAATGGGTAATTGTTCGTCCCTTATTTTGCCATTAAAACTGAGCTCTTCCCGGAGTAAGACACCTTCACTACGTGTATCAGAATCAGGTTCACCCAAATGTTTTTGAGCCCAATCGCGTGGTAAATAGAGTCTATCTTTGGATTCAAAGTATATAGGAAATGAAGTTAGCTCTTTATCATATGGCGGCGGCGCATAGGGCTTGACAGTTAATTCGGTTCTTATCCAGGATTCCTGTTCCGGCGTCAAAACTGATTTTAGAATACTATAACCTTTTTGATTTAACTTGCGTGAACCCTTTAGCCACTTGGAACAATCAAATACTATTTTATCGCTATTTTTTGGCATAACTGTTGTTCACATATTTTGCTGAAGGAATACATTCAAGTTTTAGGCAAGAAATAAACATAACAGTTGTTAGGGAAATCAAATGGAGACGTGGGAAATAGTTCTTATCTTGGTTTTAATCACCATTGCATTAATCGTTCTTGCTAATCACAATGTATCATTAGGATTCATCGAAATATTGGATAACTCATTATTTCAACTGGCAATTGTTGGCTTAACACTTGCTGTAGCTGTTGCTTCTCCAGCTGTTGGAATAGTAGCAATAGCAACCATAGTGATAGTTTACTATGTTCGTAACTTAATTAAGGTTCAGCTAATCAATGTTGGTTCTGAATCCCCGATGGTTGTTGAAGAGGAATCAGATGGACAGGAACCCCGGTTAATTGTTGAGGAAACACGCACAGTTGAGACCACAACAAAGCACATAGAGGTCCATCCTGAGTCCAAGCCAAATTACAATACTAAAAAGGAGGATGAGGAAGTTGTAGAAAGCGCTTTAAAAGAACATGAAGATAGAGTAACTCTGAACTCCGGCATGTTTAATAGAAGCTTTAAAATACCCGCCCCTGCTCCCGTTTATGATGTAAAGCCCAGAGAACAGGACGACTTTCCCAATCCCCGCTCTACAGAGGGATTCCAGGCAGATTCCACAGACCCTGAGGCAGAAGTGCGTGGTCCTGCCCCTGTTGCTGGAACACCCACATATATTCCTAACATGAAAAATACATTCTCTGTTGATTCAAATGCTTTCACACCCAAAGAGCATGTGCCAATTGGATTCAATGAGGCTGGGGCAGAGCCTACAGTCCGCCCTTACAGTTATTCCGATGGTCAGTATGGAATCAATGAGTTAAGACCCTACTCTAAAACTGAGAAGTATGAGACTGCAGATTACATTCCTGGTAAAGATATGGGAGATAATGAATTTAGACAATTTGGTGTAAGCATTGATGATAAGATTACAAACTTAAGAAATAGCATTCCTCAATCTGGCGCCGCACCTCCCAACTTCGACCTTATTGAGCCCCAGCCTGCATTTAACCCTACCCGCTAATCACATTACATCACATCACATCACATTACAAATATTAATGTAATTTTACTAGGTAAAAATTACATTACTAAAGTCCTAAACATATATAAAATGGAAATGGTTAATGAATTTATTGAAGTAAATAAGTTATATATATTTGGGGCAGCTTTAGGTTTAGCTTTTGCCTTACTGATAGTAGTAATAGCCTATTTTTATACAAGTAATACAAAAACTGAAATACACCCATCAGAAAAATTAGATAATCTTTCAACGCTGGCAACCAGAGATGACGATTCAAGTACAATTGATATGGTAATAAGTGAAGTCGATGAAGAACCTAGAATGATAAAGCATAATTTTGGAACATATCAAATTTATGAAATTAAGGATATTTTAACGCACGAAGAGTGTGACGAATTAATTGCTCAAGCAAGCGCTAAAGGTATGAGTGATAGCGCTGTATTATCATATGGCACAGACTCAATAACTGAAATGGATACAAATCACAGAAAAAGTAAACACGGATGGTTTGCTGATAATAGTGGTCCAGTATTCCAAAAAATAGCAGCTTTTACCCAAATTTCAACTATGCTTCCAATTGAAAACCAGGAAATGTTACAAATTAGCTCATACGAAAAAGATGGTAAATTTAATGCCCATTTTGATGCATGTGTCTATGAGGACAAAGCCTACTGCGATAAAATTAATAATAATGCTGGACAGCGTAAAATGACCTTGTTAATTTACCTCAATGATAATTTTGAAGGTGGTGAAACTGAATTTGTAAATCTTAATTTCATGATGAAACCCAAAAAAGGTAACGGCATATTATTTGAAAATACCGATGACAATCAAAATATCTATGAGGAATCTAAACATCAAGGTAACACAGTAAAAAATGGTGAAAAGTGGATAGCCACAAAGTGGGTTCATTTTGGAAAATTTGCTTAGATAAAAAATTGATACATAAATAGTCAAAATAGTAATAATAAAACACAATGAGTTTTATTATTAGTTGTCCACACTGTAATACTGATGTAATAATTGAGAAAATTAATTGTGGCATTTTCCGTCACGGCGTAGTAAAATCAACAGGCAGAAACATTAGCCCACACGCCAAAAAACCATACTGTGATAAGATGTTTGCACAGGGTTTAATATACGGATGTGGAAAGCCATTTCAGGTAAAGCAAAATAATGGACGAATTACAGTACAAGTTTGTGACTATATTTAGTTGAAAAAGTCAACTGCCCGTATATCAACAGAATTCAAATCCTTGGTTCGCTCATTAAAAATCTTATTATAGATTTCACAGTTTGACATAGAATTATCAATATCTAATTTTGAGCATCCACCATTTTCAATACATTTATTTAATACTCTTCTTGGGTAGCAAGTATTTGTAACACCTTGACATGCTGGAACATATAACACTTTTTTAGTTTTCGAGTCAGTTATCTGCATCTTAGGATTTAAACTAGTGCCATCAGGGCAAATAATAGAATCCTGAAGTTTATTGGCTTCACATGAATCAGGTGAGTTTAATACAGACTGTCCTCCAAATAATGCCGTACATGATGATGCTGGGTCAGGGCAATCTGTTGCTGTAGGACCAGGCAGTGTTGCGCAACATTTGAATTTACCAACTAGTTGTAAATAATGTGGGTATTTGCGTGGGCATGAACTGGCACCTTTTGTTAAGACTTGTTCATTTCTAATATTTTGGCATAGAGGATAAAATGCAGGTTCATCTGATGGCGAACGTCTATCTTCTAAACCGGGTGCCATGGAGCAGACACCATTTGGACCCTGAGCGGGGCAGGTGTGTGAATATGGGTCAATATTTGAACTTGCGCAGCATAATGTATTTCCTTCACCATCAGTGTAATTAGTATAACCTGTTGGGCACATACCAGCAACATCTGATTCGGATAGCGGACAGTTTCTAGGTGGTCCCTGTTGAACATTTAATCTTTTAGGTTTGCAGTCTTCTTTAATAATTACAGGGCGCTGTGAACGACCAACACCCGATGCTAGGGCAAATAATAGGACTAATATTATACCAACAAGTCCTATAGTAAGCATGGATGTGCTATTTACAGCCATTTTGTAAATCACTATACATACACCAATTACTGCAATTAAGAGACCAAGTCTATCAATGGACAATTCTGTGAAAAGCACAATTATAATAATGCAGATTGTAACAAGAAATATTATATAGTTATTTGCTAAAAACGTTAGGACAGACATCCCCCTACTATCGGGACTGTTTTTTTTGTATCAATTATGTAGATGCCAAATTCATCTAAGAGTTCCAGTAATTCTGTAGATACCAATATGGATTCCCGAATCTGTAATCCTGCTAGGCACAGAAAGTCTGGTGAAACCTGCCTGTCCCTAGAGGCTCTTGAAAAGATGAAATCTGTTTGGAATAAGACTCATCCTAACCAAACTATAAAAAGCCAAACCAGAAAAAACAGCCGCGATTCATTGGCTAAAAGAACAAATTTATGGAAAGAGTTACGTAATTCTATGAAAAGCTACTATGATTGTGATAATGAATATTGTACACTTCAAAAGTTACCAGGTATGGAAAAACGGGAACGTGAATCATTGGCAAAGAAGTATTTTAGACCAGGCAAGCCTGATGAATGGAATGATAAGCAAACAACATGGTTAGATAGCTTTAATATTGAGGATGTTATGAACCAGTATGAGGATGCCTATAATGATTATGAATTTATTGGACCAGTACCTATTGATTTTGATGCACCTTCCGATGAAGGTTCATGGGGTAAGTGTATTGTAGATGAATTGTGTAAGTTAGATATTAAGGCAGCGTTTAAAAAAGGTACAAAGCGTATTGGTATAATTTTTAATCTTGATAAGCACGATGAACCTGGGTCACACTGGGTTTGTAGTTTTATAGATGTACCTCAAAAATCTGCCTATTATTTCGATTCATATGGTCTACCACCTCCACCAGAAGTATCTCAACTTCTTGAGCGCTGCAAAGAACAGGGATGTGAAACAATTTTATACAATGATATACGTCATCAGCGTAAAGATTCAGAATGTGGTATGTATTGTCTATACACTATTATATGCCTAATAAAGGGACGTAGTTTCCAATCGGTCTGTATGGATATTGTAAAGGATGATACCATGAACGCTTTCCGTGATATATTATTTGCCAGCGTAGAGCCACGCAAGGAGGCTAAGACTAAAAATGTTTTAGAATTGACTGAAGTATAAAAACTCTTCTAATATATTAGAATGTTCAAAGCTTTTCACACGCAGACTCTTATTTTAATTTGCATATTTTTATTATCGTTAATAATACTGTATTCAGTTAAATCATATTCATTACAGTTTAGACCTCATGTCAAATCAATACATGTAATTAATCTTGATAAGGATACTAGTCGTTGGGATTTGATAAAGCAAAGTACTATTGCGGTTCAGCTCCCGGTTGAACGCTGGTCAGCAACATATGGTAAAAACCTGAGTCAAGAGGAATTGGTAAGTCAAGGAGTTGGCTACGCTATGACACGCTCAGGAAAGGGAAATTATGAAGAGCAAAATAAGGATTTACGTAATCAGGGGGTAGTAGGTTGTTTCCTAAGCCACAGAAATCTATTAAACTATCTTTCAACCTTAAATGTACCTGACCATTATGGTCATTTAATTCTTGAAGACGATGTGCACATTCCAGCAAATTTCCTTCACCCTGACGATGATTGGCACAAAGTCTATGGCACTGTTCCATTGGATTGGGATTTAGTTTACTTGGACATAACTAAGCCTGTAGGAAGACCAGTTGCCCCGCAAGTTATGAAATTAGTGAACAAACCTGGTAGCGAAATGGGTAACTGGGGCACACATGCATACATTGTTCGCCACAGTGCTATTAAGGAGAAGATACTACCCTGGTTAACCTATATGATTGATGCTGTAGATGAACAGTATAAGATGAAATTCAATGAGTGGAATGTCTATGCTGTTGTTCCAGGAATTATACCATTAAATCCAGAACAATCCGCAAACAGTTCTATTCAAAAAAAGGAGTAAATTCAAGAAACATAGTTAATATATAGATTCTGTCTTGATAAAATTTAAGAAGACATAATTCGTTCATCCAGCTTAAGGCTAATATTCGCCGTAAGTAATAATGAATAGGGGAGGTCGTGGACAAACACCAGCTCTTTCACAGACAACAAATTCAAGGGCGCCAGATTCGGCTGATGTATTCTTTAGTCAAACAAACTATGGTCGTATATTACAACCATTAAGAGAGCAGTATGAACGCAGGCTAAATAAGCCCGAGCTTCCCGAGGACGTTGATTATAGAATTCAAAAGGCACTCAAGCACTACATGACAGAAATCTACCGTGTAAATTCCGGTCAAATGCCTATTAATTCATTGAATCAAGAAGCCTATAGAGAAACAGCACTAAATATTGATACTTGGTTAAATAAACAAGTTTCAACCCCAGTACCTAGAGCACAAACACAGTACGTAGTTCCTCAACAAGATTCGCTCTTTGAAAACGTAGGTAGTCGTTTTGAGCGCGAACAGCAACAGCGCTCTATGACTCAGGTACCTCAGGCAACTCCAGTTGACTTTAGTATTCCTAAGGGCGGTGAAGAGGAAGATGAAGACCCTATTGAAAAGTATGAGCGCTTACGCAAACAAAGGGAGGCAGAAGCCAGATTAAGTTCAGCATCATCATCATCATCATCATCGTCGTCGCTGCCTCAACAAACCAAAGCCAAAAATGTTATTGAATCAACAGCATTTTCTGAACCATCTGCTGCAAGCCCAACAAGCAATCTGCCACCTTTCCAACAAAATACACCTGCTCCACCACCATTGTTGGCTCCCAGACCCCAGGAGTATATTATTAAACAAGAGGATATAGTTAAATATAAGGAAAATGAACTCAACTTATACGTATATAGTGGTGACCGTGATTGGTTAAACAACAGAAATGAAAATCGTTATAATTTTACTATTAACTTCAATACATTAAATGATAACGGTAACACCTTTTCTCCTGCAGTAAAGGAGCGCTTTAAGAATATTACTCGTATGGAATTGGTCAAAACGATTTTATCAGCTGAATCTCTTGATGTATCTGTGTTAGCTACAAATTCAGGAACAACAAATACAAATCGTATATTGAATGTATTAGCATATCCATATTTGATGATTCGTTTATCTGAGTGGACAGGCAATGGCTATGGTACTAATCAGTATATTGATAATACATTTGGTTTAGTTCAGTATGACCAAACATGGAAGTCAGACTCTCAAGCGCCAAATTTAGGTTATATTTCTATGACGCCCCGTTATTTGAAAGCACAACGCATATATCATCCAACACCCCTAGCAACACTACAAAAACTCTCTGTACAGGTTGAAAGACCTGACGGAAAACCCCTTACCAGGGAATTAGATATATTAGATGTAAATAAAATCTATCTTGCAGCTTCCATTGTGGACTCAGTCTATGCTGCCACACCAGATAACGAAAGTTATATTTTTATTAGAACATCAACATATTTCAGTAAGTTTTTTGTATCAGAAGGCGACAGAATAATTTTTAGGGGATACAATATTGATACAGATACTTATGTTACACAATCTGTTGCGGATGATTTCAATAGCTTTATTAATAAGGCAGACGGTCACATAGTTTGTGGTATTGGTTTCACTTCTGATACTACTGTTCCAATAAGCATAGCAGATGGTCCTAATACAGTAGGTTATGCCAACTATATTATTATTCGTTCACGCTTCATGGACCCAACAACAGGTGCCACAGGACGCAATTATTTTGGAGGGGGTGCCGATAGTACAAATGAAGACCTAATTAAGATACGTTTAGACACTAATGCACCTGTCGGTCCGTGTGCAATTCTGAATTCTAATCGCCAGTCCCATTTTGTTCTGCGTCTAATTACACGTGAAATGGATTCTATGTCTAATTTACGCCCCGATAACTCTTAAACTAATAAATACTATTAATAATCAGAACATCTATTAAAAATAGATGTCCTGTCCTCCAGGTTATATAGAACGTAGAGCCTATACACGGAAAGGCACATATGTTCCTAAGGGATGTATACGTAAAACATCACCGTATAATCAAACTAGCAAGGAATTTAAGAAAGCAACTCTAAAACGTATGACAACCCGTCTTCGCAGCTTCAAAAAGTCACTTCGCAAAAATAACCAAAAGTGTCCTCCAGGTAGAATTGTACGAAAATCGTATGTGCGAATCATAAGAAAAACAGGAAAACGTGTGTATGTTCCCGCAAGTTGTATCCCGGATATAGGCAATCCCGGTAAAAGAATACAACCCGGCATAGGTCCATTAAGAAAGGGCGAACTTGGACGCTTTGGTTACTCAAATGTAAAAACCCTTTCTGAGACCGACCGTCATTTAGCCTTAAAAAAGGCTGTCAAAACATTGGGCTCATTAACTATATGGAAAAAGCTAAATGCAATTTACGTCTATAATAAGAATACAAATCCTCAATACGCTGCTATTTATAAGAAGGATAGAAACTGGGTAAGGGAAACATATGGATTAAAAGCGTTTTAGATACACTAATGATTTATCAAATAGTTTTTACGCAAAACCATTTGATAATTATTAAAAGTTTATATTAGAGTTAGGTCTAAGATGCGGGGCTTAAAATTGCCGAAGATTTGTGAGAAGCCAACCTTCTGGCTAATGATACTTGCTATACTAGTTGTATTAGCTGTTGTCTATTTGGCTTTTACTTCCTACAATAAGAAGCCTGTTGAACGCTTCGAAGATACTTACAGTGTTCAACCAGGTGAAAAGGGGTATAACGATTTACTTGATACTGGTTTAGATGATGCTGGTATTAATAGTCTAAAATACGTAAAAGAAGAAGATAATCCATTACTTGCCACTATCAAAATGTGTGAAGATGTCCAGGGTTGGAAATGTGATGCGCTAGAGGATGGAGCGTTTGCTGCAGCATGTGGTATTTGCTCAGGAGATGGTGTAAATAGTAAAGGAAAGCCTCACTCAGGTGGTATGTATGTTGACCCTACTATATTATCTGACGCATTGAGACAGTTTAAAGAAAAAGGTGTTACACCCAAGCTCAAACCTTCTGTAGGTGTCTGTAATGGGCAGTTTTTTGTAACACGCCCATATTGTGATGTACAAGGTGACAGAGACTACTGCTCAAAGGTTCGTCGCATGACGCCTAAGGTAGCAGAGCGCTGTGGTCAATGCGTAGACGCAGAGACACCAACATTTGTTTATATGGGTAAGCGTGGTGGTGCTGGTACTGGTTACAGTCTAATCGCTGAAACAGGGACAATGCCTTATAAACACAAAGCCCGTCTGCGGGTTTTAACAAATGGTAACTCAGAATGTACTTGCTACATGCGCGACCCAGTTTTTGCTGGAGATATTGATGCTGATACAAATTACCCACGCGAAAAAATCTATTATGCCAAACCTGGTACTAATTACGATTTTGAAGTTGAGGTTTATGAGGGACAAGTTTTGGAATTGGTTGTTAAGTGGCCAGAATACTACGATAGCCCATATACTAACGATGAGCAGAATCGTATCCAAACTCTAATGTTTCCCAAGCGTGCTCCACTGATTAATGCATACTATGGTACCGTAATGGATTCTGAAACAAATGGCACAGATGTGGTTGACGTACAGTCAAATATTAAGGGTGCCAATCGTGATTGTGGCGCTCCTACTATCAGAGTATCAAACGATGTATTAGGTAACATTCCTGACCCTGCTCCTAAGAAACCCAAACAATTACGTTTAATATATGGGGATGGTGAAGATACTATTGTATCTTATGGATTATTTGGTAACAATACAACTGTAAGTACATTGGATGAGTCACAGGCTAAAGCCTATAAAAGAATGTGCCCACCCAAGTTGACAAGGGAACAGGCAGAGGAGAAGGTATGTACAACAGATATTAATGAAAGAAAAATTAATCATAGAACCTATACGGGCGCAACTAAGAAGCCTAATTGGAGAAAATATAAGTATTGGGGCTCAACTGGAGCAACTACTTGTGATATTGATGCTCCTAGACCAATAAGAGGCATTACAGGTATTTGGGAAAGTATGGGTTATGCTCCACGTCGTGTTCCTTTAGAAAAAACAATTGTATCAATGAATGGTGACAAGGTAGAGCCTAAGGTTGGACCTCCATCATTGGGAACCATGTTGGATAATATTTTTAAATATCCTAGCTCAGTTACTGAAAACATGAATATTCCTAATCATGCACATTGGTTCTGGCCTGAAAATGACCCTGACCGCGGTGGCGTCCCTCAAATAGTTGTATATACCATAGTCATTCCTGGTACATTCCGTGATACCACAAAATTGGCAGATACACCAATCTGTTCTTCTGGTATTATTATTACTCAACCCAAGAATATTGTAAATCCTTGCAAAGTTCCTCTAGGAGATGGTGTTGTACAGGGACCAGGGAAATATACAGGAAAGTGCCTGAAAAGTCTATTTATTGCTAATGGTTGCGACAAAACAGGAAGAGATTATCCCAGCACTGATGTTAAGTTAAGGACTTTTGCTGGCGACTTAGAGGAAAAGGATATAGCAAAGAAGGTGGCTAATATGGCAGAAATTTCTAAAAACGGTAGAGATTTAGATGGTAAAGCAGTTGACCCCACTGCACGTTTGGCAGCAACAATGAGTTGCCAAGGAAAATTACCTGGCGACCCATGTAATCCTTATAATGAAAAGGACCCTCCTCTTCCTATGAGTGCTGAATGCTTAGACATGATTTGGATGGGCAAAGGCAAATACAATCCATACAAAAAGGACCCCAAGAACCCTGGAGCACCACCTACACGCACTGGTACATTCTCTCCTTTAACAAATGCTACACCCACAATCTGGGCAGCTGGTTTAGCAAATGGTTTAGTCTCACAAGTACCAGCTTCTTTAGCTACTGAAACAGCCAATATTGCGTCTGAAGCAGCCAGTTTGGCAAGCAAAAAGGCTATTGACTTTGCCGCTGCAAAACAAGCCAAGGCGGCTGATTTTGAAGCCCAAGCCTCATTAAAGTCATGGGAAGCATCCAAAATTGCTTCTCAAATAGCAAAAGAAGCAGCAAATAAAACAACCAAAAAACTCAATGAAGGATTTTGGGGCGGATTGGAAGTCAATATTGATGCTGTAAATAACATGAATGATTTGGGAGGAATCAAAGATGTACAAAAAACCTATAATACGATTTACCAGGATTTACATTCAAAGGAGTCTTCCAGAGTTGAGAATGCTATGATGGCGGGCTATGGTATTCCAATAGCATCTAATCCAATTTTAGTAGCACAGGCAAAGGTTCCACCTCCTCCTAAAGATTCCGTAGATGCGGCAAAAAAGGATGCGGAGGCAGCAAAAAAAAAAGCTCAAGCTGCCAGAGACGCTTTGGCATTATCGGGTAAAGATGGGAGTCTAGGGAGTCCAGGAAATTCATGTGGAAGTAAAGCACTAGATACAGCTGCAGCAGATGCTGAAGCTATTGCCGCCTCAGCTGACGCTGAGGCCAAAAAAAAAAGTCTAGGGTACAGTATCCAGACAGCTATTTCACAGATTTGTGGAGCAAGAGGCAATAGTTCTAGTCAAGGTGATGGTGGATTAGGTGGCGCTGGTGGTTTTGGAAGTGGAGGATATGGCGGTGGCAGGTTTGGTGGAGGTAGTTTTGGGGGTGGTAACTTTGGCGCAGCAGGTTCAGGCGGTATGGGAGGAACTAACGGTAGTGTTATGGGGGGCGCTGCTGGTTCATCCAGTGGCACTGGTGGACGTGATGGCAGCGATTCATCATCTGGAACTAATGGAGGTGTCAGTCCACAGCTACAGATGCAGATGGATTTACAGGCTGATATTGATGGAAGTAAAAAGCGTGAGACTAGAGTAAAAGCCCCACCT
>Ga0114958_10000907_pt1 | contig 24355 bp, 22 predicted proteins | sample C_130208_EF_Meta_FD_89577 | JGI IMG/M metagenome (GOLD analysis project Ga0114958, IMG submission 89577) | Freshwater microbial communities from Lake Croche, Canada to study carbon cycling - C_130208_EF_MetaG | ecosystem: Environmental > Aquatic > Freshwater > Lake | place: Lake Croche, Canada... | reverse complement strand
GCGTCTTGACGCTCAAAAGACCGTCCTCATTCATGGAGGGGCCGGGGGGGTGGGGCATGTCGCCATTCAGATCGCAAAGCATATGGGCGCGAGGGTCATCACCACAGTAGGCCCCAAGGATCACGAATTTGTTAAATCCTTAGGTGCTGATGAAACGATCGATTACTCAAAAGAAGACTTTGTGGTGGAGGTTAACCGTTTCACCCAAGGGCGTGGCGCGGATCTTGTTATTGATATGGTGAGTTCGGAGGTCTTTTCAAGAAGTATCCAGTGCACCCGAGCCTTTGGGGATTTGGTCACCCTCCTTGATCCAGGGCCTGTGGATCTCAAGGAGGCTCGCCTTCGAAATCTTAGGATTGGATTTGAACTGATGTTGACCCCTCAGCTTCGGGACATGGAAGCGGCGCGTCTTCGTCAGGTGGAGATGTTGAATTTTAGTGCCGATCTCATCGCTCGGGGGCAACTGAAGTTAAAGGTTGGACAGGTGCTCCCCCTTTCTGAGGCGGCTAAAGCGCACTCTCTCCTTGAAGAGCGTCGGGTCCTTGGAAAGGTCGTTCTTGAAGTTAATTCATCGGGTGAGGTGCCCTCTTTTTAGGGCTCGTAGGCAGAGAGCGTTTGATTCAAACGGCGTAACGGCTTAATCTCACCCTTCTGGAATCCCCATTCCACTTTTTAACCCACAACCAGCGGAGAAAAACGATGAAAAAATTCATGCTGATGTTGATTGAGGCACTTGCCAAACAGGGACTCGATAAACTCAATCGGGCGCTCATTTTCGGGGCTGTTCTGGTGGCAGTTCTCGCGGCCTCTTCAGGCGCCTTCAAACTGGATCACAACTGGTTTAGCTTCCTTTTCCGCTGGATGCATGTGATTGCAGGGATCATGTGGATCGGACTTTTGTGGTACTTCAACTTTGTCCAGATTCCTTCCATGCCCAAGATCCCCGATGAACAAAAACCGGCCATTGGCAAGGTGATTGCCCCTGCTGCCCTCTTCTGGTTCCGCTGGGCGGCCCTCGCGACGGTGGTGACGGGTCTGATCGTCATTAGCATGAAAGGCATGGGTGCCTTGAAAGATGCCATGCTGCTTGGCTATTTCCAGGGTGGCTACTTTACCTACATCGGTATCGGGATGTGGTTGGGTCTCATCATGGCCTTCAATGTCTGGAGCATCATCTGGCCTAATCAGAAGATCGCTCTCGGCATCGTTGACGCAACGGCTGATGAAAAGAAGGCCGCCGCACGGGTGGCCATGCTGACCAGTCGCTTCAATACGATGTTCTCGATCCCCATGCTCTATTTCATGGTGGCCGCTCAAAACGTCGGTTAAGCGTCTTTTTTAAGGCAGTACCAGAAACCCGGCGTTGCCGGGTTTCTCCTTATGATGGGCTTTAATCTCTGAAGCCTTGGACTATAAGAGACGATGGATCAGCTACCACTTCGTGACCTTCATCTTCCTGAATCCATTGGTTGGTGGCCTCCGGCCATGGGCTGGTGGCTCGTCTTAGGTCTTTTTCTTATGCTGGGTATCGGCGCTTTCCTCTCGATCCAAAGACATCGAAGGGCAACGCCCTTGAAGCGGGCTTTTGAAGCGTTGAGGGAACTTGAATCGCGAACCGACATGAAGGCTGAAGAGCGCCTTCAGTCTATTTCCGCGATCATTAAACGCTTTGCCTTGAGTATTGCCCCCCGCGAAGAGGTCGCCGGTCTTTCGGGCGATGCATTTTTTGAATGGATTAAAGCCCGGATCAATGATCAATCCTTTTCATCCTCTCGCTTAGAGGGTTTGACCACGTCACCCTATCGAAGGGTCTCTCAGGACCTTGATTTGGAACTCTTGATGAGTGACTGTCGTCAACTGTTGACGGCACTTCAAAAAAATCAACGGCGCACCTCTTTTTGGCAGCGTGATGGTCAATCTTTCAAACCAAGGATGGATTTACCACCGACTTAAGGTCCGCCTCGTCCCAAAGACGTTTTGCCTCATTGTGGGTAGACGTGTATAGCCCGGCGCGCTTTTTAGAGGCTTTCATTAGTGATCTCAGATATCACTAATGTCTGATTTCGTGTTGAGGAGGAGGTCACCATGGCTCAAATCATCGTTCGTCATATAGAAAACGACTTAAAAGAAGCGCTTAAGCAAAATGCTCGGCGACACGGCTTAAGTATGGAAGAAGAGGTACGCCAGATTCTGAGGCGAGCCGTCAACGAGGAACCGGCGAAACTTTCTGGACTGGGCTTAGGCTCCCGCATCGCCGAGCGCTTTGCTGATGTGGGCCTTAACGCACCGCTACCAGAATGGCACGGCCAGACCATCGAGCCCGTCGGCTTCGATGTATGATCATTGTCGATACCAACGTGCTCTCGGCGTTGATGCAACAAAAGCCCGAACCGACCGTTGTCGCATGGTTGGACGCACAACCGGCCGAAACGGTTATATCAAGGATATCCCATCAGATAATCTTCAAGCCTCGATAGCATTGCTACCAGCGTTTGTTCGCCTTAAAAGGACCCGCCAAAATTCTCCCGGTACCGATCTTTAAAGGTCTGAAGGGTAAAGGCATGGTTCTGGGTGCCGTAGGTCTCAATTTTTATAGCGCCCATCAACGAGGCGATCCGCCCGGTGGTCGCCATGTCAAACCCTTGTAAGAGCCCATAAACGAGACCGGCCCGATAGGCATCCCCGCAGCCGGTTGGATCAAGCGTTGCTTGGGGTTTGGCGGAGGGGATATGGAACGTTTCATGAGGCGTATAGATGAGGGAGCCTTGGGCCCCCTTGGTAATAATCAGGCCGTCGACCTTCTGCGCCATTTCTTCAGGAATCAGCCCGGTTCTTTCCTCCATCAGCTGCGCCTCATAATCGTTGAGGGTGACCCAGGTGGCCATTTCAACGAGGCTTAGGATTTCATCCCCATCGAACATCGGCATCCCCTGACCGGGATCAAAGATGAAAGGAATGCCCTTTTCTTTGAATTGAGCGGCATGCTGGATCATGCCCTCTTTGCCATCCGGCGAGATCAAGCCGATGCGGATATGGGGATCGTTAGGAACTAGATTCTGATGCGAGAAGGACATGGCTCCAGGATGGAAGGCGGTGATCTGGTTATCGTCTAAGTCCGTCGTGATGTAAGCCTGTGCCGTAAAGGCATCATCCAGGACTTTGATGGTGTCCTTTGAAATCCCACAGACCGTCAGCCACTGGGCATAGGGCGCAAAGTCTTTGCCGACGGTGGCCATGATCTTCGGCTCTTCACCGAGGAGCTTCAAGTTATAAGCGATGTTGCCGGCGCAGCCTCCGTATTCGCGGCGAAGCTCCGGGACGAGGAAGGCGACATTGAGGATATGCACCTGTTCTGGAAGAATGTGGTGCTTGAATTTGTCGGGAAACACCATGATGGTGTCATAGGCCATGGAGCCACAAATGAGGGCTGACATCGTCAATATCCTTGTAGATGGAAATGGGGGTGAAGGTCGGTGATCAGGCAACTTCGGCGCGGTGAAGATCCTGACCAACCTCATGGGTCATAAATTGATAGGTCTCCTTGATAATCCGCTGCTTTTGAAGTTCTTGATTAAGCTCCACGTCGATATCATCGGTGAGCTGGCGCATGATCATTTGGGCAATATCGCCCTTAATGGCATCAAAATAGGCCAAAAGCTCCTGTTCGAGTTCCTCAAAATAATTCTTGATCCCGCGGCGGGCAAACATATTGATCTGGTGCTGCTGCTTTCGCGCATAGTCGAGGATGCCCACCTTGTAGTAATCGAGCGCGCGATCAATGGCATCGGTTTTGGTGCTGGTGTTCTCAAGCGGCGAGGGTGCTCCTGTGAGCGCGCTGTGGATGCGGCTTAAGGCGTCAAGACCGAGTTCCCGCATCTGTGCGATGGTGTCCTTTGGGCCCAGAAGATTCATGCTACGGGCGAGCTTCAGGGCATCTTCTTGGTGTCCTTGAACGGCCTTCATGATGCTTTCCGTGCTGATGGCTTCATGGAGAGCTTCTTGTTCCATCACCGTTCGGCCGAACTGGTTAATGACATCGCCATATTCAAAGAGGAAGACATCACACATGCCCTTGAGACGATTCAGCATGTCGCGACCATTCAAGCGGTCCTCGAGTTCCGATAAGACCGATTCAGGAAGCACCTTGCTGGCGCTGATGTCCTTCAGGAGCTGCGCGAGGTGGCGGCGAACCATCTGCTCATCCAATAGCCGCTGAAGCTGGCTTCTGAACGTCTTCTGGATATTGAGAAGGTCTTCAATTTTGTGGGGCAGTCGGCTGACCACGCTGTTAAGGTCGAGGCCCTTTAGGAGCTCATTTTTGAGTGCTTTTCGATCGAGGGTGTCAATGGCGGTCGTGACCTGATCGCGAAGATGGTTTTGGTCTTCTTCCCGCCAGAAGATAAATTCTGGGAGGAGTTCAGTCCGAAGCATCCTGATGTGGTCTTCCACCGTGCTCCTCAGATGAAGAAGGGCTTCATCTTGGCGGCGCGACAGCTGGCCTGCGATAAAGGTGCTCTTAAGACCATCATCATCGACCGCTTGGTAATTCCGATAAAGAGGCTCCAGCCACTCCCGCAGCCGTTTGGCGAGATCGAGGTATTCACCGCGGGCTTCCTCCAAGAATTCGGCCTTGGCGGTATAGGCAAGGTACTCAAAAAGACTGGTTCTAAAGGCCCCGAAACTTTTCGTTTCCTCGAGGCTCTTCATGTGCTGAGCCGCCTCATTCCGATCTGGAATGCGGCCGATGGCTTTGGTCAGGGCATCAACGTGATCCCGAACCCCTCGGCTCATATCGAGACGGCCTTCTTGAATCAGCTTTAAAAGCAGATAATTGAGGGCGGATACCTTGAAGACACGGTCCTTGGTGATCTGAAAGCCGTAGTGCTCGATCTTTTGTTCAAAGTTCTGAATTTCTTCTTTTTTCTGCTTGGCGCTCAAGACATCCCACTGGTTGATGACCCAGAAGGCACGTTGCAGGACCCGTTTTCTTTGGCTATGAATCTCGGCCAGAAGCTCAATTTCTTCACCTTCTAGAAGATGAAAGACTTTCATCGCGATGACGAAGGCCTTGGCATCATTCTCGACATAGTTTTTAGTGACCTTTCGGTGTCTCGGGTTCACTACACCCAGCCCCGGAAGGTCAACCAGCACCACGTTTTCTGGAATGCTGACGTCAGTCAGATAAATTTCCGCTTGGTTGACGAAGAGGACATCGGCGTAGTCTTCCGTCACATACTGAGGCAGTTCATCGAGGGTGATTTCTTTGGTGGCCCCTGTCAGGTGTTCCCAGCCCTCAATCAGCGCTTTGAGTTCATCAAAGAATTTTTGTTTGTTGAAGCTGCCATATTGCGTCCGTTGCCGCTCTATATCGCTACTGAGGCGGGCAAGGACTTCACTATTCCCAAGGTTTTTATAAGTTTCTGGATTGGTTCTAAGCTCTTTAGAGAGCTCTTCAAGATAAAGCGCCTTGAGTTCAGATCGCTCGGCCTCTGTGAGGTAGGAGATGATGGCTTTATTGGTTCGCCCTTTTCTAATGAGCGTTGGGATGGCGGTCAGGGATTTAGTGGCCTGAGGCAGAATGTCCGCCCCAAGAACCGCATTAATGATGGTGCTTTTGCCGGCGGAAAAGGCGCCAAGGAAGGCCACGGGGAATTCAGGGGACCGTAAGCGCTCAAGCCATGAGCGCTTACGGTTAATAAAGTATTTAAAGTCCTCGCTGACATCAAGGTAGGGAGAGGCGGCGTCATAGACCTCAAAGAGGCGGCTAAAGGCCTTAATATAATGGTTGTAATCGACCTCTTTCATACGAATCTATCCCCCAAGCTACCGTGATGAAATGGGAACAACCTTTCGGGTTGAAGCATTTCAAACCTGCGATTTAACGCTTCTTTTAAGTCTTCAGTTTACCATTGAATGCAAACGAAGCCGCCTCATTTGGTCGTCCTTCCCTTGGAACGTTTCTCCTTGTCAATCGCTATGGCGCGATCAGCAACCGGCTTCTCAAGGATTTCGGGGGTCCGACGGGTCTTCCAGTCAGAAAGGGCGCTTGAGATAAAAGTCGTCCATTCCTTTTGAAACCTTGGGATGGAAAATTTTTCGGTATGGCGTCTGATGGCTTCTGGCTCAAAGACCTCTAGCTGAGATTCAAAACGATGAACCGCCTCGATGAGGGCCTCTCTAGATTGTTTATCAAAAAAGAGCCCTGTGGGAGGTTCTGTCCCGCCGGGTTCAATGACCGTTTCAAGAGCTCCGCCTTTACCAAAGGCAATCACTGGGGTTCCAGACGCCATCGCCTCGACGGGGAGAATGCCAAAATCTTCTTCGGCAGCAAAAACGAAGGCCCGAGCGCTCTTGAGATGATCCCTTAGGCTTTCTTTCGTTTGATATCCCAAAAGCTCAATGTTGGGCCCTGCCATCGCTTTGATTTTCTTAAAGTCGGGGCCATCACCGATCACAATAAGACGCTTTTCTGGCATGGCGTTGAAGGCTTCAACGATCACATCTAATCGTTTGTAAGGAACCATTCTTGAGGCCGTGACATAGTGCGAAGCCTTTTCTACTTGAAGAGGGAACGCTTCAATATCCACCGGGGGATAGATCACTTCTGATTCTCGGCCGTAGACGCGTTTGACGCGGCGTCCGATGAAATGAGAATTCGTGATGAAGTGATCGACACCCAGCGCTGTCCGGGTATCCCATAGCCTTAAATAATGGAGAAGGCATCGGATGAGAAGGCCCCGCCCCGTTCGATCGAGCCCCGATTCTCGAAGGTATTGATGCTGAAGATCCCAGGCATAACGCATCGGGGAGTGGACATAGCTGATATGGAGCTGATCAGGTCCAACGATGACGCCCTTGGCCACGGCATGGCTGCTTGAAAGGATCAGATCATAAGAGGAAAGATCAAACTGCTCGACCGCTAGAGGCATCAGAGGAAGGTAGTGCCTAAAATGGGATCTTGCGAAGGGGAGACCTTGAATGAACGAAACCTTGGGGGTTTTGCCGCCAAGAAAGCCCCGCTCATTTGCCGGAAGAAAGTCAACCACCGCAAAAAGATCCGCCGCAGGAAAAGCGAGCAGCATTTGTTCGAGAACTCGTTCGGACCCTGCATAGCTTTTAAGCCATTCGGTGATGATCGCAACTTTCATGGGGGATGCCTTTGAGGGGTGAAAAAGAGCCTTCCGCTAGCCTCTGAGGGCGATGGCCGATGTAATCCTTTCAGCAGAAAGGTTCCAGTCAAAATGGCGAGCCCGATCAAGGCCAAGGGCTCTCAGGCGCTCCATCAATGCGCTGTCATACACCGATTTCAGGGCTTCGACGGTTTCTTGATGATCCATAGGATCAAAATAAAGGGCCGCCTCACCACCGACTTCGGGGAGCGCGGTCCGATTGCTGGAGATAACCGGCGTTCCTGAAGCCATCGCCTCAATCACTGGGAGGCCAAAGCCTTCATAAAGTGACGGCATGATCAAAGCGCTCGCACCCCGATATACACCTGGAAGCATCTCCTCGGCAATGGCGCCGAGCGCTATGACCTCTTGCTCAAGATCGAAGGCTTGAAGCATCGATTGGGTTGAGGGTGAACACCCCCCTGAGAGAAGAAGATCAAAGTCTTCTTTAAGCCCTGCATCCAAAAAGGCACGAATCAGGCCGTCGACGTTCTTGTGGGGTTTTTGATTGCCCACATAAAGAAGATAGGGCCTTCGATGGGGGTGGGAGGGGCCTTTTGGTGAAAAGGTCTCATCCACCCCGTAGCCTGTGATCACGATCTGTTCCTCGTTAAGCCCGGACCATTCAACGATTTGAGCCTTTGAAAAGGAAGAGCCAGTGAAAACGCAAGCGGCCCTCAAGGCGGCGGGGCGAAGATGATGTGCGTAATAGGCTTTTTTTAGTGCACTGCCTTCGTCCTTGATCGAGAGGTGAATCAGATCGTGGATGGTCAATGAAAATGAGCAGGGGCGGCCAAGGGGCGCGTTGAACCCAGGGGAAAAAAAATGATCGGGTTTTTGCAGCTTTAGGCGCTGCTGAAGTCTTAAGGGGTCGAAGAGATCGAGGGGTTTCCCTTTCATCTTCAAGGCTGAAAAAGGGCATCGCGCGCCCACCTCTCTCGCGAAACGGCCTATTCCGTGTAATCCGATCCAGCGTTCGTCAAAAGCAATGTTCATCGATGACGGAGTCGCATAGGCTACTTTTTGGGATCTTCAGAAGGAGAACCATCGGCTTCTTTGGGGCTGACAATACCATTGACCCGTGGAGTTTGATATTCCATGCCCTAGAGGGAAAGGTCATTTCAGAACCTTAAACCAGCCGCTGATAGGCGCTGATGGTCTCATTGACGGTATTCGCCCAGGTAAATTGCGCGGCTCGTTTGAGACCTTTTTGTCGCAGCGACTCGCGCTCATCGCCCTGTTCAAGAAGTTCATGAATGTTAGACCTGATAGATTCAAGGTCATAAGGATCGATAAATCGGGCGGCATCTCCAGCGACCTCTTTGAGTGAGGCGGCTCCTGAGGTGATGACGGGAGCCCCGGAGGCCATGGCTTCAAGGACGGGGAGACCAAAGCCCTCATAGAGGGAGGCGCAGATAAACACTTTGGCGCCTGCGTAAATCGCGGGGAGATCTTCTTCAGGGACATAGGAAAGATAAAGGAGCCAGCCCTCCTTCTGTCCTTCCCGAATCTTTTGATGGATGGCTTCGCTATTCCAGCCTTCAAAACCCACTAAGACCAGGGGGATATCGTTCCGCAACGTTTTTGGCAGTGATTGATACGCCTCAATCAATCGTTCGAGATTCTTTCGAGGCTCAATGGTCCCAACCGAAAGGCTATAGCCTTGAGGCCTTAACCCATAAGGAGCGAGGACCGGTTCCAGCTGAACTTGGGCTTGTGGCTGAAAGCTGGCATCAACGCCCAATGGAATGGCGACCACCCGATCAGGCTCCATCTTAAAATAATCGATGATTTCGGTTCGAGAGAAATCAGAATCGGTCAGAAATAAATCGCCTCGGCGAAGAATGCTCGGGAAAAGCCGGTTCATATGATCCACCCGCTCTTTGGGATGAAATTCTGGGTGACGGATCACTGAAAGATCATGAATAGTGCTGACACAGCGCCCTGGCACTAGAGGTAAGGCATAGTTTGGGGAATGATAGAGGTAATCTTTGAAGGGCAGGCAGCGCAGCCATTTGATAGGGGGAGCTAAGGTTCTTCCGAGGGTCTGGATGAGGGGGTGGTTTGGCCGATGAAGCGTTGCAGCGCTCGGTGGGGTCAAGACGCCCATGAGGTCATCGGGGTGTGAGCACCAGCGAATCCGGTGGAGCAATTTAAGATCTTCGACATCAGGATGATTCTGAAGGCCTTTTGCGAGCTCATAGGCGTAACGCCCGATTCCGGTAAGAGGGCGGCGAATCGCATCGGTCGCTAGAATGACTTTTAAAGAGGACATGGGTTTCCTTAAGATCTCAAGCCGGGGGATTTTCCCTTCTCGAGGTGTCAGGAGGAGAGCATCCAGCCAAGAGTTTCAGCAAGACGGTAGGACGGTAAGAGACCCACTGTATGAAGAAGCTTTGTGGGATCTCCGCACAATCTTTTGACTTCGTTTTGTCTTACAAATTGGGGATTGACTTCAATGGCGGGGTGATGGCCGGTCATCTCGCTCAAGTGATCAATCACCGATTGAAGGGTATGGGGATGACCCGTGCAAACGTTATAGATCTCCTTTTCTACGCCCTTTTCAAGGAGCCGAAGATAGGCCTCACAGACCATCCGAATATCATTAAATTCACGCTCTACGGTGAGATTGCCGAGCTCGATCGCTGGCGCTCGATCCTGATAATGGCGGACAAGTTTAGGGATCACAAAAGACGCAGCCTGCCCAGGGCCCGTGCTGTTGAAGGGTCTTGCCATCACGATGGGTAGTCGATCAACAAAGGTTTTAGCCATGTGCTCCATGGCTAATTTGCTGGTGGCATAGTGATTGACGGGTTCTGGCATCCGCGTTTCATCAATCGGTGAAAGAGGCGTGTTGCCGTAGACATTGGCGCTACTCGCGATGAGAACCTTTGAGGGAGTGATCGACGCTTTTGTTAGCGCATCCAAAAGATTCAGGGTACCAAAGAGATTGACGTCGTAAAAAGCCCGGTCATCGGCATGTCCCACAAAACTGATGGCGGCCAAATGGACGACATGAGTGAAATCAAGCGTTGAGATGTCCTCCCTTAGGGCCGCTGGATCACAAAGATCAGAATCGCAGGCGACAACCTCATGGCCGGCCTTAAGCGCGGCTTGGGTCAAATGCTGGCCGGTGAAGCCTAAGGCGCCGGTAAGAAGGATTTTCAAGCGGTAGCCATCCTGATGGTGAGATAGATCAGACAGTCAGTATCATATGGGTCGTTTGGATTCAGTCGGGCAGTGACTTCATTTCATCCCTATTGTGGCGGTATCCGACGTCTTAAAAAGAAAATCCGACCTGATTTCTTTGAAGGTCCGCCTGAACCATCATCTGACAAAGCGCTTCGAGCGAGGTCTTCGGGCTCCAACCCAAGATGTCTTTAGCCTTTGAGGGATTTCCAATGAGGAGCTCCACTTCGGCTGGGCGATAGAATTTGGGGTTGACCTTCATCACCGTCTGGCCCACTTTTAGGGTCGAATGCTCGGTGAGGAGAGAGGGGTCGATGGCGGCCACGATGGCCTTTTCGTTCTCTTCCTGCCCTTGAAACTCAAGCTCAATACCGACCGTCTTGAACGTCATTTGGACAAAGTCTCTGACCGTCTCGGTTCGGTTGGTGGCAAGAACAAAGGTATCCGCGGTATCCGCTTGAAGCATGAGCCACATGCCTTCGACGTATTCCTTGGCATAACCCCAGTCCCTTTTGGCATCAATGTTTCCAAGCTCCAGGAAAGATGCTTGCCCAAGGGCAATCTTTGCCACGGTATCGGTGATTTTACGGGTGACGAACTCGCGCCCCCTCAGCGGCGATTCATGATTAAAAAGGATGCCGGATGATCCAAAAATATCGTAGGACTCACGGTAATTGATGGTCATCCAATGGGCATAGAGTTTGGCTACGCCATAAGGGCTCCGGGGATAAAAGGGGGTATCTTCCTGTTGTGGAACCGCTTGGACTTTACCAAACATCTCAGAGGTTGAGGCCTGATAAAAGCGAATCTTGGGGTTGACGATGCGAATCGCTTCAAGGAGGTTCAAAGCCCCGACGCCGGTGATTTCTTGGGTTGTGATGGGTTGATCAAAGGAGACACCCACAAAGCTTTGGGCCGCGAGATTATAGACTTCGGAGGGCTTTGCTTTTTCCAAAAGCCTTATGCTGGAAGAAAGATCCGTGAGGTCATATTCGACGAGGTGAAGATTGGGGTGGGAGCTGCATCCCAATTCATCGAGTCGCCAAAAGTTAACGGAGCTTGATCGGCGGTAAGTTCCATAGACGGTATACCCCTTTTTTAAAAGAAGCTCCGTGAGGTAGGCGCCGTCTTGTCCCGTGATGCCAGTAATTACAGCAGATTGAGTCATAAGTGATGGTTTGTGAGCAAAATGGGGGCTACAAGGCCATAAAGAGAAGGCGGACCCAGGGTTCAATCAACAGCGGGCCCTACCTCTTAGTGTGGCGCTTATTTTTAGGGGGGTCGCATTGAGCCGAGGCTCAGTGAGTCATGACGGCTATTTTAGCGTTAAACCGAGGCCTTTTGGATCAAACCACCCTAAGGAACGTTTTGAGACGATCCATCCCCGCCTTTTTTGGGGGTGCCCAGCGCAAAGGCGGTGACCCTCCCCTCTTGTCCTTTGGACCTTGGATCACCAAGACCTTTGCGGCTGACCTCGATCTGAAGCCTTGTGGGGGTGCTTTTGATTCCCAAGGATGAAAGGCTATGCCACGTCGTATCGGAGAGGGCAACCATCAGGGATTCTTCCCCGGTGTGGATAAAGACCCAAACGGGATTCTCTTTTGTTGCGGTGTCATCCCCCAATCGGATGGCCAAACCGGCCTCTTTTAAGATGGAAAGGGGGAGATTCAAGCGTCCGCCTTTTGAACACCATTGACCCTCCCAAGAATCGTCTAATACGTCACCTTGATCGCAAGAGGCCTCCCCATCCATGGGTTCTAGAGGGCTTTTGGGATCTTTAAAGACCATTAACCCTAGGCGCCTTCGATCCAAAGACATCTGACGAATGTCCCTTAAGGGAATCATGCCGTTGTCGGTTTCAAGATGGAGGTTGATGGTGGGGTTTTTAGCTTTTGATGGATCAAGGCCATAGACCAGCCAGGCGTCCTGATCGGCGGGAAGTTCGACCTCAGCTAAAGGCATGCCTTCGGCCATGCCTTTGACGTGGATTCTTTTCTGGTCCGCACTTTTTGAGACGGGATGAACGCGGGCAAAGGCAAAAGGTTTGCCTTTGATCGTTTGAATGGGAAGTTCAAGATCCAAGCGATCGGAACACCAGGTGATGATTTCAGGATGGGGCGGTGGGGTCATTTCTGGCGGGTAGCAGCCCTCAAATTGAGACGTTGTCGTGATCTTTCGGGTTTGGCCTGGAAAGCCAAACTCCCAGCCTAGGTGAACGATAAGAACGCTCATCAAAAGAATGCCCACCGCCTTGAGGGAGGATGGGGACATCTTGATGGTCGGTGGGACCTCTCGAACAGCGAATCCCAGAACCACGAACAGTAAAATCATCAGGGCCGGAATGTAGAAAAAATCATCGACCACGCCGTAAATGATGTAGGCCATGCTGGAACTGAAGGCCACCATGGCGAGGATTTTTTGCTGTTGGGTCAACACCTGGCCGTTGAGGACAAAGCCATTTTGGATGTGCCTGACCATCATGAGGGGGGTGATGAGGAGGAGAAACAAGAGGCTCAGAAGCCCTCCTAGTCCGCGCCCTGTTAAAACTTGAAGGTAGGTGTTGTGGGCATTGTTATAAAACTGTGCCAGTGGCTTAGGGTCATTAAAGTAGGTGCCGCTTGGAATCAGAAAATCGGTGACATAGCGGTAGGCAAAGGCATCGCTCCCACCGCCCAGTATCGGGTGAAGGAGAGCCAATTTAAGCGCTACTGGAATGTACATCGTTCTTTCACCGACACTGGTGATCGCCTTAAAACGTTCGAGATATTTATGAGGGAGTTCGCCGGTGACGGCCGTGATCAATGCCAAGGAGATGAGGAGCGTCAGGGGAACTGAGAGCGCGATCTTTCTGGCTGATTCACGCACATGCGCCCACATCGGGCGGTGATCTTGGTGGGGCTTTAGGACATAGATACAAAACCAGATGACCAGCAGGGTCAGGGGGTAGGAGACCCATCCCCCGCGCTGAAAGGTCAACACCAAGACGTACTCCCCGATCACAAGGATCAGGAGCATGAGTGCGACCTGGACTTTTCGATTCATGTCGATAGTCAACAGCACGAGGACGCTCGGGATCGCCATGGTGAGGTATTGGGCACACCAGGCCGAATGGCCAAAAAAGGATTGCAGCCGCTGCTGGATATTGTTGGGATTGACCCAATCTTCAAGGGGTCGAAGCGGCAAGAGGCTGATGGCGCCGTAGTAATCGAGAAGACCGATGCTGAGGGTGGCGATGACGCTTCCGAGAATGGCAAAGAGCCAGCCTGTGATGGAGGCCTTCCATGCGCTTGGATAGTTGATGATCAGGAGAAATAAAAAAAAGGACTGGAGCTGGAGGAGGACCTTTAAGGCGGGATAGAGCACCCAGACTTCTTTCATGGAAAGAAACGGAAGCGCGTGTTGATCGCCCATTTGGTCCCAGCGGGTGATGGCCTCATCAAGGGGAAGGCTGACGAGGCTTAATAAGCCGATGATCACAAAGAGGGTGATCGCGAGCGCGATGGGGTTTTCAAGGGGGAGTCTTAAGGTCGAGCGCTCTTTGATGAGGTTTAGGGCCCAGCGAAACCCAAGGCCACTCACGAGAGCTCCCAACAGTTGTAGGAAAAAAACCATGTGGGGTTTTGAGGCGTAATGCCCACCCCAGATGGGAAGGATCACTAGAAAGAATCCCATGGCCAGTGTGGGGCGGAGGGCGCTGAGGAGGGCCAGCACCATCACAAAGAGGATTTCAGGGGTGTGATGAACCTCCCATACGGAAGCTGCCTCCCACGCCGAAAGGCCTGAAACGAGGAGAATAAAGAGGAGGCTCAGAGATTGTCGCAGCATGAAGGCCATGGGGCTTGGGGTGCCTACTGAAAAGAGGCCAACAGCATACTCGTCCAAAGGGGTCTCTGTCTTTGAGGATGGATCAAGAGTGATTTTTGAGCATTGGCCCCTTTACTGTCATCGGTTGATGAAAGCCAGCATCGATGGACGGCTTAGATTTCGGGCCTAAACGCAGAATGATTAAAACCTCGTTAATCAGGGTTATTCTCATCATGGTCTCAACCTCATCCCATCGATTTCCAAGTGGACGCATCTTGATGCTGGTGATGGTCTTGTCGCGTCTTGGATGGCATTTCAAAAACCAGCAGAACACGAATTCCTTATTTGAGTTCTTTCTCTGCTGAAAACCAAAGGTCAGCCGCGTAGCGGCGAGACCTTGATGATGGAGGGATCTTTCCTATGAGGCCGTTAGACCACGCCTAAAGGCCCAGCGCTTGGGCGTTCTCCTTAATGACGGCCTGAATCCTCCTCAAGGTCGCCGGGCGAATGTCATCTTGCATCCCGCTGAGAAATAAGACGTCATTGAATCGATCTGCCACACCCAACATCCGTTCCAACGTGCCCTCAGCAAAGGATGGATCCAGACTGGATTTTTTTGCCAATTCAATGAGATGGTGACGCGTGATGCGCTGACCATAACCCAACACATCCATTTGGTGTTCGCCTCCGGGCCCCTCATTAAAGGTCAGGTCATAACAAGGGGCAAGCTCCCAATGGCGCTGTTGGTTCAAGCGATATGAGAAGTTCTTGGAATGGTCGTCCCGGTTGTTAAAGAGTACATTGAACACGCACCGTGCATAAGCCTCCCTAACGAACCGCTCATCGCGTGTCATCAGGCGCGTTAACCTTAGAAACGTGAGGTAGTCTACTGAGCCTAAGGCTCTAAAGTCAGCATGGAGAGCGCCCGCCAAACTATGGACCGGCACCCGCATCCCGTCCTCGACATCAAAGCGCTGAACCCCAAATGCGGCGAGCCCAGCATCAAGATCAAAGTGTGCTGTTTGAGGCATATTGAGCCCTGCCGCCTGTGCCAGTCGGGCATAGACGTGTTCCACCGCACACATGTCCTTATGCTCGTTTTGAGCCTGAAATTTCACCAGCCAGGGGGTGCCGCCGTCTAGAGCATCGGAACTTAAGACCCGCGTGTCGGGGTTGTAATAGACCAATACCTTAGGCCTAGCACCATGAGGAGATCCCCCCATCAGTGCCAGTCGCTTAAGCAATTCACTGTCAAGGCCGTTCACCAATGCTTTGGATTCCCGCGCTAGATCCATGAGCAGGACGTCTTCAACAGAGAGTTCGTTGAAGTCTGAAGGCTCAAAGGTCAAGGCGCCCATGCCCCGGTTGCCCACGAACATCAGACGGTCCAGAGGTGACAGCGTTAGAGGGTTTCGCCCTTGCTTCCGAAACATTTTGTCCATCAGGAGAATGCCCCAGCCATCCGGTAGCGAGTCATTGACGAGCCCTGGGAGGTAGTGCATATAGGCAGGGAAATTCCCGTAGGCCTCTGTTTTAAGCTTGAGTTGATGGGGGGAGAGTTCGAGTTGCTGCCTGATCGCTTCGGCTGAATATTCAAACAACAGCTGCTGACCGTTGTGAGCCACCGTGCCCAAATGCCAGCGCTCACCCCAGCCCTCATAGAAAATCAGGACCTTTTTCACGTGAGCGTCTCCGAGTGCGCCTTCAGCTTTGGGGAGCCCTTTCTGGGCGCTCGCACCCGTTTAAGACCTTCCGACTGTTCCATCTGGGCAATGGACTGGACCTTTAACTGAAAAAGCCCCTCAAGCTCGCTCTCCCTTCCAAGTGCCTGGACAATCCTTAAGAAAGACTGTAGCGTCGACTTTCCAGAACATTCAAGCTCTTGAACCACATACCTTGAAACCCCTGCACGAGCGGCCAGCTCAGTTTGTTGCAGGCCCTGAGCCAAGCGCAACTCCTTGAGACGAGCCCCAAGCTCAGAGGCAACCTCCTCGAAGGAGGCAAGACTAAAGCTGATAATCTTAGCCACAATCTATTAGATTTGTATTTAGTGCTTGATATTTTATTCTTTATATATGGGCAGGTCAAAATAAAAACCCTGAAGATTCGGCCTGCTAGTCATCGTCAGTCCCCACCCTCTAGCACACGTCGTCTGGTCAGTGCTGATCGCTGTTAACGGGGACGGCTGGGGCGCCGAAGGCATTAACCGTTCTTCTAAATGCGGCCGTTCAGCGCTGGGAGCGCTGTAGGCTTAGCATTTCGGAGAACTCACTGATTCTGAGCAACAACTAATCTGCGATGACCTTCATTTCTAGCCTTATCCATTCAAGCCAATGATTCATCGTTTAATTCTGTTTGTCGTGATTCTGACCCTTGGCATAGGATTAGAGACGTGGGATTTAGATCACACACAGTATCAAGCACCCTGGAATGCAGCGCTGGCCTTTCTTGCGGAGCAAAGCATTCTTCTTTTTAAGGGCGTCGTGACACGTGCGGGTAATCAGCTCAGTGATCCGGTGACGAATAAATCAGTCTTGGTCCTTGGGGGCTGCAATGGCTTTGAGGCAACGTTCATACTCATGACGGCTATGCTTATTTATCCTAGCTGCATGAAGGCAAAGGCCATAGGGATTAGCGTCGGTGTACTCGCGGTACAAACTCTGAATGTCGTTCGTATCATCTGCCTTTACTTCCTCAACATCTGGGATGAGGAGATGTTTCGATTCGCACATCTTTACTTTTGGCAAAGCCTCATCATGCTCGATGTCATGGGCGTATTGTTCATCTGGCTGAGTTGGCAGCGGGGGGCATGCCGATGGGCATGAAGCGTTTTTTCCTCCAATCACTCTTGCTGTTTCCGCTGTGTCTTGCGATCTGGTTCTGGTTGGGTGATGGGCAGGTTAAGGTTGCGGCGCAAATTGCTCTCCATGTACTGCCCTATCTCCACCCATTTGCAGACTATGACATTCAGGTTGAGGGGAAGGCCATCAACTTTTTAATGCTGATCCCTCCCCACGCGCCCGATCCAGGCACCGTGAGAGGGAAAAGTTACCCGCTTCTCCAGCTGTCAGGTATCCCACTTTATATGGCGCTCATGTTGGCAACCCCGGATGTCATGAAGCATCTGAAAGCGTTCGTCATAGGGATAATGATCGTAGCGCTGAGTGGATTTATGGGTGTTGTTATCGAGGGGAGCCGTCATCTTTTGGGGGGGCTTGTCATGCTCAACGTGGATCTTAATAAACTTGCAGGACTTCCAAGCTACGCGTTATTTTTCGCGAAGTACCTCGAACTTTTGACGATGCTTGTCCTTCCCCTTCTTTTGCCCGTTGCGGTTTGGGTCTGTCAAAGGCGAGATTTCGTTTTGAATCTGATCGCTTATAAGCCCTGATGGACGCAGTGCTTGCTGGGCTTGATGGTCGATAAAGTTGCTTGTAGGGCATTTCGGCAGGCACCAGTCCGTGGCACAACCCTCAGGGGCAAAAAAATGAGTCCCACGTTAGTTCCAAGAAACCGGCACAAAACGACAAGCCCGCAGGGGCCATCGCCAGCTTAAGAATCGCCGCCCTGAGACCGACGGGTCGAAAGCACGCCCGTTAAACGTTTGGGTCGGTTCCTCCTATGAAGCCTTTTTTGAGAGATGCACCGGGGCTGCATGCTCGGTGCCGTCTTCGGGTTTGTTTGAAGCTATCCATCAATTCCGAAGCTAACGACATTGCAGGTCGACGTATCGTAATACATGAAATAGTTGCCGCCGTTGGCTTTTAAGAAAAGGTAGAGGGAAAACCATCGGTTAGTGGTGGCGGCATCGCCTGGGATGGTAAGGCTCTTGCAGCTGCCACCCGGAAACACGGAGGTTCCAGGGCTTGGCATGCGCCAGAGGGCTAAGGTACCCGAAGTATATTGCTCAAAACGCACCGACCCACTGGGTTCCGTAAAATACTGAGTCGCAGCCTCTGCCTGTCCTAATGACAGATACAGTGTGAATGCGATGAACAAGCGTCTGATCATGATGATCTCCTGAGGCTACTGAAGTAAGAGATTAAGGGCCGGTAAGATCTTGTTATAAATTTTGCCGGTTGAACTAAAGGTCGCGGTGACGGCTTGATTGGAGCCCATGACCAAGGCGCATGTCCCCGTCCCGGAGCAAGCGCCGCCCCAGCTCACGAACCGTTGCCCGGTATCGGGGGTGGCCACCAGGGATACCAGGCTTCCTGTTGGGAAGGGGTAAGAACAGGCGGCGCCACAATTGAGGCCTACCGGGATGCTGGCGACCGAACCTGGACCTGTCGTAGTCACGGCCAAGGTCTGAGTCCCCTGGGGATTTGCACTGAAGGTCGCTCCGACCGATTGATTGCTGGTCATCGCAAGGGTGCATTTTGAGGTGCCGGTACACGCCCCTGACCAACCAGAAAAGTAGGAGCTATCACTGGGTGTCGGGATCAAGAGCACGGCTTGGGATTGAAGAAAAATGTTATTACAGGTCCCGCTGCAGTTAATTCCCGTTGGGCTACTGATGAGGCTTCCTGAGCCACTCTTCGTGACGGATAAGGCCGAGTAACCGGAGGGTATGACTACAAAGTTGGCGGTGACGCTTTGAGCGGCCGTCATATTTAAGCTGCAGGTCTCACTGCCAGAACACGCCCCCGACCAACGCTCAAAATAGTATCCCGTGTTAGGGGTGGCGGTCAGGGTGACGGTTTGACCCGCCGTGACCGAGTAACTGCAGGTGGCGCCGCAGGTGATATTGCCCGGGATCCCGGTGATCGTCCCGGAGCCGGTTTGATTGAGGCTCAAGATCACGGTGTTGGTTGCAAAAGTGGCCGTCAAGGTCTTATCCGCATCCATGGTCACCGTGCAAGGCGCTGTGCCGGAGCAGCCCGCTCCTGACCAGCCGGTAAAGACGCTTCCAAGAGCAGCGGTTGCCGTCATCACCACGGTGGTTCCACTTGAATAATCGCCGCCACACGTGGCCCCACAACTGATACCGGTCCCGGTAATCGTCCCAGAACCGGTGCCTGTTTTTGAGATCGTGAGGTGTTTGGTGGTTGCGACGCCGCAATTTCCAGTAACGCTCCCGGTCCCATCAAACTTAAAGCCTACTGTGGCCGTGCAGCCTGGCGTGATTGGAATCGGTGTTGGGGAAGTGTTTCCAAGCGTGAGCGGGGTCATGGCGACCCCGCCGATATAAAGCGGTGCCCTGAAGGATGTGCTGCTGGAATTATCGGAATAGGGCCCAACACGTGATCCGCCAGTGAACTGGGTTTTCACCGCTTCGGCATGAAGGGTATAGGTTCCAGAAGGAACCAGTATCTTGAAGGCGCCCGTAGCTTGAACGCGGTAATCGGAGACCACACTGTAAACCTTTTTGGTGGAGGTCTCGATAGCCCAGAGGTTGGCCCCGAGGATGGGGGTGCCACTGGTTTGGGTGAAGGTTCCCGACAATTGTCCAAAGACTGAACTTTGGCTGGGTTCTGGATAAAGATCGGTGATCGCAGAGATGTCATCTTCATGGAGGCTGAAGATGTTCCTGTAGGCAATCGGGTACATCAGAGGGTAATTGGACGTTGTGAGCCCTTGGCTATTGTCAATCTGGGTGTGATCGAGACCCACTAAGTGACCAACCTCATGGGCCAAGACCACCCTGAGTGTGGTATCTGAAATCGAAAGATAGCCATTGATCACGCCTTCCCCTTCAGAATATTGGCAGATTCCCCCGGAGCTGGTCCATGCCGACCCCGCAAAGCCGAGGATGCCGTTTTTGGCGTTCACCCCAAAAAGGGCATCGGTGATGCTGCCATCGGTATCGTAGATGATGGGATTGAGGCCATCACTGTAGTTGTCAAGATAGCGGGTGTAGTTGGCGGTCGTGACATCGACAGGCAGATCGGTTCCTCTTAAGAGGCTCACCGTTGAGGTGGTGACATTGGTCCAGAGAGAGACGGAGTCGGTTACCAGGGCACCGGCCTGGGCATTGGTTCTCGATCCAAGGTTCCCCTGATCATAATTGAGCGTTACCGTTCCGGCGCCTGGGTATTTGATGGGGGTGCCGCTACAGACATTGAGGGGGCCGCCGGCCCATAAAGGCGCGGCAAAGGCCAGCATGATCAGAGCGATCAAGCCATGTTGAGGCTTCATGGGCTGACCCCCACCCGCTGCTTTATGACTGTCTTAAAGTCATCGAGCCCCATTTGGGTCATCGGCGCTGAGGTGCCATTAGCCGCACTGAGGGAGCGAGGCTTGGCTCCCGAGGGGAGGCTGGACATGGTTTCTTTGAGATCGCGGCCATTGGTCACTTGGGGTTGTCCCTGTGCGTTCTGAATGACGGTGAATTGGCCCTGCTGAAGACCCACGGGACTTGAAAAGCCTTGAGAAGAGGTCCCGTAAAGAAAAACCACATACTCGGAACCGACGGTGAATTCTGGGACCCCTTGAATGAGAAGCCGCCCACCTTGTTGAGATCCACCGGCTTGTTTGATGGTCAGGGGGTTTTGAAGGACTCCTTTTAGGCTCTCTTCAATTTCAAAGGTGGTGTAGGTGACTTGAATGTTGAGATCAGGATCAAGTGCTTGCCGATTCTCGATACAGCGTCCCTGAAAGACCCGATCGGCATCGGTCACTAGCTGGTCAAAGGACAGTGGGAGGACCGAAGTGGCCATAAGAGCCGATGAGAGAAACAACCCCGCTATTAAGAACACGCTGGTCAAAAGGGATATGGAGGGTTTCATCATGGTTTTATCCGGGGAAATCGATTTTTTCAAGGCCACATCGAACCCGTAGCATTTGTTGGGTTTTCCTTGCTGTTACTCCACTTCTATAAAAAACACAATGTTCCATTTGGCAATACGGCTTGCGAGTTGCGCGCTAAATGGGCGCGCCGCCTTTTTTAAAAGGCGTTTTGATCAGCGCAAAGATGAAGAGGGAGTTGGTGACAAGATATCGGCGCCAGAGATATCGGGGCTCTTTGAGGAGCCGGTAAAGCCATTCTAACCCGCGCTGCTGCATCCATAATGGCGCCCGCTTCAAGGTGCCTGCATGGTAATTGAAGGCGGCGCCGATCCCGAGCATGACCCCGTTGATTTTTCCCCGGTGGTCTCTCATCCATCGCTCTTGTTTAGGGCAGCCAAGACTCACCCAAATAGTTTGGGCACCGGATGCATTGATCTCAGAGATGATCGCAGCATCTTCTTCTGCTGAGAGCGCTCTGAAGGGAGGAGAGAGGGTACCTGCGATCTGAAGGCGGGGAAAAGCCACGTTGATGCGCGCCACCAGTTTCTCAAGCGTTTCTGTGGTTCCGCCATAGAGAAAGATGGATTCCTTGGCTTCTTCGGCGTGATGGAGGTAACGCCACATGAGATCTGGTCCATTAATTCTTTGTTGATTTTTTGCCCCTTTGTAACGCATGACCCAGGCGATGGGAGCACCGTCGGGGGTCGCCATGTCGGCTTCCTCAAGAATCTTACAAAAACCCTGATCCTGATTGGCGGTGACCACCGAATGAACGTTGCAAAAGGTGACCATTCGGCTTTCGTGGCGGGATGCCCAGGTGGCGATCTGCTGGATCGCTTCCTCCCAGGTAAGGACATCGATGGGTGAGCGCAAGACAGTGATTTTGGTCACGGCAATGAAACGGGAGAGGGGAAGAGGGTGGACTATGCGATGGGAGGTCTTTTGAAGTCAAGTCGTTGGCTTTTTACCAAGATCTTGAAGCTAAAAGGCAGGGGTTTTCCGCCAGCATAGACTCTGGCTCGAGGCGACTCTCTTTTTCGAATGGGTGGTGAGGTTTATGATGTCGCTTTTAATGACCCTCTGCGTTGCTCTGACATGACCACCCCGCTTGAAAAAAGAATCTTCGTTGCCGGCCATAGGGGTATGGTCGGTTCTGCGATCTGTCGGCGTCTTCGATCGCTGGGCTATACGAACCTTCTGACGGCCCCAAGGTCAGCGCTTGATTTGATGGATCAGGCGGCGGTCCGCCGTTTTTTTAATGAAAACCCGATCGATCAGGTGTATCTCGCGGCCGCTAAGGTCGGTGGCATTCATGCTAACAACACCTATCCTGGGGATTTCATCTATGAAAACCTGATTGTTCAGGCCAACCTCATTCAGGCAGCCCATGAAGCGGGGGTCCAAGAGCTCCTTTTTTTAGGTTCCTCTTGTATCTATCCGCGGATGGCCGAGCAGCCCATGCGTGAGGATGCGTTGCTGTCGGGTCTTTTAGAGCCGACCAATGAGCCTTATGCCATCGCAAAGATTGCAGGGATCAAGCTTTGTGAGAGCTATAACCGTCAGTTCGGGAGAGATTACCGGAGCGTGATGCCGACCAATTTGTATGGCCCCGGCGATAATTATCATGCTGAAAATAGTCATGTGATTCCGGCGCTCCTTCGGCGGTTTCATCAAGCGGTGGAATCGGGTGATGAAGAGGTCGTGATTTGGGGCAGCGGCACCCCGATGCGAGAATTTTTGCATGTGGATGATATGGCGGCTGCCTGTCTCCACGTGATGAACCTTGATGTTGAGGTCTACCGAGCGCATTCATCGCCCCATGTCTCACACATCAATGTCGGCTCGGGGGTTGATTGCAGTATCCGGGAGCTTTCTGAGACGGTGGCGCGGGTCACGGGCTTTGAGGGCCGTCTTGTCTTTGATCACACGAAGCCGGATGGCGCTCCACGAAAGCTCCTTGATATCTCAAGGCTGAAGGAACTTGGTTGGAGCCCGACGATGGGTTTAGAGGAGGGTTTGAAAGATGCCCATCGCTGGTATCTCGATCATCAAGCGACGGCCCGAGGGATTTGATGGGCTCGATGGAGGCATTGCTCTAATGAGCCTTAGCGATTTTGGGCCCTCAAGCCGCACCAAGACCTTCTCCGTTCGGGAAGCCATGATGAAGAGGTGGGTTCTTTCAACTCGGTCATCAAGACAGATGACGACTTTAAGTTCGGCGACATTTATAATTGTGGGTCATCCCATGGCTGGTTGCCAGCAGGAATGGACCCCGATCATTCGAGACCGTTTGGTGGTGTGGGGCCTTGAGGCCAAATCGAGGCTTCTTAAGGACGCTTCATGTAAGGATTGAATCCGAGGAGAAGGTTATCGTTGCCATCACGATGAGAGAGACGAGCCCTTCGGTTGAGAGGTTGGAGGAGTTTGAGGATACCTGGTTCGTGGTCTTGACCAAGCCTCGCATGGAGGAGGTGGCCCAATTGAACTTAGAGCGTCAGGGGTATCTTTGCTATGCCCCCCGAATCCTTGAAGAGCGAGTGGTCCGAAAGCAATTAGTGCGCCGTGAGGTCCCTCTTTTCCCGCGTTATCTCTTCATCCAGCCGGGTGAGGCCATGAGCCTTTACTCGGTGAGATCGACCCTGGGGGTGGCACAGCTGGTGTCCTTTGGTCCTCAAAAAACCCCGGGGCGAGTCCCTGCCATCACGATTCAAACCCTCAAGACAGAAGAGGCGTTGCGGTCTCAGACGAAGCCTTTGGGGGCTTTCAAGGCCGGCGAAAAAGTATTGATCCTTGAGGGGCCTTTTCAAGGCTTGGTTGGCGTCTTTGATCTGGTGAATGCGGATGATCGGGTCACCGTCTTGGTTGATTTTCTTGGAAAAGTGACCCGCCTCCCCTTGTCGCCTGCTTTGATTGAAAAGTGTGCTGATTGAGCATTACGCGTGCTCGTCCTGAGCGAAGGGGCCCTTTCCTTTCGCGCCGGCATCAGGGCTTTTTGCAGCCCCATCGCTTAAGAACCCTGTAGAATCCCCTTAACCTTCGCTGGTGCGGTTGCACCCGGCGTGGCGGTAGCGTGGGACGATTCCGTCTGGGGGATTCTAGCGGTCACTGAATCAAGATCGTGCCTAAAGTTAAGGTTATTGTTGGACTATGGGATCACCATTAATCCTCGAAAAATGGTCGGGTGCTTGGGCCAACTCAGTATGACGGCTAATGGAAAGGGCGTTCCCTGTCTTTGACGCCAGATCGAATGAAGGCCCATCTTGGGTGAGAAATTTTCATGGTTTTATGGAAGGTAGGATCTTTTTTGGGATTGCTTTAGGTGTAGGGCTTTAATTAGGTATTTTGATGAAGGCAGTCATTCTTGCAGGTGGGTTGGGAACGCGCATATCGGAGGAATCCGCCTTGAGGCCCAAACCGATGATCGAGATCGGAGGGCGCCCAATCCTTTGGCATATCATGAAAAT
>Ga0114958_10000906_pt1 | contig 24355 bp, 21 predicted proteins | sample C_130208_EF_Meta_FD_89577 | JGI IMG/M metagenome (GOLD analysis project Ga0114958, IMG submission 89577) | Freshwater microbial communities from Lake Croche, Canada to study carbon cycling - C_130208_EF_MetaG | ecosystem: Environmental > Aquatic > Freshwater > Lake | place: Lake Croche, Canada... | reverse complement strand
TTCTCTCCTTCTTTCTTTTGAGTTTCTTGAGCGTTTGCATTAGCAGCAAATAAGAAAGCTGCAACTGCCATCATTGAAATTACTTTTTTCATTTTTATTGTTTTTAATTATTAATACTTATTTATATTTCAAATATATAAAAATATTTATTTTAGAAATCATAAATTTATATTAATTGTTATATTTCTTTAAAAGAGTTAATTTAAAAAAAATAATTCAACAGCATTTCTAAATTATATAGACCTATTTTATTGCTTTTGTCTAGAAGGACAAACGTAACTTGTCGTTTTAATCCTCGTTTTTTTAATAGCAGCATAGCCACCTTTAACATCTATTACATTATGATAGCCGCGCGATTTAAGAATAGAAGCTGCTATCATGGAACGATATCCGCCTGCGCAATGCAAATAGAAATTTTCTTCTTTTGGAAATTCTGACAAATGATCGTTAATAAAATCTAATGGAGTAGAAGGGACGTCAATAATATGTTCAGCATTATATTCTCCAGATTTTCTAACATCAAAGAGTAGAACATTTTCTTTTATTTTTTCTTCTAAAATTTCCGCAGAAACAGAAACAATAGTATCTAATTCTTGACCAGCATTTTTCCATGAATCAAAGCCTCCTTCAAGAAATCCTAAGGTGTTATCATAGCCCACTCGAGCCAATCTTTTTATAGTTTCTTCCTCTTTCCCTAAGGGAGTGATTAATAGAATAGGTTGTTTATTGTCTAAAACTAAACTACCAACCCAAGGTGCAAATGCGCCATGAATTCCAATAAAAATAGAATTTGGAATATGACCCGCTGCAAACTCTTCTTCTTTTCTAACATCTAAAATTAATGCGCCAGTTTCATTAGCAATGATTTCAAAAGTTTTAACATCAAATGCTTTAGCTTTTTTTATAATATCTTCTACATCTCCATACCCTTCTTTATTTAATTTTACATTCATAGGAAAGTAAGCTGGTGGTGGCAATAAACCGTCAGTAACTTCTTCGATAAATTCTTCTTTTGTCATGTTCGCGCGAAGAGCATAATTGGTAGCTTTTTGATCACCTATACTTCCAACAGTTTCATTGCTTAAATTTTTACCACAAGCACTTCCAGCACCATGAGCTGGGTAAACAATTACATCGTCAGAAAGCTGCATTACTTTGGCTCTTAGACTATCAAATAATATTCCGGCTAATTGCTCTTGAGTCATATGCGCTGCTTTTTGAGCTAAATCCGGGCGACCTACATCACCCAAAAATAAAGTGTCACCACTAAAAAGGGCATGATCTTTTCCGTTTTCATCTTTCAATAGGTAGCATGAACTTTCCATTGTGTGACCTGGCGTATGGAGACAAGTAATTGTAATTTTTCCAAGATTAAAAACCTCTCCATCTTTTGCAATATGAGCTTTAAAACTAGGGTTTGCCATTGGACCAAAAACTATTGACGCACCGGTTTTTTCAGATAATGTAACATGACCACTTACAAAATCGGCGTGGAAATGAGTTTCAAAAATGTATTTTATTTTGGATTTATTAGCAGATGCTGAATCAATATAGGGTTGTACTTCCCTCAAAGGGTCAATAATAGCGACTTCACCATTACTTTCAATATAATAAGCTCCTTGTGCTAGGCAACCCGTATAAATTTGTTCTATTTTCATTTTATGGTTTAATTTTCTAGGTAAAAATAATTAGTTTCTAGGGAATAAAGTTTGACTTTAGTTAGTATTTAATAATTAAAAAAATCTACTTTATCCTGATTTAGAATTCTTCGAGAATTTTATTTTAAAAGTGTTTCTTTAAAAATGATAAAAATTCCCATCGCAAGAACAAACCATCCAAAAACAGATTTAAGTTTTTCACCATCTATTTTTTTAGAAAGGTAGTTCCCAATTATTATTCCAAAAATAGAGCATGTAGTAAAAATCAAGATTAACCTCCAATCCATAATTTGTTCGGGTCGAATGTCACCAATAAATCCGATTAACGATTGGGATGAGACTATAAAAAGTGATGTTCCTACGGCTATTTTCATAGGTGTTTTTGCTAAAAATAGTAAGGCAGGAATAATTAGAAATCCTCCGCCGGCACCAACAAAACCAGCAACTAATCCAATGAGAAATCCTTGAATTAGAATGCTAAAATAGTTGATTCTATATTGGTTGCTGTTTTTTTCTTTTATGGGTTTTATCATTCGTATAGATGCCGTAATCATTACAATTGCAAACACAATCATTAGTAAAACCGATTTGTTTAGCGTAAATGTTTTTGTAGAATATATGACTTCCGGAATACTTGGGACAATAATTTTTCTTGTAATAAATACCGCTATGATAGTTGGAATTCCAAATAACACTACTTTTTTGAAATCGACTATTTTTTCTTTTGCTTTTTGAATACCACCAAATAATGCTGTTGTTCCAACAATAAAAAGTGAATAAGCTGTAGCAATAATAGGTTCTACCCCCATAACATAAACTAATATAGGAACGGATAAGATAGAGCCACCACTTCCGATTAATCCTAACGTGATTCCAACAACAATAGCTAAACTATATCCAATGATGTGAGTGATGTTCATTTTGTTTATTTGAATTGCAAAAGAGTAGATTTTTTTTTGCAAATTTATTATAGTAGTTCTATCTGCTTATTTTCTTAATATTTTCTCATATATTTTTATCCAATCTTCCACAGTTAATTTAGAAAGTAATTCTCCAATTAAATCAAAAGGAATGTCGTCTAGTTTTTTAAATCGAACACAACTTTTACCCATATCTAGTTTCGATTTGCAATGCTTTGGATATTCGGTAACAAACCAATCGTATAATTGCTTATCCCCATAAAGTGCCATGTGGTATATGTTGATTGAATTTTTTTGCGATGCAATATTAAAAAAAGGTAATGGCAACTCTGGCGTGCAATGATATCCATTAGGATAAATTTCGTGTGGAACTACATAACCCAACATTCCATAACTCATAACTTCATTAAATCCTTTTGGAAGTTTTTTTGAGACGACACCTCGAAGTTTTTCCATAATAATTCTCCTGTCATCGGGTAATTCAGCCAAATATTGTTCAGGAGTAGTAGCTTTTGATTGCATAAAATTTGGTATTTTTTGTAACTTTTTTTTAATTTGATAACTAATATAAGTAAACAAAAGTAGTAATAATTTTTTTTAATAGATTTACCAACGATTATTTTTCAGCTACCCTATGTAAATCATAAAATATAAAATCAATAATAAGCAAATTTGTAATCACAAAACAATAAATGATATCAAATAAATAAATTTAACTGTATGAAGAAAATAATTATTTCATTAAATCTAGTTTCGATACTACTTGTTTCTTGTTCTGGAAGTCAAAGTGCATTAACTTCTAAATCAATTGCTACTCCACTTGATGTTCCAAGTTATGTAAGTTCAATTACTGCTTCCGAATTAAAAACCCATTTAACCATTGTAGCTTCTGATGAAATGCAAGGAAGAGATACAGGTAGTCCTGGCCAGAAAAAAGCGGGAAGGTACTTAATTGAACACTATAAAACGAATGGAATTCCTTATCCAAAAGGAGCTGATAGTTATTATCAAAAAGTGCCTGCCGCCTTTATGAATAAAGAGTATAACGAAAACTTACCTGATTCAGAAAATATTTGGGCATTTATAGAGGGTTCAGAAAAACCCAACGAAATTGTAGTGGTCTCGGCTCATTATGATCATGTTGGAATGAAAAACGGAGAAGTTTATAATGGCGCCGATGATGATGGTTCAGGAACTGTAGCCCTGCTAGAAATTGCTCAAGCATTTCAAAAAGCCAAAAATGAAGGTCAAGGACCCAAACGTTCTATTTTGTTCTTGCATATGACAGGCGAAGAGCACGGCTTATATGGCTCTAGCTATTATTCAGAAAACCCATTATTTCCTTTAGCAAATACCGTTGCCGATGTAAATATTGACATGATTGGTCGTCGTGATGAATTTCACAAAGACAATAATAATTATGTTTATTTAATTGGCTCCGATTATTTATCGACAGAGTTATATACAATTTGTGAATCAGTTAATACTAAATACACCCATCTTAATTTAGACTATAAATTCAATGATAGAAAAGATCCAAATCGTTTTTACTATCGTTCCGATCATTATAATTTTGCAAAACATGGAATTCCTGTTGTTTTTTTATTTAATGGAGTGCACGCAGATTACCATAAAGCAACAGATGAAGTGAGTAAAATTGAATTTGACGCCCTAACCAAAAGAGCACAATTAGGTTTTTCAATAGCATGGGAATTAGCCAATCGTGAAGCAAAAATAATAGTTGACAAAGACGGTAAATAAATGGTTTTAACTCATGCTAAAAAGCTTCGTTTAAATTAATAAACGAAGCTTTTTTATGTAATCGAATTTTAAAATTTATTTTCCATCAACATAATCTTGAAGGTACTTAAAACGTTCGGTTAGTTTGCCGTTTTCAGTCATTTTAGCTCGTTGTAAAATTCCGTCTTTGTCTCCATTAAAAAATGCTGGAATTACATGTTCCATAAACATCTCACCAAATCCTTCACTAGCATCTTTCGGTAATTCACAAGGTAAATTATCAACAGACATTACTAGAATTGAACCCGGATGGGTGAAGGACACTTCTTTGTTTTCTTGTGGTAAATACCCGAAAAAAGGGTCAGCAATTGTTGAAGCTTTTATAGTACAAGCAATCGGACCATCTACATCGCATGAAACATCTGCAACAACTTGAATTTTGTTTTTGGAAGAAATCAGCATTTCACGAGTTAAAATATCGGGAGCACCATTTCCGTGGAAATGTCCCGCTATAAATATATTTGCAACTTCAGTGAACCGAATAAAATCGGAGGTGTATTCTTGTGGGTTTTTATAAAAATCAGACTTGTTACTTACTTTTCCGTCCAAACGCTTATTATAATCTAAAACATCCAGTTGAGTATAAACAGCCTCGGAATATTTTTTGTTTAAAAAATCAGAAACCGAAACTTCTTTAACTTTCATGCCGTCCAAAATTTCTTTAGCACCCATACCCACTTTTCCGTGACCCGTTAGTACAATTTTAATGTTAGGAAGCGTTTGACGTTTTAATTTAACGATTAAATCATCTTTACTTTTCAGAGTTTCCGCTTTAGGTATATGGAACAAGTCATATTTAATTCCGAATCCTCTTAATCCGTTATAAGCTCCAACAATTCCTGCATATTTTCCAAAACCAATTAAGCGTTTATTTTTGGCATCTACAATCGTTTCATGGTCGTACAATTCAATTTTTTTATCTAAAATAGCTACTAATAAATTTCTATTATAGGCTTGAAATTTAATAGTATGTGAAAAGAAAAAATATTTTTTATTTGGAATCAAAGCATCAATAGGGACTTCTTTAACTCCAAATAATACATCACAATCCGTCATATTTGTTTCAATTTCAATTTCTAATTTGCTGTATTGTTCATCTGAGAAAACTCTAATATCTGACGATTCGACTTTTATAATGGCTTCTGGATGTTCTGTTTGCAATCGAACTAATTCCTCAGGTGTAAATACTACTCTTCTGTCGGGTGGATTTTTGCGTTCTTTTATTATTCCAAATTTCATTTCAAGGCGGTTTTTTTGATTCACAAAAATACCATTAACGAAATCGTTTTCAAAACTTTTTCCAATAATTAAATGCAATAAAAAATATTCCTATTTATTGGAATACAACAAGTTGACTTTACAATTTATTTACATTGTGAAAAACATGTTGATACCTTTATTAAAAAGCCCCTTTTTGACTATTTGGTTTGTTTATATTTGTTTTTCAATTTTAAAATTAATGAAACTTTTTCTAAATAAATTATTGATTTCTTGTTTTGCATTTCTTTTGCTTTCTTGTAATAATAAAAAGGATGCAGAATCAACAGTTAAATTAAACAAAGATGGCATTCCAATATTACAACCTTTTGAAGATGAAATGCCGCAATTGACTACAAATTATGTAAATGAAAAAAAACAAAAAGTAGAAGCGTTCTTTGATAAAGTGTGGAATAAAAATGATAATGTAAGTTTTTTAGTAGCTCAAAATGGACAAATAATTTATGAAAACTATATGGGGTTTGCCAATAAGAATAGGGGCGAGAATATTTCTAAAGAAACACCGCTTCATATTGCCTCAGTTAGTAAGGTATTGACAGCCACAGCAATTTTAATGCTAGTTGATGCTGATAAAATTAAATTAGAGCAAAAAGTAACCGATTTTATTCCCGATTTTCCTTATCCCGAAATAACAGTTCAAACCTTATTGAATCATAGAAGTGGCATGAAAAATTATGCCTATTTTACCTATAAAACGGGAGTATGGGACAATAAAAAAGAACTTACCAATCAAGACATTGTAATGATTATGAAAAACTTTAAAGTTCCTTTAGAGTCTAAAACAAATACACGATTTGCCTATTGCAATACCAACTATGCTATGTTGGCACTAATAATTGAAAAAGTTACGGGATTAAAATACCCTGATGCAATGCAAGAAATGATTTTTAAGCCCCTTGGTATGACGCACACTTTTGTATATGAAACTTCAAAACATTTAGGCAAAGTATCACTTTCATATAAAGGCAACATGGATTTGGCAATTGAATATTTAGATGGAATTTATGGTGATAAAAACATTTATTCAACACCAAGGGATTTATTAAAATTTGATATAGCGCGCTATTCATCATCTTATTTGAATACTAAATTATTAAAAAAAGTATACCAAGGTTACAGTCACGAATGTAAGGGCGAACGTAATTATGGTTTAGGAATTCGCATGTTGGAATTTAATAAATGCGAACCTTTTTATTATCATAATGGGTGGTGGCATGGTAATACTTCTTGCTACATTAACATGCGAAAAGAAAAAGTAACTATGTTTGTGATTTCTAATAAATATACTAAAAAAACCTATAAAACTAAAAAATTAGCCCCTTTGTTTGGTGATTATCCATTTAAAACAATTGATGAAACTGAGGAGTAAATGTATTGTAATGCAATTAATTTGTTGGTATCTTTGTAGGCATTATTTTTTTAATAAAATTTTGTAATCACATGGGGTCGACTGGTTTTGACAGCAAGTGGAATTGGACAGTAAGCACGTCGAGCTTTGTACTTTTAGCTCGTAAATCCAAAGGTACACAATCATAAACGGCGAAGGAAACTACGCTCTTGCTGCATAATCTGAATTATAGTAAGATTAGCCACGCTCCTACAAGGTAGGAAAGCAGGATTTACCTCGATAGCTTTGGTTTGTGGCGGTCGATAAAGGTGAATCGTAAATATAAACCTAAGAACAGTGTAGCTTTGGGGCTGTTACGAAAATTTAAGAAGATAAGTATTTTGTGGCTGTTTTTGGCCAAGCAGAATAACGAAAATTTAATCAGAAAATAAGCGTGTAGAAAGCTCTTTGATTGCTTGTTTGGACCCGAGTTCGATTCTCGGCGACTCCACGAGTTTAACCAATAGCCTCTAAAATTTTAGAGGCTATTTTTTATTCAAAGCTTTCAAATCTGACATAAAAAGTTCGAGAAAATATCTTTTAAACACAATCGACTTATTTACTAAACGACTTCTATATTAAAAATTAAGAACTACAAGACAACATCGAACTTCCTACTTTTTTCTTTGCCCAATCCGGTCTTTTAGCGTACCATTTTTTAAATTTTGGTTGTTCTTTATAAGGTTTTTTTAGTAGTTCATGGAGTTCTTTAATTATAGAAAAGTCATCTTTATTCGCTGCATCTATAGCCAATTGCGCCATATAATTTCGTAAAATATATTTCGGATTCACTTTATTCATATTCGCTTTTCGATGCTCATCATTTATTTGTTCTTGATTCAATCGTAAAAGGTATGTAGTAAACCATCGTTCCCATTGCTCCAGAATATCATTTTTAATATCTAAGGGCTTGTAAAAGGCAATCTCTATTGTTTTAAAGCAGGATGTCAGCGAATAATTCTTTTTCAAACTACCCAATTCTCTATAGAAAATAGTCATATCGGTTTCGGAGCGTTCAAGTAATTCCTCTAATTCTGTAATTAATTTTAAATCGTCCTCATGTGCATTTATTAATCCCAATTTACTCCGCATCATCTCTAAATTCTTTTTTTGATAATTTAATTGAAAATCACCTAAAATTTGTTCCAGTGGAGTGGCTTCTTCTATTAATGGATATAATGCATTTGCCAGTTGAAATAAATTCCAAAGTGCAATATCGGGTTGGTTACCAAATCGATATCTTCTGTGCTCTTTGTCAGTTGTGTTTGGTGTCCAATTAGGATTGCAATCTTCGAGCCAACCATAAGGTCCGTAATCAATGGTAAGTCCTAAAATAGACATATTATCGGTATTCATTACTCCATGTACAAAGCCAACTCGTTGCCAATGAACTATCATTTTAAGTGTATTATTTGCAACTTCGTTAAAGAATTCTATGTATTTTTCCTTTCCGTTGGATGTAATTTTGGGGTAGTATTGTTTGATAGTGAAATCAGCTAATTGCTGCAATGTTTTACTGTCATTTTGTGCGGAAAATAGTTCAAAACTGCCGAAACGAATAAACGAAGGAGAAACCCTGCAAACTACAGCTCCTTTTTCATAAGCTTGATTTCCATCATACATTACATCACGTAAGACTTTATCACCGGTTAGTATTAATGACAAGGAACGAGTGGTAGGAACACCCAAATGAAACATAGCTTCACTGCATAAATGTTCGCGTATCGATGAGCGTAAAACCGCCAATCCATCAGCTCTTCGAGAGTAGGGTGTACTTCCTGCACCTTTAAGTTGTAGTGCTAAAATTTTCTTATTATGTTCTATTTCGGCCAAATTCATGGCGCGTCCGTCGCCTAATTGTCCAGCCCAAATACCAAATTGATGTCCCGCATAATTCATTGCATATGGTTTTGAATTAGGAAGTAATTTTTTTCCTGAAAACACTTCCAGAAAATCTTCTGATTGTGTTTCTTTGGCTGTAATTCCTATCAAATCAGCAACTTCAGTTGAAACATGTACCAACATCGGATTTGACGGTACTCTTGGAGTAACATAAGAAAAACAAGAGTTGAAAACCTGACGTGTTTCGTTAGTTTTATTTTTATCGGCGGGTAATTCTGAAGAAAAATGGTTGTTGATTTTTAATTGCATAATACCTATGTATCTTCTTCAAATTTACCAATTATTTTATAAACATTAATGCATTAATACAAATTAATCCATTTTTGAAAGCTAAAATTATTGATTCAAATAACAATTAAATGTATCTTTGGCTCAGAAATTAAACACAATGATTACTACAGCGAGGATAACCGAATTAGAGCTTTATTTTCATCAATTTCGAAAGAATATTATCGGAATTGACCAAGAATTTGAAACTCCATTTGGAAAAAAGAAAATAATTTATACCGATTGGACAGCAAGCGGACGTTTATATCGCCCAATAGAAGAAAAATTGATGAATGATTTTGGTCCATTTGTGGCTAACACGCATACAGAAACTTCAGTTACAGGAACAGCTATGACAATGGCTTATCATCAATCCAAACACATCATTAAAAAGCATGTAAACGCGACCGAAGACGATGTATTAATTAATACAGGAACCGGAATGACAGGCGTAGTGAATAAATTCCAACGTATTTTGGGATTAAGAATTCCTGAAAATTTAAAAGAATACACCAATATTCCTGTTGAATTAAAGCCAATCGTTTTTATTTCGCACATGGAACACCACTCCAATCAAACTTCTTGGCTTGAAACGATAGCTGATGTGGTGGTAATTCCAGCTGATGAAAAGGGGTTGTTTTCTATTGAAAATTTAAAAAATTTAATTCATCAATATCAAAACAGAAGTTTTAAAATAGCTTCAATTACCTCATGCTCCAATGTTACCGGAATTAAAACGCCCTACCATGAAGTGGCCAAATTAATGCATCAAAATCACGGCGTTTGTTTTGTGGATTTTGCTTGTTCTGGTCCCTATGTTGCAATAGACATGCACCCTCAAGATCCAGAAAGTTATTTGGACGCAATTTTCTTTTCGCCGCATAAATTTTTAGGTGGACCTGGAACTTCAGGGGTTTTAATATTTAATAAAAATTTATACAAAAATAGCGTCCCCGATTGCCCTGGTGGAGGTACCGTAAGTTGGACTAACCCTTGGGGAGAACATAAATACATCGACAATATTGAAGATCGGGAAGATGGTGGAACTCCGGGTTTCTTACAAGTGATTAAAACAGCTTTAGCTATTCAGTTAAAAGAAAAAATGGGAGTTTCAAACATTTTGAAACGCGAACACGAGTTGGTTTCTTATATTTTTGAAGCACTAAATAATAATTCAAATATTGTGCTTTTGGCAGAAGAAAATCAAGATCGATTGGGTGTTATTTCGTTTTATATTAAAGACTTGCATTTTAATTTGGGTGTAAAATTGCTGAACGATAAATTCGGAATTCAAACCCGTGGGGGTTGCAGTTGTGCAGGTACTTACGGACATTATTTACTGCATGTCGATCAAGAAACTTCGAATGATTTAGTGTGCCAAATTACCTCGGGCGACTTAATCAAAAAACCGGGATGGATTCGAATGTCAATACATCCAACTACTACAACAGAGGAGATTAAATTTGTATGCGACAGCATTAAAGAATTAGCTTCAAACCATTCAGAATGGGAAAAGGAATATGTTTATAATGGAAAATCTAATGAGTTCCTTCATAAAAATGCAACAGAAACTGAAAAAGTAATGGTTACTAGTTGGTTTTCTAAATAATATAATTCAGAATAGAAAAAGCGATTTTCATTGAAAATCGCTTTTTAAATTTTTATAATAAAAACTAATTAAAGTCTAAATTTTAACCGTCCAGCCAAAAGTATCATCGGCTAATTTATATTGAATTTTGGTCAATTTATCTTTTAATTGAAGCGCAAACGAATTTTCAATTTTGGGTAAAGTATATTCAATATCTTGATAGGCAAAAGCACTTATCGGACTAACTACTGCAGCAGTACCAGCTCCAAAAATTTCTTTTAAACTTCCGTCTTTAGCTGCATTGACTAATTCATCTACTAGAACAGAACGAATTCGAATATCCAACCCTTCGCGTTTAGCAAGCTCAATTAAACTTTTTCGGGTTACCCCATCTAAAATTCTTTCGCTAGTTGGCGCAGTATAAAGAGTATCATTAATTCTAAAGAAAACATTCATTGTGCCCGCTTCTTCTAATTTGGTATGGGTTGCATCATCGGTCCAAATTATTTGTTGGTATCCTTTATCGTTAGCTAATTTTGTAGGGTAAAATTGTGCGGAATAATTTCCAGCAGCTTTTGCAGCTCCAATACCCCCGTTTGCTGCACGGCTATAATGTTCAGCAATAATCACTTTAACTTCACCAGAATAATATGATTTAGCAGGGGAAAGAATAATCATAAATCGATATTGTGTAGACGGTTGAGCAATTACACCCGAACCAATTGCTATCATAAATGGTCTTAAATATAGTGTATTTCCCAAACCTTTTTTTACCCAATTGCGATCCAAATCTATAATTGTTTTCAAACCATCAATAAAAATAGCTTCTGGAACTTCTGGCATTGCCATTCTGACAGCCGATTTATTGAACCGCTTAAAATTTTCATCAGGTCTAAATAGCCAAACATCATCATTTTCATCTTTATAAGCTTTCATGCCTTCAAAAATAGCTTGTCCATAATGAAATACTTTTGCCGACGGGTCAATCATAAAAGGTTCATAGGGCTTAATTTGTGGTTTTTTCCATGAACCATCTTTGAAATCACAAATTAGCATGTAATCTGTGAAAATATTTCCGAAAGCAATATTATCAAAATCAACAGAATCTATTTTAGATTTAGTAATGGGAACTATATCGATTTCGAACGTATTTTTTAAACTCATATTAAGTATTTCAGTTAAGTTAAAATAATATATAATTGTTTGACAAACAATTTATTATAAATCACTTTTGTATTTAGTGTTATTACATTTAATAATTTGCTAAATTAATAAAAAAAAGAATCCTTTTTTAACTAATCTAGTTAAATAACCATTTTTTCGTTTTTTTTCTGAAACTATTGCAAAAATCATCTTAAATTTTAAAGAAAAATAAAATAAAATACTTTTTTTGGTTGCAGTTTTCTGTAACTGACTATTTTTGTAGCACTATTAAAAATTAAATCAAAATGAGAAAAATAATTTACAGTGCAATTGTATTTATGGCATTTACTGCTTGCAAAAAAAACGAAGAAATTAAAGTTGAAGAAAAAACTGAAACGTATGCGAAATTTGGCGATAGTATTTCTGCAGATGGTGCTATAACTAAAGAAAATCTTCTTGAAAAATACAAAACAATGAAACCAACTGATACTTTAAATGTAAAGGTTTTATCCAAAATTACGGATGTATGTCAAAAGAAAGGATGTTGGATGAATTTAGATTTAGGTCAAGGCAAATCCACTTTTGTAAAATTTAAAGATTATGCTTTTTTTGTGCCTAAAAATGCTGCCAAATGTGAGGCCATTGTTAATGGAAAAGCGTTTATTGAAATAACTTCGGTAGCAGATTTAAAAGAATATGCTAAAGATGCAGGAAAATCAAAAGCTGCAATTGATAGCATAACAGCTCCGGAAACTAATTATTCTTTTTTAGCAGATGGTGTTTTAATAAAAAAATAATATTAAATGAATAAATTCATTATTCTTTTATTTATGGCTTCTTTTTTTTCTTGTCAAAACAAAGGAAACAAATCGCCTATAAAAGATGATACTAATTCATGCTCTAAAGAAAAGCAATTTGAGATGTACGAAATGTCTGAAATGGCTTCATTGATGGAACAAATGTATGCCTACAATTCACAAGTACGAAATAGAATTCTTAAAGGCAATACCCTTGGGCAATACCCAAAGTTTTTCAATAAAATTTATACGGCTAAATTCACCACGCCCAGTGATAACGATGTTTTTTTTAAAGAGAATGCCAACAATTATATTGCAGCACAAAAACTAATTTATAGCGATTCTAATAATCAAAAAGAAAATTTCAACAAAATATTGGACGCTTGTATTGCTTGTCATCAAGGAAAATGTGGAGGACCAATTCCAAGAATTAAAAAATTGTACTTAAAATAGATTTTGAAAAGAGAAATTCTAACTACCCTCGACGGTTCTACGACTATTCATTTACCCGAATGGGATGAAAGTTATCATTCAAAACATGGAGCCATTCAAGAAGCGTACCATGTATTTATTAATAGCGGATTTTCTTTGTTTGCTTCATCTGATGGTAAAAGTTCTAGCAAAGAAAAGTCCGTTTCAATCTTAGAAATTGGATTTGGTACTGGTCTAAATGCTTTTATAACATATTTAGAGGCAGAAAAAGCCAATAAATATGTTGATTATGTTGGAGTAGAAGCATATCCTGTTTTACTCGATGAGGCGTTACAAATGAATTATGTTTCAGAATTAAAAGTTTCGGAAAAAGCAGCTATTTTTAATAGAATGCACCATGTTTCATGGAATGAAAAACAGGTAATTTCAAAACATTTCAATTTAACCAAAAGACAGCAATTCTTTCAAGATATTTCGGATGTTAATCAATTTGATTTGATTTATTTTGATGCTTTCGGATTTAGAGTTCAACCCGAATTATGGTCTGTTGAATTATTTAATAAAATGTTCACAAGTTTAAAATCTGGAGGGATTCTTGTGACATACGCTTGTCGAGGTTCCATAAAAAGAGCAATGTTAGCATGTGGGTTCCAAGTAGAAAAACTTCCTGGTGCTCCTGGAAAAAGAGAAATGTTGCGTGGAATTAAGAAATAGGAGTTAATTTTAGACTTTAAAATTAATTCCTATAAATTTGATATTTTATGTATTAGATTTAGGGCTAATTATTTGTACGTTTTGAAAAACTATTGCTCCTTTTACAACTCCAGCAATAGTTGAGCGTAAAGCATCAATTATGTGAATTTTTAATTCGTTTTTTGGATAAATCAAACTCACTTCGCGTGCTGGTTTTGGTTCCACAAAATGACGAAGTTTGGCTTGGTCTTTTTCTTTTAAATCTAGGGTATGTAAATAGGGTAAAAGTGTTGTTCCTAACCCTTCATCAGCTAATTTTATTAAGGTTTCAAAACTCCCGCTTTCTATTTGAAAATGATTTTGATCGGCATTTTTATTGTTTTTACACAAATTTAAAATACTATCTCTAAAACAATGTCCATCTTGTAATAACAGGATTTCATCCAAATTCAAATCGGTTATTTCTATTTCTTTTTTATTGAAATTATGATGATGCTCTGGTATATAAGCTACAAATGGTTCAAAATACAGTACAATTTCTTTGATCTTTTCTTCATTTAAAGGGGTTGCAGCAATAGCCGCATCTATATGACCGTTGTTTAATTTGAAAATAATATCCTCAGTATTTAATTCTTCAATGATCAGTTTGACTTTAGGATATTTTTTAATAAAATTTTTCAAAAACATAGGTAAAAGTGTAGGCATGATTGTGGGAATAATTCCCAAACGAAATTCCCCACCAATAAATCCTTTTTGTTGGTCAACAATATCTTGAATTCGATCCGCTTCATTGACAATATTTTTAGATTGGGTGACAATTTTCTGTCCAATTTCTGTTAATTGAATTGGTTTTTTTGTTCTATCAAATATTTGAATACCTAATTCTTCTTCTACTTTTTGAATTTGCATACTCAATGTGGGTTGAGTTACAAAACATTTTTCGGCTGCAAGAGTAAAATTTTTATATTCGGCTACTGCCAAAACGTATTTAAGTTGGGTAATTGTCATAATTATAATAAAATCTGATGCAAATATAAAAACAATAAATTTGACTTATCGGAAAAACCGATGTTAAAAATACTTAATTAATATTTTACTTTTTTAAAGAATGATTCAATTAATTACTATTTTTATAGAAATTTTACAGTTTAAATCATGAACGATTTTTATAAAAAAATATTAGACAATAATAAAAAATGGGTTGAAAGTCAATTGGCAGTTGATCCTGAATATTTTAAAGATTTATCCAAAGGTCAAAATCCTCCCTTATTGTGGATTGGTTGTTCCGATAGTCGTGTTCCTGCAAATGAAATTATTGGCGCTAAGCCAGGAGAAGTCTTCGTACACAGAAATATTGCTAATATGGTGGTTCATAGTGATATGAATATGTTAAGCGTATTGGATTATGCGGTTAATGTATTGAAAGTCAAACATGTAATAGTATGTGGTCATTATGGTTGTGGTGGCGTTAAAGCAGCCATGGGTAATGACTCAATAGGAATTATTGACAACTGGATTCGACACATAAAAGACGTATATCGTTTGCATAATGTATATTTAGATTCTATTAAAAATGAAGAGGATAGATTCAACAAATTTGTAGAATTAAACGTGAAAGAGCAAGTTTTTGACCTTTCCAAAACATCAATTGTTCAAAGTGCGTGGCGAAATGGTCAGGATTTAACGCTTCACGGATGGGCTTACGGATTAAATTCTGGTTTTGTGACTGATTTAGACGTAAATATCAGTTCAAATAAAGATTTAGACAACGTATATCAATTAAAATTTTAATCCTCTAGATTTTCATTAAATGCTGAAGGAAGTAGTTTAGGAATAAATTTAATTAATATTGGTAGTAATAAAGATCCGCCTGGCAATAAGAAAATAGTTAGTGAAGGTATGGTTTTGCAAATATCCAATAATTGTTTTTTTACCTTTTTCTTTTCTTTTTCATCTAAATCTCGTCTGGTAGATTTGGCAAGTAACAACATTAATTCCTTGCTTTCAGATAGTTCTTTATATAGTCTATTTTTATTTCTGCTAATCAATACTTCCACGTTTTGTGTGGTGTGATCAAAGAAATGTTTAACAGGATTTGAATACTTGAAATACGGAATTTCCTCTTTGTATTTCGTAATGAATTCATTTGAATCAAATATACTATTTTCAACAAATGGTTCTTTAACCAACATAACTTCAGCTAAATGATAAAGAAAAAAAGCTTCACTTTTTTCAATATTTTCATCACTCCACAATGCCATTCCAGCCAAATCAATTAAGTAATATTTTTCTAAATCTAAAGTAAAAGAGTCTAATTTTAACTCCTCTAGATTTTGAATACTGATATTAGAAAACTTACTGTAACGAACGGATGCTTCAAATAATTTGATTAGTAAATCGTCATAATTCGTTTTATTGGATTTAATTTTTAGTGCCAACGATACAACGCTAATTATCGTTTCCTCTATTTTTTTAATATATTTTTCGGGAATAGAACCATTCAATAAATAATAATTGAATGCTAGAACGTCAATAAAAAGTAGGGCATTGGTTAAAACATGAGAAAACTGTTTATTGATAATATCAATATTGGTTTGAATTCGTCCGTCAATTATCTTTTCTAAATTAGTTGAATTAGAATTGGTAGGAAGAATTTTCTTTAGCAAATTGAACCCTTGGGGATGCATTTCATTATAAAATGAGACCGTTTTATCAATGAAATCTTCAGGATTGGAATTTTTCGAATTAATTTTATAAACGCCCAACAATGAATTTAAAAGAGCCACTTTCGAAATTTCATCTTCGGTCCATCCTTTAGTATCAATAGGATTTTGCGTATCTAATGAAACGATATACCCATAAATAAATCCAGTCTTTCTGGTATTTTCATAAAAAATAGCAGCACTTTCAATAACAGGTTTTGTTATCGACTTTTGATCGGAGAAAAATTTATCTATCCAGCCTGAAGCAGAAGCATTTATCATTTCATGAAATATAGAAACAAATTTATATATTTAATGATATTAAAATGATTTTTAAGCTTAATTTATTTTTTATTTGATGATAGCTGAACAGGCAACTCTAGCCCCAGCATTTCCAGTGGGTTGTGTAATAAAATCGTCAGCTTTATCATGAACTATTAGTCCTTTACCAAGAATATCCTTGTTGGCGTCGCCACAACCAATACACCATTCATCGGTTTTTAAGGTTATATTAGCAATTCCATTCTCGTCTGCTGTAAAGTTACCAATATCGCCTTTATGGTGTTCAGTATCATGCCATTTACCATGTTTTACGTGTAATGGATTCCAATGACCTCCTGCCGAAGCAGCGTCTGTTGCAGAACAATCGGCTTTTTCATGGATGTGAATACCGTGAACGCCAGGTTTTAAACCAGACAATTTAGCTTCAAAGGAAACGACACCGTTCTTTTCAGAAAAGGTTGCAATGCCAGAGACATTACTACCACTTTTTGGCTCTAGATTAATAGTTAACACATTCGATTTACTTCCATTACCTGATTTACAAGCCACAATAATTCCCAAAACAATTACCGTAAACACAATGATTTTTTTCATATCTAAAATTTTAATCAAAGTTAAACATTTAATGAGTTATATATTTTAAAATTAACTTAAAAAAAAACCACTTAATTTCTCAAGTGGTTTAAACAACAATTAACTTAAAATTAAAAACAATAACTATTTTCAGCCACTAATTTTGTAGTGATGGTTTCTCTTAATTCCACAATATTGGGCATGTTAGCATATTTTGTGAAACGACGTAATCCCATTAACATGATGCGTTGTTCGTCGCCTTCTGCAAATGAAATAATACTTTCTTTACCTCTTAATGCAACAATATCTAAAGCTTTATATAAATATAATTTTGCCATGGCTATTTGTTCTTGGCTATTCGTTTCACCTACTTTTTTGGCTAATTTTTCGGTTCTAAGTATCGTGCTTTCAGCCATATAAATCTCAATTAACATATCGGCAGCTGCCATTAATAATTGTTGGTGAGCATCCAAATCCATACCAAATTTTTGAACTGCTGCCCCAGCTACCATTAAAAATGCTTTTTTCAATTTGCTAATCATTTCTTTTTCTTCCGAAAATAATTCTGAATAATCAGGAGTATCAAATGATGGAATTCCCAACAATTCTTCCTGTACTTTCATAGCTGGACCTAATAAGTCAACGTGTCCTTTCATGGCTTTTTTGATCAGCATTCCAACCGATAGCATTCTGTTGATTTCGTTTGTTCCTTCATAAATACGAGCAATACGAGCATCTCTCCAGGCACTTTCCATAGGAGAATCTTCTGAAAACCCCATTCCGCCATAAATTTGAATTCCTTCATCAGCAGCATTTTGAACATCTTCTGATACCGCTACTTTAAGAATGGAACATTCGATAGCAAATTCTTCTACCCCTTTTAATTCTGCCTCTTGATGGGAATTTCCTTCTGAAATTCGTGCATTAATTCGATCCTCTATAGTTTTGGCTGCACGATAAGTTGCACTTTCTCCTGCATAAGCAGAAGTTGCTATTTCGGCCAATTTATAACGAATGGCTCCAAATTTTGAAATAGGCGAGTTGAACTGAACCCGTTCATTAGCATAATGAACCGCATTGGTAGTTATTCTTCGTTGAGCATCCAAACAAGCAGCAGCCAATTTGATACGACCCACATTCAAAGCATTCATGGCTATTTTGAATCCCTCACCACGACCAGCCAACATATTTTCAAAGGGAACTTTGGTTTCATTAAAAAAAACTTGTCGCGTAGAAGAGGCACGAATTCCTAATTTGTGTTCTTCTTCTCCCAACGTTATTCCGTTGCTTGAATCATTTTCAACTATAAAACCTGTTATATTTTTATCCTCTTCAATACGAGCAAATACAATAAATAAGGAACAAAATCCTGCATTGGAAATCCACATTTTACCACCAGTAATTTTATAAATGGAGCCGTCTTCAGATAATACTGCTTTTGTTTTTCCTGAATTGGCATCAGATCCTGCGCCGGGTTCCGTTAAGCAATAAGCACCAAACCATTCACCTGAAGCCAATTTAGGAACGTATTTTTGTTTTTGAGCTTCAGTTCCATACAATGTAATGGGCATTGTTCCAATTCCGGTATGCGCACCAAATGCTGTTGAAAACGAACCAGTAGCACCCGATATATAATCGCATACCAAACACGTATCAACAAATCCCATCCCCATTCCGCCATATTCTGAAGGAACAGCGACACTCAAAAAGCCCATTTCACCGGCTTTTTTCATTATTTCCTCCGTAAAAGCATAATCTTTGGCTTCAAAACGATTTTTATTAGGCCAAATTTCTTTATCCACAAATTCTTTTACAGAATCACGCATCATGATTTGTTCCTCAGAGAAATCTTCTGGTGTGAAAACGTCTTCACATTTGGTTTCTTTAACTAGGAATTGTCCTCCTCTGGTTGTATCGCTCATTTCTTTCTTTATTTTAAATTTTAAATTTTGAATTTCAAATTTTAAATTATTTAGCTTCTTGAGATGTTTTAATTATTTTAGTAATAATGTTTATTATTTGCTCATTTTCAGCTAGATAAGTCTAAAATTTTATTTGTGTTAACTCCGATTTATGTAGTAAACGCAACCAATATTTAGTTTCTCTTGCTTCTTTAGACGCAATTGATAATTTGCTAATAAAATCCTTCTTTGATTGAGCAGCTATAGCTTCTTCAATATTAGCTGCAATACTTGTTCCTGATCTGATTATTTGTTTTGGGATTATAAATTCGTTTAACTTTTTTAATTGCATGTACAATTCGATAATAGTTAGGGCAAAGTCGAATATTTTATTTGCGATTAAATTGTCTTTCATGACTATGAATTTACAGGGTTCTTTAAAATTTATAATTCAAAATTTAAAATAATTAAAGTAACTCATAAATCCCCGCACTTCCTTGCCCAGTTCCCACGCACATACTTACAATTCCGTATTTTGATTTTCGCAATCGCATTTCTTCAAATAGTTGTACCGATAGTTTGGCTCCTGTACACCCTAGTGGATGTCCTAATGCAATGGCCCCTCCGTTTACATTGACAATATCTGGATTTAAACTTAATTCTCTAATTACGGCTAATGACTGCGATGCAAAGGCCTCATTCAATTCGATTAAATCGATATCATTTAATGTCAATCCAGCTTGTTTCAATGCTTTTGGAATGGCTTTTACGGGACCAATTCCCATAATTCTTGGTGCTACACCTACAGAAGCAAAGTTTACTAATCGTGCAATAGGTTTGATATTCAGTACTTTAACCATCGCTTCACTCATTATTAGTACAAAGGCAGCACCATCACTCATTTGAGAGGAATTACCAGCTGTTACACTTCCATCGGCAGCAAAAACCGGTTTTAGTTTTCCTAAAGCTTCTAGATTTGTATCGGTTCTCGGACCTTCGTCTTTGTTTACGATATACGATTTGGTTTCTTTCTTACCATTTTCATTAATGAACGTTTGTTCAACAGTAATTGGAACAATTTGTTTGTCAAATTTACCTTCGGATTGTGCTTTCAATGCTTTTTGATGAGAATTGAATGCGAATTCATCTTGATGTTCACGAAAAACGTTGAACTGTTTTGCTACTGCTTCTGCTGTTAATCCCATTCCCCAATAATAATCTTCATGTCCGGCAGCGGCCAATGCATAATCGGGAGTTGGTTTGTATCCACCCATAGGAATGAATGACATGCTTTCTGCTCCACCAGCAATGATGCAATCGGCCATACCACTTTGAATTTTTGCAGTTGCCATCCCTATAGTTTCCAATCCAGAAGCACAATATCGATTCACTGTCACACCAGGAACATCGGTTACTTTTAATCCCATTAATGAAATTAATCGACCCACATTCAATCCTTGTTCTGCTTCGGGCATAGCGTTGCCAACCATTACATCATCAATACGTTTTTTATCAAAATCTGGCAATTCGTTCATCATGAACTCAATGGTTTCTGCCGCCAATTCATCAGGTCTTTTAAATCGGAATACTCCTTTGGGAGCTTTTCCTACGGCTGTTCGGTATGCTTTTACTATATAGGCTGTTTTCATTTTATCTATTTTACATTTTAAAATATGAATTTTAAATTGGGTTCATTTTAGATGATTGATAATCATTAAAATTTAGAATTCAAAATAATTAATTGCGAAGCGGTTTTCCTTTAGTCAACATAAACTGTATCCTCTCTAATGTTTTTCTCTCGGTGCACAAACTCAAAAAAGCTTCACGTTCCAGGTCTAAAAGATACTGTTCACTTACCAAAGTTGGTTCTGATAAATCTCCACCAGCCATAACATAAGCTAGTTTGTTGGCAATTTTCAAATCGTGTTCGGAGATGTAATTTCCAGCTACCATTTGGTTGGTTCCCACTAAAAACATTCCTAATGCTTGTTTTCCCAATACTTTGATGTCATTTCTGAGGATAGGTTGCGTATAGCCTTGATCTGCTAATTGCAAAGCTACTTGTTTGGCTACAGCAATTTGACGGTCTTTGTTAACGACCACTATGTCTTTGCCTTTTTGTAAGATGCCTAAATCAAATGCTTCATGTGCAGAGGTTGCTACTTTAGCCATACCAATAGTTAAAAAGTTTTCTTGAAGAATATTTAACTCCACATCGTTTTTACGAAATAGATCGGATGCTCTTAAAGTCATCTCTTTAGAACCACCTCCACCTGGAATTACGCCCACACCAAATTCTACCAGACCAATATAGGTTTCTGCAGCAGCAACCACTCTATCGGCGTGCATACTCATCTCGCACCCTCCGCCTAGAGTCATTCCGTGAGGTGCAACAATCACTGGAATGGCAGAATAACGTATTCGCATCATGGTGTCTTGAAACATTTTAATAGCCATATTTAATTCGTCGTATTCTTGTTCGACTGCCATCATAAAAATCATTCCTATATTGGCACCCACTGAGAAATTAGCCCCTTGATTTCCAATGACCAATCCGCGGTATTCTTTTTCTGCCAAATCAATAGCTTTATTGATTGCGGTTATTACTCCACCACCAATCGTATTCATTTTAGAGTGGAATTCCAAGTTCAATATGCCATCTCCTAAATCGATAATAGATGCATCGGAGTTACCCCAAACTTTATGGCTTTCAGGGATATTATTCAATATGATAAAGGCATCTTGACCCGGTTTTTCTTCTTGAGATTTCGATGGAATGTTATAGAAACAGGTTTTACCCTTTTTTATGGTATAAAAAGAGGTGCTTCCACTAGCTAGCATTTCTGAAATCCAAGTTGCGGGTTTATAGCCCTCTGTTTCCATTATTGCAATGGCTGTTTCAACGCCTATAGCATCCCAAATTTCAAAAGGTCCATTATCCCAACCAAAACCAGCTTTCATAGCATCATCAATTTTGTATAATTCGTCAGTAATTTCTGGAATCCTATTAGAACAATAAGCAAACATTGCGGCAAAGTTTTTTCTATAAAAATCGCCGGCTTTGTCTTTCCCTTTTACTAATACTTTGAAACGATCAATAGGTTTGTCTATGGTTTTTGTTAGTTCTAAAGTTGCAAATGATGCTTTTTTTGGCGCTCTATATTCTAAAGTATTTAAGTTTAAAGACAGGATTTCTTTGCCTTCTTTTTTATAAAAACCTTGTCCGGTTTTACTTCCCAACCATTTGTTTTCCATCATTTTATTGATAAAATCGGGGATTTTAAACAAATCGTGCGCCTCATCATTTGGGCAACCTTCATATAAACCATTTGCAACGTGAACAAGAGTATCCAATCCAACCACATCAACAGTTCTGAAGGTAGCCGATTTGGGACGACCAATAATAGGTCCAGTTAGTTTGTCGACTTCTTCAATAGTCAATCCCATTTCTTTTACCAAATGGAACAAACTTTGAATTCCGAAAATTCCAATACGATTTCCAATGAAAGCCGGAGTGTCTTTGGCTACGACCGATGTTTTTCCTAAATATTTTGAACCATATTCAAAAAGAAAATCCAACACTTCCGTAGAGGTTTTTGGTCCCGGAATGATTTCGAATAATTTTAAATACCGCGCAGGATTGAAAAAGTGTGTGCCACAAAAATGGGATTGAAAGTCATCACTTCGTCCTTCGTTCATTAACTTAATCGGAATTCCAGAAGTATTGGAAGTCACTAAAGTACCTAGCTTTCGGAATTTATCGATTTGCTCAAATACCAATTTCTTAATGTCTAAACGTTCTACAACGACTTCAATAATCCAATCGCATGTACCAATTTTTTCCATGTCATCCGAAGTATTACCCGTGGTAATTCGGGCAGCAAACTTCTGACTGTAAATAGGGGATGGGTTCGATTTTAAAGCAGTTGCCAAATGGTCGTTTACCAATCGATTGCGAACTACTTTACTTTCTAAAGTCAGTCCTTTTTTTTCTTCGGCTTCGGTTAATGCAATCGGAACAATATCTAAAAGCAGCACTTCTACACCAATGTTTGCAAAATGACATGCAATGCCGGAACCCATAATTCCAGAACCTACAACCGCCACTTTTTTGATTAGTCGTTTCATTTATATTATTTTAAATTATAAATTTTGAATTTTAAATTAATATTTTTTTTATTTAATTATCTTGAATTAAAATCATTTAAAATGTATCATTCAAAATTTAAAATAGTTACTAAAAAACCTTCTTCTCGGTAATCAAATCATTAATTACATCTGCTACCTCTATAAAATGGTTGAGTTTTTCTTCTGAGATGTTTTTTCTGATACTTTCATTAAACTGCAAAACACATTCTTTAGATTTTGCACGCATTTCTTTCCCTAAATCGGTGAGGTATATGAGTACACCGCGACCGTCTTCTGGGTTTTTCATTCGGGTAATTAGACCTTTTTCTTCTAATGTTTTTAAAGTGCGTGTTAACGAAGTAGGTTCCATTCCCATTCGGTTGCTAATTGAAGTGGAAGGCGTCCCTTCTTCTTTATCGATGCTCAACAAAGCAAATCCAATAGCCATTGAGCCGTCAAATTTTGATGCTTCTTCATTATACATTCTTGAAACGGCTTGCCATGTGGCGCGAAGTATATAATCAATAGTTTTGTCTTTCATAAAAACTTATATTAAGTTCAAAGATAGCACTATTTTATTATGCATGCATACTATTTATGTTAAATTTTATATTGCGGCTTTCTTTATGTTTTTTTCATAAAGATACTTTTTGTGAATCCCTATTTCAGGACAAGACATTATGATAATGGACAAAAAATGGACACACGAAGATAATTAAAAATCCCGAAACCTTGTATATCAAGTGTTTCGGGATGATAAGAGTGACCTCGACTGGATTCAAACCAGTAACCTCTTGAGCCGTAATCAAGTGCGCTATTCAGTTGCGCCACGAGGCCTTTTTTGTGGGTGCAAATATAGCTATAAAAATAGAACTTGCAAATCATTTTTTTAAAATAAATGCTT